>Ga0134124_10001449_pt1 | contig 19114 bp, 14 predicted proteins | sample KB304_FD_96880 | JGI IMG/M metagenome (GOLD analysis project Ga0134124, IMG submission 96880) | Terrestrial soil microbial communities without Nitrogen fertilizer from Kellogg Biological Station, Michigan, USA - KB3-0-4 | ecosystem: Environmental > Terrestrial > Soil > Unclassified ...
CGGCGATGTCACCGGTACCAATAACAATGGCATCTTCGCGCGCAACTACGGTACCGATCTCAGCGTGACAACGGGCGCCGGCACCACGGTCAGCGGCGGCGAACGCGGCATTTATGCGATGAACTTCGGCAGCGGCGCGCTGACCGTCACCGCCAACGGTGATGTCACCGGCACGAGCGGGACCGGCATCTACGCCCGCAACGTCACCGGCACGACCACCGATCTCAGCGTGACCACCGCCGCCGGCAAGACGGTCAGCGGCGGCAGCACCGGTATTTTTGCGCTCAACGCCGGCAGCGGCGCGCTGACCATCACCGCCAACGGCGATGTCAGCGGTACCTGTGCCTGTAGTACCGGCATCTTGGCTGTCAACTACGGTACCGCTCTCAGCGTGACCACCGCCGCCGGCACCACGGTCAGTGGCGGTTCATTCGGCATTGCTGCGCGCAATTACGGTACTGACGCGCTGGCCATCACCGCCAACGGCGATGTCACCGGCGGCAGCGGCGACGGCATCTATGCGCGTAGCGCCGGGGGCGCGATCAGCGTTACCGTCGCCACCAGCGGCACCGTGAGCAGCACCGGCGGCGCCGCCATCAATACCCAGGGCGCCGCGGCCACCGTCACGGTGGCCGGCACTGTCAATGGCGGCGCCGGCGGTGCTATCACGTTCGATCAGACAGGGGCCTTCGCCAATCGCCTCGAGCTCAAGACGACCGCCTCCATCAGCGGCAACGTGCGCGGCGGCAACGGCATCGATACGCTGGGGCTGAGCGGCACCAGCGGTTCGGGCACGTTCAACGTCGCGCAGCTCTCCTCGTTTGAGGCGGGCGACAAGACCGGCAGCGGCACCTGGACGCTCACCGGCACCAACACGGGCATCACCACATTCGCCGTGAGCGGCGGCGCGCTCATCGTCAACGGCAGCCTGAGCAATGCCGCTTTCACCGTGACCGGTGCCGCGCTGGGGGGCACCGGCACCGTCGGCAACACGTCGATCGTCGGCAGCAACTTCCAGCCGGGCTCCGGCACTGCCGGGTCGTCAATGACCGTCAACGGCACGCTCGGTTTCAATTCGGCGTCGACTTATATCGTCAACGTCAATGCGACGACGTCGTCCTTCGCCAATGCCTCGGGTGCTGCGACGCTCGGCAGCGCGACGGTCAATGCCGTCTTTGCGAATAGCAGCTCGATCTCCAAGCAATACACGATCCTGACCGCCGGCAGCATCAACGGCACCTTCGGCGCGCTCATCAACAACAATCTGCCAGCGAACTTCACCGACACGCTGAGCTACGACGCCACGCACGCCTATCTCAATCTGGCGCTGAGCTTCCAACCGCCGCCGGGCGGCTTCAATGGCAATCAGCAGGCCGTCGCCAACGCGCTGACCGACTTCTTCAACAGGACCGGCAGCATTCCGGCCGCCTTCGCGAACCTGAACGCCAACGGCCTGTCGCAAGCCTCTGGCGAGGCCGGCGCAGACGTGGCGCAGACCGGCTTTACCGGCATCAATCAATTCATCAACGCCTTATTCGATGGCGCATTCGGCGACAACAGCGGGCCGGGCGCGCTTGGCTTCGCGCAGGACGGCGAGCAAGCGAACGCCTACGCGCCCAAGAGCAAAGTCGCGAAGGAGGCAGGCGGCGCCTTCGCCAAGGCGATGCCGGTGAAGGCGATCGCGCCGTCCTTCGAATCGCGTTGGGGTGTGTGGGCCACGGCCTATGGCGGCAACAGCCGAGTCAGTGGCGACGCTACAGCCGGCGCCAGCACCACGACGAGCCGCATCTACGGCGCGGCCGTCGGCGCGACTTATCGTTTCACGCCGGACACGCAAGCGGGCTTTGCGATCGGCGGCGCCGGCTCGAGCTTCAACCTCGCCGGCGGCTTCGGCGGCGGCAAGGCCGACATCCTCAACGCCGCGCTCTACGGCAAGCACACGTTCGGCTCGGCTTACGTCGCCGGCCTGCTCGGTTATTCATGGCAGGACACCACCACCGATCGCACCGTCGCCGGCACCGACACTCTGCATGCCGCCTTCAAGGCGCAAGCGCTGTTCGCGCGGCTGGAAGGCGGCTGGCGTTATGCAACACCCTTCGTCGGCATCACGCCGTACGGCGCGCTGCAAGCGACGACATTCTATCTCCCCTCCTATGGCGAGATCGCGACCTCGGGCGCCGGGACCTTCGCGCTCAGCTACGCGTCGAAGGCGGTGACGGCGACGCGCGGCGAGCTCGGCGCCAAGTTCGACAAGGCGATGCTTGTGCAAGGCGGCACATTCACGCTCAAGGCCAAGGCCGCCTGGGCGCATGACTGGAACACCGACCGCAGCGCCCTCGCCACTTTCCAAACGCTGCCGGGCGCCACCTTCACGGTGAACGGCGCGCGGCCGTCGGCCGACGCGGCGCTGGTTTCGCTCGGCGCCCAGATGGGCTGGCACAATGGCTGGACACTTGCCGCCAGTGTCGACGGCGAATTTTCGCGCACCACCGCCAGCTATGCCGGCAAGGGCAGCATCAAATACGCGTGGTGAGTCACGCAGCGGGTCAGCAGAGTCACGGCAGAAAATAGAACGGGTTCGGCAGCTTGTAGGTCCGCTCGGCGTAGCCGCCGTCGAGATCGCTCTGCTGATCGCCGACATTCAGAATAATCGTAAAGCCCTGCGCTTCGATCTTGCCGCGCTCGCCGGATTTGTAGCCGGCGGTTGAGAGCTTGAACGTCTCTTGCGTGCGCAGCACCAGTCCGCTCCAGCCTTCGTAACCTGCATCCTTCAAATTCTGCGCGGTCGCGGCGCGATACTGCTCGTTCTCGTGCCGCCCGGTGATGAAAAACACCGCGACGCCGCGCGCCCGCGCGGCCTTGAACAGGCTGAGCGTGCCAGGCACCGCGGTCGCCTTGCCTCCCTGCACCCACGCATTAAAGCCGCACGGACCTTTCGGCAGCACGTCGCACGGACCATCGGCGATGTAGCCGAAGTCGTTGGCGAGAATTTCCGGCAGGTTCGTCAGCGACGTCTCGTCGATATCGAGCACCATCGCCGGCTTCGTCACCTCGCCGGCGCGCTTTTCCAGAAACACCTGCGCATCGGCCAGCACGCGCGCGAGATCGGCATCGTAAGCGCCCGAGCAGGCGTAAAACGAAAGCTGCAGCTTGAGCTGGCCGAGATTGATCGGCTGCGTGATGTCGACCGTCTGCGGCGGATAGGCGCGCGGGCAAGTCGAGGCGACGGTCTGCGCGGACGCTGACTCTGCGAGGAGGAGCAGCAGCAAGGCTGTCAGCCAGGAGCAGCGGTTAACGTTCAATCGCGCGTCGATCATACGGAATCTCCCCGGAATCGCTGTCGATCTTAGCGCCTCGGAGCTCATTTCCGATGCGGCGCGGCGCGTCACCCGGCGCGGCCTTGACCGTGCCTATAACCCGCGTCTAAGACCTTGAACGGGTTCATAAACATGATCGTTCTGATCGACAATTACGACAGCTTCACCTTCAACCTGGTCCATTACCTGGGCGGGCTTGGAGCCGACGTTGTCGTGCATCGGAACGACAAGATATCGGTCGCCGATGTGATGGCGTGCGAGCCCGACGGCATCGTGCTGTCGCCCGGCCCCTGCACGCCGAACGAAGCCGGCATCTGCCTCGATCTGATCGCCAAGGCCTCGAAGACCTTGCCCATCCTCGGTGTGTGTCTCGGTCACCAGGCCATCGGCCAGGCCTTCGGCGGCAAAGTCGTGCGCGCGCAGCCGCAGCACGGCAAAGTGTTCGAGATCAAGCACCAGGGCACCGGCGTCTTCCGCGGCATCAACGGCCCGTTCAAGGCGACGCGCTATCACTCGCTGGTGGTCGAACGCAGCACGATGCCGCGCGAACTCGTCGCCAACGCGGAGACCGACGGGCTCGTGATGGGCGTGATGCACGCCAGCCTGCCGGTGCACGGCGTGCAGTTTCATCCCGAAAGCATCGCCTCCGAGCACGGCCATCTGATGCTCAAGAATTTCCTCGACCTCGCCGCCGCCTGGAATGCGAAGGCGGGCCGCAAGTCGTCAGCCTCGCGCGCAAGCGCGCACGCGGCGGTGTGAGGACGCCCCGATGGCCGACGATTTCAAAGCACTCATCGCCAAGGTCGCGACCGGCACGTCGCTGACGCGCGAGGAAGCCGCCAATGCCTTCGACCGCATGATGTCGGGCGAAGCGACGCCCTCGCAGATGGGCGGCCTGCTGATGGCGTTGCGCGTGCGCGGCGAAACGGTCGACGAAATCACCGGCGCCGTCACCACCATGCGCGCCAAGATGCTCACCGTGAAAGCCCCGCCGGACGCGGTCGACGTGGTCGGCACCGGTGGCGACGCCTCCGGCTCGTTCAACATCTCGACCTGCGCCGCCTTCATTGTTGCCGGCGCCGGCGTACCGGTTGCCAAACACGGCAACCGCGCGCTGTCGTCGCGCTCGGGCGCGGCCGACGTGCTCGGCGCGCTCGGCGTCAAGATCGATCTCACCCCGGACCAGGTCGGGCGTTGTATCCGTGATGCCGGCATCGGCTTCATGTTCGCGCCGGCGCATCATCCGGCCATGAAGAACGTCGGCCCGACCCGCGTCGAGCTCGGTACCCGCACTATCTTCAATCTGCTCGGCCCGCTGTCGAACCCCGCCGGCGTCAGGCGCCAGATGGTCGGCACCTTCTCGCGCCACTGGATCGAGCCGATGGCGCAGGTGCTCGGCAATCTCGGCTCCAAGAGCGTCTGGGTCGTGCACGGCTCCGACGGACTCGACGAGATCACGACCGCTGGGGTCACCAGCGTGGCTGCGCTCGAGAACGGCGCGGTGCGCACCTTCGAGATCACCCCGGAGGATGCCGGCCTGCCGCGCGCCAAGCCCGAGATGCTGCGCGGCGGCGACGCCGGCGATAACGCCAAAGCGCTGCTCGACGTGCTCAAGGGCAAGCCGAGCGCCTTCCGCGACGTGGCGACGCTCAATGCCGCGGCGGCGCTCATCGTCGCCGGCAAGGCGAAGGACCTGAAGGACGGCGCGCAGCTTGCCGCCAAGGCGATCGACAGCGGCGAGGCGGAAGGCCGACTCGACCGGCTGATCGCGGTGTCGAACGACACGGAGTTATGACGTGTCGGATATCCTCGCCAAGATCGAAAAGTACAAGCGCGAGGAGATCGCTGCCGCCAAGCAGGCGCGCTCCTTCGCCGAGGTCGACAAAGTTGCCCGCGCACTGCCGCCGCCGCGCGGTTTCTTAAGCGCCATCGAGCGGCGGATTGCCGGCGGCAACTACGCGCTCATCGCCGAGATCAAGAAGGCGAGCCCCTCGAAGGGGCTCATCCGCGCCGACTTCGACCCGCCGGCGCTCGCCAGGGCCTATGAGGCGGGCGGCGCTACCTGCCTCTCGGTCCTGACCGACGCGCCCTCGTTCCAGGGCCGCCCCGAGTTCCTCACCCAGGCGCGCAACGCGACGGCGCTGCCGGCGCTGCGCAAGGACTTCATCTACGAGCCCTACCAGGTTGCCGAGGCGCGGGCGCTGGGGGCCGACTGCATCCTGATCATCATGGCCGCGGTCGATGATGCAACCGCCAAAGCCATTGAAGATGCAACATTTTCATATGGGATGGATGTTCTTGTTGAAGTTCATCAAGAAGATGAGCTTGTGCGGGCACTGAAGCTGAAATCCCGCCTGATCGGCATCAACAACCGCGACCTGCGCACCTTTCATACAGCCCTCGCCGTCAGCGAGCGGCTCGCCCCCATGATCCCGCGCGACCACATCGTCGTCGGCGAAAGCGGCCTCAACACCCCGGCCGACCTCGCCCGCCTCGCAGCCATCGGCATCTCAACCTTCCTCATAGGCGAGAGCCTGATGCGCCAGCCCGACGTCACCGCCGCCACGCGCGCCCTGCTCGCGCGCGAGCGGCAGACCGCCGCGGAGTAGCCGATGGCGCGCGGCAGCAAACCCGTTGCGCGGCCAAAGAAGAAGGCGTCGCCGCGCATGAGCGACGCCGAGCTCACCCATATCGACCAGCGCGGCGAAGCCCGCATGGTCGACGTCTCCGGCAAGGACGCGACCGAGCGCGTCGCGGTGGCCGAAGGCAAGGTGATCATGCGCAAGGAGACGCTCGACGTCGTCATCGCCGGCAATGCGCTCAAAGGCGACGTATTGGGCGCCGCGCGCCTCGCCGGCATCATGGGCGCCAAGCGCACGCACGGGCTGATCCCGCTCTGCCATCCGCTGCCGATCACCAAAGTCGAGGTCGAGATTAATCCCGAGCATGCCCTGCCCGGCTTCCTGGTGCAGGCGACGGTGAAAGTGAACGGGCAGACCGGCGTCGAGATGGAAGCGCTCATGGCCGTCTCGATCGCCTGCCTGACCATCTACGACATGGTCAAAGCAGTCGAGAAAGGCATGCGCATCGAGGGCATCCGGCTGCTCAGCAAGACCGGCGGCAAGTCCGGCGAGTGGAAGGCGGAGAACTGATTTGGCCGCCCTGATGCCGGTGCCCGAGGCTCTGCAGCGCGTGCTTGCCACCGCGCGACCGCTGCCGGCCGAAAGCGTGCCGCTCAACGATGCCTATAGCCGGGTGCTCGCGGAAGACATCGTGGCGCTGCGCACGCAGCCGCCGGCCGCTGTGTCCGCCATGGACGGCTACGCGGTGCGCGCGGACGACGTCGCCAAAGCCCCCGCAACGCTTAAGCTTATCGGCGAAGTCGCTGCCGGCCACCCCTTCGAAGGCAGCGTCGGACCGGGCCAGGCTGCGCGCATCTTCACCGGCGGCGTGATGCCGGAGGGGGCCGACACCGTGGTGATCCAGGAAATCACCACCCGCGACGGCGCCAACGTCCGCTTCGACAAGCCAACCGCCAAAGGCCGCAACGTGCGCGGCCAGGGCATCGATTTCAGCCAAGGCCAGGTCCTGCTGCGCAAGGGCCGCCGCCTGACCGACCGCGACCTGATGCTGGCCGCCGCCATGAACCACCCGCGCCTCTCCGTGCACCGGCGGCCGAAGGTGGCGGTCCTCGGCACCGGCGATGAGCTGGTCGCGCCCGGCAGTGCTCCCGGCGCCGGCGAGATCGTCTATTCCAACGGCTTTGCGCTCATCGCCATGGCGCGCCGCGAGGGCGCCGAGGTCAACGACCTCGGCATCGCCCGCGACAAGGTCGACGATATCGCCGCCGCCGTCCGCCGCGCCCGTGACTGGGGGGCGGATATCCTGCTGACCACCGGCGGCGCCTCGGTGGGCGAGCACGATCTGGTGCAAAAGGCGCTTGCGGCCGAGGGCCTGCAGCTCTCGTTCTGGCGCATCGCGCTGCGGCCAGGCAAGCCGATGATGCACGGAGGCTTGGGCGGCATGCAGGTGCTGGGCGTGCCCGGCAACCCGGTGTCGTCCTACGTCTGTGCTTTCCTGTTCCTGGTACCGCTGATTCGCACGCTCGCCGGCCGGGCCGATATCGACCATCCGACCGCCCCGGCAATGCTCGGACGCGACCTGCCAGCCAATGACGAACGCGCCGACTACCTGCGCGCCACCCTGAAGGACAGCCCAGACGGCCCCGTCGCCACCCCGCTACCCAATCAGGACAGTTCCCTGATGGCGCCCCTCTCCGCCGCCGACTGCCTCGTGATTCGGCTGCCGCACGCGCCCGCGGCCGCGGCCGGTTCACACTGTGTCATCCTTAAGCTCGCCCTGTAGCGGCCTTTCGACTTTTTCACTCCAAATTAAATCCTTGCGGAACACATATCGAACAGATAGTGTCCGTTCATGATTTGTTTCTAACCGGTTTGCCTCTGGGAGCCGGTTTGACGGGAGAAATCGATGCTGACCCGCAAACAGTTCGAGCTTCTACGATTCATTCACGAGCGGCTGACCGAAGCCGGCGTGCCGCCCTCCTTCGACGAGATGAAGGACGCGCTCGACCTGCGCTCCAAGTCGGGTATCCACCGCCTGATTACCGCCCTGGAGGAACGTGGCTTCATCCGCCGCCTGCCCAACCGGGCGCGCGCCATCGAGGTGATCAAGCTCCCCGACTCGGTCGGCCATGGGATCGGCAACGGCCGCTCGCGCGGCTTTACCCCCAGCGTCATCGAGGGCGACCTCGGGCGGGTGCGCCAGGTGGCTGAGGACGACAATAGCGGCCGCTCCATCGCCGTGCCGGTCATGGGCCGCATCGCCGCCGGTACGCCCATCGAGGCGATCCAGACCCGTAGCCACACCATCAACATGCCGCCCGACCTGCTTTCCAGCGGCGAGCACTTCGCGCTCGAGGTGCGCGGCGACTCGATGATTGAGGCCGGCATTCTCGACGGCGACATCGCACTCATCCGCAAATCGGAAGCGGCCGAGACCGGCGACATCGTCGTCGCCTTGATCGACGACGAGGAGGCCACTTTGAAGCGCTTCCGCCGCCGCGGCGCCTCCATTGCGCTCGAGCCGGCCAACCCCTCTTACGAGGTGCGCATCCTGCCGCCCAACCGCGTGAGGATTCAGGGCAAGCTGGCGGGGTTGTTCAGAAGGTATTGAGACATCCTGGCGCACAGAACGCGCCTCTCAGATGTCGTCATTGCGAGGAGCCCCGAAGGGGGCGACGAAGCAATGACGTCTAATCCCCCGCCTCCATATCGTCCGTCCTTGGCGTCGCATCGCGCGTAACAGGACGCGACACCGCCGGCGCGCTCTCCGCCGCCTCCCGCGGCCGCGGCGCCCAGGGCCGCTCATAGGTCGGCGGACGTGCCGCTTTCATCTCAAACCGTTCGCCGGTCCAACGCAGCGCGATCGCACCATTGGCGCGCCACACTTTGCGGTCGACCAGCAGCGCCGCGCAGTCGCGTTGCGCTTCGCGCGGGCTGATGACGACAGCGGTACGCGCGCAGTCCTCCTCGAAGGTTTCGACCGAGAGCGAGAAGGCGACCAGCCGCCCGTCGGCCAGCCTGGCGGTACAACCGATGGCATCGCAGCGGACGCCGTCGCCGAGGCTTGCATCCTTGGCCGGGCGGGCATCGGCATCGGCGGCGAGCCATTCCTTGAGCGCGAAGGTGTCGCGGCCGGTGTGCAGCACCGACAGCCGGCCGCCGGGTCCGCGCAGCGCCGCGACCTGGCCGTCGGGCGCGATCAACAGGTCCGGCCGCGGCGTCACCACGGCCCATACACTCGCGGCCACGACGAGCCCTGCCCCGCTCCAGCGCAGCGGCGTGCGCAGGAGGCAGATCAGCAGCATTCCCAATGTGCAGACGAGCAGCGGCCCGGTGCCGAAGGCCTGCATGCGTCCGACCGCGCCGGGCAGGCTCGTCACCCACAGCGCCACCCCAATCATCCAGTCCAGCCCGGTTCCCATGAGCTGCCAGAACGGCGCATCGAAGCCGAACGGCATCGTCAGCACGCCGAGAATTCCCATGGGCATCACCCAGGCGGAGACGACCGGCATGGCGAGCAGATTGGCGATGACGCCGTAAGGCGCCAGCCGATGGAAGTGATAGGCGGCATACGGCGTGGTGGCCATGCCGGCGACCAGCGAGGCGAGAATGAGGCCGGCGATCTCACGCCCGCCCCAAAGTGCGATGCGCGCCTGCAGCGGGGAGTCCGCTTCGGGCTTGAGCGGCAGGCCGTGCTGATAGGCAGCAATGAGCGCCAGCGTCGCCGCAAACGACATCTGGAAGCTCGGATGCACGACAGATTCTGGCGCAAGCAGCAGCACGCCGAAGGCCGCGACCGTCAGCGTGCGAAACGTCAGCGCCGGCCGGTCGAGCATCACGCCGATCAGCACGATGGCGATCATGATAAAAGAGCGCTGCGTCGCGACTTCCGCGCCGGACAACAGCAGATAGAACGCCGCGGCAAAAAGCGCAGCCGACGCCGCCCATTTCTTGATCGGCCTCCGCGTGGCGAGCGAAGCGCTGAGCGCCAAACCCGCGCGGATGACGAAGAACACGATGCCCGCCACCACCGCCATGTGATAGCCGGAGATCGACAGCACGTGCGCGAGGCTCGACACATACATCGCGTCGTTCACCGGCGCGGTGATAGCGTCGCGTTTGCCGGTGATCAGCGCCGAGGCGATGGCGCCGCGGTCGCCGTCGATCACCGCGCGAATGCGCTTATCGATCGTTTCGCGCAAGCCATCGATGGTCGACGCATAGTGCAGCCAGAAACCAGGCGTGACGGGCGCCGGCACCGTTCTGATGGCGCCCAGCGCGTAACCGGACGCGCCGATGCGCTGGAAGAACATGTCGCGCGCAAAATCGTACCCGCCGGGACGTAAGGGCGGAAGCGGCGGCGACAGATGTGCCTTCAGCTCGACGAAACGGCCGACCGCCGGCGCTGTTCCTTTGCGTACGGCGACACGCACGCGCTCGGGCGGCGTGCCGCGAAAGCGCGCCGCTTCGAAGCGATACACACGGATGACCACGCGGTCGCTACGCTCGCGTTCCTCGCGGATTTCGACGAAGCCGGACAGCGCCGCGCTGCCGATCGTCGTCTGCAGCACGGGGTGCGCAATGCGCAGCGTCTTCAGCGTGGCGACGGCGAAGCCAGCGGCCATCGCGGCGAAGGCAAGCGCCAGAGCAAAGCCCAAGGCGCGGCGTCGCGTGGCGATGGCAACGAGAATGCCGCCGCCCACCAGGCCGGCTCGTGCTCCGCGGTGAAGTAGCCGGCGATCCCGCAACCGAAGGCGACCGGCAGCCAAGGGACCAGCCTTCCCGGTGCGACTTCGGCGACTGCCCATTCCAACAGCTTGCGGCGCAGGCCATCGGCGGCAGTGGCGAGCGGGTCGGGCAAGGCGACGCCGGCGCGCCGGCCCGCCGCCGCAACGGCGGCGGCCCAGGCCCTTCTCGGTCGATCGCGGTCGCCGACAGCCATGGCGTCCCCCGCGCCATGCTACGACGCGGAGGTTGTATTTCTAGAGGAACCGGCATATTATACTTGACGTACCCACCCACTTAAGCTAGCGTCTGCCGCATAGGAGATAGCCATGCGGTCAGTTATTTCAGACAACCACTTTCACGACGAAGCGGCGGCCTATGAATGGGTCGAAGCTCGGGTATGGCCTAAAGGGCCTGTTTGCCCGCATTGCGGCGGCGTAGAGCGGATTTCGAAGATGGAAGGCAAATCCACCCGGATTGGCACCTACAAATGCTACCAGTGCCGCAAGCCCTTCACTGTGAAGATCGGCACCATTTTCGAGGCCAGCCACATCCCGCTGCGGCTATGGTTGCAAGCCATCTTTCTGATTTCATCTAGCAAAAAGGGCATCAGCGCTAACCAACTCCACCGCACCTTGGGTATCACGCTCAAGAGCGCATGGTTCATGGGCCATCGCATTCGGGAGGCTATGAAAGATGGTGGCTTCGAGCCGCTCGGGGGTAACGGGAAAACCGTCGAGGCTGACGAAACCTATTTCGGAGGGAAGCGCAAAGGCTATGGCCGCGCTTATGTTCAAAACAAAACCGCTGTCGTTTCCTTAGTGGAACGCGGCGGCCGCGCCCGCTCTCAGGTGATTAAGAAAATCACCCTCAAAAATCTAAAGGCGGTGCTGGATAAGAATTTGCATCCCGACACTCATCTTATGACCGATGAATTTAGGGGCTATCGAGGCCCAGGATTGCGTTACATGTCGCATCAGACCGTCAATCATAGCGCGAAGGAATACGCGCGCGGCAACGTCTCGACGAACACCGTTGAGGGCTTTTTCTCAGTGTTCAAGCGCGGGATGAAGGGCACTTATCAGCACTGTGCGGAAAAACATTTGCAGCGCTACCTTGTCGAGTTCGATTTCAGGTATAACAACCGCGTCGCGTTGGGCGTCAATGATGAAGGCCGCGCCGCTAAAATCGTGGACGGCATCGTCGGAAAGCGCCTAACCTATCGCACAGCTAACCAGCGGGACTAAATGGTATGGGCCAGCGCGCAAAGGCAAAACCAAAGCGAAAAAGCCCAAAAAACACTGACAAAGAACAATCCGAGCGGTTTAAGGAAACCGCTCGGAAACTTGCTGTCGATGAAAGCGGAAAAGAGTTTATGCGAGCCTTTGAAAAGATTGTACCTACTAAGAAGACCCGCGCAAAATAGAAATGGGTGAAGTCGGATCAGGATAGGTTATATTAATTCCCTTCTCCCGACGCTCTATTTCCCGCAGCGTCGTCGTGACCACTTCATCTGGCATAATTGCTCTTTGCAAGACTTCAGGCTGAATCCATTTTTCAGTTTCGTGCCGGAAATCGTCCTCGCTAAATTCAATATGAAGCCACCGCTTCTTTTGATCGGGAGTTGCGGCCTTCGGGACAAATTGCCGCCAAGGAAACAGTGGTTCCTCTGGCCTCCCGTGCAAAATGTTCAATTGCCGTTTGCGAACCCAATAGGCGAACATATCGGCGGCTTGGAGCGGAAGTAGTTTTTTATCGTCTCGATAAATAGGCGTCTCACCCATCAATTTGCGTACATCTGGACTGACATTCAGCTTTATCCTCTCCCATCCTGCCAAGGTTTCAGATTTCTCCGTTTCATCATCAAAAATGAAATCTATGGGTTCAAAGAGCCCTAATTGATCTCTTTGATGTGCCGCAAGCTTGGTGATGATCGCCTTGAATGCAAAATAATATGGATTTTCTAGTATTTCTGGATTGCGATGACTGACCCCTGGGGGCCATTGGACTTGGCGAATTACTTTAACGAGATCATCAACGCGTAAAGAGCACGAAATAAATCCGGTTGCATGTCTGCTCATAACGCGCTCGAACCAGCCGCTTCGTTCAAGCCGTACAGGTGACTTCACCATTTCGGATTGCTTGAAGTATTCAAGCTGCGGCTTCATATCGAGAAGTTCTTGCCAATCTTTCGTGAAGGCAATCCAGTTCTCAACTGGCGCTATGACGCCAGCCAGCACAAAAAGCCTGGGGTCACCAGTCCCGCTTCCGTCAACGTGTGCTTGATAACGCTTGAGCAAGAATAAGCGCCGCCGCCACGCCCGTTTGCCGGGAAAGCCGGACACCAAAGCCCTGACCTCCAAAGCGGCCTCACGCGGGGTCATGGCCTACCCCGGCGATGTAATACCAATAGCGGTTGGGTACGGGAAGTACAATATGCCGAGAGGAACGGTTGTGAACGTTGTTTTTCCCGGGCGCGGCGCCCCTCACCTCTCCCATTGGGAGAGATCGGCGCACGACGTGCGCCGGGTGAGGGGTTACAGACTATCGAGGGTTACTTGCCCCCTGACCCAACCCTCGCCCCACAGGGGAGAGGGAGCGTGCCGTGCCTATAGCCGCGCAGCGATCACTACAACTACGCCCTACCCCTTTACGTCGTACTGCTTGCTGAGGTGATCGCCGATCTGCACGATCATGGCGACGCATTCCGGATAGCCGGGCTGCGCCTCGGTCGTCGCGTTTGCTCGGGTGCGGAATTCCCAGGAGTCGTCGGTACGCAGCACCGAAATCTCGATGCCGCCGGGGCAATCGAGATGCTCCTTGAGATCGGCGCGCGCCATCGCAATGAGTTCCGCTTCGGTCTTGGTCGGCTTGCTCATGGCGTCCCTCCGGTGTGGGGCAACGGCGGCATATTGCCGTGGCGGCTAGCCTTTCGCCACGTCCTTGGCGAAACTGTCGCGCAGACCGATGGTGCGGCTAAACACCGGTTTGTCCGGTGTGGAGTCGCGATCGCGGCAAAAATAGCCCTGCCGTTCGAACTGCACGGGCTTTTCGATCTCCGCTTCGAGCGCGGCCGGCTCCAGCCGCGCATTGCTCAGTACCTCGAGCGAGTTCGGGTTGAGGTCCTGGGCGAAACCTTCGCCGCCGCTTGGGTCGGGCCGGTTGAACAGCGGATTGTAGAGGCGCACCTCGGCCGGCACCGCATGCGCCGCTGAGACCCAGTGGATCGTCGCCTTCACCTTGCGGCCGTCCGGCGCGTTGCCGCCTTTGGTCGCCGGATCGTAGGTGCAGCGCAGCTCGGTTACCTCACCCGCCGCGTTCTTCTTCACCTCTTTGCAGGTGACGAAGTAAGCGTAGCGGAAGCGCACCTCCATGCCGGGCGAGAGCCGGAAGAACTTCTTCGGCGGGTTCTCCATGAAGTCCTCCTGCTCGATGTAGAGCTCGCGGCCGAACTTGATCTTTCGTGAGCCCGCCGCCGGATCGTCCGGATGGTTGACGGCGTCGAGCTCCTCGACCTGCCCTTCCGGATAGTTCTCGATCACAATCTTGAGCGGCTTGAGCACGGCCATGCGGCGTAGCGCGGTTTTGTTGAGCGCCTCGCGCACCGAGAAGTCGAATTGGTTGGCATCGACCACGCTGTTCGCCTTGGCGACGCCGATGCGCTTGACGAAATCGCGTAATGCTGCCGGTGGCACGCCACGCCGGCGAAGGCCCGCGAGCGTCGGCATGCGTGGATCGTCCCAGCCGGAGACGTGGCCGTCCTGCACGAGCTTGGTTAGCACGCGCTTGGACAGCACCGTGTAGGTGAGATTGAGCCGCGCGAACTCGTACTGATGCGGCTGTGACGGCACGTTGAGGTTGGCGATGAACCAGTCGTAGAGCGGCCGGTGATCCTCGAACTCGAGCGTGCAGACCGAATGCGTGATGCCTTCGATGGCGTCCGACTGGCCGTGCGCGAAGTCGTAGCTCGGATAGATCTTCCAGGTCGTGCCAGTGCGCGGGTGCGTCGCGTCGAGGATGCGGTAGAGCACCGGGTCGCGCAGATTGATGTTGCCCGAGGCCATGTCGATCTTGGCGCGCAGCACGCGCGCGCCGTTGGGGAATTCGCCTGCGCGCATGCGGCGGAACAGGTCAAGGTTCTCCTCGACGCTGCGGTCGCGGAATGGCGAGTTCTTGCCCGGCTCGGTCAGCGTGCCGCGATTGTGCCGGATTTCGTCCTGGCTCTGGTCGTCGACATAAGCCTTGCCCGAACGGATCAAATCTTCCGCCCAGTCGTACAGCCGCTCGAAATAGTCGGAGGCGTGATAAAGGTGCTTGCCCCAATCGAAGCCGAGCCAGCGTACGTCGGCTTCGATGGCGTCGATGTACTCCTGCTCCTCCTTGGTCGGATTGGTGTCGTCGAAGCGCAAGTGGCAGCGGCCGCCGAACTCCTCGGCGATGCCGAAGTTGAGACAGATGGATTTGGCGTGGCCGATATGGAGATAGCCGTTGGGCTCGGGGGGAAAGCGGGTAACCACTTCTTTGACTCGACCGGCGTCGAGATCGGCTTTAACGATGTCGCGAATGAAGTCGCGCCCCCCCTCGGGAGCCGCGGTTTCGCCCATTGCCTTGGTCTCGTTCGCCATGCTTCCTGATTCCGTCAACGCCGCTTTCCGGCGCTATGCCATGAGGCCCGGCTCGGCTCAATGTCAATCGCAGTGACATATATGCCATCAATCCTGATAGTCGCCCCGCGATGAGCGAGCCCGTCGTCACCCGTTTTGCGCCGTCTCCTACCGGCTTCCTGCATATCGGCGGCGGCCGCACCGCGCTGTTCAACTGGCTCTACGCGAAGAAGACCGGCGGCAAGATGCTGCTGCGGATCGAGGACACCGACCGCGAGCGCTCGACCGCCGCCGCCATCGCCGCCATCATCGACGGCCTCACATGGCTCGGGCTGACCTGGGACGGCGACATCGTGTTCCAGTTCTCGCGCGCCGCCCGCCACCGGCAGATCGCCGAGCAACTGCTCGCCGCCGGCAAGGCCTATCGCTGCTACGCGTCGCCTGAGGAACTCACCGCCATGCGCGAGGCGGCGCGCCGCGAGGGCCGCTCCAAGCTCTATGACGGGCGCTGGCGCGACCGCGATCCGTCCGAAGCGCCGGCGGGCGTCAAGCCGGTCATCCGCCTGAAGGCGCCGCAGACCGGCGAGACGGTCATCGAAGACCAGGTGCAGGGCCGCGTCGTCTGGCAGAACGCGGACCTCGACGACCTCGTACTGCTGCGCTCGGACGGTACGCCGACCTACATGCTGGCCGTTGTGGTCGATGACCACGATATGGGCGTTACGCACATTATTCGCGGTGACGACCATCTCACCAACGGCGCCCGCCAGAAGCACATCTACGAGGCGCTGGGCTGGAGCGTGCCCAGTATGGCGCACATCCCGCTGATCCATGGGCCGGACGGCTCCAAGCTGTCCAAGCGCCATGGCGCACTGGGCGTCGATGCCTACCGCGCCATGGGGTACCTCCCCGCCGCCATGCGTAACTATCTCGTCCGCCTCGGCTGGGCGCATGGCGACCAGGAGATCTTCACGACCGAGGAGATGATCGCCGCCTTCGACCTGCCGGCGATCGGCCGCTCCCCGGCGCGCTTCGATTTCGCCAAACTGGAAAGTCTCAACGGCCATTACATCCGCGCCACGCCGGACGCCGACCTGCTCGCTACCCTGGAACATTTGCTGCCGCACATTGCCGGCGGTCAGGACCTCGCCAGCCGCATGACGCCGGCGCTGCGCGAGAAGATGCTCACGGCGATGCCGGGCCTCAAGGAGCGGGCGAAGACCCTGATCGAGCTGTTCGACGCCTCACGATTCCTGTGGGCAACTCGGCCACTCGAGGTCAACGAGGCCGCCAAGGTCGTGCTCACGCCGGAGGCCAAGACGGTGCTCGGCGCCCTCCTGCCGGAGCTGACCGCGGTCGCCGACTGGTCGGCCGCCGCGATCGAGGCTGTCGTGCGGCCGTTTGCCGAGCGGTCCGGGCTGAAACTCGGCGCCGTGGCGCAGCCGTTGCGGGCGGCGCTGACCGGGCGGACCACCTCGCCGCCGATCTTCGACGTCCTCGCTGTGCTCGGCCGCGAGGAAAGCCTCGCCCGCCTGCGCGACCAGGCCGGATAGGCTGCAGCCCCGTCTCGAGGGGGTTTGTTTCAAATCAATGACGGGCGCGGCCTTGGATGATGGGCTATCTTGCAGCGCACACTTGAATGGGGTACCGAAAAAGTCGCCGGAAACCGGGCATCCTGCTAGCCGGCAACCCCGTATTTGCCCACCGCCCGCCGCCAATCTGAGGGCTTGTTATGGACGCCATGACCGACAAGAAAACCAGCAGTCTCACCGTCGGAAACAAGAACTGGGACTTCCCCGTCTATAGCGGCACGATCGGGCCGGACGTGGTCGACATCGCCAAGCTCTACAACGAGAGCGGCCTGTTCACTTACGATCCGGGCTTCACCTCCACCGCGAGCTGCGAATCCAAGATCACCTATATCGACGGTGACGAGGGCATCCTGCTCTATCGCGGCTATCCGATCGAGCAGATCGCCGAGCACGGTGACTTCCTCGAGACCTGCTACTTACTGCTTTACGGCGAACTGCCGACGCCCTCGCAGAAGGCGGACTTCGACTATCGCGTCACGCGCCACACGATGGTGCATGAGCAGATGGCCCGCTTCTTCCAGGGCTTCCGCCGCGACGCCCACCCGATGGCGGTGATGACCGGCTGCATCGGCGCGCTGTCGGCCTTCTATCACGACTCGACCGACATCTCCGATCCGCATCAGCGCATGATCGCCTCGATCCGCATGATCGCGAAGGTGCCGACACTCGCGGCCATGGCCTACAAATATTCGGTCGGCCAGCCATTCGTTTACCCGAAGAACGATCTCGACTACGCGTCGAACTTCCTGCGCATGTGCTTCGCGGTGCCGACCGAAGAGTACAAGCCCAATCCGGTGCTGGCGCGCGCGATGGATCGTATCTTCATCCTGCACGCCGACCACGAGCAGAACGCCTCGACCTCGACCGTGCGGCTGGCCGGTTCGTCGGGAGCCAATCCGTTCGCCTGCATCGCGGCGGGCTGCGCCTGCCTATGGGGCCCGGCGCACGGCGGCGCCAACGAAGCGGCGCTCAACATGCTGCGCGAGATCGGCTCGGTCGACCGCATCCCGGAATTCGTCAAGCGCTCGAAGGACAAGAACGACAGCTTCCGCCTGATGGGCTTCGGCCACCGCGTGTACAAGAACTACGACCCGCGCGCGCGCATCATGCAGAAGACCTGCCACGAGGTTCTGACCGAGCTTGGCATCAAGGACGATCCGCTGCTCGACGTCGCCATGGAGCTCGAGCGCGTCGCGTTGCACGACGAATACTTCATCGAGAAGAAGCTCTATCCGAACGTCGACTACTACTCGGGCATCACGCTCAAGGCGATGGGCTTCCCGACCACAATGTTCACCGTGCTGTTTGCGGTGGCGCGCACCGTCGGCTGGATCGCGCAGTGGAAGGAAATGATCGAGGACCCGAAGCAGAAAATCGGACGCCCGCGCCAGCTCTATACCGGCGCGACGCAGCGTGATTACACGCCGATCTCGCGCAGGAAGTAGTCAATCGATACGCTGGAAATGCGAAGGGCGGCTGGTTTAGCCGCCCTTTTCATTTGGTCGATGCAACGTGGGTATCAGGCGCTTTTACCGTTCCCGTTCGCGCCCTTGCCGTTCTTCTTCGCCGCACTGGCCCCGTCATAGGCCCAATTCACGTACACACCGGCCCAGGTGAAGCCGCCGCCAAAGGCTGCCAGCAGCATGCGGTCGCCGGCTTTCAGCTTCTCCTCGTAGTCCCACAGGCAGAGCGGGATCGTCGCGTTAGTGGTGTTGCCGTATTTGTGGATGGTGACCATCACCTTGTCCATCGGCATGCCCATGCGCTCGGCAGTGGAGCGGATGATGCGCATATTGGCCTGGTGCGGCACCAGCCAGTCGATCATGTCGCCGCGCAGATTGTTGCGCGCCATGATCTCGCCGGCGACCTCGGCCATCTTGGCGATGGCGAACTTGTAGACCGCCGCGCCCTCCTGATGCACATAGTGCAGCCGCTTGGCGACAGTCTCGGCCGAAGCCGGCATGCGGCTGCCGCCCGCCTTCTGATGCAGATGGATGGCGCCCGAGCCGTCGGAGCGGATGAGCGCGTCCATGATGCCGGTGCCGTCGGTGCTCGGCTCGATCAGCACGGCGCCCGCGGCGTCGCCGAACAATACGCAGGTGGCGCGGTCGGTGTAGTCGATGATGGTCGACATCTTGTCGGCGCCGACGACGACAATCTTGCGCGCGGTGCCGTTGGCGACGAACTGCGAGGCGATGGTCAGCGAATAGAGAAAACCCGAACAGGCCGCCTGCACGTCGAACGAGCCGATGTCCTTGATGCCGACCATGTCGCAGATGAGATTGGCGGTCGAC
>Ga0134124_10001450_pt1 | contig 19112 bp, 39 predicted proteins | sample KB304_FD_96880 | JGI IMG/M metagenome (GOLD analysis project Ga0134124, IMG submission 96880) | Terrestrial soil microbial communities without Nitrogen fertilizer from Kellogg Biological Station, Michigan, USA - KB3-0-4 | ecosystem: Environmental > Terrestrial > Soil > Unclassified ...
CCAAGATCACGTGAAAAATCCCACACTTTTATTTCCTCCTATCTGCTTGACTATCTGCCCTTATCCGGCTATCATCCGCTTGTTTTGACTCCCATCAGCCCCCGCATCGCCGTCACGCTCTGTAACCTATCCGGGGTTACCGTGCGTGACGGCGGGGCGGGATTACCGTCTGTTAGAACGATTGATTGTCACCGCGGCCGAGGTCAATCTTCCTGAGTGACTGTGCGGCGTAGAACGTCCGAATGACTTCCACCTTGCACCATTGCGCCCCGTCATCCATCCCGGTTTCGATGACCTTCCCAATCGGGAATGGCTCATCCCAGTCAAGACATTCCACGGTGTCCCCGATTTGGAGTTCTTCGGGCGCGATGGCCATTAGAGACCTCCCCAGTCCGTGAGCCTTTGTGAGGGTTCGAGCGTGCAGAAGGGACAAGCGTTGTTGTTACAGGCGACGATCCAGACCCATCCACGCGGGGTTCTGAGTCCGTACACGCGTTGCCGGGACTGTCGTGCGATGGCGAGGTTCCGGGCTACCACAAGCGCCATGGAAAACTGCATCATCCGACTTTCTTCTTCCTTCCTGTTTCACGTGAAACCGAGCCTATCTGCGCCTGCCCAGAGGATCGAACTCACTTCCACGGGGTACTACGCCGTCCAAACACGGAGGCAGGCATATGGGAACGGCTCCAACCTCGGGGAAGTGAGATTGGAGCCGTTCGATTAGGGCTCGATTCAGGCGGCGTACAGGGCGTAGATCTGACCCTGCAACATGGCCCAATCGAGGTCATTCTCGGTGTTGCGAACCATGCCCTCCCAGCGCCGAATGGCGTTCAACCAGCGCTCTGTCTTGCCGGCGCGGGCCAGGATCGCGATGTGGTCTGCGAGGTCCATTCGGTTGGTGCCGATGTCGAGGATGAGTCGGTTACCGTTGGTGTCGACGTACCGGTCCATGATGAGGCGGATTGCTTCGGCACGCTTGTCACTGGGGTTCATCTTGGAGGTCATACCGAAGATAATAACACAGATAGCCGGGCCGAAGAGTGGGATCGGCCCGGCTATCTGCGTTTCATTTCACGGCAAGAACGGAGGCTATGTCACGTTCACCCGTGAAGCCTATTCGCGGTCGTCACTCCCGGACACCAGGAGAATCGTGAAGATAGCGATCAGAACAACCGCGAGAATGAGACAACCCGCGGTCGTGAACTGATGATCGTAGAGCACCCCATGCGGCGGACTGGAAGGGTGCAACGTCTACCGCCGGTTGTCATCGAGCGCTTCAGCCGAAGCGTGAAGCATCAACACGAGCGTCTTGATATTCGTGACAGTCACGTCGTGCGTGGTCACCCACTCCGTGACAGGCTCACCTTTCCCATCGGAGGGATAACGCACTTTCTCTTCCGTAATGTGCACGCGGTACATCAGTGATGACCTTTCGCAGCGAAGGCATACCAGAGGGCATACCCGATGACGGTCAGGGTGATGACGTAGAGCCAGAGCCGTTTCACTGGAACGCTCCCATGAGTGCGGCAACGATCGGGCTGGCCAGGATGACGAATGCGCTGATTGCGGCCCATCCGCCGTTTCGGTCCGTGGACCGGTGTTTGCCTGGCTTGACCACCCGTTTGGGCGGGTACGTGTAGCTGTGTTTCGGTCGGTACACGTACCCGCCCATTGTCATGTCACCTCAGCTTCAGTGGTCCGTTCGATGTCGACCTTCGGAGTTGCTGGACGCTCCCGCATCATCTGCGAGAACCGAATGGTACTGCCGGGGTATCGGCGCGTGAACTGTGCGATGCGGTCCTCGGTGAACGCCGCTTCCAGGCACACAGACTCGATGCCTTTCCGGCTGATCGTCTGCAAATCTCCCGCCTGGAAGGCGTCGATGACGAGTGCCATCGCGGTGGGACTGATCTCGTGGAATGCGCCGCAGACGCAACGCACTCTCACCAGCGCCCCGCTCTCTCCCAGTCGTTGGCCCACCGCGCGAGCAACGCGATTTGCTCCGGCGGAAGAAGCGTGATCAGTTCGTACGTCCCCGGCGGTGTTTTCACCGGTCCCCAGACCACATCGCGGTCGTGGAAGCACGCGCCTTGTGCGGCGACACAGCGCGGACACCCGTCAGCGACCTTCTTAGCCATCGGGTGCAACACCTGGATCATCATGCGCTTCCGCTTCACGGCTGTGCCACCTTCCGTCCGGCCCGCAGCGACTCACAGCCGTATTTGCCGGTGTTTTTGTGCGTCCATTCCTCATTCGTGCCGGCGCGGTGAATCTCCGTCGTGCAGTGCCGACACCAACGGCGCGTCGTGTCCTTCGCCATTAGAACGGCACCCCGGACTCCCGCATGTGCAACATCTCGTCACGCAACTGAGTCAACCTGTTGCGCTGAGACTCAAAAGCATAGTTCTCGTGCAACGTGGTCTCCACCGACATCAGGAGGTCATTGAACTCAGCCTCCGTCAGTTCCAAGTCGTACTTGACCGTACGCGTACCCTGCACTACCACTCCAAAGAAAGGGGACCGGGCATCCACCCGGTCCCACGCCGTGCTCTGCTGTACCGTGTTACTCCGTGTCGCCGGACTTCTTGACCTTGCGGTCCTTGGCCAGGTACTTGACCTCGACCTGACCCTTCAGTTCCTTGCCCCGCGGGCCCATCGCCTGAACGGCCTGGATGGAAACACCGATCTCGTGGAGGTCCGCAGCCTTGCGGAGCATCCGCACGACCTGGGCAGCGTCGCCGATCAGCACATCGATCATGATGGGCTCACCGGTCTCCGGATCGAACTGCGGCTCCCGCTGCTTGTTGGTCGCCTGACGGTTCTCCCAACCACCGGCCACCGTCACGGACTTCGTCAGCGACTCGACCGACTGCTTGTTTTCCTCAGCCGTCTTGACAGCCTCGTACTGGGCCCAGAGCCACCCGTTGTCGATGAACGGGTTGGGTCCGTCGTCGGCACGCCGACCACGCGCAGAGGTGATCGGGGCGGTTCCCTGCGGCTCGGGAATCTCGAACATGAGTGGTGCCTTTCTCAGATTGGAATGTTGGCACAATTCTACCATGACCGGCCGTGATATAAGGTGCGTTCCCCGGCTGTTTCACGGCGCTGAATGTGCCTGCCATCATCGCAGAACAGGGTTCACATTCCGGCGGTGTCCGGTTGAGCTGTACGTCAATACCGTAAGCCATCGACCCAATGATCGGTGGTCACGAACCGATAACATTCGTGCCACTATCGCCGCTAGGGGTTACAGCATCCCGGGCGGAGGTCCGGAGTGATGCACCGTGTTCCGGGTGCTCCTGTACCCAGCCGGTGATGCCGGTGAGTGGGGCGCCTTCGGCCTGAATGAGCTCTACCTGTGCCCCGCCCCGGTAGAGCTTGACCGCGTGCTTGTGGCTGTCAGCGTGCTTGCCGGCTAGGGCGCGTGCCTCATCCTCAGCCGCGCCGAACGCCCGCCCGAGCGTGCAGCCGCTGCATTTGATCCGCCACTCCGTAGTGGCGACAGCCACGATCCGGTAGTCACCACACTTGACGCAGTAGACGGTGTCTCCGTCCACCGGCGGTGGCGTGAACTCTCCCGTATGGAAGCAGTCGAGAAGACTCAGATACTTTGTCGGATTCTCTGTCATGTGGCCATTCCTTTGGTAAACGGTCCTGAGAGCCCCGTAGAGCCAAGATCTTTTAGCTAGGTCCGGTCTATCCGACCCATCGCCGTTCGGCGCTCTCCGTGGACTTATACATACTGTCAAGTAACTTGGCATCTAAATCAACGCAACGTAACCATCTGCGTCCTCTTGCGCCGCATGCCACTGCCCTTCCATCCCCTCACCGGAGGTGGCCCATGGGATCGAGTGCGGCGTGGACAACGGTTGCTTGTGGGATGTGGACCGGATCACGAGATCGTGAGCCATGTCGTACGCGTCGGCACCCGCCTGGCACGCAGCGCAGTGCCCCCACATGTGGGCCCGCTTCCCGACACCAGCTGAGATCTCCCGCGGCACGGTCTCCCACACGCAGTGCCGGTCACTCATGGATGTCTTGCCGGCTAGCGCCTGGCCCATGCCGACGAACCGGGTCGTCTGCCCACGATATGGATTCCAGGGCCGTTCGCCGTTGGGTTTTGGGTGGAGTGACCGGAGGTAGTCTCGGCAAGCGTTAAGTGAAAAGGTCCCCGGACAGTCACAGTCGTCCGGAGCGTGTCCCATACGGCAGGGGTCGAGTCCCCGCCGTTTGGAATGCCACCCGTCACTATTACGCATCCACGCCAGACCGGACTGAACGTAAAGAATCTCCTCATATTCTTTGACCTCCCATCCGCCGAGACTTTCAGACGGTGTTACTCCCACGTCTTCCGGCTTTGCGGTAGTAAAAATACCGTCCGTCTCGACTGCAATGAGTTGTCCAAAAGGGATCTTCGCCATCAGTAGATAGAGCATCGTACGCGTATATGAGGTTACCCACCCGGCCCACTCCAATTGGTGGAATGGTGGGATTCTCTGATTTTCGAATGTCCATCCGACCCTCTGTGCGAGCTTCCCGTATGCGGAATTCATGCATAGTTTGAGCGCGATCTGAGCAGATATACCGCGCTTCTTCCAATCCTGACGAGTCGCGTACATTTCTGGTATCCAATGGAACGGGCGCGCTTTGCTACCTCTGAACTCCCATCCCGCAAGAATGTCCGCTCCGTATCGTTGTGCAATTCCAGCCTCAGGAGACCAATACCAACCCTCCACGAACCAAGGATAAGAGATATTATGCTGAGCATCCCGATGAAAGAGGTATCCCGGAGCGCTTTGGAAGGGAACGTAACTCTGTACCTGTCGCACGTGGTATACACCAAATCGCGCCAACTTCGTAGGCCGCTCGACATAGACCCATTCTCCTTGACTCAGATCAGGTAGTTGGGAAATGGCGTAAGGATAGGCAGAATTGATATCGTAACTATAAATTCTGTCCAGGACCCTTCCACATCGGAACAGTTCAAAGCGACCACCCGCGTAGGCATATCGAGCGGCTTCTCGAACGGCAGGACCGGCGTCCGCCATTGCAGATTTAATCCGGTGCATTCGCATAGCGAACGACGCGAGCGCGCCCGGTCCATGCCACTGCGAGATACGTAACCCCGCGTTAAATACTCGCTTCCTAAGCTCTTCGGCCAACTCTCGCATGAGTTCAACTTCGATGGACCAATAGAGTTCCATGTCATCGAACTCATCGAGGTTGAACGTGGAGCGTCCGCCTTTCCCCACGCGGATGATTTCCGGTACCGGCCCAATGAGGTCTTCATATGCTTTGATGAAGGAACAGGCAAAGAAAGAGAAGATATCAAAGATCTGTACTGTGACCTTTCTCTTTCTGCCATCCTTAGCATTGTATCCATCCAAATGCTTGGTAACACGAAAATACTTTCCCCGGGCAAAGGTGATGACATAGACCGGTCCTCCTTTCTTCTGGACTTTGACCCATCCTTGTTTATGGAGCCTCGCCAGTGTGGCCGGGGCGAGGGTCTGACAGATCATGTTTGCGTCGTACGAGAAGGCAAATCCCACGTGAATTGCCCGAGGATGGCGCTTGCCCGTCTCAATGATGTGGTCAAGGCAGTCAAACGTGCTGAGTCCATGCTTGGATCGGATGCAATCTTCTGTGCTGCCAAAGAGCACATAGCTCTGAGGTTTTCCAGGTCCCGATAGATTGATACCTTCGCCATCCCAAGCGATGAAGGGTCGATCGATTGCATTGCTATCGGTACCTTTCTCTGGCCTGGACTGCACCGTCTGATCTCGTTTGGCGCGCCGGTTGTCTACCCGTACCAGGCTCGGAAGTCTTCCCAATCCCACACTTCCCAGAAATTGATGCCGTACTCATCCCAGATATAACCGACGAACTGCGTCTCGATATCCAGCCGTTGCGGACCGGTCAGGTCATCGTCGTACATCATCGCCCGAAACAGATCACGAGCCTCCATGTCACGGGGAGCCCCTTGAAAACCAAGCTGCTCAAAGAGGAAGGTTTGTTGCTGGACGGGGTCGAGAGAGCCGTAATCGAATTGCTCATCATCGTCATCGTCGTCGTATTCATAGGATGGCATCTCACCTCACAATCGGGCGATAAACAAAGGAGGGCCGCCGACGAACGGCGACCCTCCCTGGTGTGCTGGATCAGCGCGGAACGATGTGAATCTCGTAATCCTCGACCTTCGCCATGCTGCCTGTGGCGAACTGCGTGAAGCCCAACACCACACCTTCGGCCAACATGTCTTCGGTCACGATGTGCTGCGACACGAAATCGCCGATTCCTTCAGCCGGTTCCTCGGTCGTCCGTCGTTTCACCCGAACGGTTACGAGGTATGTCACGCGCTGGTGTCCAGGTAGAACGTGTATCCCTTGCCCGTGTTCTTGCCTTCCTTGTGGTACTCCACGAGCGTCTTGCGGCTGATCGGCTTGCCGGTCTGGAGGTCCGTGTGGTAGTCGGACACCTTCAGCCCGTGGCGCACCATCAACCCACCATTCCGGCCGTACTTCTTTTCGAAGTCCCGGACCTGTTCCATGATGCCCGTGGAACCGTCGTTGAGAATCCACTTGCTGGCCATGCCATCCTGGCCCTGCGCGATGGCGACGATGGACACGAACTCACCGAAGTCCCCATCGTTCCAGGTCCACTCCATGAGCATGAGCGGCACACCCTCCAGCCGGCGCTTGTCGTCCTCGGTGGCGATCCGGAAACCGTCGCCCAGTTCAGTCTCATGTGCGAGCGCGACACCACCGAACTCTTCGGTCGCGAGCTGCATCGCCTGATCCCACGACTGGATGTCTCCCCGGACCTCTTTCGAGAACCGGGTATTCCAGTCGGTGGTTGCGGGCAGGTTCTCCGTCGCGGGAACGTCGGCCGGAGTGTCATTCTTCGCGCCATTGTTGCGGGGAGCCATCGTGGAAACCATGCCTTTCTTAGGCGTACGGCAGCCTTGCGCCCTTGCGACAATAGGGCAAGGCCGGGCTGTGCTTGACAGACCCTTAGCGTAGTGCTCGACCGTGCAAGATCACTAGGGCGCCGCACTGGCGGTACCCATATCGCTCTCACGATTGGTAGAACGGATGCCCACACGGCGCATTTTTGAAGTCGCATTGGCGGTGGCAATTCTCGCGCGGCCCGCATTCGGACTCATCCACATGTGGGCGGTCAAGACACTGGGAGCGTATCCCGAGGGATCTATTCCGCATGAGACTGCGGAGATTGTGGCGGTGCTGACGTGAACTCTCCGATGACCGATGCCGCAACGTCCGGCGTGGCTGCCGGCCGTCCGCAGCCACAGACCTCGATCGAGCCTGCCGGTGGGCCGTTCGTCCGGCACACGCAGGAAGGTCGGCGTGCGATGTACTCGACCGCCGCTGCATTCGGCGGTGTCGTCGCCAACCCGATGGTGGCTGCTCCCGGCTACATTCGCGGGTACCGCATCAAAACCACGGCCACCACGGCCGCTGGTACGGGTGGTGTTATCGCTGCCACGGCGGGTGGTCAGGATGCGCCGTATTCGCTCTTCCAGCTGGTGCAGCTGAAGGATGCGTTCGGCACGCCGATTCTCACCGGTCCCGGATACGAAATGCTGAAGCTCGTGCCGGAGTTCAGCGGTCAGTTCGGTACCGACCTGACCCAGGATGTTCAGCAGCTTCCGTCGTGGACCGGTATCACTGCGGCATCGGGCGCGTTCTCATTCTCGACATACGCGCCGTTCGAATTCGCGAAGGCGTACGGCGTCATTTCCGGCGCGAATGCCTCGCTGCTCCCGACGCTTCAGCTGAACCTGGCAGCGATCGGTACCCTGTTCTCCACCCCGCCATCGGCCGCGCCGACGCTGAACGTTCAGGTGGATGCCGATTTCTACTGGCTTCCCGAAGGTGTCGCGGTCGAGCCCCCGGGTATCGGCACGACGTGTCAGTGGATCTACCAGCCGTGCAATCCCACGGTCGCCACCGGCGGTTCCGTCATCGTGCAGTTGCCCCGTCTCGGTGGCTATCTCACGATGCTGATCCTCGAACTGCGTGACGCGAACGGCGCGCGTGTCGACGGCTGGCCCGCTCGCCCCAGGATCTACCTGGACGGTGTGCCGCTGATCGATTCGGACTTCGCGACGATCGTCGACGACATGGCGATTCAGGCGCTTGTCGGCGGCGGTACCGCGGGTGGTCAGACGACCGCTGCCACTCCGGCTGTCGCGCGTCCGACTGGTGTCATTGCGATCTCCCGGAAGACGGGCCTTTCGCAGCGGCATTTCGGTCTGTTCGATACGGGCGAAGAGTTCCTGTCGACGAACCCGGGTACGCAGATCGAGATCTCGGGCATGCCGTGGGGCACGATCGCTTCCGGTCCGGCCACGCTGAACGCGATCGTCGGTCAGGTCGTTCCGTCCGGCGCACTCATTCAGGGTCTTCCGGAGGTTTAGGCCATGTCAGCTGGACTCTCACTCCGTACGGGTTTCTCCGCTGGAGGGAATGTCGGCACCTACACGCCGATGACTCCCGCATCAGCCACACCGTCGACCGCTTCGCAGACCATTGCGCAGCGGGCGTACGGCATTTCCGGATCGGGTACGAGTCCCGGTGACGGCGTGGCAGCAATCGGGTCTGTCGGTGTTGGCGTTATCGCTCTCGCCGCACTCGTGTACCTGTACCTTTCTCTTCCCCGGTAACCATTTCCTGACCGGAGGTCAGATCGTGAAGTTCTGGATTGGCGTCGCCGCGGGCGTGGCTGGCACGTGGGCCTACCACGCGTTCGTGAAGCCGAAGCTCGGTAAGTCCTGACATGCGGCCTACATCGTTCCTGGGTCTTCTGGGTCTGGGAGTCGTCGGCATCATCATCGCCGATTTCCTGATCCATCCCGAAGGCACAAAGGCCGCGGCGAACGGAATCGTGGCCATCGCGAAGCCGGGTATCAACGGGCTTCTGGGATCGACGACCAAGTAAAGGGGGCTGACAGATGCGGTACTACGTGCAGGCTCCCACGCATCAGAATGTGCCGTATCTTGGCTCAGCGCTGATGCCGAGAATGAACCGGACCTACGCGGGCTGGTCGTCCCGCGGCAAGGTCTACGGTCAGCCTGGAACACAGGCCATCCACATCGACGGTATCGGTTCGCAGCCCGGTCCCGATCTCGCGTCGGTCGGCACTTCCTATTCTCAGATGGCGCCGAACGTCATTTTCCCTCCGCTGTACTGGGAAGCAGATGCGCCGCTGGATAAGGAACACGCGCCGGTTTCCCGGAAGTCTGACAATCAGATGCCGGTGCCGGCGCTGCGTCCCGCGAACGTGCTGACATTCGACCCGTACCGGGCCCGCAAGGGTGGACAGCGCCAGGTCTACCAGCCCCAGGTCGTGCAGACGTGGCGGGGAATGAAGGGAACCCCGTATGGGTAGCCCGATGCCTCCGCCCCGGACCGAAACGGGAAGCGGACTCACGAGCAAGATGGGTCCGCTCCCCGTATGGGGATGGGTGGCGATTGCCGCCGCGGGAACGATCGTCGGTATCTATTGGTGGAGAGCGCGGAAATCCGCCAAGAATGCTGCCGAAGAAGACGGCAGTGTCGGGCTGTCGTCGTCGCCATCCAGCGCGCGCACGGTGCTGGTCGGCGGCGGTGCCGCTGAAGGTCTTCCCACGGAGCAATACGAATCGCTCCTGGCGTTGCTGCGTGACATTCAGGGACAGAACTCAACGCCGATCGGAGATGGCGGCGGAGATACGCCGGACCCGAATCAACCGGTTCCGTCGACACCTGACAACGGTCCGCGAGCGTATCCGTCGTTCCAGCTTTCGGTGCAGGCCGGTGAGTTGGTGGAGACGTTCAATTCGCAAATCAAGTCTCGGCACGATGGCAAGATGCACAATTGGGTGACGATCGAAGCGGCGAACCCGTCGCTCGCGGCGAACATCAATTGGGTGTCTGACATCAATTCCCGGACGTTCAAGAAGTCTGCCACGTACACCATTCCCGCTGTGACGTTGTGAGGTGAGCGCATGAGTACCCTGTCCGATCGGATGATGTGGAAACACACTCCGAATCAGTATCCGGACAAGCGCATCACCGGAAACTTCGCGGACATTCGCGAAGCTCCGCTCGTGCGTATCGGCATCTATCCCGGATACATGTCCTATGAGGACATGGACCCTCTCTACACCGCCGATGGTGCCGGAGTCACGGCCACCGGGCGGGGCACGTGGGGTCAGTTGTACCGGGCCGGTAAGTACGGGGGTCGATGATGTATACGCGTGATTCTCTGCCCCGGAACTACACCGTGTACGCGCCGCCATCTGTGGTGGCACCTGGATTCGTCCGGGTGACGGTGCAGAAGGGCATTCCGCAGACGTGGGCAGTGGTTCGGCCGGGTAGCTCACCGGACCCGAATGGTGCACCGCACTACGTTTCCGGATACCGGGAGAATGTCTTCCAGCATGGCGGGGCGCTGAAGGTCACACCGGCGCGTCCCAACGTGGAAATGGACCCGTCGGATCAGGGCACCTGGCAGCGTCAGTACTACTTCAGCTAAACCCACTCCGTGGAGGAAATGAATTATGAGTGAGCAGGGATATCAGTACCAGCCCGTTGACCGTGGCGACGGCCGGCAGTATGACGGCCCGGTCATCGGTCGCAGCCCGTTCGAGTCGCCCACCGGCGTGCCGCTGGCCGTGAGCCCGGAAGCACAGACGATGGTGGAGTCGGGTTCCACGCCGTACCAGCCGGACGTCAATGACCTCATGGCGCAGATGCGAGAGCTGGAGAATCGCGTCAAGACCATGCAGGAAGAGCGTGGAATTCCCACGGACCCGATCGCATTCGCGGCTGCGAATCTCCGCAACCACGTCGTGGCGCGCCGGGACGCTTCTCACACGCTCGATACCACCGCGGTGGAGGAAGCTCTCGCGGCATTCGAGAAGGAGCAGACTTCGGCGAACGCGGAACTCCTGGCGCTGCACGTGGACGATCTCGTGTCGCAGCATCGGGCGCTGGATCTCAGCTACCTGCCACAGCTCGCGCGTGACGTGCGCAAGTCGGTTCTCGTCAAGCGCGGTGCCACGGACAAGCAGGCTGATCTGGACGTTCGGCGGTCGGGCGTCTGATGAAAACGGAGGACTTGGTTTTCGTACCCCTGATCATTGGTGAGGCGTCCGGGGTTTTCGCAGGATTCTGTCCTTCGTGGTTCACCGTGTCCTCACCATTCTTCCATGAGCAGGATGCGAAGGAAGGCAACATCAAACGCATCCGATGGGGCGAGGTAGCGGCAACCGCGATCGTTGTCGCTACCGGCGTCGCTATCTCGGCACAGACGAAATCTGGTATCCCTTTCTGGATCTCAGTCGCGACGTGTGCCGTATTCATCGGCGGGTATGAGTACATGATTGCTCACCCGGCCACGACAGAAAAGTCTTCCGGAATGCCAGCCGCGGTGCAAACCGCACTCGACTGGAAGTCTGCCCGGTAATGGCCATCATCGGTATCGGGTTGGCGTGGGTGTCGTACACGGTGGGGCTGTACGGGTATTGCCTCATCAAAGGGTATGACATTTCCCCGAAGGATTTGTTCAACCGAGAGGCGTGGCCACCGGCCGAGAAAGCAGGAAAATAGCCATGGGACCATTCATCATCGCGTGGATGGTAGGCGAGGGAATCATCGTCTACCGGTCCATGAAACGTCCCGAAGCTGGACAGAGAATCACTGAGGCGAAGACCGTCATGGTGCCTCCCAGTCCGGCACAGCTGCTATTTGCCAGTGGTGTTTTTGTCATGCTTGCGATGCTGGCCGAGGTTCCGAAAGCGCGTCCGCTAGCGATTACGCTCGCATGGGGTTTCGACATTGCAGCTTTCATGAAACTCTTCGATAAGGCGTCTGCGATCGATGCCAAGAAGGGACCGTGGCCACCGGCCATGGCCCCAGATAACGTCATCCTCCCCACGGGTGGGTGGTCCTCCGGCACCGCCAGGAAGCTGACCAAACCGTCAACCACACAGGATCAATCTCCCGTCTGGAAGACAGTATGAGCGTTCCTGTGCAGCCTGACGTTCACACGCAATACAACCTTGGACCGGTGAAGCCGTGGGTTGCCGCGGCGGCCGATTTCCTGGGTCACATGTTCAACGTGAAGACGATCGGTGGATGGCGGAAGTCTGACCCGTTCCCCGATCACCCAACCGGGCATGCCCTCGATTTCATGATGGGCATCCCGGAAGGGAACGCGCTCGCAGACTATGCGGTCGCGAACTATCAGACCCTTGGTATCAAATACATCATCCACAACCGCCAGGTGTGGAATCCGAAACAGGGTTGGCATCCGTACACGTCGACATCGAATCCGCACACGGACCACGTCCACATCACGTTCAATGACACGCCTAGTGCGGCTTTCATGAGTGGGGCTGCTCTCGGTGGTGTCAATGGTGTGACACCTGTCGGGCTGACGAACACGGCGGTAACGAAAGACACCTGTGCGTGGGTGGTGGATACGAAACTCACCGGGTCGACGTGCGTCATTTCCAAACCAGCTGCCCGCGGTTTGGTCGGTGGACTCGAAATCGCCACCGCCATCGTGTTTGGCGTGGCAGCCTGCATCTTGCTGGTGTACGCAGCCAAAGACACGTCCGGTGGTCGCGCGGTCGACGACTCGGTTGGTGTCCTCACCTCCGTGGTTGGTCTGCTATGACCATTGGATATCTCAACCAGGTAGAGAGCGTCACGCTGAACGCTGCCGGGAACGGTTCCATCACCCTGTCCCCGGACACCGGGGAATACTGGGCTCTGAGCTTCGCCAGGATCGCATCAGATGAGACGTTCAACGCTGCCGCTGCATCAACGCAAGGTGGCGGTATCTCCATGTGCACGCTCCATCAGGGCGCCACGAACGTCATCAATTTCACGACACAGGTCGACAGCACGGTTCTCGGCAATGGCGACGTGACGACCATTATCGCCGGCACGATCGTGCAGCGTGGTGAGTCGGTGACCGCGAAATGGACAGGCGGTGTCCCGGGCGCGGTAGCGACATTGACGATTTACGGTCGCACTGCGGAGACGCTGCCCGAGATCGCGTCGCTGCTTCCGGCCATCCCCGGCGCGCGCTTCCGGGGTTCCGATGCGTCGCTCTTGGTCGGCACCGATATCGCCTACCGCAATCAGGTGTATAACATCCCAGCAAACACCACGGTGACGGACACGATTTTCAATGTCTACACCACCGAAGGTCTGTACCTGAAAGTCGACTCGAATTCACTCTTCGCATGCCGGGTCAGGGTCAAAAGCTGGAATGGCAACAATTTCAACACGCTGTATGAGGTTATCATCCCACCGGGATTCTTCGGCACCATTCCACCGGTGGAGATCTTCCTCCCGAACATCACGTCACAGGTGCAGCTCGAATTCATGGGACCGATTGCCGGGCCGACCAGCATCGTCGTGCTCGCGTCAAGTTCCCGCAACGCGATGGGAATCCCACTCACATCGTTCGATCGGAACGTGCTATTTGCGGCGGAGAACACGGCTGTCGGTGCCGGTGCAACCTCGCAAGTAGACATCATGCGTGTGTGGCCAGGAAGGGCACAGCTGCACATTCACACACCGAACCTGGCTACGTTCGAAGTCCGGTTGTATTACCTGAATCTGCAATTGGCTGCAAGTTTCCTGACCGGCATCTACGCGGTCAACCAGTACAAGCAGACGCAGGAAATCATCCTTCCTGCCGCACCGTTGCGGCTGCAATTCCAGAACACAACCGCCGGCGCCGGGAACTACTCGGCCAGCATTGTTGGCGGAGAAATGGTGAGAGGTGAAATGGGATGAGTCCCGACGAGAACGGCGAGAGCACCGACAAGAAGAATTGTTGGATGTGCAAGCTGGGTCCCGTGTTTGGCGTCCTTTTCGGCGTGGTCCTCATCTATATTTCCGTGGACCTCATGACGGACGGCAGTATCACCCGATCGATGTTCGGCAGCAAGGAGGTGACCTCGAATGGTACAGCCGCTGATGCGTCCTGAGGACACCGATCCCGACGCCCCTGATGAGGGGAACCTCCTCAATCTGTTCGCGAAATTCTCGCTGTCAGTCGACCGCCTCACGGCGAAGATTGACAAGATGAATCGGCTCGAACAGGCGCGTCTCGCAGTGCTGCCCAACCCCATCGCCAAGAGTCAAATGGCGGTTCTGGCCGGTGGCGGTAACACGTTCCTGGATTTCGACGGGCCGCAGCCTGGTCGCAAATGGGTCATTCGGCTGCTCATTGCACAGCCGTCCATCATCATCGCTTCCGGACCTCCGGTGGTCACGTGGTACGTGGGACAGGTTATCCCCGGTCCGGCCACGGGTCAGTTGCCTGCCACGATGGCGCGGTGGCAGTTTGCTGCCGTTCCCGCGTACCAGAATTTCACCGCCGACGTGATCCAGGTGCAGCCGGGTGAGCGGCTCATTGCCGGTATCACCTCCGCTCCCGCATCAACGACGCTCGCTGTGACCGCTATCTTCAATGACCAGCCGCTCAATGCGGTCATGCCCGTCACGATCGAGTAAAGGCGGTGTCCGTGAATGGTGTTGTGACTATCCTCGCCACGGTCATTACCGTGCTCACACCAGCGCTGGTGTACGTGGTCCGGATCACGTCGAAATGGTCGCGGTTCGAAGAGAAGTTGAGTCGAGTCCTGGAAGACGTAGCGACACTCGCCAAAGACCGCGATGCGCTGCAAGTGGTATTGGTGGAGACGATGAAAAAGGATCGGGAAGCCACCGATTTGCGTCTCCGATGGTTGGAGAACAACCTCTACGCGGTGTTGGGAGCGAAGGTGAGATCAGGTGACTGACGACACGGTCCGCGATGTGGCAAAGCGGGAGGCAACCCGGCAGGCCATCATTCTTGTGTTCTCGATCGCCGGCACCATCGGCAGCGTCTATCTCGTCAAGAAATTCACGGAACCCGACACCGGAAAGACACTCAAGATGATGACCGCGCTCCACGTGAAGCGTTTCGCTGGAAGGAACGTCGACTTCTGGCAACGCATCGCTGACCGGGCTGCTACCGCATACAACCGGGAGAAGCCGTGAGCAGTGAAGGCGTTGACTATGCGTGGGCACGGCCCGATCCGGTAGAGCTCTACGCTCTCGGAAAACGGTTCGTCTGCCGATACCTCGCCTACCTCCCAAACGGCAAAGTGTTGACCTCTATCGAGCGTGCAGCACTCCACGACGCCGGTCTGGATATCGTCCTGAATTGGGAACAGGGTGCGGGCGACATGCTCAAAGGACGCGAGGTAGGTCGGGAACACGCGTCTGCGGCGTTACGTGAAGCGGTAGCGCTCGGTGCTCCATCAACGGTGCCGATCTACTTCTCGTGTGACACGCAGATCGTGAACGCTATTCAGATGGAAGCTGTGGCCCGCTATTTGCAGGGCGCTGCGGATATCCTCGGACGGAATCGTGTCGGCGTGTACGGACAGTATTCCGTCATCGAACGATTCGTGGGTGGCGTGTCATGCGCGTGGGGCTGGCAGACCTACGCCTGGTCTGCCGGCAAGATTTCCCCGCTGGCACACATCTACCAGTACCGAAACGGCGTCAACATCGCGAACGCCGACTGTGATTTGAACCGGGCCATGAAGCCCGAGATCGGAGCATGGACCGTGAGTCTGTCCGCCAGTGAAGCGCGCGATTTCAAGTACCTGACCGCCCGCGAAGAAGCGTTCGCGGAAATGAACGACACCTACCTGGATGACGCCAACCAGCCGCACACGCACAAGGGTGTCCTGGCGCTGAAGGCGCTCCTGAATCGTCCCGTCATCACCGACGAACAGATCGCGTCCCTCGCCCAACACCTGGCTTCGGTCAGTGACCCTATCATCATCCGCCAGGCACTCAAAGACGTGTTGCAGAAGGGCATCGACAATGCTTAAGAATCTCTTGGCTGCTATCGGCATCGTTGTGGTGAGTCGCGTGATACTTCGGGGCCTTCTCGCTTTGGCTGAGGACCGGGCATTGGAGCGTAGGTTGCTCGGGGACGATTTCGATGCCGACGCTGACCCGTTGCCGATCTAGCCATGTCGGATATCGAGTCGTGTGACCAGCTGAAGGATGCCGTCGCTGATACTGAACTCAACGAACGCGGGAAGCAGCGTGAGTTGATTGGCCGGGCGATTGAGCTTGGCTGTGTCGAGATCATTCCGGAAGAATGGGGAGTTGAGGTCAACAATGGCTGAGGACAAGACGGAGAAGACGGGCGAGACGAGTAGTGCTCTCACCGTTGGCGAACTCCGCAAGATGATCAAAGACAGTGTTCAGGAGTTCGCGGGCGCGCTGACCGGCGGCGGTGACGCCAAGGACGACAAGAAGCCGGTCGCCGAAGGTTCCCCCACCGGAGGTGGGATTGCGGCTGAGGTTGCGCGTCAGGTGGCGAAGATTCGGGAGCGTGAGGCGCGGGAGCAGCGGGATAAGGACGTGGATGAGCGTCTGGAGAAGTTGTCTTCCACGGTGGTGGAGAAGGCTCCGGTGGAGCGTTCGCGGGTGCATAAGTTCATGGGTTGGGGGGAGTAGATGGCCCTGCTGATTGTGGAGCGGTGCAATATCTACGGGGCCGAGACGGGCGGTGCACAGCGTCTGCTTGGCGGACTGTCATCTTCGAAGGTGAAGACGCAGTGGTATTGCAAGAACCGTTCTATCGCACGATATTTCATGCAATGCGCGCATGGCCATCGCGGCCAGCTGATGCCGTTGTGTGAATCACATCGGCGTCAGTACGGTTCGTCGGTGACATTCTGCCCGAAATGCAATGCAGAACCTCCGGGGCACAAATGCCCACTGACTCTCATTGAAAAGAGCTGACGATGGCAGGCGCATCACTGCACGACATTCGCGAGTGGGGTAAGGCGAACGGGTTCAATGTCGCTGAAGGTTCCGCACTTCCCCGCGGACTTCGTGAGGCATACCGGAAGCGGAATGATGACGATGTCATCACCGCGATCGTTCCTGACGAAGAGGAAGGGTCGCGCGCCGTTGAGACGGAGCGACCCACGATGCCGGAGGTTCTGGAACGTCCTCCGAACGTCAAAGAGGGCATCGTCGTGCGGGCCAGGAAGGCTCTCGGGAAGGGTCCCGATGATGCCCCGAAGGTTCGTGCCAGCACGCACGCCCGGAAGCCTGTGGACCGCATCATCGGGCGTGTCTGGGAAGGGTTCGCGCGCCTGATGGCCCCGGTCAATCTTCCGGTGGCGCGTGTGCTGACGACACAGGCCCCGGTGGCTGGCATGCTCCTGGAAGACATCGTGAAGCACACGGTCGTCGACAAGATGCTTCAGCCGATCGTGCGGGCCGAAGAGAAGGGCGAATTGGCGTTCGCGCTGATCGGTCCGCCGCTCCTGGTTGGTCTCCTTTCCACTCCTCGCGGTCAGGCGTTCGCTCCGGCATTGGTTCCCGCGCTGAAGGAATCGCTTCGGCTCTGGATTGAGGTTGCCGGCCCGAAGGTGATCGAAGCCAAGAAGCGTGATGAGGAATTCCAGGAGAAGTACGGCAACACCATCGATGCCATGATTGACGGATTCTTCGCTCCGATGCCGGATCAGCCTCAGATGCCGGATCAGGGTGACGGGTATGAGTCCGCTGCGTGAAGATGATGAGCGCATCATTGTCCGTCGTGACGGGCATGGTGAAGCGTCATCGGAGGTTCAGTTGGTCGGTGTTGACTGGCCGATTTTCCTCCGCTGGATGGAAGACGTGTGGGAGCCCGGTCATCATTTCGCGCTGATCGGGCCCACTGGCGAGGGGAAAAGTACCTTCGCTGTCGGACTGTTGCAGACCCGTAAATGGGTGCTCGCGCTGGACGCGAAAGGCGAGGATGAAACTCTCTCTGCCAGCGGTTTTGTTCGTATTACAAAACTGCCACTACCTCGAAAAATACGGAATGCTATCGCTGAGGGTGAGCCTGCAAGAATTATCGTCGGCGGTGCAGCGGGAACTGATGCGGAGGAACGCGCTCTTCGTGACCTCATGCGCCGAGCAGTGGCTATGGTACGCCAACAAGGAGGTTGGACTATCTATGCCGACGAATTCCAGATCCTTGCCGATCTGCGTATGTTCAATCTCGGAAAAGCAGTTGAGCGCCTACTCGTGGGAGCCAGATCCAAAGGAACAAGTGTCGTCACCTCGTTCCAGGCTCCCGCATGGGTTCCGCGGGCAGCTACTCGACAGACATGGGGTGTCGCTCTCTTCAGTACCCGTGACCGAGCAATGATCAAAAGTGTTGCAGAGAGCATGGGACGCGATTGGCGCGTCATTACTGAAATTGTCGATCAGCTGCCACAGTTTTTCGTACTGGTCATTCCGAAGAGCATTCACGCGCCTATGGTTCTCGTACATCCTCCCAAGGTGGCATGACATGAGAATCCTCCGATCCGCCGACGGTGCGGAGACCATGACGTTCTCGCAAATGGAACGCATGAAAAAGGATGGGCGCATCGTCGATGTCAAATACCACAAGACTCACCAATACGACCAAGATGAGAAGGTGGAGCTATACACCATCACCTTCCAGGGTGGTCAAACAAACGTCTACTACGTGGAGGAAGGCGACCCACCGGACGACGAACCTATCCGGGTCGTCCGGTGACCAAATACGGCATGCATGGCAGCAAGAAAAGCATTACGCATAAGCTGTGTTCGAAAGCCGCACGAGACCATGAGCCCCACGAACCGCATGTGTACGAAGAGATTCAGCACCCTATCAAGGGTGGGGAAAGACGCGTGCAATACCAATGCTCCGGTTGGTCCGACGACAGTACCATTCACATTGTCCGTGAATGACGACCCCAGAAACGCATTCATAGCGGGCTATTTGCCGGAGGTAAAGTGATCTTGGTACAATGGTATTCATGGTCATCGTTCCCGAACCGAGGTCCGCTGCCCCGATGGTTATCGGGACCGGATACAGGCGTAACAGTCCCGAATGGGAGCCCACGATAGCCGGCCGACCACTTGCATGGTGGCGCACGTTCTATCGCCAACTCAAGACGGATGGGCACTGGTACAAGGTGCCTGATGAGGGGCGCGTCGCTATGCGGCGCGCCTACAGGCTTCTCAACCTCTCCGAACGGGGTCTC
>Ga0134124_10001452_pt1 | contig 19098 bp, 15 predicted proteins | sample KB304_FD_96880 | JGI IMG/M metagenome (GOLD analysis project Ga0134124, IMG submission 96880) | Terrestrial soil microbial communities without Nitrogen fertilizer from Kellogg Biological Station, Michigan, USA - KB3-0-4 | ecosystem: Environmental > Terrestrial > Soil > Unclassified ...
TCGTGACGCGCAACGGGGAGGTGCTCAAAGGCGCGGCGCTCGGACTGGCGTTGCCGGCCGATCCCGGTGAGTACGTGATCGTCACGCGCGCGCCCGGTGGGGCCGACCGCGAAGTGCGAGTGACGCTGCAGCTGGGTGACCAAAAGCGGCTCGCGTTGGAGGTGAGCAAGGCGAGTGAAGCGGCACCGCTCACACCGCAAGCAGCGCCGCCGCTCACCGAACCGAATGCGAAGGTCGAATCCACCCCAGGACCCGCTCGCAGTAGCGGCCGCAAGACGGCCGCTTACGTCGCGGGAGGGATCGGCTTGGCCGGCATCGCGGTGGGCACGGTGACGGGCATTCTCGTGCTCGGCAAGAAGCAAACGGTGAACGACCATTGCACCGCTGGCAGCTGCAACGAAGAGGGGCTGGCTGCGGCCAACAGCGCGCAGAATCTCGCGACCGCGAGCAACGTCAGCTTTGGCATCGGCATCGTCGGGTTGGCCGCCTCCGCGATCATGCTATTTACCGGCAGCTCGGAGTCTGCTGCGTCCGCGCGAGCCCGAGTGGCGCGCTTTCAACCGGTGTTCAGCGGTCAAAGCGGCGGCTTCAGCGCGGGCGTCTCTCGTCGCTGGTAGTCACGTCTCGAAGCAACGCTGATTGCCCGCTTGGCGGCGATCGTTCGCGGTGTCATGGTCAGCGTCGTCCATGTCCGTGAAGATCGCCTTCGACAACAGCTACGCACGTCTCCCTGAGCGCTTCTACGCGCGAGTTTCGCCGACGAAGGTCCGCGAGCCGCGAATCGTGAAAGTGAATCACGCGCTCGCCGAGCAGCTCGGACTCGATCCCTCGGAGCTCGATTCGCCCGCTGGCGCTCAGGTCCTGTCCGGAAACGTCTTGCCCGAAGGAGCGGCGTCGCTGGCGCTCGCCTACGCGGGTCATCAATTTGGCGGCTTTTCAGCGCAGCTCGGCGATGGCCGCGCGATCTTGCTGGGTGAAGTGATCGGCCGTGATGGCGCGCGGCGCGACCTTCAGCTGAAGGGCGCGGGCCGCACGCCGTTTTCTCGGCAAGGCGACGGTCGGGCGGCGCTCGGGCCCGTGCTGCGCGAGTACATCGTGAGCGAGGCGATGGCGGCCTTCGGCGTGCCCACGACGCGCGCGCTGGCTGCGGTAACCACCGGCGAGACGGTGATTCGCGAGCAGCGCTTGCCCGGTGCGGTGCTCACGCGCGTGGCCGCCAGCCACATTCGCGTCGGCACCTTCGAGTTCTTTGCCGCGCGCGATGACTTGGACGCCATCGCCGAGTTGACCAAATACACGCTCGCGCGCCACTACCCGGCAAAGTCGGCAGAACCACGCGAGCCTCGCGCCGAAGCCTTGCGCTTGCTCGACTGCGTGATCGAAGCGCAGGCCTCGCTGGTCGCCCGCTGGCTCGGTCTCGGTTTCATTCACGGCGTGATGAACACCGACAATACCGCGATTTCAGGCGAAACCATCGACTATGGGCCGTGTGCGTTCCTCGACGAGTACGACCCAAAAAAGGCCTTCAGCTCGATCGACCACGGCGGACGCTATGCGTTCGGCAATCAGCCGCGGATTGCGCTCTGGAATCTGGCTCGCTTTGCGGAAACCTTGCTGCCGCTACTCGCCGAAGACGAAGCGGAAGCCGCCCGCTTGGCCACCGAGCGGCTGGAGCGGTTTTCCGAGTCGTTCGGAAAAGCGCACTCGCGGGTCATGCGCAGCAAGCTCGGCCTTTCTACTGAAGACGCGGGGGATACCCCGCTGATCGACGAACTCCTCGAACGGCTCGCGCACGACCAAGTCGATCACACGCTCTTCTTCCGGACGCTGTGCGCCGCGGCCGAAGATCCGGCGGCGGACGCGCGTGTCGCCGCGCTCTTCCAAGATCCCTCTGCGTTTCGAGGCTTTGCCGATCGCTGGCGGCAACGACTCCAGCTCGACCCGCTGGCTCCCAGCGAAAGAGCGCGCCGCATGCGGCTTTCGAACCCCGCGTTCATTCCGCGCAATCACCGCATCGAGCAAGCGATCACGGCGGGTGTGAGCGGGAACTTCGAGCCCTTCGAGACGCTCGTGCGTGTCCTCGCGCGGCCCTACGAAGATCAGCCGGAGTTTGTGCATTTGGCCGAACCTCCGCTGCTCGAAGAGCGAGTCCGCGCCACCTTTTGCGGAACCTGATCACCGGTAACTGGGTTACCGTTAACTGGTAACTAGGCTCCTTTTTAGCCGCTGGCAGGGGAGAAACCGCTAAGTTTGTGAACTGGCATGATTGCTGCTCAATCCAGGGGTTGGAGGCACGCCGATGCTGTTAACTAGAAGTCGTGTTTGGGGAAAGTTGGGGTCAGCACGCGCGGGTTTGCTGGTCGGGGCGTGGCTGGTTACCAGTTGTAGCAACGGACCGAGCATTGGCGGCCTGGCGGCAGCGGGCGGTCAGCCTGGACGGGGAGGGACGGGACCGGCAGACGTGGGCCAGGGTGACCTGCGAACGGCGGGCAGTGGAGGAACCCCGGTGGTCGCCCTTGGCGGCAAGGAATCGGGAGGTCGTACCGGAGTCGAGACCGACCTGCCCGCTGCGGGCAGCGGGGATAGCGGGACGAACGGGGGGATGACGGCGATCGCGGGCACTGGCGCGGTCGAGCTCAAGCACTATCCAGGGCAGGGGTTCATCGTGCACGAGTGGGGGACAGACACGATCGTGGTCGGGTCGGACGGCTCGCTGCAGCGTGGGCTCCACCACGAGGAAGAAGATCTGCCGGCCTTCGTTTATGATCGGATGAAGGCGGGGACCTTGCTCGGTTCAGCGCCGTCGCCAGCGGTGACGATCAAGATGGAAACGCCCGTGACCTACTTCTATTCGCCGACGGCGCTTTCGGTGACGGCTCGCGTCGACTTTCCGAAGGGCGTGCTCACTCAGTGGTATCCGGGTGTGAAAGAGTTCCGCCCGACGCTGGCTGCTGCTGGTTCGGTCACTGCTCCCGGTGTGCCGGCGGTGCTCAGCGACCCAGCGCTCGATCCGAGCTTCCCGTTCGTCAGCGAGATGTGTCGCGCGAAGTTTGGCTCGGTGTCAGGAGGCTGGTTGGATTGGGGGATGGTGTCGGTGCGAGCGCGTGGCGCTGCGCCCGCAAAGCCGCTGCCCGACGCACCCCTGGAGCAATTCGGCTGGAGCTACGCTCGCGCGGTGGATGCGAATTTGCTCGAAACGGCGAGTGGGGAGAGCGAACGCTTCCTCTTCTACCGCGGCCTCGGTGATTTCGAGTTACCGGTCACGGTACGCGCGGAGAGCGCGGGCAAAGTGACGTTCACTAACGGCTACTCCGAACCGGTGGCGCAGGTCTTCTTGCTGAACGTGAATCAAGAGCACGGCGCGTTTGCGGTTCACGCCGGCGGCATTGCTGCCAGCGCGACCCTCGCGGGCACGGTCCCCAGCTTGGAAGGGGCGCCCACGCTGGACGAGTACGCGCAACGACTCTCCGAGGCGGTGACGACGGCTCTCGACGCAACCGGCCTCTATCACGACGAAGCCGTCGCAATGGTGAACACCTGGCGCAGGCAATGGTTTCGCACTCCCGGCGTTCGCGCACTGTATCTCTTGCCGCAATCTTGGACCGAGCAATCGATTCCGCTCGCCATTGTGCCCAAACCAGACGCCACGGTGCGCGTGATGTTGATCCGCGTCGAACTGATCACCCAAGAGCAAGAATCCGCGGACGTCGTCGCGCTTTCCTCGTTTGGCGCGGATGCATCGGTCGGCGCGGCGTACTTCTCGGCGCTCGGACGCTTCGCCGAACCGCGCTTGCGACGCGCGTTGCAACTTTCAGCCAGCGCCGCCGGCGAAAAGTACTTGGCACGCATTGCCAGCGCGCAGAGTCGCGTGACGAGCGGCGAGTGAGCGACGCCGACGAGCCTCTGCTCGCGCACCCGCGCTACGAACCCGGGCCGGTCTTGGGCCGCGGGGGGCAAGGCGTGGTGATGCGCGTGCGGGACCGCGAGGCGCCCGAGCGGCCTTTGGTCGCCAAGGTCTGGCTCTCGGGCGCCTTCGATCCAGCGCAATTGGCCGCAGAATTTTGCCTGCTTCGACGGCTGGATATTCCGGGGTTGGTCCGCGCCCATGACTTCGATCGCGATCGGCGGACGGGTGCGCCCTTCTTGGTCGAAGACTTCGTCGACGGCGAGACGGCGCGAGCGTTCGTGGCTGCGCTGCCGGAACGTCGCGCCGCGCGGCTCGCGTACGTGATCGCGGAGGTTGCAGCGACGCTGGCCGCGCTCCACGACGCCGCATTCGTTCACGGTGACCTCAAGCCCGAACACGTGCGCGTCACCAGCCAAGAACGGGTGTTCGTGCTCGATCTCGGCTCGGCCTTGGCGGGTTCGCCGTCGAACGCCGCGGACGAACGGGTTGCACTCACGCCCGCCTTCGCCGCTCCGGAGCTGCGCGCGGGTGCACGACCGACGCGCGCTTCCGATCTGTATTCGCTCGGGGCCCTGGCCTGGGCGTTGGTGACGGGCTCCCCGCCCAGCATGCGAGGCCAAAAACTACGTCGCATTGCGCCCTGGGTGCCGCCGAGCCTTGCCGATCTGATCGACCGCATGCTCGAGCCGCACCCGCGTGACCGCCCGGAAAACGCGGAGCAGGTCCTGGAACAGTTGGGGCACGCCGGCTTGCCGTCGGCGCGTCGAGCCGCTCCACCCCCGATCGGCCGCGCGCTTCAGCTCGCTGCCCTGCTCGAGCCGCGCGCGGGGGTCCGCTATCTGCTCGGCGCGAGCGGTTCGGGCAAGACGCACTTGCTGCGCGAGGTCGTCACCCGCGCGCTGCTGTCTGGCCGCTTGGCTCGCCGTGTTTCCTTTCCGCATTCGGACCCCTCCTTCGTCGCCCAGTTGCTGAGCTTCTTTCGTGGCGCCGAGGTCGCTTGGCCGTTCACCGCGCGCGGTTCGTTCGAATCGCCGATGCTCGTGGCTCTCGATGGACTGCACGAGGCCCCGCCCGAATTCGTCGCTGCGCTCGACGCCTATCGCTGCCGAGATTCCGGCTCGCGCGATCTGGATCTGCTGATCGCTGCGCGCGAAGCACCGGCCGGCGCAGAGCGTGTGCTGCTCGACCCATTGGACGCCGCTGCCTTCCACGAACTGTGTCGCAGCTTGGGTGTGAGCGACGCCGCGCAGATCGCCGAATATGCACGGATGACGGGGCGAAACCCAGGCTGGCTCGTCGCCGCGCGCGGCCGCGTGCCGCTGAGCCAAGACATGGCGCTTTCGCGCGCGCGAACGCTCAGCCCCGGCGCAGCGCGACTTTTGGCCGAACTTTCGCTGCTGGGCGGTGTAGCGAGCGATGACTGGCTGCATTCGGCAGGTTCGAGTCCTGGATCATCGCCGGCGAGCGAGCTGTCGGAGCTGCTCGCGGCAGCGCTGGTGGTTCGTCGCGCAACGGGTGAGCAGCGGAGCTACGCCCTTCAGGTCTTGGAACTCGCGCCCGCCATTGCCTCCGCGCTCGGCAGCTTCGAGATCGTGGAGCGACTCGGCACGCGCCTGCTGGCTGACGATCGCGCGTCGCCCCGTGCGCTGCTCAGCTTGGCGAGTTCGCAATTTTCGCCCACGATTCGCGATGCGTTGCTCGAGCGAGCCGCATTGCTGGCGCGACGAGCGGGCGCGCAGAGCGACGAAAGCGAGGCGTTGTTCGCGCTGCTCGCGACGCCGAGCGAGCGAACGCGCGAGCGCCTATTGCGGCTCGAGCGGCTCACGCGACAATCCGGCGGCAATCACCCCGAGGTGATTGCGTGGTTGGTCGAGGCCGCCGAACGTGACCCCACACTCGTTCCGCTGACTGCGCGCCGTCAAGCCGAGCAAGCCGCGCGCGCCGGTGATTTCGCGCTCGCCGAGTCGCACGCGGCGCGGGCCGAACAGGCTGCGATTGCTCTCGGCGATCGTGCGGGTGCCGCGCTTTCACTCGGCACGCGGGGCGCGGTCGCGCTGTACCGCGCGGACGTGGCTTTCGCCGAGCGGGCGGTGCGCGGAGCCCTCTCGCAGATCGAAAGCTTGGAGCTCGATGATCCGGAAGAGATCGCGCGCATCGAGCACAATTCCGGAGTAGTCGCGCTGTACGGCGACCGCGTCGCGGATGCCGCGCGCGCTTTCGGCCGCTCACTTTCGATCAAGCGCCGGCTCGGTGATCGCGCCGGAGTTCGCTCTTGCTTGCTGAACCTCGGTCTGGCGCTGGCTCGCTCGGGGGACTACGCGCAAGGCACTGCCGTGCTGGAGGAGGCCATCCGGCTCGCTGTCTCACTCGGCCAAGCTGCTGGACGCGCGTGGTGCCTCGCGGCGCGGGCAGATCTCGAAATTCGCCGCGGCGACGCGCGTGCGGCCGAGCGCTTCATCGCCGAGGGCGAGGCGGTGGTCGAAGCGCCACCGGTGGTTCGGGCGGACTTGACACTGCTTCGCGGGCAGAGCGCGCTGCTCGACGGTGATGGTGCCCGCGCGCTGAGCGCGTTGTCTGCGCTCGATCCGGCTCTGCGCAGCGCTGATCCTCTGCTCGATGCGCGCGCGTCGTTGATCGAGGGGGGCGCGCAGCTGGCGTCGCTCCCTGCTGCACCGCGCGCGGCGGCGCGCACCGCCATCCGCGCGGCGCGCGCGGCGCGGGCGGCTCGGCTGCTCGAGATCGAGGCGCAAGCGCTGGACTTGCTTCGTCGCTCGAGAAAGCACGTGAACGCGACGTCCGTGCCGCGCTATGCTGAGCCCATGCTCGAACGCGACGCGCCGCTTTGGAGCTGGCTCAACGGCGCGGCCTCCGGGATGTCGCGCGAGCAAGCGATCGTGAGCTTGCTCCAGCAACTCTGCGCCTGGTCCGGCGCTGAACGCGCGCTGCTTGCCGTGAGCGACAGCGCAGCACGCAAAGCTCGCGCCTGGGCGGTGGATCTCGACGGATTTGCGTTGGATTCCGCGCTGTCTCGCTTCGACCCGGAGTTATTGCAGCGAGCCACGGAAGGCAATGCCCCGCTCTATCAGCGCGACGTTCCGACGGTCGGTGGTCGCGGCTCGCGGCTGGCGATTGCGACTCCCGGCGCTGCAGCCGAACAGCGCACCGTGCTGCTGCTCGAACACCGCTTTCGCAGCGCCGCCTTCGATGGCATCCCGGCCGAAGAGCTGACGCGTTTCGCAATTCTCGCGGGAATTGCCACGCGGCTCGAGTCCTCGCTGGTCGATGGCCGTGATCGTGAAGCCGAGCGCGCGAGCTCGAAGCCGCTCGACTTCGAGCCCGCCCTGCCCGAAGCCTTCGACACCACCGAACACCCGGCGCACGGACCGCGGCGTGATTTCGTGCACATCGTCGGTGAAAGTCGTGCGCTGCGCGTCGCGTTGGCCAAGCTCGATACCGCCATAGACAGCGATCTGCCAGTTCTGATCTACGGCGAAACCGGAACCGGCAAAGAGCTGTTTGCGCTCGCGCTGCACGAGCACGGCGAGCGCGCACGTGCGCCGTTCGTCGCGCTCAATTGTGCGGCCGTTCCCGAGGCGCTGTTCGAGTCCGAGCTATTCGGGCATGCGCGTGGCGCGTTCACGGGGGCCGAGCGAGCTCGCCCCGGGTTGATTGCGCGCGCAGAAGGTGGCCTGTTGTTCCTCGACGAGATCGCCGAGCTATCGCTGGCTCGGCAAGCGGCGCTGCTGCGCGTGCTCGAATCGAGGAAGTACCGCGCCGTCGGCAGTGACGAAGAGCGACCCTTCGATGTGCGCATCGTGGCGGCCAGCAACCGCCCGTTGGACGCCGAAGTCGCAGCTGGAAAATTCCGCCAAGATCTGCTGTTTCGCATCAATGTGCTGGAATTGCGCGTGCCGCCACTCCGTGAACGCGCACCAGACATTCCCGTGCTGGTTCGTACGTTTCTGAATCGCAGCTCGCCCGCAGTGGTGATTGCGCCGGATGCGATGAGCGCGCTCGAGCGCTACACTTGGCCGGGCAACGTGCGCGAATTAGAACATCAGATCCAGCGTTTGTCGGCGCTCGGCGTGCCCCGCATCGAAGTCGCGCATTTGCCGCGCGCGCTCCGCGCCGGAGGCGCGCGGCGGGCACGCGTGGAACCCGCTCCGAGCGCTAAGCCGACGCCGCGTTCGGTCGTTCCCCTCGATCTGCGCGTCGAGGTCGAGCGCGCGTTGTTGCACGCCGAGGGCAACATCACGCACGCGGCGCTCGCGCTCGGTCTCACGCGGCATGGCCTCAAGAAGCGCATGCTTCGCCTCGGTCTGCGCAACCCCCAAAAACTCGGAGAGGGGCGATGAAACGCGCAGCTTTGCAGGTCTGCGCGTCGCTTGCCGCGCTCGCGGCTTCGCTCGCGTCCTGCCACAGCGAACAGCTCGGCCAGCCCGCGGGCGGCGCTGCCGCAGTCGCGGGGGCTCGCCAATCGGAAACCGCGGGCGCTGGCGGCCATTCGGCTGCTGCAGGCGGTACGACCAACGGTCATGCGGGAACTGCGACGGTCGCCGGCCACGGCGGTGTGCCACTCGCCGCGGGCGCGCCGGCAACGTCCGGAGACGCGGGAAACACGGAGAGCGCGGGCGCGGCCGGCACGGGTAGCGAAGGCTGCGAGGCCGCGACCGTCGGCGAGTTGGAGGTGTATCTGCGCTCCACTTGGGACCCGCTCGGCTACCCGCCTTATGCCTTCGACGGCTGCACCTTGGTGTACGTGGCCAACGGCAGTGATCAAGGTGCGCTCCACGTGCGTGATTTGGCGACGGGTCGAGACGAGGTGCTGGAAACCGCGGCCAGCAAACCGCGCCGCCCGACGGTTTCCGGCCCCGTGATCGCGTGGGAAGCCGACGGCGCCTCCGGCACTGAAGTGCGCGTGCGGACCGACGGTAAGATCGAGACGCTGTCGGGCGCGTTCGTGCACGCCGAAGAGCCGCGCGCCAGCAGTGACGCCGTCGTATTCACCGCGTTCCTCGGCCCGGGTCCGAACGACGACAGTGACGTCTATTTGTTCGACGTCGTGAGTCGCGAGCTGTCGGTCATTGCCGGCGGCGCGGGCCAACAGCGCTTTGCCGACATCTCGCCCACTCACGTTGCGTTTACGGATTTCTCGGAAGACCCACAGGGCTATTTCAACGAGATGGGATCGATCTCGGATATCGCCATGGTCGAGCGCGCGACCCACCTGCGTAGCAATCGCGCCGCGCCGGGCAAGCAAGCCTTCCCGCTGCTCGGCACGGACGGAGTGTTCGCGTACCTGGAGTGGGCAGCCGTACACCCCGAACCGAAATTGGGCCAATTTTGGCTCAAAGTGGGCCGCCTCGACCGACCCGTGAGCGAAGACTTCAACGTCAAGACCAGTGGCCAAGTCTCGACCAACCCCGCTTACGTTCGCCCCTCGTTGCGCGGTCTCAACCTCGACTTCATCGATCAAGGCGCTGAGGGCGCGGCGCTCTTCCGCGCTACGCTGGGCACACCGAGCGCGCTCGTCTCGCTCAAAATCCAAGGCGCGCTGCAGTTGTTCGGCCCCGTCGCAGGCGAGCGATTCACCTTGCTCGCCAATCAACGCAGCGCTCAGAGCTTCGCCCTACTCGCCGTCCCGCGTTGAGCTGATTTCAAGGTGCCCCGGCGCACGCTCGCGCCAACAGCGTGCTGCCGAGATCACACGCCCCTTCGCTGTTCCCATCCGAGCTACAGCTGTTGCTCGCGCACTCTTCGCCGAAGAAACAGGCGCTGCTGATTGGCTTCTTCGCGAGGCAGTGTTCGCTCGAGTCGCAGAAACTCTGCACCGCACATTGGTCGGGCGTATCGCTGCACGAGCCCGTGGCCGTTTGCGCGACGCACACGCCGTCTGCACAAAATGCGCCGGGAATGCAGCGCACGTCGTTCGCGCCGCAAGCATTGCCAATCGCCGCGTACGGCTGGCAGCTGAGCGCGTCGAGCAGCTCGGGGTCGAACGTGCAGTAGACGCCGTCTTCGGCGTAGCAATAGTTGGTCGCGCCCAGCGCGTTCGGCAGCAGCGAAGTGGGACACTCGAACGAGCCCGGGACGCCGCAGCTACCGACGCAAGGGTCGCCGACTTTGCCGTGGCTGGGCGCTCGATAGTCGAGCGCTGCGCACACTCCAGACAAGCCGGCTTCGCCGAGCGCGCAGTAGCCGCTCGTACATTCACTGCCGTTCGCGCAAGGCGTTCCTTCGGGCGACGAGCCGATGAAGATCATCGTGCATGCATTGCCGGCGTCTTCGATTTTGCAGCCATTCAGCGCGTGACCGAGGTGGTCGAGACACTGCTTGCCGGCGCTGGGACTGTACGTTGCCTCGCCGCTCGCGCGAACCGCCAACAGGTTCGCGGCGAAGTCGCGGGCGCCCGCATGACACGTTGCCGAATCGTAGCCAACTTGCGCGGTGTTGCAGCACGCAGCCACCGTTTCACACCAGACGTTCGCGAACCGTTCGGGGAACTGAGCCTCCGATATCCGCTCGCCGTCCGCTTCGGACGCGGAGCAGCCAGTGTGTGTCGCGAGCAGTGCCGCAAGCCTCAGCGCAACCGACTTCCAGCGAGCGATTGGTGAGAGCGGGAAGCTAGTGTAAGACATGGCGGAAAGGGGAATCAGGGATGCTCGGCAACCAAACATTGATCGCGTTCGTCGCCACTGCGAACTCTGAACGATCACGTACGTTCTATCAGCGCACGCTCGGTCTCCAACTGGTTTCCGATGATGCTTTTGCGCTCGTATTCGACGCCAATGGCACGATGATTCGCGTGCAAAAGGTCGGTGCCTTCCAACCACAACCGTTCACCGCCTTGGGCTTTCGGGTCGACGACATCCACGCGGTGGTCGCGGCGCTGAAGCTGAAGCAAATCGATTGCGAACGCTTCCCGGGCATGGATCAGGACGCGCAAGGCATCTGGGCGTCACCCAGTGGCGCGCGCATCGCTTGGTTCAAGGATCCAGACGGCAACGTGCTCTCGATCACGGAATTTTGAAGACTCACGGTTCGGTCGCAGAGCGGGGGCCGCCGTTTGGAAGGGGCGCGCCCCAGTCCTCCGAGCCTATCGTTCTCGGAGGGTGTAGATTACGACGCATGAACTTGCGGCTACTGGCCGTGCTCGGATGGGGCATGGCAATGTTGGCGGGGGCCTCCGGCTGTTCGTCGGCACTCACTGACGCCGCGACGGCGGGCGCCTCGGGTTCCAACGTTGCAGGGGCGAATCATCCCAGTGGCGGCGATGCGAGCGTCGGCGGAGCCAGCGGAAGCGCAAACGGAGGAACCGCCAGCGGCGGCGCAGCTGCGACCGACAGCGACTGTTCGGAGCATTCGACTCCGCTGCGCGCTCAGGGCACCGTGTTATCGCTCGCGATCGCGCCGACCCTTGCTGGCAAGCGGTTCGAATTCGGTCAACCGAATGCGCTCGCTGACGGCGGCTCATTGGTGCCCCTGAATTTCCGTTTCTACATTTCCAAGGTCCAACTGCTGAAGAGCAGCGGCGATCCGGTGCCCGTCGACCTCATCACCGCTACTGGCGAGCTCGAGCCCTACGGCGTCCACCTGTTCAACGCCGAGGACGATGACACGAGTCGCTTGCGTGTGCTCGCACCCGTCGGCGACTACGTGGGCATCGACTTTGGGCTCGGAATCAAGCTCGGTTGCAATCAGCGAGCACCCTCCACCTTGGGTGAACCGTTGAGCGACGTTTCGCAGATGACCTGGCCACACACCGGTGGATTTTTGTTTCTACGCTACGAAGGGCGATACACCGCCGCTGACGGGAGCGCGCTTACCGCCTCGAACATTCCCTCGGCGGTCCACATGGGTGGCAGTATCACGAAAGAGCTCGCACCCCGCGTCACGGTGCCGCACGACTTCACGATCGCGGAAACCGACCCGCTCGAGCTGGCTCTGAGCCTGTCGATGGACGAGTTGTTCAAAGGCGCGACCGCGGATATCGACGTGAGCGACGTGGCCGTCGGACTGCTCTCCACGCCCGAGTCCGTCGCTGGCGAGCGTCTGCGGCGCGGTTTGCCCGCGCTGCACCTGTTCGAGTTCATCGTGCGTTGAAGGTCGAGCGTGTGATGGCCAAGAGTTCGCACCCAATCGCCGCGACGCTGCTTTCACTCGCTTGGCTCGCGGGCTGCTCGAGCGACGCATCCGGTCCCGCGCACACCGCGTCTCCGTCTCTGATCGAGTCGATCAGCCCGGCGGGGTTCCCCAAAGGCACGAGCATCGAGCGCGCCCCGGCAGACAACGCACTGACCGAGGAGCGCGCCACGCTCGGCAAACGGCTGTTTTACGACCCGCAGCTATCACGCACGAATGAAATCTCGTGTGGCTCGTGTCACCAACAAGCATACGCATTCGCCGATCCGAATCTGGTGTCTACCGGGATCGAAGGGCGCACCGGGACGCGCAATGCGCCTTCGATCGCGAATGCGGCATGGGGCAAGACCTTCTTTTGGGACGGCCGCGCGCCCACGCTCGAACAACAAGCGGGCCAGCCTCTCGAAAACCCCGTCGAAATGGATCTCTCGCTGTCGGAAGCAGTCGAACGCGTGGCTGGCGATCCGAGCTACGTCGCAGCCTTTCAAAAAGCGTACGCTGAAGCGCCCAGCGAGATCACGCTGCAGAAGGCGCTCGCCAGCTTCGTGCGCAGCGTGGTCAGCGGCTCGAGCGCGTATGATCGCCACCTGCGCGGCGACGACAGTGATTTCGGCGAGCAACGCAAACGCGGTGAAGCGCTGTTTTCGAGCGAGAGGGCCGAGTGTTTTCATTGTCACCCGGCCGGCTCGCTGAGCAACGAAGGCTACTTCAACAATGGCACGTACACGGCGGGTGGTGACACGGGCCGCCAGCAAGTGACGGGTCGCGTGGGCGACACCGGCAAGTTCAAGGTGCCCGGTCTGCGCAATGTCGCGCTCACCGCGCCCTACATGCACGATGGCTCCGTCCCCACGTTGGAAGCCGTGATCGAGCAATACGACGCAGGCGGCCGCGGCGATCCGACGACGGATCCGCTGATCAAGCCGATGTCGTTGACCGACGAAGAAAAGGCGGATTTGCTCGAATTCTTGCGCTCGTTCAGCGATGACGCATTGCTTCAGGACGCGCGCTTCGCGCCTTGAGTTACACGGCGTGAGCGCAATGCTAGCCTATGTCTCGCAGCAGGAGCGACCAAGATTGACTCGGGTAGGGCAATCCCGGCGCATGGCCAACGGAGCCCTCGAAGCGGGACCCGTGTCACCCACTGTGCCCGAGCTTCCGGTGTACCTGTCGTTTGCAGGCACTGATGAAGCGTACACGAGCGTCACGGCGCGGTTGAGCAACGGCCACACGTTCACGTTCGACGCGCTTCCATTTCTCTAGCCTCGAAGCGCTGCCTCGTCGAACTCTGCGACCGAGCCATTCGCGCCAAAATCACTGAAGCGCGCCCAGTGCGGGCGCACGCGCACATACGTGATGCCCGGCCATTGCTCGCGTTCCACGCCGTCAGGGAAGGTGGCCAGGTACACCGGCTTCAGGCGCAGCAAATCCTCACCCGAGGGTTCGTCCGCCAAACCCTCCAGCTGCAGCGTCTGCTCGCCGTCCCAAATCACGAGCGCGATGCGCGGATCGCGGCGCAGGTTCTGCGCCTTGCGCGTGGACGACAGCGTATCGAAGATCAGCTCCAGCCGATCGCTGACGGCGTAGCCCACCACCGCCGCTTGTGGCTCGCCGTGCTCAGCCACCGAAGCCTGCACGCACAGCCGATGTTTGCGCAAAAACGTCAGCAATCCCTGGCGATCCATGCGCGCTTTGTAATCAGATTCGGCGGCCGCGTGAAGCCCGGAGGGCGGAAAACAAAGCGTGTGAACGCGCGTCGTTTTTCGTATGCTCGGTCACATCGCGACCCACACACCCGAAACAGGCGCACGCGCGGCCGACGCGCGCGCGCTCGCGGCGCTGCGCGTCGTCGTTTCCGCGCTGATCTTGGTTTCGCCAGAGCTTCACCAAGCCCCACAGCTCGCCGCACATCCTGAACTGCTCGAGTTCGTACCCGAGGGCGCTTCCTTTCTGGCAGCGCTGCATCTGACGCCTCACGCGGCCGAAACGCTGCGCGTGATCGCGCTATCGAGCGGCGCACTTTCGCTGCTCGGCTTCTACTCGCGCGCGGCCATGGCTTGTCTCACGCTCTCCGCGCTGCCGCTCTATGCGCTTTCGCAATTCAGCGGCGCGGTGATGCATGACATGCACTTGTTTTGGTTCTCGGGCTTGCTCGCGTTGAGCCCGTGTGGGGATGTTTGGTCGCTGGACGGCTGGGGACAATCTGCCAGTCGCGCAGCGCGTGAGTACGCTCTGCCGGTCGGCATTTGTCGCGCGTTTTTCGGCGTCATCTACTTCTTTCCCGGCCTTCACAAGCTGCTCGAGTCGGGCTGGGAGTGGGCCGCCGCTCCGCACGTCATCGCGCAGATGCACGCCAAGTGGTTCGAGTATGCGCAGCTGCCGTGGCTGCGCGTCGATCGCTATCCGTGGCTGTGCGCGCTCGGTGGGCACGCGGTGTTGCTGTTCGAGCTCGGCTTCTTGCCGCTCGTCAGTTGGCGCAAGACGCGCACGCTCGCGCCTTGCCTGGGCCTCGGTTTTCACTGGAGCACCCAGGCCTTCTTGTTCATTCCGTTCGTCAGTTTGTGGGCGTGCTATGTCGTGCTGGCACCGTGGCATCTGCTTCGCCCAAGCTCGGCGTCGCGCGCTCGCACGCGAGAAAACGCGCATACCGCTTCGGGTATCACGACGCGCGTCGGGACCACGCTGCCCGCCGTGGTATTTGGCGGCGCGGTGCTGAGCCTGGCGATCGTGCAAGGCGTCCGCGGTCAAAGCCAAGCTTGGCCGATCGCTTGCTATCCGACGTTCGCCGCGATCATCGGCGATACCTTGCCTGACCTGGTGATCGAGGCCGAATCGCCGAGCGGCCAAAAAGTCAGCTTCACCGGTCGCGAGCGCGCGCCCCGCAGCCAAGCCGAATGGGGGCGAGTTTTCCGCATCTCCGGCGTGTACGGTAGCCCACCGAACGCGCGCGCTCTGCGTGAGCACGCGCTCGATGCGGCACGCCGCGCCGAAATCTCCCTCGCGCCCGGCAGCACCGTGCGCGTGTATCGAGCCAGCTTCGCGACCGCACCCGAGCTCTGGCACAGCCCACCGCAAGCACCGCTGCTGCTCAGCAGCTTCGAACTCGAGCGCTGACGCGAGTCACGTTTCCGGAGCCGCTCAACCGTTGCTGCCGCCGGTGCCGCCGGTGGCCCGACCACCGCCGCCAAAGCCACTCGCGCCACCCGAGCCCGACGAGCCCAGTGCGCCGCCGCTGCCAGCCTTCGAGCCGCTCGAACCGCCGGATCCCGTCGCGCCGGTCCACGCTTTCCAACCGCCGACTGCTCCGGTTGACGCCTTACCTCCGGAGCCGGTTGAGCCCTTCCATCCTCCGGAGCCGGTTGAGCCCTTCCATCCTCCGGTTGACGCCTTACCTCCGGAGCCGGTTGAGCCCTTCCACCCTCCGGAGCCGGTTGAGCCCTTCCAGCCGCCAGTCGATCCGGTTGAGCCCTTCCAGCCGCCAGTCGATCCGGTTGAGCCCTTCCAGCCGCCAGTCGATCCGGTTGGGCCCTTCCGATAAACGCAGCGGTATGTTCCATTACCGCCGGTCGCTGCGAAGAAACCGCCGCCGCACCCGCTCGCACCCGTCGAGCCCCGCGCGCCCGTCGAGCCCCGCGCGCCCGTCGAGCTTCGCGATCCGGTCGAGCCCCGCGCCCCAGTCGAGCCGCGGGGGATCGGGCCGTAGCCGCCCTGAGCGGTTCCGCTGGGCGTTCCGCCCTTCGGGTTCACGCTCGAACTCCCCCCTTGTCCGGTTGGTGTGCCGTCGGCGTCCGAGCCGATCACCCGCCCGCCGCAGGCGGTCACGTAGTTGACGGCGATGACGCCGAACGACGCAATCAACAGCTTCCGAGAGCCCACCCGCCTTTGCATACCCGATACTGAAGCACGCCTCCGGTCAGGAAGGAACAGTCTCAGATTCGATATTCTCGCCCCCGAACAATTCCGTGGCGTTCGCCGCGCAGCGCGCGGCTATCGAGCTGCTTCGACCGGCACCTGAAACTCGGAAAGCTGCGCCTGGATGGGAATTCCACGCGCCTCGAGCGGATCGATGACCAGGGTTTGCATCGAGCGAAACGCCAGCTTCAAGTAGTCGTCGGTTTGCATCCAGCCGAGCACGTCGTCGGCCAAACGAGGCTCGTGGCGGCGCGCGTGCAGATCGACCCATTGCGAATACAGAAAGCGAATCGCAAGATCGGCGGACACGCCCAGGCGCGCCTTCTCTTCGTCGGAAAAGCGCGCGCAAGCCCAATCCAAAAACGTGAACCCGAACACCCCGTGCGCGGCTTCGTCTTTGACGATGCGACCGAGCACTGCCTTTGGCAACGGGTGCTTGGCGACGTGCCAAGTCGCACGTAAGAGTGGGATCGAAATCGCCTCACCCACGCAGAAGAAGCGCACGACCATATCCGCGGCCTGCATCAAGGGGCTCAGCGAACCGTCGCAGCCGACCACCATCGCTTTGGGATCGTGGATGATTTCCGTGCCCCCGCCGAACTCCATGGCCATGCGCGCGCACAGCTCGACGTGCACCATTTCATCGAGTGGAAAGCGCGACGCCACGCCGATCAAATCGAGCGGCGCGCGCGCTTCGATCAGCGCTTGTAGAGTCAAGGCGCAAGCGGCGCCGGTGCGATGTTCCTGGTACGCCGAGCCCGTCCAGGCTTTGCGCGCGGCGATCCGCTGCTCCTCCGAAACCTGTGACAACTGCAGCGTGCCCCAGGGCATGGCCTCCACCTCGGGGCGCATGCGCCGGAAGCGCTGCTCGGTGGTGCCACCGAGCAACTCGAGCTCGAACAGCTCACCGTTCATTGGCCTGCGACACCGCCGGTCTGCCCGCCGCTGCCTCCAGCACCGCTGGTTCCGCCTGCGCCGCTCTTCCCACCGCTGCCGCTCCCGCCGCTGCCACTTCCGCCGCCGACCGGCGGAGGCACCAGATTACCGCTCGTCAGCCCGCCGCTGCCGCCGTGTCCCGCGCCTGCGCGACCCGCGCTGCCGCTCACACCGTTGCCGGCAGCGCCCGCCGTGCCCACCCCGCCAGTGCCGGCACTCGCGGCGCCTCCTGCACCTGCTCGGCCAGCCGCACCCGCCTGCGGGGGCGGCACCAAGTTACCGCTGGTAAACGTGCCTCCCGCACCCGCCGGCGGCGGTGGCACCAGGTTCCCGCTGGTGAACCCGCCGGTACCCGCGTGAGCCGCACCCGCTTGGCCGCTGTTCGCGCTGCCGCCCGGCGGCGCGACCAAGTTGCCCGAAGTGGTTGATTCACCACCGCAAGCGGCCACGTAATTGATCGTCGCGACGCCAACCGACGCGATCAACAGCTTTCGGCCCCGAGTTGGCTTTCGCATGACTCTGCCTCAAGCATACCTCATGCCAGCAATCAGCCGCGAGCAACCCCTCGTTTTCAACGGAAACCGCCGGTAAATGGCCCAATCTGTGCCATTGGTTTTGATGGTCACCCAACACGGCATGTCGCGTCGCAGCCTTCGGCGTCGCGGACGTGGTCCCTGACACCAGCCGCGCGAGCTCGGCTCTAAGCTAACCTGCAGTTCATGCTCCCCCTCGAGTGGGTACGACGCCTCCAGACCATCGCCCAAGCTGGCCTCATGTACACGCGCGATCCCTACGATCGACAGCGCTACGAGCAGCTCCAAGAGCTGACAGCAGAAATCGCCGAGAGCTTCGCACCCGCGAAGTCGACCGCATCGCAACTCGGCACAACGGGCGAATCCGACTCGCACCTCGGCGCAACGGGCGAGTCATGGCTCGACGTCATCCGCGCGGAGAAAGGCTATGCCACACCCAAGGTCGATGTGCGCGGGGTGGTGGAACGAGACGGCAAGTTGCTGTTCACGCGGGAAGCACACGACGGCTTGTGGTCATTGCCGGGCGGCTGGGCAGACATCGGGGAATCCCCGTCACAAATTGCCGAACGTGAAGTCTTGGAGGAAACCGGCTTCGTGGTGAAGGCCAGCAAGCTGCTCGCGGTTTACGACAAGGCGCGTCACGCTCATCCTCCCGAGTTTTGGTACTGCTACAAGATGTTCGTGCGCTGCGAACTCCGTGGCGGCGCGCCAGCGCAGAGCATCGAAACGCTCGAGGCCCGCTTTTTCGGAGTGAACGAGATCCCGCCCCTTTCCAGGCCTCGCGTGACCGAAGCACAAGTGCTTCGCATGTTCGAACACCTCGCGCATCCCGACCTGCCTACAGACTTCGACTGACGCCCAAACGACGCAGGTGGGCGCGCTTCCTGCAAGGTCGTGGCTGAGACGCGGCGCGTGAGGCGCATGACCCGACGAGGAGGCGTGAATGCAAGCCATCGTATTGTCCGAGTACGGCGACCCCAATCGGCTCGAATTTCGCGAGCGCCCGGAACCCGAACCCGGCGCGGGACAAATCAAGGTTCGCGTTGCCAGCGCTAGTCTCAACCCGGTCGATTGGAAGCTGCGCAGCGGCGCCCTTCGGCAACTGATGCCCCTCGAATTGCCCGCGATCCTGGGGCGAGATGCCGCAGGTGAGGTAGTTCGCGTGGGCGCGGGTGTCACGGAATTCAAGGAAGGAGACCACGTGCTCGGTCTGGTGAACGGTGCGTACGCGCAGTACGTCGTCGCGGCGACCGAAGCGTGGGCAAAACTCCCCGAAGGGCTCGCGCCGCGAGACGCGGGCGCATTGCCCCTCGCATTGCTCACAGGCGATCAATTGGCCGAAGCCACGCTCGGTCCGAGTGCGGGCATCGGGCTCACGGTGCTCGTCACTGGCGCGCTCGGAGCGGTGGGGCGAGTTGCCGCGTGGGGCATCCGGCAACGCGGCGCGCGTGTTTTCGCAGGCGTGCGCTCGAAGCAAGTCGATGAGGCCAAATCGCTCGATGTCGATGGCGTGGTGGCACTCGATGACGATGCCGACATCGCTCGGCTCCCCGAACTGGATTGCATCGCGGACACCGTGGGTGGCGAAACGATCGCCAAACTCGTGCCCAAGATCAAACCCAGCGGCACGCTGGGCAGCGTCGTTGGCGAGCCGAAATCAGCCAAAGA
>Ga0134124_10001453_pt1 | contig 19098 bp, 17 predicted proteins | sample KB304_FD_96880 | JGI IMG/M metagenome (GOLD analysis project Ga0134124, IMG submission 96880) | Terrestrial soil microbial communities without Nitrogen fertilizer from Kellogg Biological Station, Michigan, USA - KB3-0-4 | ecosystem: Environmental > Terrestrial > Soil > Unclassified ...
CGTTTCCTTCGATCAGGACCCCGCGAACACCAAACTCGATGCTCGAGTTGATAGTGTAAGGCCCCTCGGAGCCGTTCCGTGCGCTCGCGGCTGGCTGTTGCGCCTTGTCGTCGGCCTTGTCGTTGGCCTTGGCAGCCGGTGACTGCGCTCGCGCATCGTTAGCAAGAAGCACGAGCCCAAGCACGAACCCGAGCAGAAACAGTAGAGTGAATTCAATCTTGCTTTTCATCGCATTCTCTCCTCGACGTTCAGACTTTAGGGCCTATCGGAAATAATCCTTGTTGGTGTTCGAGCCATGAATCTTCGAGTGGCACGTCGTGCAGTTCTGGTAGCGCACGGTCGCCTGGTTGTGGAAGCTCGGCGCGCCGGGCGCGTCAATCTCACCTGTCTTCAGCGCGACGTTGCTGTGGCATTCCAGACAGAGCTGATTCACGTTACTGCGCTTCAGCATCTTTGGATTACTGGCCCCGTGCGGCGTGTGGCATATGGCGCAGCCTTCAACCTTGGAGGGCGCGTGCTCGAATACGAACGGCCCCTGTTTGTCGGCGTGGCACTTCATGCAAGCGGCGTCCGCTCCGGTATTGAGCCTCGCCTGCTTCGCTTCGAATCCGCCGTGCGGGTTATGGCAATCGCTGCACTTCATTGCGCCTTCAAGGACTCGGTGATGGAACGGCTGCGTGAACTGCCCCTTCATCTCATTGTGACAAGTCAGGCAGAGTTGCGGCTCGTTCCTTACCAGCATTTTTGGCGGCGCCAGATCGTTCGAATGCGCCGAGAAGGGACCTACCGGTATCAGCGAGGAAGGGAAGTCAGCCTTTCCCTGGGGCGCACCGGCAAGCTTTGCTGCGAGCCTGGCTGAGGCGTGCGGTGAGTGGCAATCCGTGCAAGCCACGTCGTTGCGCCAGTGCTCGCCCCGTTTGTAGTTGTTGTGCTCTTCCTTACCGGCGTGACACTGCAGACAAGCCTCGGAGATTTGCTTCGGCGATTCTTTTTCGAATGTTCGAATCTTGGTTTTGTCTCCGCCGCCTTCGACGTGTGCCTTGCCTGGGCCGTGGCACGATTCGCAACCTTGCCTCTCGGTCTTCCAGCCGGCTTTTGCAAGCTTGGCATGAGCAGTTCTGGAGAAGCTGGCGTGTTGTTCTTCGTGGCAGGCCTTGCAGGTCTCGCTTCCAACGTAATCTTCGGGCGAGTACTTTGCGGCCGCCGCCGGTTGGGCTTTCTTCTGATCGGAGGGATCAGCCGGGCTCGAGAAGGAGCTCGAGGCGGTGTATAGCAATCCCACTACTGCACAGCCAGCCACCAGTGCGGTCTTGATTAATTTTACCGGGCTCATCATGTGCCTCCTTAAAGTCTGAGCAGCAAATCTAAAGGTTCCCTGAGAAAAGAGCTATGAGCGTTATCACTCGTCGAAGTGACGGCCATCACTCTGCCAACCGTCGTATCGAACCCGACTAAGGCAATTGGTGTTCGCAAGTAGCAGCTACTCATAAGGCTACCCTCGGCGTAGCCCCTGTCTGCTTGACAGCAAACAAGTTATCTCTGTCGCTCGCTGCTTCGTTGGGTGTTTTCATCGCCGATTAATCCGAAGCGATCGACTCGCAATGCGGGTTTTTCCCCAATGCCCCCAATGCCATTGAGAGCAATTGCTCAACTAACCGAGCGCACTCTTGTATGGGCGGTCCTCGTGGCCGCCCCTCCTTCGTTTGAGGGATTCACAGAGGGGCGGCCACGGAGCGCCGCCCCCACAGGACTACCGATTTCTCGGGCAGTTCCTTTCTCGCTCTCGGGTCGGGAAGGATTATTCGCAACGCCACTCGGGCGTGTTACGAAAATCTGAGTATTCAAGCGGGGAAGTTGATTTATGAAAGGGAAAATGAGGCGGCGCTATTGTGCACCATCACGCGTCGATGTCAGCATTGAAGAATGCTACCGACCCTTTGCAATCCCCTCAGATTCGCTTTCCGAAAATGGGTCTCGATCCTGACCCGCGCCCGGATGATACAGGCAACTCATCAGGAAGTCTGTTCAATTTTAGACAGTCTGACCTTAACCGCTTGACGAGCCTTTTGAAGGGGCCTCGACAAGCTGGCAGCTTGTCGGACACGAATCTCTCAATTGATTAGGGTTTGACCGCTACTTTCAGCACCCCGTCGAGCCGCTCGCCAAAGATCTTGTAGCCTTGCGCGATCTGATCGAGTCGCACCGTGTGCGTGAGCAGCGGGGTTAGATCGACTCGCCCGGCACGGACAACCTCCATCAACCTTCGCATTCGCTCCTTGCCTCCGGGGCAGAGTGTCGTCACGATTCGATAATCGCCAAGCCCAGCCGCGAAAGCTTCATAGGGCATCTGTAGCTTGCCGGAATAAACACCCAGACTCGACAACGTTCCGCCGGGTCTAAGACAGCGAAGCGCGCTCTCGAAAGTCTGCTGCGTTCCCAGCGCCTCGATCGTGACGTCGGCGCCTCCGCCAGTAAGCTTCCTCACTTCGGCAACGACATCCACCTCGCGATAGTCCAGCACCACATCGGCGCCTATTCGACGCGCCATCGCAAGCCGACTCTCGTCTGCCTCCACTCCGATGATCAGGGACGCTCCCATTAATTTCGCACCCGCCGTCGCACACAGACCGATGGGACCTTGCGCGAAGACGACCACGGAATCGCCAATTCGCACGCCGCCCGACTCTGCTCCGCTGAAGCCGGTCGAAGCGATGTCCGCCAGCAGCACCACCTGTTCGTCGGTCAGCTCATCTGGGATCTTCGCCAGGTTCGCCTGCGCGTTCGGCACGAGCAGGTAGTCTGCTTGCGCTCCATTGATCGTGTTGCCGAATCGCCAACCGCCTATCGCCTCGAAGCCGCCACCGTGGCCGCACTGCGAAAGCTGACCCGAAAGGCAAGCGCGGCATTGCCCGCACGGAGTGATCGCACCGACCAGCACTCGGTCACCGGCCTCGTAGCCGGTCACGCCCGGACCAAGCTCCTCGATTACACCGACGGGCTCGTGTCCGATCACAAGCCCCGGCGTGACGGGATACTCGCCGCGCACGATGTGCAAGTCAGTGCCGCAGATCGTAGTAAGCGTGACGCGGATCACAGCCTCGCCGACTCCCGCTCGTGGTTTCTCGACTTCTTCGATTTGGAACTTGTTTACTCCGCGAAACACATTTGCTCGCATCTTTTCCATTTCTCTACCTCCGAGTTCAACTCTGACCTGGCGGATTTTTCCCCCGGCGACGACGCTTTCTTTATTTAAGGGCAAGCAGCGTACCCGTACAGAGTTTTGCTGAGCAGCCTCGCGTGTCGAGACAAGAGGAGGTTTCTTTGCGAGCTTTGCGGTCCTTTGCGTCTTTGCGTTGAGTATTCCGAGCTGCTGAAGAATTCTCAACGCAAAGACGCAAAGGACCGCAAGGCTCGCAAAGAGTTACTCGACACCAGCGAATCTCTTGAGTAAATCTACGCAAGACCGATGCGCAGTTTCCCGCACGGGGTCGATCTGGTTATTGGGGTTTCGTGCGTTATGGGGCCTGAGAATTAGGAACAGTCGTTGCAGTGACCAGAAACGGAGGGCGTTGGCTGCTGTCACTTTCCAGCGTGATGGCGGTCATCGCTTCTCCGCATCTCGCCTTCCAGTTTCAATCGAGAACATCTTTTCAATTTGCTCCAATCACATCTGTCAGCGCCTTGAGGAGTCGCTCCGCGGTGTAGGGTTTGGGCAGAAACATCTTCACACCCTCGATCGCTCTGCCGCTTTCGGCGAGCCCGCTGCTCGCGATGATTTTTATTTTTGGGTTCAGCTTTTGAAGAGCTCGAATGGTTACCGGGCCGTCCATGTAGGGCATCATCAAGTCGGTCAACACTACCTTGATTTCGTCCTTGTGCTGCGCATACAGCGCAACCGCTTCGGTGCCGTCCGCCGCCGTCAGCGCGCGATAGCCGTATGCTTCGAGCGTGCCTTTCGTGATTTCGCGTATCGCGATCTCATCGTCGACCACCAGGATCAACTCGCCTCGCCCGGGAGGCAGCGCCGTGGACGTGTCGGCTTGAACGGTAAAAGGAGTCTCGGCTGCAGGCAGATAGATCTTGAATTGAGTTCCCCTGCCGGGCTCGCTGTAGACGTTTATGAAGCCGCCGTGACCTTTGACGATTCCAAGCGCGGTGGACAGTCCGAGGCCCGTCCCTTTGCCGTGTTCTTTGGTCGTAAAGAATGGCTCGAAGATTCTATTGATCACGTGCGGCGATATCCCGATGCCGGAATCGGCGATGGTTATCATAACGAACGCGCCGGGCTTTGATTCCAGGTTCATGCGAGCGTAGTTCTCGTCGATGAACACATTTTCGGCTTTAATAGTCAGCCTTCCGCCGCCGGGCATTGCATCGCGCGCGTTGACGAAAAAGTTCATCAGCACCTGATGAAGCTGAGTTGCGTCGCCGGCGACTACGGAAAGATCTTCGGTCGCTTCGAATTCGACCTCGATGGACTTCGGTAATGTATCCTTCAGAATTTTTACTATCTCTTTGATGAGATGTCGCGGCTGTAGCGTTATTCGTTCACCTTCCACGCCACGCGCGAACGAAAGTACCTGTTTGACCAGGCCCGCTCCGCGCTCGGCGCTCATTTGAAGCATCGCGAGCAACCGCTGGCCGTCATCGTCGCTGATCCTCGCCTGCAATAGTTGAATGGACATCATGATGGGCGACAGAAGGTTATTGAAGTCGTGAGCTATTCCGCTTGCCAGTGTGCCGATGCTTTCCATTCGCTGAGCGCGGAGGAACTGGGCTTCTATTTTTCTCTTTTCGGTGACGTCGGTATTGATCACCAGAACGGCCTTCGGCTCGCCTCGATCGTCGCGCACGAGGGTCCATCTGCTTTCAACCACTATGTCCCTGCCGTCTCTGGTGTTCTGTCGCAGCTCGCCCCGCCATTCTCCGTTGCCAAGCGTTGCGCGCTTCGCGTCCGCAAACTGCGAGAGGCTGTTCTTATAGATGAGGTCTTTCATGTCACGGCCGATCACTTCCGCGGCCGGCCAGCCGTATATTCGCTCGGCGCTCTTGTTCCAGAACCGGAACTTGTCGTCGAGGCCTCTAACCAGAATCGCATCCTGGGCGTTATCAAGCAGCGTCGCTTGTTCTCGAAGTTGTTCTTCGGCGCGTTTGCGCTCGGTGATGTCGTTTCGAATCGCGACGTACTGATAAGGCTTGCCCTTGTCGTTGAGGAACGGAACGATGGTCGTATCCACCCAGTAGATGCTTCCGTCCTTGGCGCGATTCTTGATCTCGCCTTTCCAAACCTGCCCGCTTGCGATTGTCGTCCACAGGTTCCTGATGAACTCTTTAGGATGGTAAGCGGAGTTGATGATCCGATGGTCCTGGCCCAGAAGCTCCCCTCGCGAATACTTTGAGATCTCGCAGAACTTTTGATTCACATATTTTATTATTCCGGTCTGATCGGTTATCGCCACGATGGACGATTCATCGAGCGCGAACTTGATGTCGGCAAGCTCCTTGAGCGACCTCTGCAATTCCGCTTCGGTTTTGCGATGCGTCGCTTCCTGTTCTAAAGAAGTAGCCATTGATCCAGCCCTGACCTGATTTTTCGGGAGCCATCCGGGACTTCGGGCAACATGCTACGAAGCTGAATTCTCTCACACAAGTAAGAGGCTGGAAAAATGGGTGGTGTTCGGATTCTGCGTTGCTTAATAACCTTTGCGTGCTTTGCGGTCCTTTGCGCCTTTGCGCTGAGTATTGGATCTTGCTCCTTTTAATGCCGATACTCAACGCAAAGGCGCAAAGGGCCGCAAAGCACGCAAAGGAAGTTCAACGGTGGTCGGCATTCCACGCATCACGTTTCACGCATCACGCATCACTCCTCACTCACCATGCTGCCGGCTTCGAACTATCTCGACCGAGCACTTCGCGTGCAACGCAACGGCTTGCGAAACAGAGCCGAGCCAGAGCCTGGTCAACCCGCGGTAGCCGTGAGACCCCACCACGATCAGATCGGCTCCCCAGGTCTCCGCGGTCTCGATGATCGCGTGCTTTGGGTAACCCTTAACGATCTCGGTCGCAACGCGAACTTTGTCACGTTGCGCGCTGGTTATTCGATCAGCTGCCTTGCTGACAATGGACTGACCCTGTTCCTCACCCGCTTTCTCGAGCGCCTCGATGTAGTTGTCTGGCGGGACCCAGGTTTCGACTGTCGGCAGCAATGGCGGCTCGACCACCGAGATGACCTTCACTTCGGACTCCGAAGGCCACGGTCTTGATGCTATTTCGTTGACGGCTGCATCGCTGAAGGATGATCCGTCGATCGCCAGTAATATTTTCATCGCCAATTCTCCAGGCCTGCCGGATGTTCAAAGTCAGGCCGCAGGTTCGCAACCGCCGGCCTGAGCGGGCGGGCTATCAGCACGGGACACGGCGCCTGGCGCAGCACGCGGTCGGCGTTTGAACCGAACAATGCGCGCATGCCAAACCCGGTGCCGCTTGCTCCCATGCATATGAGATCCATGCTCTGCTCATCGGCGTAGGCAAGCACTTCGCGATAGGGATGCCCTTCGCGTACGGCCTGCTTTACCTCACACCACATTCGAGTATCCGGAGGCACAGAGCCGTGAAGCCGGCTCGCCGCTTCGCGAAATCCGTTGTCGGCCCCGGATGGAAGAAACGCGATCTCGGGCGCCGCGGGTCTGACCGAGCGGCCGGGCAATACGTGCAGCATGTGCAACTCAGCTTGATACTCCTGCGCAAGCGACAACCCATAGGATAGCGCAAGTTCGGAGTCGCTGGAAAAGTCATACGCAACAAGCACGCGCCGACGTCCGATCTCGTTAGACGTGACGCCCGCCCAATCTTGTTCTCGATGATGAGTAATCAGCACCGGACACGGCGCCGTGCGACAGATCGATTCCGCCGTCGACCCGATCAATGCCGCCGCGTAGGGCCGTCTCCGCGAACGCATCACGATAAGGTCGATCCTTCGCTCTGCCGCCTGCGCGGCAATCTCAATCTTCGGATCCCCATCAACCAGCAAGGTCTCCCACGAGAAGTCCGCCGTCAACGGGAGCCTCAGGTGCTTTCGTACCGCGGTGTCGAGGAGATCCTTGATGTGTTCGCGTTCGCGCGGGCCGCTGACCGCGTAACTGTCCACACAGTGGATAACGAAGAGCTTCGCATCGTAGGCTTTTGTCAGCGCTATGCCATATCGCAGCGACTCATCCGACTCAGGCGTGAGATCGATCGGGCATAGAACGCGTTCGAAGATTATTCGTTCATTGATCGTCACGAGGCGCCCTCCCTCAAGCGGCCACACAGTCCGCCATAGCTGGCGAGCAACGTCCGTGCCGTCAAAAACGTTGAGGATTAGATGACTTGTTTTATTTGAGTGCGAAAATTGACAGGACCGAAGCGGAGAATTACGCAGCGTCCCAAGTGTGAACAAGTATAACCTGTATGACCGAATTGAAAGGCGCGGTCGGGTGCGCGTCAATGTCCGACAAGCTGGCAGCTTGTCGGACCTCGTAGACCAATCCTTACTTCTTTGCTGCAGCGCCTACCTTGCACGCTGATGATCCGCAACAGCCTTTGCATCTTGCATCGCTGTAGACTTGCCCGCGTCCGCCGTGCAGCAACTCGGGCAATTCTCACAGCATCCGGCCATCGCGTTGCCGGATTTAGCCGCGCAGCCCTTCTCACTATCGCAGCACGCCATGCTGTTTGCGCAGCAATTCATTTGTGCTTTGCAACACTCAGCGCCAGGCTTGCAGCACTCAGCGCCGGGCTTGCAGCACTCGGCCTTAGCGGCGCAGCAGCCGTGGTTTGCCGTACACCCTGCGGTATTCCCATGGTTGACGCCGGCCGCGTAACCGTAGCCGGTGATCGCCAGAAAAAGAGTTAGAACGAGAACTTTAATGCTTTTCATTTTTGCAGCTCCTATCAAGTGTGGTTCACCAAATAACCGGCAACGATTGAAATGCCGGCGTTGACGTGGCGAACCCTTCTTAGATCAGGAGCGTGCAGCATAGAAGGTAGGTGCTGCCTCGATTCGTCAATGGCGCGCGTCTGGTGAAGCCGGTCGGTTGCGCGCCGGTTTGAATCGCGACCGGTTGTGAAGGCTGAGCTGAGGGGCTTGTTCCGGAGTCAAATGATTGAAGCAAAGCCGGCGGCACCGCGGTGCTGGAGCGCTGCCCGCAACATTGCTTGTTATCGTTTGACAACTTTTGACACGGGGCGCCGCTCGAACTCTCAAGCTGCTGCGTGCAGCAGCCATGCCCGGCGAAAGCTGGTTGCTTAGCCGGTCTGACTGAAGGGACCGCCTCAGACAAACGTGCGCGGCGCGAGGTACAACACAAATGTGATTGCGGGCTTGCGGAACACGTCAGGCAAAACAACCCGCCAATCAACGCCAGTCCGGCAAGCGCAATAACGGAATTCGTTCTTAGACGACTGCGAAAAACTGATCGCAAACGACTAGTGCTTGCACGCGGTATGAGCGCGATTTGGCAGTGGGGTGTGTTGTGAAGAATCTCGCCACTAAGCCACCAAGACACGAGGCTCCACAAAGTCTTTCTTTGTGCGGCTTCGTGACTTAGTGTCTTTGTGGCAAGACCGGCACGTTCACTCATCAACACCCTATCACCCACTACCCACGATTTCAGATGCTTGCTTAACATCATCGTCCAGAATCTCAGGGCCGGCTTCAAGAACAAGCCTGCCCTCAAGGCCTCATCATACCGCTCGATCATCTGGGCGCGCCGTGACCGTCGTCACACTGTGTGGTGACGCCTCACACAGTGATAGCCTGTGGGAACAAGTTCTTTTCAGTGGAGCTGGACCTTGGTCGCGGAAAGCCTGATTTCGAAATGAGCGGGCGAATCAAGGTGATGTCGAATTGGGGTAGTGGTTCAGTCAGTCGCGCCGACGCAATTAACCGCTGATTTGCGCCGCCTTCGGTACGCTGATCTGCGAAGATCAGCGAAACGTAGTCAGCGGAAATCAGCGGTTAATCCTTCCTTAGTAATTGAAAAGAGTGAGACTGAACCACTATCCGGAATTGGCCAGGCGCCGCTTGAATAGTGAACTTCGTCGTGCTTCATTCCTGGGTCGGTGACTCTTCGAGCTTCTTCAACCGATAGCGCAGTTGGTCGCGGGAGATACCCAGCAGCTCGGCGGCACGAGTTTGATTGCCGTTGCTGCGTTGCAGGGCTTGCCGCACCAGCGACATCTCTACATCGTCCAAAACTACGCCTTCGGGTGGAAGCTGAAACCTCGAGCCCAGCGTTTGTGGTTGATCTATGGGAGGGTTCGCGACGTGTTGGGCGCCGGCAGTTCCTGGCGCGCCGGATGCCGCGGCAGTCACGGTGCGCGGCACTTCTCGTACGGGGCTTCCGTCTCGTCCCAGCCCGCGCGGCAAATAAGTCGTAGTAATCAAATCTCCGTCCTCGAGGATCATCACGCGCTCGATCACGTTGCGCAGCTCACGGACGTTGCCGGGCCAGGGATAACGTCGAAACGTCTCCGCGACCTCAGGCGTGAGCCCACGAACGCGCTTGCGAAGCCGCTCGTTGAACTGCGTGATGTAGTGTTGCGCGAGCAGGATCGAGTCATCATTGCGCTCGCGAAGAGGAGGGATATCGATCTGTATGACCGACAATCTGTAATACAGATCGAGCCGGAATTTTCCCGATTCGCTTTCGGCCTTGAGATCGCGATTGGAGGAGGCGATGACGCGCACGTCGAGCGGCAGGTCCCGCAATCCGCCGACTCGCCTGAAGGAACCTTCCTCGAGCACTCGAAGCAGCTTGGCCTGCACGCTCAGCTCGAGCTCGCCGATTTCGTCCAGAAAGAGCGTGCCGCCCTCGGCCTGCTCGAATAGACCTTCCTTGCGAGCCTTGGCATCGGTAAACGCGCCTTTCTCATACCCGAACAATTCGCTCTCGATCAGGTTCGCCGGGATCGCCGCGCAATTGATTGCGATGAACGGCAATTCTTCGCGGCGCGATCCGTAGTGAATAGCCTTAGCGACCATGTCCTTGCCGGTGCCCGACTCACCCTGAAGAAGAACGGACGAGACCTCGCTCTCGGCGACCTTCTTGGCAAGCGCGAACACATCACGCAATCCCGGCGATTCGCCTACGATCTGATCGAAGCTGAACTGTCGCGCGCGTTCGCGTCGAATCAGCCGAACTTCCTTTCGCAGCGACTGGGCTTCGATGCCGTTGCGGATCGTAATCTGAAGCTCTTCCAGATTAATGGGCTTGCCGACAAAGTCATAAGCCCCGCCGCGCAGCGCTGCAATGGTGTCCGCCACGAGCACGCTGCCGGTCATCATGATTACCACCGCATCCGGTTGGCGGCGTTTTATCTCGCGCAGTCCATCGAGCCCCGAGCCATCAGGAAGGTTCACGTCCAGGAGCACCGCGGCAGGCTGATCGCTCTCGAATGTGGCAAGCGCGGTATTAACAGTGCCGGCTTCGATGCAGGCGTAGCCCCAGTTTCGCAACGCTTCGGTAAGCGCCCACCGAATCATCTGATCGTCATCTACGATTAGAACCTTTTCCTTGGCCATATCTTTTGCTCTATCAATATCGAAGGAGCCGGTTTCTTTCTCATCCGTTTCTTCCTGGCGCCCGAAGCCCGGAACTCCAACTTTCACACAATCCGCGCGATAACGATCGGCACTGATCAAGCGGGCGAATAATATCACTTGGCCGAATTTGCAAACAACAACCACCTGTGACAAGGCTGCTTTCTTCCCACCTGGCTAAAGGGAAAAGGAACTCCGGACTGTTTATCTAACTACAGCTCTCGGCCGGCGCTTCCGGCCACCTGTGAACAAAACTACTTTTTTTGAATCCGATTGCAGAGTTTCCCGATTCTTTTTCGTCTATCCATGTGGAGGGGTTTTCAATCTCTCTTCTCAGCTTCTCGGGAACCAGTTTCAGATGCGATCGCGAGCGCGACAGAGAACATTGCAGGTTCGACGAGCGGACCGCAAACGCAGCCGCGACGATTGCGGCAAACGCCAGACCCCCCGAGCCATATCGTAATAAGGCTGATCGAATCGTCTTTGCCATCGAATTCATCGAGTTGAAAACGGCTTCGTTCGCGGGCCTCTTTGTACGCATGCTGATCGCGAAGTCCTGGCTTGATTGTTGATCTCTTTCGAAGCGTTCCTAAAACTGGGTGTGGAGCTTAAGAGGCGCGCGGGTGTGCTGTCAATCTTTTGCGCTTAGACCCTGCAGGGCAGTCCTCTGCGTCCTCGGCGGTTTTCTTAATCAGTGGTGGGAATCAACCCCAGAGGACGCCGGGGACGCAGAGGCGCAACGCAATTGTGACCAGGCAAACGCACCGTAACATCTCTACCCTACTGAGCGCTTTCTTGCGAATTTCTTACTGGTCTGTGTATTCTTGTTGCTCGATGTTCGTGGGCACTACACCGTTAACAGCGCTGACCGGGCCGTCGCGGCCAGTGAGTTTCGGGCAGCCCACTCGCCCATTCGACTCGTTCGTCTAGGGGCCTAGGACACCGCCCTTTCACGGCGGTAACACGGGTTCAAATCCCGTACGAGTCACCTTAATCTCACATCGCTGGTTGGCAATCCTTCACCTTGGAGCCTTCGTTTGCCCGGCGCAGAATTTGGAACTAACCTTGTCGCAGAGGATTTGAACTACAGGAGCAGTTACCTTATGACGCGGATAAGATTGAGCGTGTTGCTATCGATAATCGCGGTGCTGGCCGCTCCGGCTTTGATTGCGGCACAAGGCGCTGTCAAGCAGGAGCGGCAACGGAAGACTCGAGTGAAGCCGGCGCCGGAACCGGTTGATCAGGTCGACGAGAAACCCCCTCAGCCGACAGAGGCCGACCAGGCGATGCAACGCGCCATAACCAGCCTCTCTACTCAAATCGGTTTGCTCAACGATGAAGTTCGGAGGCTGAGACTGGAGACCGAGCGCAACTCTCAAATGATGGAGTTGCTGTTGAACGAAGATCGGCTTGCCAAGCTGGAAGAGAAGATCCAGGAAGCCGCCGATCACAAAGCGCAGCTAGACGCTCGCGAACAGGAGATCGTACGACGTTCGCGAAACATTCAGGGTGAGCTGGTGATGCGGGGCGGCTTGCGACGTGATGAAGCCGAAGCCGCCATCCGAAGCGACCTCCAGCGCGCGCTCGATGACGTGCACGGCCAACAGGCGGCCTACCAGCAGCGCGCAGCCGAGCTGGTCGAGCAGGCCACGCGTATCCGCGCGCGCGTCGAAACGCTCCGCAAGAAGTTTGAAATGTCAGACGAGAAGAGTCCTCGGGAAGAATAAGTAGCCGGCGGAGTGGTGTAGAAAAAATTCGAGCCGCCGACAACTTACGTCATCGGCGGCTTTTTAACATGTAGAGTCACGCCCCCGTGTGCCCCTACACTTCGAATCTTTTTATGCTGTCTGTCGCTTCTCTCAGTGTTGCTTCAAGCTTCGATGTCGGTCACAGTGGCTGCTCGCCTCTTTGACTTTGCTTTGAATGGAAGGCAGGGCCCCCATCCTCCCTTCCATTCTCGGCTTTAGTTCTGCATCCCGCAGTTTGCTCTGAGCAGAAGAGGTTTCTAAATCGAACTGTCGAAACTGCTAGAACCAGCGGCTGAGTCTGCAATGGTTGTGCCAGTTAGTACCGCGATTCATGCATAAAGACCGAAACCTGCCTTTTCGGTTTGAGCTTAGCCCGTCACCCTTGAGGAAGAACTTTTAGTATTGCGCATATCCAGTCACTCGATTGCTAACAATTTTCGGTAGCCTTCGGTTACAAATTGCGTCAGCTCGAGCCGGTTCGAATGCCCCAAAGCCGTGTCGCTCCGCCGCGTCGCGGCGAATTGAACTTTCGCCGGCCGCCGCGAGTCTCGTGATTTGGCAGGTCGCCGGTAACAATCGGTGACCCGTGCAATTTTATGTCGCCCTATTCAAATCAACTCGGTGATAGAAACTACCGAGTCCTGCTCCTTGTCTGGTAGTGGGGTGATAGTGTGTTGCTCGCTCACATTCGCGTTTCTCCTCTGCGTCCTCGGCGTCCTCTGCGGTTGATTCCGAGCCACTGAGCAGGAGAAACCGCGGAGGACGCAGAGGACTGCTTGCTGGCAACACGCTAATACCCCACTACCCCTTGCCTTACCAAGTTGCGGTAGTGGGGGTCGTACGACCACACTACCAAGTTGCTAGAGCGCCTCGCTTGACCGGATAATGACGAACTCCGCCTGGGAGCGCAGGCATCCTGCCTGCAAGTCTTCAGTGAATCAATCAGTGCGCGGAGCTGAAGGCCGGGATGGTTCCGCTGCCGAGTAAATCTTTGGCCAAGCCAATGAAAAGAACACAGACGACACGCAAGCTGGAGCCGAAAACGCAGAGCGTCTCTTCCCAACAACGTAGCCCTGCAGCTCGATTCGACAAGGTGTTTGAAAAGATTTATCGGCTCGTGCTGCGCATCCCACCCGGAAGGGTTATGACTTATGGCCAGATAGCACGCCTGCTGGAGGAACGTTACAGCCCCAGACTCGTAGGCTGGGCGATGCACGCAACGCCGCACGATGAGCGCAACATACCCTGGCATCGAGTCATCAATTCTCGAGGCGCAACCTCGACTGGACGCATCACCATTCAGGAACCGGATCTTCAACGCCTGATGCTGGAAGCCGAAGGCATAGTATTCGACGATCGCGGCCATTGCGACCTCGGCGTTTATCAGTGGTCTCCCAGACAGCGAGCGGCAAAGGCGAAGATCGAAAGCTTGCGCGCGAAATCGACCGGCGTGCGGCGTAACAAAAAGTCCAGCTCGGCCCCGAAGAAATCGAAGAAAAAATAAGCCCAGGAAGAAATAACCAATGGAAATAACCGCCGAACAACTGCGATTGATTCGTGAAAAGTTCGAAACCAATCACTTCCCCAGATCACTTGGGATTGAGCTCGACTCGATCGAACACGGGCGAGCCCGCCTGAGTCTCGAAGTCAGGCAACAGCATTTGCAACTCGCCGGCATTATGCACGGTGGCGCAATCGCAACCTTGATCGATACCGCGGTTGCGTTCGCGATCGTTGGCGCTTCCAAGCCGGGTAGTCGCTTCACGACAATCGAAATGAAGGTGAACTACCTGCGGCCGATACGCGAAGGCCGCGTCGTTGCCGACGCAAAGCTGATCCGCGATGGCCGCCGCATCGTCGTGAGTGATTGCGACGTGTACGACGCTGAAGGAAAGTTATCCGCGAAGGGACTCCTGACTTATATGCGGCTCGATGAGAACAACGAATAGCTCACGCGAATGAGGCGACGCGGGACTCGTCCCAGGGTGTGATTAAAACTGGGACTTGGGTGGGACTTAGGTCACCCGGAACTTAGAGCGGGAATCGAGCGTTCCGCCCGGCAACCCCAGTAGGGGTGCGATGTTTATAGTTACGGACGCCGACGTGGACTCCTGGCTCCGTTAGGTGCGGCATAGAGTTGAGCGCAGGAACATTTCACCGCTACAGGGTTCCAGGGAATTCTCAGGACACTTCTTCCGAAGAGTCGCGGGCGGTTCCCGGCTCAAGTCCCGTTTTTAATCATACCCCTCGTCCCAGGTCTCCGAGTCGCCTGCTTCCACGATGGGACATCGACAGCTACAATAACAATGGCGGGTGCGCTGGGGCCCGCCAATTTCTTATGATCGGCTAAAGACCTATGACTCCGTTTCGCAGACTTCTGGGCTACTTCGCGCGCTACAAGAAAACGATTGTGGTCGGGACGGTATGCGTGTTCATGACTAACGTCGTGCGGCTGACCGCCCCCGTAGTTCTGCGCCACGCGGTCGATGACCTGACGTCGCAGATCACCAACTCGAAGCTCCTGGAGTACGCCGGGTTGATCGTCGCCATAGCGTTGACGCAAGGCGTTTTTCTCTTCGCGCAGCGGCGGCTGTTGATAAACATGTCGCGCGATATTGAATACGATCTGCGAAACGATTTCTACGAGCATCTTCAGAAGCTTCCGTTTGAGTTTTATCAAACTCACCGAACCGGAGACCTGATGGCGCGGGCTACAAACGACCTGTCGGCAGTGAGGATGATCGTCGGGCCGGCGTTGATGTACTCGATGAACACGGTCTTCGCGATGGCATTGATAGTGCCTTTGATGGGTTCGGTAAGCTGGAGACTCACGTTGCTTGCGTTTCTCTCGATGCCGCTGGTAGCGACGGCCACTAATTATTTCTCGAAGCGAATACACGACCGCTTCGAAAAGGTCCAGGAGTACTTCGGCACGGTATCCAACCGCGCGCAGGAATCGCTGGCCGGTGTGCGCGTGATTCGAGCGTACACCCAGGAGCCTTTCGAGATCGAGAGCTTCAAACAGGTGAATCGCGAGTTCGTAAATCGTAATTTACAACTCATAAGACTGTCGGGAATCTTTCATCCCATTCTTCAGTTCTTCATAGGGCTTGGCTTCATCGCGGTGCTTTGGTTTGGCGGACGTTTAGTCGTCAGCAGCCAAATATCGATCGGTCAATTCTTTCAGTTCACTTTGCTTCTCGGATATCTGGTGTGGCCGATGATCGCCCTCGGCTGGGTGATCAACATCTTCCAGCGCGGAATGGCGTCGATGGGGCGCATGCATCACATAATGTCGATCGAGCCTGCGATCCGCGACACGGGTGAAGCGGTGAGCATCGACGAAATCGGCGGTGAGATCGAGTTTCGCGATCTTACCTTCACTTACGGTGAAGCTCGCGAGCCTGCGTTGACGAATATCAATCTTCATATCGAGCCGGGCCAAACAGTGGCTTTCGTCGGCGCGGTCGGCTCGGGCAAGTCGACGTTGATGAACTTGATCACAAGGCTGCTCGACGCCAAACCGGGGCAGGTGCTGATCGACGGGCGGCCGATTCGCGAAATCCCGCTCGGCCTTGTGCGTCGTTCGATTGGCTATGTGCCGCAGGAAACCTTTCTGTTCAGCGAGACGGTGGCGGAGAACATAGCATTCGGCGTGGAGCGCGCGACGCCCGAAGACATCGAGCTCGCGGCTACTGAAGCCGGAATCGCGGAAGACATACTCGAGTTCCCGGCAGGGTTCGAGACGTTGGTTGGCGAGCGCGGCATCACTCTCTCCGGTGGACAGAAGCAACGAACGGCGATCGCTCGCGCGCTGATACGCCGTCCAAATATCCTGATCCTGGATGACGCGCTGTCGTCGGTAGACACTTACACTGAAGAGCGTATTCTCGGCTACCTGCGAAGAATAATGGTTGGCCGCACGAGCCTGATTGTTTCCCATCGGGTATCGACGGTAAAAGACGCGGACTTGATCGTCGTCCTCGAAGAAGGAGAGATAGCGGAACGAGGAACTCACGATTCGTTAGTCGCTCGAGGCGGGATTTACGCGGAGTTGTACGAGAAGCAGTTGCTGGAAGAGGAGCTTGCGGCAAGTTAGCTTTCGATTCACGGGGTGAGTAACGATGGGCACATTCTACATTCGTTGCAAGGTTGAGAACATCACGGATCGCGCGCGCGGCGCCGTTGTTCCCAAGCTGCTGGTCGACACCGGAAGCGACTACACATGGATCCCCGCCGCCACACTCGAAAGGCTCGGCGTAGATCGGGAGAAGAAAGACTTGCCTTTTGTTATGGCGAACGGTCAGCAGATAACACGCAGCGTCGGCTTCGCGATAATTCGCTTTGACCAGTTCTTCACTGTCGACGAAGTTGTGTTCGCCGAGAAAGGTGATCTCGCAATACTCGGGGCGCGATCCCTCGAGGGTCTTAACCTTGCAGTAGACTCGAAGCGTAAGAGGCTTGTCGCCGCGGGACCACATCTCGCGGCTGGACTCATCTCTTAGTAGTCGGTTCTTATGGCAGATCATCACGAAGAAGAAGTATTAGGCAAAGCCTACGACGCGCGGTTGATGAAACGGCTGCTCACTTACCTGTGGCCGTATAAGTGGCACGCGCTCACTGCGCTGGTGCTCACGATTCTGAGCGCGCCGCTCGGGCTGGCGGGTCCTCCGCTCACCAAAGTTGCGATCGATCTCTTCCTGGCGCCGGATCCGTCAAAGCCTGTTTCCGGTTTCGGGCTGTTCATCAAAAGCGTAGCCGACCGATTCGGGCTGGGATCAACTCCGTATCAAGGCATAGCCTTCATCGCGATCGTGTTTTTTGTGGCGAACCTCGCGGCGTTCGCCGTCCAATACACGCAAGCCATCGTGATCCAGACGATGGGTCAGTACATAATGTACGACTTGCGCAAACAAATATTTGCGCATCTTCAGAAGCTCTCCGTCCAGTTCTATGATCGCAATCCCGTTGGCAGATTGATGACGCGGCTAACGACGGACGTCGACGCTCTCAATGAAATGTTCACCGCCGGAGTAATCGCAATCTTCGGCGACGTGGCGATGATCTTCTTCATAGTCATCGTGATGTTCCTGGTGAACTGGCGCCTTGCGCTCGTGTCGTTCTCGATTCTGCCGTTGCTTGTTGTGCTGACTACGTGGTTTCGTCTTGGCGCGCGCTCGTCGTTTCGTGAGGTGCGCGTCCGCATCGCACGCATCAACGCGTTCCTGCAGGAACACATCACCGGAATGCCGGTCGTGCAGTTGTTCAATCGCGAAGAAAAAGAGATGCGCAGGTTCGACACCATCAACCAGGCGCACCGGAAAGCGAATATCGACACGATCTTCTACTACGCGGTGTTCTATCCGGCGGTCGAGATCATCTCGGCGCTTGGAATTGCCTTGATCATCTGGTACGGCGGCGGCCAGGTAGTTCGAAATGCCGCCTCTTTAGGCACGCTCTTTTTCTTTCTTCAGCTTCTGCGATACTTCTACGAGCCGATCTCGGACATAAGCGAGAAGTACAACATCCTCCAATCTGCAATGGCTTCATCCGAGCGAACCTTCAAGCTGCTGGACGAACCGGTCGGTATCGCGTCGCCCGCGAAACCCGTTCCCATCGGCCGCGCTACCGGGCAAATAGAATTCAAGAACGTCTGGTTCGCTTATAACGACGAAGACTGGATTCTGAAAGACGTTTCATTCACCGTCTCGCCCGGCGAGCGCGTAGCTTTTGTCGGACACACCGGCGCGGGCAAGACCACGATCACAAATCTGCTGATGCGGTTCTACGATATCCAGCGCGGGCAGATCCTGATCGACGGCATTAACATCCGCGAGTTGGATTTGGAAGAACTGCGAGCGAACTTCAGCATCGTGCTTCAGGATGTGTTTCTGTTTTCGGGCGACATCGCTACGAACATTCGGCTCGGCAATCGTTCGATCACCGATGATCAGCTTCAGGAAGCAGCCGCGCAGGTTCACGCCGACACGTTTATCCGGAGACTTCCGGAACAATACTCGAGCGAGCTGCGAGAGCGCGGCGCCGGGCTTTCAGTTGGGCAGAAGCAGTTGATTAGTTTCGCGCGAGCGCTGGCATTCGATCCTCGCGTGCTGATTCTTGATGAAGCTACGAGCTCGATCGACACCGAGACCGAGCTTCTGATCAGAGACGCCGTCGAGCGATTAATGGAAGGCCGGACGTCGCTTGTGATCGCGCACCGGTTATCGACGATTCAATCGGTAGACAAGATCATCGTGATGCACAAGGGTGAGATCCGCGAGACCGGGACGCATCAGGATCTGCTAGCTCAGCGTGGGTTGTACTGGAGGCTTTACCAGTTGCAGTTCTATCAGGATTACAAAAAGACGTTCGCTGAAAGCGTCGCGGACGACTAACTACTCACCTGTTTATCTTCTCAGGTCGGGACACCCATTCCATCAGTCGGACGCCCATTCGCACAGTCGGGACACTCATTTCATCAGTTGGGACGGCCATCCTCACGGCGCGTACGGCAGTTCGCAGGGCGCGTACGCCAGTTCGCACGGCGCGTACGGCAGTTCGCAGAGCGCGTACGCCAGTTTGCATGAAGCGTGTGGCAGTTCGCACGGCGGAGGTGGCAGTTCGCACGGTGGAGGTGGCAGTTCGCACGATGGAGGTGGCAGTTCGCACGATGGGAGGTGGCAGTTCGCACGGTGGAGGTAGCAGTTCGCACGATGGGAGGTGGCAGTTCGCACGATGGAGGTGGCAGTTCGCACGATGGAGGTGGCA
>Ga0134124_10001454_pt1 | contig 19089 bp, 17 predicted proteins | sample KB304_FD_96880 | JGI IMG/M metagenome (GOLD analysis project Ga0134124, IMG submission 96880) | Terrestrial soil microbial communities without Nitrogen fertilizer from Kellogg Biological Station, Michigan, USA - KB3-0-4 | ecosystem: Environmental > Terrestrial > Soil > Unclassified ...
GGACGCCCTTACGCCGCGCGCGGCCCCGGCGTGATGCCCGCGCAGTTCGGATTCGGGCTGACGGACGCGACCCTTGTCAGCAAGACATTTACTTATTGAGAAAGAGAAGACCCAAGGAAGGCGCGTCATGAGAACTCCGCAAAGGAGCAGTCGGAGAATTGGCCGGTCGTGATGTCACCAAACCGCCGGCTGATGACTTTATGTTAATAGATTTCGCGCATGATTTGCGTGACTTAGGGTCAAACGGTCAAAACAAAGGAGCTGCGTGTGAAAACTTTCGTACTCTTTATTCAAGGTGTCGGTGAAGGCGCATATGAGGCAGACACCGTTCTGGCCAAATCACTACAAATGGGCGCTGGGCGATGAATATATGATGTCCGTTACCCGCAAATGCCTTACGAGTCAAAGCCAGACATGCAAACCTGGAAGACAAAAATCACGAGAGAGTTGGAGGCTCTGGACGGCAGGGTCATGCTGGTTGGGCACTCTATGGTGGCGCCACGCTGTTGAAATATCTGTCGGAAGAAAACGTTGCGAAACCAATTGCCGGTTTGTTCTTGCTCGCTGTGCCGTCGTGGGATGAAGAAAACTGGAATTTCGACAATCTCAAATTACCGCGCGACCTGGGAGCGAGGTTATTGTCCATACCCCAAATCTTTCTCTATCACAACCGCGACGACGAGATTGTACCGTTCAGACATCTCGCGTTACATGCTACCAGACTACCTCGCGCCATAGTGCGAGAAGGGAACAGGGGTGGCCATCAATTCGGAAACGATTTGGTGAACGTTGCGAGTGATATGAGAATAGCGACGCAAGCGGCCAAAACTTACCTGTAATGGGTTGATGGGATGGTCCATAATCAAAAAGCTTCGGTGGTTCAGGTTGTGCTGAATTCGCTCATCACAATCGTGTTCTTTCCGGCCATCATCCTGCTTGCGTCCGGAGATAGGCACTGGCTTGAAGGGTGGATTTTCAGCCTATGGCTTCTGGCGTAAAGATCCAGACTGCGATTCGCCAAAAATCAGAAGACATGGGATCGGTATGTTCTGATCGTCATTTATGTGCTCATGCTCGGATGGTTAATCGTTATGCCGCTGGATGCAAGGAGGTTCAAGTGGTCGCCGGGTTTCCCCGTCTGGTTGCAGGTGATCGGTGGGCTGGTGCTAATCCCACAGTTGTATCTGATATTTGAATCAACTGCTGAAAACACATTTGCTTCACCATGGTCAGAGTCCAAACAGAGCGCCAGCAAAGAGTGATATCGACTGGCGTTTATGGTCTGGTGCGACATCCCATGTATTTAGGAGCGGTATTCATGATGTTCGGTGCGCCGCTCCTGTTAGGGGTCGATATGGGGATTGATTATGGGTGGAATGGCCCTGATTATTCTGATTGGCAGAATAGTAGGTGAAGAGAAACTGCTAAATGAGGCCCTCCCAGGCTATTCAGATTACGTGAAGAAGACGCACTATAGACTAGTGCCGTTCGTTTGGTGATGGATGCTGCCGGCATCTAAGGTGTCGGCTTCATTTCGATCACTCGGGACGTTGAGATGGGATTCTTCTCGCGTACTAACCGTCACAAAGACGACCATGGGGTTGGTGCTCCCAAGTATGCAAGACATGCGCAGAGATACGTGAAAAATCTGAGTATTTTTGAATGTTTGGAATCGTATGAGGCGAAGTTCTTGGGAAAAACTACAACGACTTTACAACAACTCTCGCGATCCCGATTTCTCTATTTTGTATAAGTCGTTGGATTTATTGAGGATATTGGTAGCGGGGGGCGGGATCGAACCGCCGACCTTGGGGTTATGAAAGCGCGCTGTTACTCGTGCATTTAATTACATCGAGTGACATAACTTTAACATTCATTACAACTTGCCGCCGTTACGGGATCGTCTGAAATTGCACCGATTGACATGCTTTGACAGTGATTTTCATTGAGTCACGTGACTACAGCGTGACAAAATTTCTTGGACCATCTAAGCGGCGCTGTGCTAGGTTCGGTTTTGCGCAGTGCCGATCGGCGAGGTCAAACCTTCCCCGTCAATAATCCTGAAAGTCGCTGAACGGCGCGATTGACATCTTGGCTCTGGTTTTTCCTCTTGAGCTTGAACTGGCACCGTCGATTCTGTTAGAAGGGGATGCTTTAGGCGTAGTCGATTCTAAATAGTCTCCCTGAAACTCGACATACATTTCTCAATCGTTAGGCACCAGGGAGTCACTGCAACACGGAGTGTGAACTCCTCTCATTCCACCCCTGAAACCTCCAACGCTTCACGCGTCCGGTTTCCGAGTCGTTGATCGGTGGTTCTCCCGCGATGCGCATCGCCGACGCCGAATCTGCCGTGGATGCCGATTCATGAAGGAACTCAATCCATGAACACGCAAGAGTCCGAGAGATTCCGCTGCACATACCTGCTGCCCATCCGACGTGTGCGCGCAAGCTACGGTGAGGCCAAGGCGTTCGCCCAATACTTTCGTGAGCTCTCCAAAGCCGGTTGCGAGGTGCTGGTCGTGGATGGTTCACCGCCTGAGGTCTTCGCCGCGCACACGCGCGAGTGGTACAACATCTGCCGACATGTCACGGTAAACGAGAAGTACGGCTATCTTAACGGCAAGGTGAACGGTGTCCATACCGGCGTTGACTTGGCGAGCTGCGAGAACCTTGTGCTGGCCGACGACGACATACGCTACACCGCATCCGACATCACCTACGCCTGCGCACTGCTTGAGCGTTACGAGTTGCTTCGCCCACAGAACTACATCGCACCACTGCCGTGGTGGGCGCGCACCGAGTCGGCACGGATGCTGATTAACCGTGGCACCCTGCGCGCGGGCGACTACGCCGCCACGTGTGCCTTCCGGCGCTCGACCTTTCTACGCGTAGGCCACTACGACGGCGATGTCCTGTTCGATAACGAAGAACTCGTGCGTCACTTTGCGCTTAAGGGGGCTGACATTCTCTGCGCCACGGACTTCTTCGTCCTCAAGCGCCCACCAAGCTTTTCCAAATGGATGGAGCAGCGGCCACGGCAGGCTTACGAGGACTTTGTGATGAGGACCAAGACAGTGCTCTTTGCCTCGCTCATCCCAACGGCGCTGGCTCTTGGGTTGTTCGCGAGATCGATGGCTGTGCTCGTTCTAGTTACCATCGTGGTGCTCGCCTCCGTCTTCCTAGCACTCCGAGGTCTGTTGCGCGACCGCGCTTATCATTTTTTGGCGGCAAGGACGGTACTTTACGCACCGCTTTGGGTTCTTGAGCGCTCTCTGGCAACTTACTGGGCCTTTTACTGGCGAGTGCGTTACGGCGGGTACCCGTTCGGCGCCACGTTGCTGTCGAAGGGAACAGGACGAGCCTGGGTCGAGGGCGGTCGCATCGAGAGCCGCATAGCTCGCGGGCAGGTGAGGGCGAGAAGTTGGCGATTGGGCTAGGGTCTCCTTCGCGACACGCTACCCGGCTCCGATCGAGCGCCGAATACCGCGTCCCCCCGCGTCCCCCAGAGACTCCAACGCAAGTGACCTTGCCTTGGCCGGGCGCAAAACCAAACGCGGACGATCTTTATAGGCTGATTGCGCTCGTAATCAACCATTGCGGATAGGCTCACGCCGACAGTCACAAAGACTTGGCGCTGTTCCAACCCACTGTATACTCTCCTGATGATTCCCGTCTTCCAGCCTTTCTACGACGAGCGCGAAGAAGAGGCCGTGGCGAGCGTCATGCGATCGAAGTGGATCGGGCTCGGCCCTGTCACCGAGCGGTTCGAGCGTGAATTCGCTTTAAGCGTGGGCACGAAGTATGCCGTGGCGGTGAATTCATGTACAGCCGCCTTGCACATCGCCTTGCGCGTCCTCGAGATCGCGCCCGGCGACGAAGTCCTTCTCCCAACCATGACCTTCGTGTCAACTGCGATGGTGGTCAACTACGAGCAGGCCTGCGCAATCCTCTGCGACGTTTGTGCCGATGATCTGACGATTGACTATGGAGATGCGGCAGAAAGACAAACTAATCGCACCAAGGCTATCATCCCGGTATTGTACGGAGGTAAGCCAGTACCCGCACCACCATTTGGCTTGCCCGCCATTTATGATTGCGCGCACGCGACTGGCGCTCGCTGGGATGCCGCCGGCAAAATCTGCTGTTGGTCGTTTCACGCGGTTAAGAATCTCGCGACCGGCGATGGCGGGATGATCACGTTCGATGATCCCGAGTTAAATCAGCGAGCCGTCCGCCTACGTTGGCTTGGCATCAACAAAAGCACTTGGAGTAGGACGAGCGTGGACCGACGCTATTGGTGGGAATACCAATTCGACGAAGTCGGCTTCAAATATCACATGAACGACCTGACCGCAGCGATCGGGCTGGTTCAGCTAGCAAAACTGGACGAGATGCAGCGTGCCCGATACCGGTTGGTCAGGCAATACCGTGAGGAACTCGCGGGTGTCGCTGATATCGAGCTGTCGCCCGAGGACGACACAAGCAGTTGGCATCTGTTCACGATCCGCACGCCGTTCCGTGATGAGCTAGCTGTTTATTTGCAGGAGCGTGGCATTAGCACGGGCGTGCATTACAAACCACTGCATCTTTATCCGCTCTACCACAGCTACGCGTTACCTGTTGCCGAACGCGAGTGGCAGCGTCTCCTGACGCTTCCGCTATTTCCGGCTCTGACTAGTGCGCAAGTGTCGCTGGTGTGTGACACGCTGAAAGCCGGACTGAGCACACTACAGCTTTCGAGATCATTATGACTCTACGTCTGATTCAAACACAGGACTTGGAAATCGTCAGAGAACTGCGGAACGCGAATCGAAGCGCATTTTTCGACAGCGATGTGATCTCGGTGGAAGAGCAACGTCGGTGGTACGCGAATCTGCCCGCGCGGCAGTTGCGATTCTTCGTCATCGAGGAAGATAGTCGAGTAGTCGGCACGATTAGCGTAACGTCGAGGGGAACAACCAAGGAGATCGGCAACATCATCATCGACCAAGCATATCGGGGGCGCGGGCTAATGCGGCGTGCGATCGAAGAGCTCACCGCTGAACCTGGCGACTACATCTGTCGAGTGCGCCCCGATAACGAACCATCGCTCGGTGTCTTCCGCCGATCCGGGTTCGTTGCTGAATACGTACAGTTGCAAAAAAGGACGCATTCCACATAGTAGGACGCATGGGTTGCGAGCGGCACGGCCAAGTTCTAAAGGGGTTGTGAGTGTCGTTCTGACGGCACTGGAAAGATCGTGTCATGTTTCCAGGATTTTCGTTTCGGCGACATTCCAGATCCAAGTTCTAGACCTTTTTGATTGCTGAAGAGACGTGCGAAGCAGTGACTTCGACCTGCCGGCTGGTCGCCGCTCCAGAAAATGTTGTGCTACCTATGGGCAAGCCAGTCTAGACAGAGGGCATCAGCACTCAGTGCATTGTCACGAACCAAGACCGCGATTACGTTTCGCAGCTCCCACCTAGCTTCTCGCTCCTCGCTTTCCTGCTCACGCGGGTCAACAAAGGGCAATAGGTCGACCATCCCAAAGGGTTCTGTGCGATCCGCCATCCATTCGACTGCGGGCCGAACGAACGATGAGAACCTATGTTCTTCGGCATCACCAGCCTCGCCAACGCTGACAAGCACACAATTATCCAACGCAGAGTCCCGCACGTTTATGGACATCGCGCGATTGCGGGACATCGGCCTCCACGGTTCGGTGCGAACGTCATCGATATAGACATACCGCTGCTCATTGACTTCCAAATCTACGTCCGGAAACTCATTCCCCCAATAGCAGCGACATCTAGGAAAAACTATCTGTTCTGCATCTGAAATCCAAGCAGCCCACCAGGCAAAGGTGCTATTTGACAGAATAATACGCTTGAAACGCGAAATGAAGTGATATTCCTCAATCGGCGTTCCCTCGTAATAGATGGGGTGATAACCTTTCAACGTTCGTCTGATAGTGTCATCAATTCCTACGCCACACACGTACACCCGTGTTGGCTTCATTGTTTCTAGTGCTTGCAAGTAATAGCCTGGTGATAGAACCCAGTCGTCAACGAAATAGTCGAGTCCTCGCCTAATGTTCACAACGACGTCGTTCCGTTGTGGCGACAACCCGCAGTCCACCATCGCGGGCTTGAGCCACGTGCGAATCTTGTCCCGGTACGGCGTGTAGTACTCCATCCGCTGAAAGAAACCACTGAGAACGATCCGTCGGTCATCCGGAGTTTCAAGAATCGCACGAAGCGGAATTCCCTGGCCGGACCAGTTACGTTCACCAAACACGTAACGCTCTTGGGGGGTAGCAACGCTTTTCCCGGAAAGATGCAGTGGGGCACCAGGGAAGTGCCTTGCAAGGCCCGGCAGTGTAGCCCAGAGTCCCGATGTCCTTTCATGGTGGGCTACGCTAGATGGGGGACCGGGCCACACGCAGATTAGCTCGTAGCCCAAAGCTTCTGCGATGATTCGGCCTAGGCAATACTGGAACAAATTGTTCCCAAGGCGCCTAATAAAGCGCACTTCGACAGCCATGATACTCTCCCTCACCCGAGGTTTATCAGACCGAGACGATATTCACAAGAATCAACTTGGCGATTCTCTCGTGCCAGAGCTGGCACAATGCTCGGATGGGCGAAACTCACTATCCGGCCGCCCATGTCACTCTGAATTTTCTCATTCGTGAGGAAGTTTGATGTTGACTCTCAGATCACACCTTCTTTAGACGTAAATTGCAAGTTTGCTCCTGTAGAGGTGACAGGTTTAGCGGGGGCTGCACCAAGCTCCCGCAAGATACGATAATGGCTCTTCACGATATCGAGATAAGTGTCGTATAGATGATAAGGTAGATTAAACTCACGCGCCGTGTTGCGCACAATGTCAGAAATGTCTGGGTAATGCGTATGGCTGATTTGAGGGAACAGATGGTGTTCAATCTGAAAGTTTAATCCGCCCGCAAACCAGCTTAGTAGTTTGTTGTGGATAGCAAAGTTTACCGTGGTCCTCATCTCGTGCACTGCCCATTCATCGTCGATTATGGCTGGATTACCAGTCGGCTCCGGAAAATCCGACTTTTCTATCGCGTGGGCCAATTGGAAGATAAAAGTCAGTGATAGGGAAAACGTCACGTGAAAAACTAGTAGCCCGATCACGACTCGATCCGCTGGCAATATTGCGAACGGCAGGACAACAAAGATCGCGTAGTAGCCAGCCTTGCTTAGCCAAAACTCCAGCTTCTCAAACTTCGATAGTGGACTAACGGGTTGGTAAGGATTGATACGCATTCTAAAGTACTCAACGAAGTCCTTAACGAAGAACCACTCCAGCGTAGCCAGGCTGTAAATAGCCACGAAGAAGATGTGTTGATTCCGAAACCTTGGCAGCCAGGGCTGCCGAGGACTCTGCCTCAAAAATCCGCGAGACTCAATGTCGTCGTCCCATTCGAAAATATTTGTAAAGGTGTGATGAAGTACGTTGTGTTTGTAACACCAGAAGTGGCGACCTGCTCCGAGTGCAATGGCCGTCAACCCGCTTAACACTAGGTTCACGCGTTCATTGGATGAGAAAGATCCGTGATTCGAATCATGGAAAATGTTAAATCCCATAGCACTTGCAGCAAGTGCGAAAGAAAAACAAAGCAACAGTTGAAGCCAACCCAATTGGATACTTAGAAGTAGTACGTAGGACCCAACAAACCAAATTGAAACGACGAGGGCTTTACGATACAACCGAGCATCGTCACGACGTGGTCGGCCTGCGAAATGCTCGTCTACCCGAGCTCGCAGAACCTTCCAGAACTCGCCGTTTGCTCTAAAAGTGACCGGGGGCCTTCGCTCCATGTTTCACTAGGAGAATGGTCTTGGATTTTGCAAACAGATTTGCTGGTTTAGGACCGAGCCTCTCAGCTATCTACCGAGAGAGTATACAAGGCTCGCGTCTAACCTAAGCTTAAATTTAGAAATCCTTCAGTGCTATACTTCCTGGGCATTAGAAGCAAAGAGAAACAAACGCCTGCTACGAACATCGATGCATTTCAATGGTTACCGGCAGTCGGAGATTGAGTTCAGAAACACATTCCACCGAGTGAGATCGCAGGTGAAACAACGCAAAGATAACGATTTCTTATCTTATAGTCCATCGTCTTTAGTCAGGAACTCTTCAGCTATACCCAAATGCTTCACTTCCCAATGCGCTATATAGTCAAACACGGTTGCAGTCAGATCGCTTCACCCATCATTGTCTAGGGTATTTAGCTGACTTGCGAAATGGATGCAGTGACATTGAGCGCATACCAACTGCCCTAAGATGTTTTTCGAGAAGAAGTAATTGGATGAACTGTTTCTAAAAGCGGCCAAGCATATCCGTTCCCATAGCGAAATCATCGTGCTCACCGGCGCAGGGTTATCCGCCGAAGCAGGTCTACCTACCCTATCGGATGATCTTCCGGCATTTAAGGAGTCTAGCGACTTTGACTATTTATCTATCGAGGGCTTTCGAAGGAATCCAACTGCTGCGTGGAAATTTTACGACTCCGCAAGGTGCGCAATTGCGGCGGTACAGCCCAGTCACTCACACCAGTATATAGTAGCGTTGCAAAAGCGAATGCCAAACTTATTGATTGCGACTCACAACGTCGATGGGTTGCATCAGAAGGCGGGCAGTCCTGAGGTTCTCGAACTTAGCGGTAATATCTGGCAGCTTTGTTGTGAAAAGGATCTCTACTCCACGAGAGACTACTCGGTACCACTTTTTAGAATCCCACCGGTTTGTGCATGCGGTTCGATTATGCGACCCAATGTGGTGTTCTTCGGCGAGAGTTTTGATAATGATGCATATCGCCAACTCCTTTATCGCATTGAGAGTCGCACCGGAGTCGTTTTAGTTCTCGGGCTATCATGGAATAATTCAAGCTTGGCCGCGTTAGGTAAAGTGTTACAGATCAATGGGTGGGTTATTATTGAGGTCAATCCCAACGAGACGCCGCTTTCTAAGCTAGCAGATGTAACTATCCGAACTAAAGCCTCAAATGCACTAGAGCAACTCACGTTACATTCAGAGTCCTTTTGAACTGGTGTTCGCCGGCAAAGATTTAGCTAGCTCAATTTCTCTATTCGTTCTCCATCTCCCAAGATCTTTAGATCTACGTAGAACAAGCACGGATCATCAGGGTGATCCTGGGAATAAGCCTCTTCAGCTCTGTTGCTACTAATAATTCGGTCGTTAAATCCGCTATCCAACACATGCCGACGGCTATGATCTTCTCCACCTATTTCAACATGAAACCGAAGAATGTCAGAATCACCGGACTTGTAGTCCTTGTCAAACAAGACCTCCAATTTCCGATCTTTCATCGGAATGTTTAACGCCTGCTTCGGCTGCCCTCCGTTCTTCATTGGAACGAACTGATATCGTGAAAAATTTTGACAATTGTCAATTAAGTACAGGCAAAACGCCAAAGGATTTTTCCGAAAGACCAAATACTTATCGCCGAGATTGGCTTCAATCTTCGGAAGATCGCGGTTAAAAGTATTCGCCTCGGTTTGTGATGGAAATTGATGAGGATAGATCGTGTCGATGGCCACATACAATAAAAGCTTTTGCCTTAGTGTAAAGGTTTTTCGATGTTTTTTGAGTCGCGTAAAGATCTCAAAGGCACTCCAAAACGGGTGCAACTGTTTGCCATCCTTTAAATAGGATGCATATTCCGCCCGCGTCGGTCCCTGTGCCAAACGCTGTAGCGTATTTCGAAGCTCGTCCAAATGCTCCGGTGTAATAAAATCTGACATTCCCAGAAGCGGGTCTAACCGTTTCTGAAGCTGTTCCATTCTAAGGTCCATTATTGGCAAGCCCGCAGCCAACTCGAGCGCATGTACAGAAGCAACCCACGTTTCATCAAACCGAGTGATGATGTTGTGCAAATCCCAAAGACTTGCAAAATAATATCCCATGTCATGGAGTAACGCGGAAACAACCCAGGCATCATACACAAACCGCACGGCCTTCTTAGTACCAAGCTCATCTTCCTTAGTACCAAGCTCATCTTCCAGCAGTTCTTGCACTTCGACCTTTGTAACACCTAGATTTTTGGCGATTGCTGTGAGTCGTTCGGGATCAATCAAACGCTGTTTGAGAATCTTTGCGATAGTTGCTGCTAGTAGAGTTTCAGGGTCTCCTTCTTTCGAATGAAACTGTGACAGCAATGCGAGCCCTAAAAAAAAATCGAAACTAGGATGAACCAGATGCTCGGAAAATGCCTTTACTTCTTTCCCTCCCGGTGGCCGGCTAACAACATAACGCGTGAAGTGATTTAATATTTCATACACCGCCAGTGAAGCGAGGTGAAAGCAGTTCGCTAGCTCTATACGCTTTGCTGGTTGAAAAATGCTTTCAAGCAAGCTCCCGTTATACATTACAATTAGCCGTCGCCCGTAGGCGTCATCTTGTGTGCCGTAGACGGTCTCGATCGCGCTTCCCAATATCTCGCTTGCGAAGTTGCGATATTCAGCAAGTTTCGGGATGGCCATCTTGTAATAGCCACCGTTCAGCTGCTCCTGCAACGTTTCCACAAAGGTCGCAAGTTCTACTGTTGGAATTGGCCTTGGTGTGTCCTTGATACGACTGGTAGCACCACTTGTTGTCATCGGGGCGTAATGTTTGGTCCACTCCGATCCGGCTGGCGGAAAGTCTGAAATTGCAGCCCACCAATACCGGTTTGCAATATCGACAACGGAGCTATTATCAAAGACGCGCTTCCAGATCCGCGGCTCGTCGTCACGTTTAATGGCATCGATAAGCGTCAACAGTTCAGCTTGCATGACGATTGTCCTTTGGAAGAAGTCCGTCTATTGCGTTACAGAGTTCGCTGAACCCACTGTTGTCCCGCTCTAAGGGGTCTAGAAGCCTAGTGAAGTCAACATTCGCACCTTTTTCTTTGGTGATGGTAAAAGTCGTAGCCATTGATTCCGAATCACCAATTATTATCGGCGTCGGAAATCGTGCGCTATACCGTCTAACTAACCGCTCCTCCAAGAACCCGGGCACATCTGAAAGGGCTGGATGTTTGCGCAGATAATACTGAAGAACCTCGGGATTCTCATAAACGTCCTTTACGTCAAGTGGCACTCTATTGCAGACCCAGCGAAAATGTGATGCAGAAGAGTCGCTAACAACGACACTACGAAAGAAGTCCATCTCGATTTGCAGAGCGCCCACATCATGAATATCAGGGCTCGTAACAAAGACGGACAATCCTCCACTGGAGTAAGTCGCACTCATGGCCAGTAGACCAAGGCCAAACAAGCCTGGCGCGTTATCCATAATGACAAGATCGGCATCTGAGGCAATCGACCTAAGGATCGAAATCATGTTTTTGCGTATTCTCTCGAGCCGACCCGAGAACAATCGTTCGTAAAGCTCATGTCTAGGCGATCCCAAACTGGAGCATTGGGCCACCTTGAAATTCTCCGGCTCCGAAATTTCCGGCAGTTGATTAATCGGAGAATGAAAAAGCTTTCGACGCACATCGTCGAGAGAGATTTCGTCCGACAATGCGGCTTCAATGGTCAGAATCGCACTCGGCTGTTCGAATTGGAAATAGTAAGATAGGGACGGGCCGATAATATCCAGATCGAGTAGATAGACACGCTTATTCTGTGCGTAATGAAGGGCTAACGCGAGTGCTAGACTCGTTTTCCCGACGCCGCCTTTCCGGCTAAGAATCGACACGATGGGAGGTACACCATCAAGTGTCTTTCTTGAGAAATCGAAATTCTTGAATTCGGTGAGAACCTTGTACTGTCCGAGGAACTCAGTTTGCAGTCTGGCAAGACTTGGCTCAGCATCCGAGTATTCCGTAATTATTTCACGCCAATCTTTATCAAGTTTCCCTGCTAATGACGCCAAATCGGCTTCTCGAAGGCCTGAGGCGTGAACAAGTAGACCCCGAAGAACTTGAACAATGATGAGTAGGGACTCTGTCTGTTCCGCGACGATCCTACTCAGAACTTCGTAAACATTCTGTTGACTGGTGTCAAGACGATGCCGCTGCAGTTCATATAGACTGTCACAGAGAAAACTAATCGCTTCATACTTTACTTCGTCTTCTAACTTGGGCCATCCATTAAGCAGGAAGCGTACCGTGTGCTCAAGCTGGTCTGGGGTCATCCGATCGTCAAGATACGTGAGGAGGCGTATCAAGAAAATCGCGGAGGATGCCGGAAGAGCTTTGGCGTGGATTGAAAAATCATCGATCGCTTCACTGATGTACTGAGCAAACACACGCGACGTTTCCTCGTCCGCCATGCTCTGTTCATCAAGACTTGCTATTTTGTAAGCATCGATCCACAAAGCTACAGCGTTGACAGCCGCCTCATAGTCTGCGCGTGCTGACGGTGGAAGTTTCGTATCCTGTAGTCTTGGAAGTCGGGCAGTAGACGGCTTTGGGGGTTGTTTCATCGTTATTCTCCGTACAAGCAATGCAAATGCTTTTTAATGTGTGTGAGAAACACAACTCACTTTGACACGGATTGCAAACGGTTTCGTTACTAGCTCAGATTCGATTGGAAGCAAGTATTTCAGGAAAAACCGGAACGTATGGTTCTTCTTCGAGGAATACGCAATCGTTCACTTCACCGCCGAGGTCTGGAAGCGAGATTTCCGCGACAGTGTCCGTGAAGGGACAAAGCGTTTTTCCAGCGGTACGGCACATTTTATCCAATTTTGACAACAGAACTTGGCGCTCAGCATCAGGCATTACACCCGGATCAGACATAGCAGCCAAATAGAAATCGAAGTTAAGATCGAGAAGTTGTTGGATCGCTCGAAAAGGGAGTTCCAGACTCGTACCCGACAATCCTGTCCTTTTTGTAAGCCCGTCGGCAGTCGCCGCTTTCAACGAAATCCTGACTTCTAGAAAATCACGAAAGCGAACTAACTCCTTTAAGTAAGAAGGATCTGATCCAAGAATGAAGCCGTGAGTCTGGAGGAGGAACTTTGATCCGATTTTCCGCTTTTCGAAGACTTCCAAAACCTCAACCAAATGTTGACGGCATGCGGTGGGCTCGCCACCGGAGATTGTGTAATAGTAAATCTCTTCCGGAATGGGACCTTCGGTGCAGAGTTCGAATACTCCAATACCTTCAATCACTCGACTATTGGCAACCTCGATCATTCGGTCTACGATTTCCGCAGGACTGAATAATCGCGGCGCGATTTCAGCTAACGCGTTGTTAACTCTTTCCTTCTTGCTTGCCGAATCGCAAGGAGAAATTGAATCGGCTAATGCCTCGATTGCTGATCTACTTAGAGAAGCGCGGTTGCTTTGAGTACGGCGCACTTCGCTCACAGTTCTGACTGGTGACCAACAAAAGCCACACCGAAGTTCGCATCCAACCGCATATGCCTTGATGGATCCTCCAAAGTTGGGAGAAAGGCTAACGCCTGCGTAAAGCCGCGAGCTACCAGCACAGACAGATTTCTCTATGATCGATAGAAATTTCTCACGGTCGTACGCTTTACCCCCTACATGTCTTGGTAGGCCAACGTTATCCATATTAGGAACTCAATACAGTGCCTCAGCTTGCGGGAACATTATCTCCCTAATATTTTGCTTATAGCAAAACCTTTCTTGGGGGTATATGCTGTTGAGAAATTACCTGTGAACCGGTTTGGCAAAGTTCGGAATTTGAACTTGTTTTGGGGGTTTGCCGATCAGAGGTCACTTCTCGCGAAAGAATGCTCCGCGTTAACCATTGGTCTTGTTCAGCCTTATGCCAAAACTCATCACCCCATATAGCCGTCCATCGAATTCCAGTGGTTCGGACCACTTTGACTTCGATATCTGGAGTGGCCTCTACCCCAATGAATCCAAAATTCCGTTCTTCCGAAAATCCACCGGATAGGCACATTTTGAGTAACCATCGTTTGTGGGAGCTAATTATCGAGAAAATTTCGTGATACCGAAAAACAAAAAACGCCGCGCCGATGGTCAGCAGCAGAAGATCACGACCTCGTCCAAAAGAACGTTGGGATTCTAACGGTATCGCAACGCCGTATTGTGCAACTCCGTCTGGAAGCCCGGTAGCCGAAAGATGAGCTAGACCGATCGGTTTGGCTAGTCGATCCTTCGCAATAATTACAGCTTCTTTCGAAAACGGCGCGCTTCTGTTTTTCACGACGGATTCGGAAGCCGGCCATTCCGGTAACGCGTGCCACTGATCGAGTACATGCCAATCACTTGCAGTAGGCAAGCCAAGACTAAACGAAACCTTGCGTGTTGGCTTCTCCCTCATAGGTTCACAAACATCTCCGTCTCAGCAATTGGACCATTCAGATTGATTCTTCCAATCTGATGCAGAGCGACAAGTCCGAGCGTGACCAAGGCAAGGTCGGTCGACACCACAGACCAATTGATATGGCGATGGGACCGCCTGTTCCGGTCGCATGAAAAATTCCAGTCCGTTCTGATTATCAACTCCTCAAGCAGCCCAGATGCAGTCCTGATTATAGACATTGCTTCAATTGGCGCGAGGTGACGCCCAAAATGGGCGGCGAGTAGAAAGTAGCTGTTCAACTCGATATCTGTAACGGACTTGTTTGCATAAGCCGCACAAATCAACTGTAAGACGTGCCTGACTTCACCTTCGGTTAAAAAAGGCGAAGCTCCAAACACAGCCAAAGACGCTCTCGGCAGATCCAATCGCTCCAGAAACAATGGGTTTACTTGTCGCAAGATAGTGTGCGCGATCTTCGCAAGCGGATCAGCGGGATCGAGAGTCGAAAAAAGCGCAACAATTGCGGCTGGGGACGGATTCTCGGCGACACTCGTTACATTCAGATAGGCTTCAAGCGCCTGCTCCATAAACCGCGGTGGCTGAGGCTTCGGCTTGGTTCCCTGACTCTTTCGTCTACCCAACATAGAAAGAGCTGCTGCCGTCTCGAACTCGAATCGGCCTGCACAACGAGAAATGCTTTCGTCCAGACAATGGATCAGAGCACCTGTCTTGAGTGAATCTGTACCGTGAGCTAACTGGAGTATGCATAATCCGCATGCCATCGGATCTCGTTCCAGGAGAGCGGTCTCTATGACAACCCGCGACAGCTCGCTAAGTTTGGCTCGTCCAGAATCACCGCTGCGGGTAACAGGACTTACTGCCTGATAAACCATTGTGGCATTTTTGAATTCAGTTGCATGTTCCATAGTTATTAATCAGGAAAGCTACTGAAGAGACAGCAGTCATCAACCAAATCCGGCTCTAAGTACGCAGGCTTTCCACAGATCTGCATGCTCCGACAAAACCAATGATTCTGAGGGCTTCAGCATTAACGGGCCTTAAGAATACGCGCATCAGATGCGCACAGTCCAGTATCTTCGAGATTTGCCGAAGATGAGACGCGTTTATTTACGCGACGGTTTGCCGTTGACGACGATGGCGCCAAAAACTCGGAATGTGAAAAACAATGAGCGCCACAAGGGCAACCGGCAAAGACACTACTGCCGTCTGTGGATTCAGAACGCCAGCAACGAACATCGCGAGAACCGCCACGACGGACACAATGAGTGTCCAGAAAACCGCAGTTTCGCTCAACTTCCAATACAATGAGCCGATCACAACGGGAACCAGAGCTAGGTTCAGGCTACCAAACGAAAAAGCCACTTGAAGAATGTTCTGGTAAAAAATACCGACAACGATGGCGAAGCCGACAAAGAGAACCATGAAGAACCGAGTTAGTTTTTTCATCGACTCCTCGCTGTACTGTCGCGAGTACTTTTGAAGATCGCGAGTAAATATAGAGGAGACGACAAAGGTCACAGTATCGGTCGAGGAAAGTGAAACAGCATACAGAAGAACCATTCCGAACTCTTTCACCCCAACAGGAAGAAGACGAGAAAAGCCGGCGACTAATGCGTCCTCAGGTTTAATGTCAGGAAAGAAGTTCTTTGTCGCAATGCCCAAAACGGTCACGATGATTGCGAGTATCAAAGGGAGAAACGAAGCGTATCCTAAACCTCTTTTTACATTTTTGTCATCGTGGGCTGCAAAAATCCTCTGCCATAAGTCGGGCGCTACAACAATTGAAGCTCCAGCCAATACTAGAAAGGCGAAAATATTACCTGCACCCATCTTGAATATATCGAAATCCTGAGAGTTCACCGGCGTCCTGCCAAACAGGAAAACGCCGACGGTCACGCTCATCACAATCATTATTCCAAGCTGGAAGAAGTCGGTTCGTACGACAGCCTTAAAGCCGGCCAAAAACAAGTACGACAAGATTATGAGTCCGCCAATAAGCACGGCTGTGCCGTATCGGATTGGGAAAATGGCCGAAAGAACTTTCCCACTCAGAATCAGGTTGATTATCATGTAACCGAAAAATTGGACCACAAGAATGACCGAAAACATCAATCCGTTGCGCTTGCCTAGTACCTCCCCGAAGTACTCTGACATCGAGTATGCCCCGAATTGATCCGCTCTCTTTTTTATCGCGGGACCATAACTACGGAGCACTAGAAAACCAAGTCCAAGTCCAACAAAAAACCATATTGCTGAGAGCCCATATAGGTAGACATACGCGATATAGATCGCCAAAATGGCACCGTCAAACATACCAGCGGTCATTGTGGCAATCATTTGCAGACCGCGAACTTTCCTTTCCGCGATCATGAAATCGTCTTCCGTTTCCTTTCGTGAGGAAAAGGTACCGATAGCCACTACAATCGCAACATAAACCAAGAAGAAAACGATGCTGAGCGCCATAACATTTCCTCCCTAAGAAACATCCGCCAAATCTGCACTGAGGTTGACGGGTCGCCAGACGAACGGGAATAGTATGAAGCGGTCCAATTGTAGATAGTAACGCCTGTGAATACGGCACTTAAAGCTGTGCTGAAGTCTACACATCCTGTGGGATTTTGCAACTGGACGTCCGATTAAATTCACGGCTTTGCTTGTCGGCAGAGTGGCAGTTGCCACCGCCGCTCTCGTCCTTGTCAGCACAACCTTTTCAATGTCCACCGATCATCGACCGAACGCCGGTCGGAGGAGAAGTTCTCACCGATGCTTTGTTTCTAGTGTAAAAGATTGGTAGCGATATGCCGTGCAACTTGCTGGTTGTAACTAAATGCGAGCTCTCTGTACTTGACTATGTCCGTAATTGTACCGAACAAAAGTAGACCCCAAGTCACCAAGTACAGAAAACCGATACCCACATGGCCCACCCAGAAGCGATGGAGTCCTGGAATGGCGACGACTCCGATAATCGCCATTAGCCGAATCGTTTGAGGATCCTTCCTCACTTGGCGATAAGCTGCCGCGAATTGTTGAATATTATCGCGTGACATTCCGGCCGTTAGACGTTCAATAAAAGATCGTTCAGGTTCGTCTAATTCAGGTAAGTAGTGGGTAACGATATGAGGCATATGCAACTCCATATAGCAGTCACATTCTAAGCTGAATCACGATGTACGTCCACGAAATATCATCCTAGTTGGTACCCACTAAAACAAAGCCGCCCCAATAGAATGGATGGCGATAGCGAGGATCCTTAAGAAGCCGAATCGATGCTTCTCGTAAGGCTTCTGATTTGTTGCCACGATCTCGCCGCCTCGCGAGTGCTTCATAGAAATTCTTCATCAACTGTGACGTACTCGCAGAATTGACGCGCCACTGGCTGACCACCATCGAACGCGTTCCGGCGACAAAGAAGGCCCACGACATTCCGATCACTCCCTCGCCAGGACTAATTCGGCCGTTTCCCGTTTCGCAAGCCGACAGTACAGCGAGGTCGGCATTGAGATGCATGTTCATGATCTCACGCGCCTCGAGCGATCCGTCGTTTTCGACGTCACCGTCTGTTTTCGTAAGCAGTAGATGGGAGTACAAAGGATCTCTGTTATCCAATACACCGTGCGTTGCGAGATGGATCGTCGCGTAGTCCGGAGCAAGGGCCTTAAAGGTCTTTTCTTCGGCCTCACGACCAACCAATACTTTTTTCAATTTGGAAGGGACTATAGCTGCGACTTCAGCGACTTCTGTTTCAGCTTCAGGCAGAGGGCATAAGTCCTGATTGAGTTTCTCGTCACGACCAATCACTGGATTGCCGAACGCGATAAGTGATCCGTTTGTAGTCTTTTGTTTGGGCCGATCGTTCATTTCGTGCAGCACGCTCAGAGAAGGTGCGTAATACAACCCGTATTGTTCTACCAAGTAATTTCCGCGCTTCGTTGTTAGTGCTTGAAACGGTAAGGTCCAGAGAAAACTGTCAGGCACAATGCAGACAGTTCTGACATTTCGCAGCTCGTCTGCAACAGGTTCGATTAGTAAATGGTAAAGTTCGCGGCTTAAGGTCCTTTGGTTTGGATGCCGATTTGCCAACATGGAGTGAAACAGATTCACTTTTCCTCGGAGCGCATCAGCGGTAACTGGCAAGTTCAAGTATCTGATGTCCGCCTCGTTGGTGAAGCGATTCCGCCTCACTACGAACAGTCCGAGTTTCCCTTCGGTCACCACGTATTCCAGATATGCGAGGTCACTAGTAGACGTAAGAGTCTTAACGCTCGCGAGTGTCAAGGTATGCGCGACACTCGAGCGTAGTCTTAGTTCAGGATGCGCTATATAGGTTCTATCCTTAAAAGATGCCAACTCGAGCCGCGCTGCATCTAACTGGCTGTAGAGTTCATTTTGAGTTTGCGTGTCTCCGGCCAGCTGCGACTTAATCCGTTGGTTAATCTCTGAAATCTTCTTTACTAAATGCTGCTCTTCAATTCTTTCACTCTGAGTTAGAACGTTTCCTAAATCACTACTGCCGTCGCTTAACGCATCAAGCAACACGCGGGCTTTTGCACGTTCGGCATAGAGCAGGGCTTCGAAGTGCTTGCCTTGCATCGTCAGCAACGTTACCAATGAGTGATATGGTCCAACCTTATTTTCAAAGAAGAGCTGAAGGCCCGCCTCGCGTCCTGCTACGCGATCGCGCAAGCAATGTTCAAACTGAGGCGCCTCCACTAGCTGAAGATGCAAGTGGCGCTCTGCGCATCGGCAGCTCCCGTGTTTTGTTAGAAATAGTGGTGCGAGCGTTCCAGGACGGCGCAACGCCGGAGAC
>Ga0134124_10001455_pt1 | contig 19079 bp, 17 predicted proteins | sample KB304_FD_96880 | JGI IMG/M metagenome (GOLD analysis project Ga0134124, IMG submission 96880) | Terrestrial soil microbial communities without Nitrogen fertilizer from Kellogg Biological Station, Michigan, USA - KB3-0-4 | ecosystem: Environmental > Terrestrial > Soil > Unclassified ...
CCTCAATAATCCAGCGCGGCCTTCATCTCCGTGCGCAGCTGGTACAGCGGCTCGAGCTCGCCGGGTTCGGCTTTGGGCTCCAGCGTGCTGATCGCGCGATCGAGCTTCTCGATCTCCACTTCTTGGCGCCGGCGCAAGTTCTTCACCATCGTCTCGAAGGTATCGAAGAAGTGGACGAGTTCGTCGCCCTTGCGTAGCTTGCCCGGGATCCTCAAGTGCCCCTTGCCCACGTCGCTGATCTGGCGCTTCATCTTGAAGATTGGACCCGCCACCTTGTGCGTGACGAGGATGCCTGCAAAACCGATCAAGATGACCAGAAGTGAGAGCGCTCCGACTAGCGTGTACAGCATCGCGTGCTGCTTGTCGGTCAGGGCCGCGGCTTGATCTCGAAGCGCGGTCGCCTGCCCTTCGAGCGCTTGCTGCTGAGCTTTGAGTCGCTCGTCTTGCTTTTCCGCGTCCGACTTGAAAGCTTCGAGCAACGCCGGGTTGTCGCTGTACACCGGGTCTTTGATGATGTTCATCTTGACCACTTCGCTTACCTTCTGGCTTTCAGCGACGACCTCGCGACCACGCTCGACCACCTGCTCCCCTTGATGCACGGCCTGGTGGCTCTGCGCGATCACCGCCACGCTCGTACGCCAAATCAACAGCCCGAGCGAGACGCTGAAGAGCAACGCGATGCCCACCAAGTAGCCCGTGTACTTGAGCTGGAAGTGGCTATCGAGCAAGTAGTTGCGAAGGCGTCGCTGGTGCCGACCGGTGACCGGCGGGGTCGAAGTGCCGGGCGGGGTCGAAAGGCCTGGCGGAGCCGAACTGGCGTCTCCCATGTGGCTGGGACTCCTCTACGGGAAAGGGGGACTGAAGAATAAAGCGTTAGCCGCACTCGGTGCAAGAAGTGCGCGGTTTGCGCGCCGGGCGATCACCGACGCCGGACGACATGAGGGAGGACGGCGCACACTCGGGAACCGATAAGTTCTGATCAAGTAATTCCCTAAGGGAGGCGCGCCGCGGCGACCGTGAACTTCTCGAATGCGCGCGTCGCGGTGTCGCGGATCAGCTCGTCTTCGGTGTCCTTGTCGGGAGAGGTCACCCCTTGTTGGGTGAGCTTGGTCGTGTAGCTCCCGAGTAGGGATTTGTCGGGATAACTGAACATCGCGACTTCGATGCGAATCGTCAGATTGCCGCCCGAATAATCCGGGACCGGGACACGCGGTGAGAGGAAGACGGGTTTGACGCCCGAGCGCCCCAGCAAGCGACGCTTGGCGTCGGCCAAGGCCTCACCTGGAGGGGCCATCGTAAACTCCGCGTTTGCGGCAGCGGCGCTGATCATGGCGCGGTGCACGATGTTGTCGACCTCGTCGCCGCTGCGCCCGGTCTTGTCGGCGATCTTGCCGATAGCCACGTAGTATTTGGTCTCCGGTGAGAACACCGGGTCGAGCGCCTTCACGATCGCCGATTTGACGGTGTCGCTCGACTCGTTAACCAAGCGCTTCTGTAAGCACTCGGCGCCACCCATGCGCAAGCGGCCCAGGGCCGCGGCCGAGGCCGCACGCACCGTGGCGTTGGTGTCGGCCAAACCGCTGCACAAGGGTTCGACCGCGCGCTTCGACTTGGACGCTCCGAGCGCCAAAGCGGCTTGGGTGCGAATGCGGAAGTCCGCTCCCCCTGCCAGGTTTCGCACCAGGCGGTCGACGTCCGCTGCGGGCTCGGCGAGCACCGGGCGAGTAGCCACGAATCCCAAGCCGACAGTCAGCGCAGCCAAACCGACACGACGCATGGCCTGCAACAGTATCACGAGGTCAGGGCGCTCCGTGGACCTTCTGTAACTCACGCTCAACTTGCTTGGTAAGACGGCCACAGTACGCGATTGCTTCAGCGTCTTCTCGTCTTCTCCTCTTCATCCGAGTTTCGAGGCGCTGCTGCCGGAAATTCGAGTCGATGAACCGAATTCGTGGCACGCGATGTATGATGTTTCCGTGAACGCGCCGACCGGCGGACCAAACGAGCGACCCGAACGGACATGGCGAAAAGCGCGCCTCGTCTCGCGCGCGTCGCGCTGCACGGGTGTTGCCGTGTGCCTCGCTGCGTGTGCGGGTCTCTCCTACTGGCTCACTCCCGCGCCTGCGCTGGCAGACGGAACGCGCTCCGCGATATCGGGAGGCGTCCAACTGCGAGTCACCGGCAGCTTGACGATCGAAGCAAGCGCCTCGCAACTGCCGTCGGGGAGTGAGCTCGAAGCGCGCTTGCTCGACGACGCGGGTCACGGCGTGCCCGGACGCTTGCTCCAGATCAAAGCGCTCAACGCGACACAACCGCTGACCGTGCATGATTGCCAATCGCGCAGCGTTTCGTTGCCCACCACTGTGCACGGCGCCTACCTCGCTCATAGCAATGGCGCGGGTGCGTTGTGCGTTCGCTTCGACGGCACGCCCGAAGGCGCGGAGTTCGAGCTCAGCTTCACCGATCCCGACGGGCTGTACGCGGCCACCAGTCGCAAGGTGATCGCCGACCGCGCGACTCGCAGCGTGCAGATGGCGTTCGCGCCCGCACCGAGCGTGCTCGCGCTCGAGCGCGAAGAGCAGACCTTGACGCTGGCGACGCGACCGTTGCCCGCGCTCGCGCCAGGGGAACCGCTCGAGCGGCTGAGCATCTCACTCAGCGTGAAGCGAGACGGCCAAGCCGCGCGAGCGGTCGGCACTGCATCGGTCGAGATCGGCAGCAACGTCGAGTTCCGAGTTCCGAGCCGCTCGTTGGGCATGCCCGGTCCACTCGAAGTGAGCGCCGAATTCGCCGGCAGTGACACGACTCGCGCAGCTCGCACACTGGCGCGCGCGACCGCGACGGCGTTGGTACGACTGTCGCTCGCGGAACCCGTGGTCGCGAGTCACCCCGAGAACGGCGTGAGGCTGCGCGTACGCGCGCACTCGGTGGCCGGTGCAGTGCGCAGTGGCTCGGTCGAAGCGCGCAGCGGCGACTCGAACCTGGGCAGCGCGCGAGTCGTCGACGGCGTGGCGGACCTCTACCTGCAGCTGGACGAGAGCGCGGCCAAGAGCCGCCCGGTCGAACTCCGCTATGCTTCGGATTCCCCGTGGTGGCTCGCGGGTCCTGAGTTGTCCGTCGCGATTCCGATCCTGCCGCCGAGTCCGTGGCGACGCATTGCTTGGATCACGGCCGTCGTGCTGCTCGGCTCGTGGCTGCTTTTGGGTTGGCAGCGGCCGCGACGTCTCGAGCGCCGCGCGAGTTCGTTTGCACCGCCGCTCGCGTTTCGAGCGCCCGTCGATATCGTCGAAGTGGGGGAGCTCGGCAGTGGCTGGCGCGGACGGGTACTCGACGCGCACGACGGGACACCCATCGCGGACGCAGTGGTGCTCGTGCGGGTCCCGTCTTTCGACGAGAGTGGCGTCCTGTGCAGCGCGCGCAGCGACGCCCAAGGCGAGTTTGCGCTCGAGGCAACATCGCCGGCCGGCCCAGGGGCCGCGTTAGAGGTCCGTGCGCCGCTCCACACACCACTTGCGGCGCCGATGCCCCCCTCCGGGACGCTGGTGCTCTCCCTCACCTCGCGACGTCGCACCTTGCTCGGCCGTTTCGTGGACTGGGCGCTCCACGATGGCGGCTGGGAGCGCCACGGCGAAGCAACACCGGGCGAAGTCGCGCGGCGCACCGATCGCAGCGAGGTAGCCAATTGGGCAAGCGCCCTAGATGAAGCCGCGTTCGGCCCGGAACCGCTGTCCGAGACAAAAGAGCAGGCGGTGATTGCTCGAGAACCGCCGCATCGGCAGAAGCACGCGCTCAAAGGAGATCGCGGCTGAGTCCCTCGAACCTACATTGGGAAACCAGGAAAACGGTCCTGAGCCCATTGACTGAGCAAAGCGCGCGTTTCTATAGTCCCGCCCACACGCCGCATCAGCGCGTTCAGCAGCTATGACTTACGCTCTTCTCGCGCTTGCGATCGCCGCCGTCGCTGCCCTCTTCTTGTTCCTCAAGAAGAAGCAGCCCGCGGAACTCCCACCCAGCTCTACCAAGAGCCAGCCACCCCCGCCGCCGAACCGCACGAGCCCGCGTCGCGCACCCGCACCTGCACCGGCGTCACCAGCGGAGGCGACCGCGCCACCGGCACCAAAGCCAGTACCCAAACCGGGTGCTGACGTCACTCCAGCCCCCGCTGAGGTGGGACACGCGCCGGCTACGACGAGCTCACGCCCACCGCCACCTTCGACTCGCGTCGGTCGGGGAGCGCGCGACATCGACGGTCTGCGTAAAGGCTTGTCCAAGGCGCGCGGCTCCGAGGGCTTCTTCGGCCGCCTTCGAGCGCTCTTCACCGGCAAGAAGGAACTCAGCGCGGACATTGCGAGTGAGCTCGAAGAGGTCTTGCTCAGCTCCGACGTGGGCGCCGAAACCAGCGCCGTCTTGCTCGGCCGAGTGAAAGAAGCGCTCAGCGCCGGTGATCTCGCCGATCCTGAAAAAGTGTGGGACGCGCTGCGTGTGGAGGCCGAGCGCATCGTCTCGCTCGACGGCAGCGCAGCCCCTCTCGCGTTGCGCCACCAACCCACCGTGGTGCTGCTCGTCGGCGTGAACGGCGCGGGCAAAACCACGACGATTGGCAAGCTTGCTACCAAACTTCAAGCAAGCGGCAAGAAGGTCTTACTCGCCGCAGGCGATACGTTCCGCGCCGCCGCCGTGCAGCAGCTCGTGGTGTGGGGCGATCGCATCGGTTGTGAAGTGGTGCGCGGCAAAGACGGAGCTGATCCGGGCAGTGTCGTGTTCGACGCGATCAAGCGAGCAGAAACATCGGGAGTCGACGTAGTTCTTGCGGACACTGCAGGCCGCTTGCACACGAAGTCGAACCTCATGGCGGAGATGAAAAAGATCGCCAAGACAGCTGAAAAAGCGCTCGCTGGTGCGCCGCACGAAATATTGCTGGTCATTGATGCGACGAACGGGCAAAACGCTCTCGCTCAGGCAAAGGAATTTCAGGAGGCGCTCCCGCTCACGGGCATCGTGCTGACCAAGCTCGATGGTACTGCCAAAGGGGGCGTGGTGATCGGGATCGCCCACGCGCTACATCTTCCAGTTCGATTCGTCGGTCTCGGTGAGAGACCCGACGATCTCCACGAGTTTGCCCCGGCGGACTTCGTAGAGGCATTGCTCGGTCGCGAAGCGGCGGAGTGACGAAATTGAGAGCTCCCGCCTCCAGGAGTGAAGAGCTCCAGCAGGAGCGAAATTCATCCCGGGTCAAAAAGTTTTAGCTTGTTGATTGTCAGATTTTTAGCGTGATATAGTCCCCCGGCGTTTCCGGTTCGCGGAATTGTTCAATAGTTCCAAGTGGTTGCGGTGTTGGAACCGCGTCGCTGACCCAATGCGTCGTTTGCAGGGAAAGCGGAAGAGGCATCGATGAAGTCAAGTCCCATCGGGCTCCTCGTGGCAGTAGCCCTCGGCATATTCCCTGCGCAAAGCTGGGCGCAAGCCAAAGCGGGGGGGAAGGTCACGGTAGCCGGAAAAGCTGCAGCGACTAAAGATAGCGAAGGCGTGATTGACGCCGACGCCAGCGGGAGCGCCGCGGCCGGCAGTGATGCTGCGGCTGCGGAAGGTGCGCCCGCTGCTGGCGATACCGCAGGTGAAGCTGGCGAGGAAGGCGAGACGCCGACCGGCTCCGGCCTCGAAGACATCTGTAAGATCGATCCGGCAGCATGTCCGAATCTGGACATGGACAAGGAGGCCGCGCGCCCGTTGAAGGAGCAGATCTTCGCGGTGCAGCAAGCGTACGCGCTTCGCGTTCGCCGCTTCGAGTTGCAGGCGGGTTGGTCGCAGAGCTTGAACGACCAGTTCGTCAGCCACCCGACCCCGAACCTGGCGCTGAACTACTACATCACCAACGTCCTGGCGATCGGCATCAACGGCCAGTACTACGCGCCCTTCAACTTGGATAAAGACTTCAACGCGCAGGTTCGGCGCGCCGCACGCGTCGCCGTGCCGCTCACTGAGTACCAGTGGGGCGCTGCGCTGAACTTCACGTACGTGCCGGCTTACGGCAAGTTCGCTGGCTTCGGTGACTTCATCTTCCACTACGACGCGTACGTGGTGGGTGGCGTCGGCGCGATGAGCGTGCGGCCGATCCCGGTCATCGACCCGGACAATCGCAACTTCGAGTACCAGACGAAGCTGGCGTTCAACGCGGGTATCGGTCTCCGCATCTTCTTCAATCGCTGGTTCGCCGCGGTGTTGGAAGTGCGTGACTACGTTTTCAACGACAAGCTCGAGAGTCTGACGTACAGCCGGATTCCGGGTCCCGGACCGAACGGGGCCGCCAATCCGAACACTTGGTACGGTGAGACGAGCCTGACGAACAACGTGCAAGCACAGTTGGGTGCTGCCATCTTCATTCCGTTCTCGTTCAACTACCGGTTGCCGAAGTGATGGGCGAAGGGCGAGGCATGACGACCACGAAACAGAAGACTACGAAGCGGCTGGTGTCCGCACTGGCTGCGGCACTCGCACTTTTCGCCTTTACCGAGCGCGCCGAGGCACAGCAAATCCTGCTCACGGGCCCGCTCGCTGGTGCGCCGGCCGTGCGCAAGCTCCGTTGGCACCGCAAGGGGCGCTTCGAGGTGGCTCCGGCCATCTCCTTCACCCTGTTGGACGAGTACCAGCGCACGATCTTGATGGGCGCTCGACTCAACTACAACTTCACTGATTGGCTCTCGTTCGGAGCTTGGGGCGCGTTCGGCGCGATTAAGATCCCCACGCACTTGAGCGAGCAGATTCAAGAGGTGAACGCGAGCCGGCGACAGTTCGATCCGACCTCGATGTACCGGCAACGGCAATTGACGGCAGTCAATCTTGGCCCGGACTTCGAGAAACAGCTCGGTTCGATGGACTGGGTGGTGGCACCGCAGCTGACCGCGGTCCCCTTCCGCGGCAAGTTGGCGTTGTTCCAGAGCATCTATCTGGACACGGACTTGTACTTCTTCGGCGGTCCGGCCTTCGTCGGCGTGACCGAGCGCAAGAACTGCGAGGAGTGCATCGACAGCTTCGAGATGGCGAGCCGCGTGGCAATCGCGCCGACCTTCGGTCTCGGTTTCACGTTCTACATCAACAAGTGGAGCGCGCTCGGCTTCGAGTGGCGCGGGTTGCCGTTCTCTTGGAACACGAGCGGCTTCGATACGGCCGGCGGCGGGAAAGACAAGAAGTTCCCGGACAACAAGATCACCAACGACGACCGGCAGTTCAACTTCAACCAGATGTTGACGGTCAGCTACAACATCTACCTGCCCTTCCAATACAAGGTCAGCGAGTAAACGCGCTCTCACGGCGCGCACGTAAAAACGCCCCGTCAAAAGCGGGGCGTTTTTGCGTTTGTGTCGGTGGGCGCGGCCGAGGCCGCGCCCTCGAGCGGAGCGTTTGCTGACGGCGCGAAACCGCGCGCTGTCAGCCCTTCAGTACCTTGTCCCCAGACAGGCGGAACCCGGGTGGCAGCGCTTTCTTCAAGCGCTCGCTCGATTCGGGCGGAATCGGCCAGGCACGATCCACCAATCCTTGCGCGATTCGATTCTGGATGCGGCGAGATTCATCGCTCTCGATCACCGCGACCAGCGCCGGAAGGCTCTGGGGATCGTTGATCGCGAACAGCGTGGTCGCGGCCGTGAAGCGAACCGGTTCGCTCATGTCGCCCAGGAACGGCTCGACGGCGACTCGCACTTCTTCCGTTGGGTAGGCCTCGAGTGCTTGGATTAGCTGCACCTTGGGTTCCGCGTTGCGCACGTACTCGGTATCGAACTTTTCGAGCACGTTCAGCAGTTCACGCGCGGCCTGCGCGTCGTCCTTGACGATCGCGCGCAGCACCTTGAGCGGCCAGGTCAGGCTCTCTGCCTTCTGACAATACTCGCGGATCGGCTCGAGCGCGTCCTCGCCCGCCGCGACGATCCCGCGCATGCACGACTCTTTTTCTTCTTGATCCGTAATCGAAGGATCGAGGACCCAGTCGAAGCGCTTGAGCAACGCGGCTGCAGCCTGAGCGGTACCCATACGGCTCAGCTCTTGGATCGCCTCTTGGCGATCGAAGTTTTGTGACAGCTTGCTGCCCAGTAAGCGCTCGAGGCGCGCGATCTCTTTTTGTGATGCGCGCGGTGCCTGGTCGCTCTTGTTCTTGCTCAGAAAATCGAAAATTCCCATGGTCCTGATTGGCGGTGTGCGGAGGAGCGCTGGGCGCGCGCCGGCTCGTGCATATAGCTCGAAACGGCGCTTCCTCCCAGGGCCCCGGCATGCGCCGGCGCGTTTGCGCTCAGAAAGGGTGACTCAGGACAACGGAACGGCGATCAGCACCACGGCGTTGCCGCGTAGCTGAACTTGGTAGCGCACGGGTTTGCCGTGCTTTTGCGAGGTTTCGGCCTCGCTGGCGCGGATCCGACCCACGAATGCCTCGAACGTGATGTGCTCGACCGGTTCGCCAATCTGACGTTTGGCGCCAATGTATTCATCGAACAGGCGGCGGTAATATTGGTCAGCGTTTTCTGCGGCCAGCGTCGTCGCAACGGTGGGATCGACGCCGCCTGCGACGGACACCGAACTCTCGTCGACCGCGAGCGCTTCTTGGAAGTCCCGCGCGCTCGGCCCCTGGGAAGGGCGTCCCTGTTCATCCGTGGTGTCCTCGGCGACGCCCATCATGGCATTGAGCAAGGAGTTGATTCGGAATACGAGGCCGCCCAATTCATCGTGCTCGAGCTGGAAGCGGAGCTCGGAATTGCCGTTGATGATTGCAAGCAGGCCGTCCTCGAGTTCGGAGACTGGACCTGAAATGTAGTTGCCGAGCAATGTACCGCCGACGACCACCAACAACAGGCCGAGACCCGAGACCGCGAACACCGGCCACAGCAGACCCGGCACGCTGTCGACCAGCGACGCGGGAACCGCCGCGATGATCACCCCTCGTGTCTCCCCCGCGTAGCCGTCGAGCGGCACGGTCCCGAACAGATTGCCCGCACCGGCCAGATCCACGGTCACGACGCCGCCCGAGCCGAGGGCTTGCTTCGCCGCCGCCGTGATGTTCGCTTGATTGGCAGACGCGACGACGGACGCCGGCGCCGCGCTATCTGCGACGATTTCGACGTTCTCCGATACGGCAGCCAAGAGCAACGTGTGACCGCTGGTCAGATCGCTCGTCCGTGTCAGGCGCTCGTCGTTGAGTGGAGTTCCGACCACCAACGCACCGAGCACGGCGCCGTTGTCGCCGCGCAGCGGCGCGTAGCTTGCGAGCATCTGCTCTTGACGCTTGTGGTTGATCCAGAGCGCGCTCGCCGTGCGACCTGTCTTCAACGTCTCGGCCAAGGACGGATACGCCGCAGCAACGTTCTCCCCGCGCATCAGCGCGGAACCATTGCGCCCGACCGCCACGCCTTGGGCGTCGACGATCAGCACCAGCGAGGGAGCCATCTTCGCAAACAGCGGTTCGCTCACGGCGGCGTCGCGCAGGCGATTTGCCTCGGCCGTGGCGGCTTCACTGCGGGCGTCGGCGGTGCCGCCGGCCAGCGTGGCATGCACCGAAGGAGCGCTCGCATTGCTCTCCAGCCAGCGCTCCATGCGTAGCGCGTCGAGCGCCAGTTGCGCGTTCGCCGCGCGCAAGGCCTGGGCGACTTCTCGTTTGCGTTCGGACTGATTGGTAAGCACGTCGTTGAGCGACGTGGCCAAGAGCACGTACGTCAACAGGCCGACGACAACGACGATACCGGCGTTTACAATGATGATCTTCCAACGCATCCTGGTAGCCCCTTTGGCTCGAACCCCGTTGTTTCCGAGGTTTGGCCACGCTCCTACGAAAACGCCCAGCGGCGCTTTGGGGTCGACCGTACTACTTGTCCGGGCAGAGCTAAAGTCCGGGTCGCGCTAAAGTCTAGCTCTCGCAAGCGACGGAGTACGTTAGTGTGTGCGTGCGCGCCGCATCGCTTCAGCGGGCGCTGGGCTCACGGACCGGAAGGAAAGAAAGAACGAGGCAATGCAAAAGACCTTGGTGCTCGTCGACGATCCGCTGTTCTGTGAGCACATCGCGCCTGCCGGGCATCCCGAACGTCCGGAACGCCTACATGCGGCAAGAGCGGCGATCGCACGCACCGACTTCGACTTGCGCCGAACGGATCTCGCCACGCGCAGCGCGTCGACTGACGAGCTACTGCGCGTGCACGACGAAGCCTATGTCTCGAAACTGGGCCAGGCGGCCGGCCAGACTGGTTATTTCGACGAGGATACTTTCTACAGCCCGCAGTCGGTGGCGGCGGCGCGCGCGGGCGCGGGTGCAGCGATCGTGATCACCGACGCGCTGCTCGATCGGCAAGCTGAGTTCGGCCTGGCTTTGTTGCGTCCACCGGGACATCACGCGCGGCCCTCGAGCGCGATGGGGTTCTGCCTACTCAACAATGTCGCAGTCGCAGCCGCCCATGCGCGCGCACGCGGCTGCGCCCGCGTCGCGATCGTCGACTTCGACGTCCACCACGGCAACGGCACTCAAGAGATCTTCTACGACGATCCTTCGGTGTTGTTCATTTCCCTTCACCAATCGCCGCTCTATCCGGGTAGTGGCGCGACCACGGAGCGAGGCACTCGTGACGGCCGTGGCTACACGGTCAACATCCCCCTCTCCCCCGGCGCGGGGAACGCCGCGTACGGCGCAGCCATCGAACGCCTGGTCGCACCGGTGCTCGAACAATACCGACCTGAGTTGCTGCTATTCAGCGCAGGCTTCGACGCGCATCGTCGCGACCCGCTCGCGCAGATGGACCTGAGTGATGTTGGCTTTCAAGCCATCGTCCAGCGAACGTTGGGCGCGCTCGACCCCGGAGTTCCGGTCGGGCTGACGCTCGAAGGAGGCTACGACCTCGACGGCCTGGGCAGCTCCTTGGGCGCAGTCCTCACCGGACTGGGCGAAGGACCGAGCCGCAACCTGCCCTCGCAGCCGTTGTGGCAAGCCCACGAGCGCGACCTGAGCGCCGCGGCAGCAGCCGCAGCGGAACTTTGGAAGCTCGACTGAGCATTTTTGTGCGCGACTTGGGTTGCTGAAGCCCCCCGAGGTGAGCTAAGTACCCGCCTGCGTTGGCGGTCGAAAGGCCGCCGGCCACCGTCACTGCGGTGGGTATAGCTCAGTGGTAGAGCACTGGATTGTGGCTCCGGTTGTCGCGGGTTCGATCCCCGTTACTCACCCCACCAGAGGCTGATTCGAAGAAAACGAGTCAGCCTCTTTTTTTTGCGGCATGCGTCACCACTCCACCAGTGCGCCATTTTTCTAGCCACTCGTCGTGGTCGCAGAAAGGGCGCCGTTCTTCAATTGTCGGGTATGATGAGTTTTCGGAGGAATGCTTTCAATGATGAACGGTTGCCCGCGATGGTCGGTTTTGACGCTCCCCTTGCTTGCTGCATTGGGCTGCAGTGACCCTGTACCGCGCCCGGCGCAGGGCAATCTCACGTTGAGCATTCAACCACCGACCGGTACCGGGAACTGCCCGGTCCCCGGATCAACATACGTCATCGGCAACCCGAAGGGGCCGAACACCGCGAGTGCGGGGGATCGCTTGATCGACGGTGACCACGGCGCAACGATCAAATGCTCGGTGCAGGGCAGCTCCACGTTCACGTTCACGGGTACCATCAAAGGCATCACCGACACGACACCGAGCTCCAAAGTCTCGTTCCAGATCTTGAGCGGCTCGATCAACATGGACCAGATGACCGGTACGGCGACGGTGGCCGTGACCACCAACGAACTCGGCGGCAACTTCACGAGCCCGACCGGGGATTGCAAGGTTTCAATCGTTGGTAACAACGTCAAAGGTGGCAGCATTTGGGCAACCATCACCTGTCCGAACATTTCCGACCCGTCGTCACCCGGTAAGGCGTGCAAAGTTGGCGACACGACGACCTTCGTACTCGAGAACTGCGACGGCTCTTGAAGTCAGCGCGCCGCGCTCGCTGAGCGACGCACAATGAAAAAACGCGAACTCATCGAGTTCGCGTTTTTCGTTTTTTTGTGGCTCGGCTTCAGCCTTTGGGAGCTGACTTCGGAGTGACCGCGCCAGCAGGCGGCGTGTCCGCGGTGCCATCGGGTAACGAACCTTGCGGGCCGCGGGCGGCGGTGCCGGGCGTCGGCATGGTATCGGACAGGCTGGGCCCGTCTTCCGCGCCGGCGTCGATACGCACGACCACCGCGGTAATGTTGTCTTCCCCACCGTGCTCGTTCGCCAGAGCGATCAGCTTGCGACACACATCCGGCAGTTCCGGCGAAGATTGCACGAGCGCCAGGATCTCGTCGTCCTCGATCATGCCGCTCAAACCGTCGGAACAGAGAACGTAGGCGTCGCCCACCTGCGCGTCGTCGGCCTGCAGATCGACCGCAACATGCTCTTGCATGCCCAGCGCGCGCGTGATCACGTTCTTCGGTAATTCGCTGCGCTGCTCTTCGGTCAGCTCGGGCATCGCCAAGAGGTAATCATTGACCAGCGAATGATCGCGCGTCATCTGCTTGATCTGGCCCGCGCGCACCCGGTACGCGCGACTGTCGCCGACGTGACCGATGTACATCTTCTTCTTGCGCGAGCTGAACAGACAGCCGACCACCGTGGTGCCCATGCCGTGGAACTCGCGGGATCGCGCGGAGCGATCGACGATCTGCCGATTGGCGATTCGGATCCCCGTGAGGAGGCGGTTCTCCTCTTCCGACAAGCGTGCGTCGAAATGGAAGGGCCACGTGAAATCCTCGGTGGCCGTCGCGCGAAAGAAGTCGACGATGGCTTCGGTCGCGAGCTTGCTGGCGACGTCACCGGCACGGTGGCCACCCATGCCGTCGGCCACGATGTACAGCGTGTGATCTTCGAGGATGGCAAAGCTATCCTCGTTGTGATCGCGCTGCAGACCTACGTCGGTCACGCCTGCTGCTACGGCACGCACGGATAACTTCCCTGAATCGTTGATCGATTAGCCATGCGGGCCAGACCCTCGTTGAGAGCAACCCGCAAGCTTTCATGGCCTCCCGAGTGTGTCAAGTTGGGGGCCCTCGCTTGGCCCCGGCCGCACGGCTGCTGACGCCTTGGATGGTTAGTCTGGCTCGGCTTCGCGCGGCTGCGTTCTGCCCCGTGCTGCCCGCCCGTTTTGCCGAATCCACCGGGTCAAATGGCCAGAATCTCTTTTTCTTTGGCTTGAATGATGTGGTCGATGGCCTGCCCGGCCTCTTGCATGATCTCTTCGACCTTCTTCTTGGCCCGTTCGACCTCGTCTTCGCTGGCGCCGCCGCCGTCCTTCACCTCCGCCAACATGTCGAGCGCTTCGTGGCGAGCTTTGCGCACGCTCACTTTGCACTCTTCGCCATCTTTCTTGGCGATCTTCACCAGGTCCTTGCGGCGCTCTTCACTGAGCGGCGGGATCGGAATGCGAATCAGATCCCCGTCGACCTGCGGGTTGAGGCCCAAATCCGACTCGCGCAGCGCCTTCTCCGTGGCCTTCACTTGGGACTTGTCCCAAGGCTTGACCGTGAGCAGACGCGGTTCGGGCACGCTGACCGTGGCCATTTGGCCGATTGGCGTGGTCTGCCCGTAATAGTCGACGCGGATCGAATCGAGCATCGACGGATGCGCGCGGCCGGTTCGAAGCTTGGCGGTCTCGCGACGCAGGGCTTCCTTGGACTTCTCGATTGCCTGCCGCAGTTCGTTCAAAACATCGTCGATCATCTGCGTACCTTTGATGGAGCGGAGCGGGTTCTATATCACCGGCGGGAAACTCGGGCGAGGGGATCAGACGCTGTTCGTGGCCCGCAATTCATTGGACCGGCGAGCGCCGAGTCAGCGCAACTCAGGGGCGCTTCTTTTTCGGCGCTGCGCGATGAACGGCCGGCGGCTTACCGGCGTCCTGGGCCGCCGAGCCGGCATCCGGAGGCCAAAACTGCTTCTCGGCCTCGCGCAGCTTGCGTTGATTTTCGGCCTCGACCAGCGCGGCCGCGCTGGCGGTCGCGTTGCGCACGGCTTCATCCGCTTCGCGCGTGCGCTTGAACACGAACAGCCCCAGAGCGCCCAGCATCAACGACGCACCCACGAGCAGGCCGGCCAATAGCCGACCGCGACTCGACGGCTGCGGCTCGAGCTCGCCCAGATCGACGACGCTCGGTGCCATCGGGCGAATCTCGTACAACACCTGCTCGCGCTGCGCGCGCGCCCACTCATCGAGCCTCACCAGCGCGTCAGCAAGTTCGACCACGGAGGCGAAGCGACGCTTCGGATCGCGCGAACAAGCGTGCTCGAACCAAGCATCGAACGCCTTGGGCAGCGAGGGTTGGATCTGCGACGGCACGGGCAGCGGAGCCGCGCACACCTTCAGCACGACGTCACCGATGGCGTCACCCTCGAAGGGCACGCGACCGCACGCTGCGGAGAACGCGCAGGCACCCAAGGACCAAATATCCGAAGTCGCGCTCACGGGCGCGCTGGCGGTGAGCGCCTCGGGACTCATGTAGTGCGGCGTGCCCAGCACCATGCCTGCTTGGGTGGAAGAAGCCCCGCCCGCGGCTTCCTCGTGCACCATCTTGGCGATGCCAAAGTCGAGCAGTTTCACCGAGTAGCCGCGCGTTCCTGCCTCACCGTCGCGCGCCAAGAAAATATTGTCTGGCTTCAGATCGCGGTGCACGATCCCGGCTTGGTGCGCGGCGTGCAGCGCGCGTGCGGCCTGTTGCACAATCTCCGCTACTTCATGCAGGGGCAATTTGCCGCGCCTCGCGATCGACTGCTCGAGCGATTCCCCCTCGAGGTACTCCATCACGATGTACGGCTGACCCGCCTCCACGCCGTGATCGTAGACCGCGACCGCGTGGCGGCTCTTGATGCGCGCTGCGGCTTTCGCCTCCGTGTCGAAACGCCTCAACGCCTCCGCGCTACCGGCCAGCTTCGGGTGCACGAACTTGATCGCCACGAGTTGGTCGAGACTCACGTGGCGACCGGCCCAAACCGTGCCCATGCCCCCCTGCCCGATCAAGCGTTCGACCAGGTATCTACCGGCGATCGTTTTGCCCTGGAGGTCAGGCGGCGGCGAAATGGTCATCGGCGGGTTCGTGGCTGGAGGCTGAGACGTGACTGCTGAGCTTAGCAAAGCTTCCGGCCGGTTCGGAATTTCCGAGCAAAGGAGGCTAGAGTCGGGCAAGACTGCCGGTGAAAACGAGCCTTCTCATGCAATTTCGCGTCGTCAGCTGGAACATTCACAAGGGCATCGGGGGGGCAGACCGGCGCTACCGGTTGGAGCGGATCATCGAGGTGCTCACGCACCTCGCTCCCGACGTCGCGTTGCTTCAAGAGGTCGCGGAGGACATGCCGCGCTCGCGCTTTCACGACCAGCCCTCGGCGCTCGCCGAGGCGCTCGAGATCAAGCACCTCGCGTTCGGGCCTGAACACCGCTTTCGGATGGGCGGCTACGGTAACGCGATCTTGAGTCGCTGGCCGCTCACCGACATCAGCCGCGTCGATCTGACCGTCGGCACGCGCAAGAAGCGCGGCGCGCTGACGGCCCGCGCCCACGTCCACGGGCTCGGCCACGAACGCAGCTTGGTTTTGGTCAACATGCACCTAGGTCTGGCAGGTTCGGAACGCGGTCTGCAGCTGGAACGTTTCCTGGCATCGCATCCGTTCGCACATTTACAGAAACGCACCCCGATCGTCCTGGGCGGCGACTTGAACGACGTTTGGGGTTCGCTCGGACCGCGCTACTTGCAGCCCGCCGGTTTCGGTCGTTGCGGTACCTTGCTGAACACCTTCCCTGCATACCTCCCCGTGCGCCCGCTCGACGGCGTATTCGTGCGGGGCGATCTCGAGGCACGCGGCATCAGCGTGCCCAAAACCAAGCTCGCGAAACAAGCTTCCGATCACCTGCCCTTGGTCGCTGATCTGAATTTGGTGGGGCTGGAAGGGTGACCATCCTCCCCGCCGTGCCCTGGCCCGAGCCGCCCATGGTAGCCTCGCGCCGCCATGGCGAAATCTACTGAACTCACGCAGAGCCCGGAGTGGCAAGCGCTCGCGGCGCATTACCAAGCAACTCACGACACCGAGATGCGCGAACTGTTCGCGAAGGACCCCGCGCGCGCGGAACGCTTTCGTGTCGAAGCACTCGGCATCTACCTCGACTACTCGAAGAACCGCATCACGGACGAGACCGTGAAGGCGCTCTTGGCGCTCGCCGAAAGCGCAGGGTTGCGCGAAAAGATCGATGCCATGTTCGCGGGCGAGAAGATCAACACCACCGAAGGACGCGCGGTATTGCACACCGCACTGCGCGCACCCGCCGGCGCGTCGATCATCGTCGACGGCAAGAACGTCGTCCCCGAAGTGCACGCGGTGCTGCGCAAGATGGCTGAGTTTTCCGAGCGCGTGCGCAGTGGCGCCTGGAAGGGGCACACCGGAAAGTCCATCAAGAACATCGTCAACATCGGGATTGGCGGCTCCGATCTGGGGCCGTACATGGCGACCGAAGCGCTGCGCCACTACAGCGCCCGTCACCTCACCTTCCGCTTCGTGTCCAATGTCGACGCGACCGACTTTGCCGAGGCCACGCACGACCTCGAACCGGAAGAGACGCTGTTCATCGTCTGTTCCAAGACCTTCACCACGCAGGAGACGCTCGGCAATGCCAAGACCGCTCGTGATTTCCTAGTCGCCAAGTTGAAGGATCCGGCGGCAGTCAAAAAGCACTTCGTAGCGGTGTCTACGAACGCAGAAGAGGTCGCCAAATTCGGCATCGACACCGCCAACATGTTCGGCTTCTGGGATTGGGTCGGTGGGCGCTACTCCTACGATTCGGCGGTGGGGCTGTCCTTGATGCTGGCCATTGGCGGTGAAGCCTTCAACGACATGCTCTCGGGCTTTCACGCCATGGACGAGCACTTCCGCAGCGCACCCTTTGCGCAGAACATGCCAGTCTTGTTGGCGATCCTCGGCGTTTGGTACAACAACTTCTACGGCGCCGAGACGTTTGCGGTCTTGCCCTACGACCAATACCTGGCTCGCTTCAGCGCCTATCTGCAGCAACTGGATATGGAATCCAACGGCAAGCGCGTCACCCTTCAGGGTGAGTCGGTCGGCTACCAGACGGGCCCCATCTTGTGGGGACAGCCCGGCACCAACGGGCAACACGCTTTCTACCAACTGATCCACCAGGGCACGAAGCTGGTGCCCTGTGACTTCATCGGTTTCATCCACAGCTTGAACCCGATCGGCTCGCACCATGATCTGTTGATGGCCAATTTCTTCGCTCAAACCGAGGCGCTCGCGTTCGGCAAGACCAGTGAAGAAGTCGCAAAAGAAGGCGTGTTGCCAGCGCTGATCACACACAAGACTTTCCCGGGCAATCGCCCGACCAACACCATCCTGTGCGACCGCCTCACGCCCAGCATGCTCGGCAAGCTGGTCGCCTTGTACGAACACAAAGTGTTCGTGCAAGGCGTGATCTGGCAAATCAATTCTTTCGATCAGTGGGGCGTGGAGCTCGGCAAGGTCCTAGCCAAGCGCATCGGTGGTGAGCTTGCGAGCAAGAGCGAGCCGGCGCTGGCGCACGACTCCTCGACCAACGCGCTGATCAAGCGCTACCGCGCCGCCCGAGGCTAACCCGCGAGCTCCTTCACGATCCGCGCGGCAAGCTCGGCGCCCTGAGCGGGGTCGAGCTTGCCCGCGGGCCAACCGACAGCCAAGCCGGACTTTTCGTCCGGCTTGGGGATGATGTGAAAATGCACGTGCGGAACGGCCTGATGCGCGAGGCTCTCGTTGTTCTCGAGCACGTTGAAGGCGTTGGCACCGGTGATGCGCTTGATCGCGCGGCACAGCCGCGGCAGCACACGACCGATCGCCGCCGACGACTCGTCCGAGAGCAGATCGAGCGTCTTCACGCTCTCCTTGGGAATCACCAGCGCGTGTCCGAAGCTCAGCGGCGCAATATCCAAGAACGCGAGTACCCGCTCGTCTTCGTACAGCTTGTGGCAGGGAATTTCGCCTCGTATGATCTTGTCGAAGATGGTCTCGGCCATGCCTCGATCACTAGCACGCTCGCGTGCGGTGCAGGACCGGCCCCGCTGAGTCAGAGTTGAACCACCGCCATGTTGAAAGCCAGCAGCGTGCTCGGAAATAGCCAACGCCTCGACGGGGGCGCGATGTTCGGGAATGCCCCCCGGGCACTCTGGAGCCGCTGGGCCACGCCGGACGAAGCGGGCCGCATCGCCCTCGCCTGCCGCACGTTGTTGGTCGAAGACGGGACACGTCGCGTGCTGTTCGAGACCGGCATCGGCACGTTCTTCGCGCCCGAGCTGCGTGAACGCTACGGCGTGGTGGAAACACGGCACGTGCTACTCGAATCGTTGGCAGAGCTCGGTGTGAGCGATCGCGAAATCGACGTGGTCGTCCTCAGTCATTTGCACTTCGACCATGCAGGCGGCCTGCTGGCGCCGTTTCGCGCTGGCGCGGCCTTGGAGCTGCTCTTCCCGCGCGCCCAGTTCGTGGTCGGGAAAACGGCCTTCGCACGCGCGGAGCGACCGCACCTGCGCGACCGCGCGTCGTACATTCCCGAGCTCCCCGAGTTGCTGCGTCGCTCCGGGCGCTTGCATCTGGTCGACCCAACGAGCGACGTCACGAGCTTGCTCGGCAGTCGAATCGCATTCGCGGAAACGCTCGGTCACACGCCCGGCATGATCCACGCGCGCGTGGCTGGTGTCCGCGCAAGGCTGTTCTTTGCGGCGGATCTGGTGCCTGGGCGAGCCTGGGTGCATCTGCCGATCACGATGGGCTACGACCGCTACCCCGAGCACCTGATCGACGAAAAGGCCGAACTTTTCAGCGAGCTCGTGCAGCTCGAAGAGTGCTTGTTCTTCACCCACGATCCCGAGGTGGCTGTGGCCCGCTTGCGTCAGCACGCAGGCCGCTATCAGCCGACCGATGAAATAGCGGCGTTTCGAGGCTGGGACCTCGACACTGAACCGCTACCGACGACGAATACGCCTGCGCCCTAGCACGAGCAAGCCAACGAGCAGCGAGAGCCAGGTCTTCGACTCGATGGCGCGAGCGCCGATGGCGCAGCCGCCGGAATCA
>Ga0134124_10001457_pt1 | contig 19062 bp, 13 predicted proteins | sample KB304_FD_96880 | JGI IMG/M metagenome (GOLD analysis project Ga0134124, IMG submission 96880) | Terrestrial soil microbial communities without Nitrogen fertilizer from Kellogg Biological Station, Michigan, USA - KB3-0-4 | ecosystem: Environmental > Terrestrial > Soil > Unclassified ...
CTGCTGCAATTCCATCGCGAGCAAAGACAAGAGATCACTCCGGTATACGACGGCGAGGGTCCGGTCGATTATTGGCTTCTGGATGCGTCTCTTCACCGGCCAACGAATTTCATTGATCCCGTCGTGGCCAAGATCTCCGTGGCTGCAGACGTGGCGCCCTTCCGGACAAGCGGATACGTGAATCGCCTGGCTGACGCTCGCGATCTTCGCCAGTTGGTCGCCGATTCTTTTCTGGGTCGTTGCCAAATCAGGCCGAATGGTATTCAAAAGAAGCCTGGGGTATGGGTGGATCAGGGGGCCCAGATACATCGCCGTGCCCGCCTGGTGGCACCGGCTTACATCGGAAGAAATGTGAAGGTGCAATCCGACGCTTTGATTACGCGCTGCAGCAGTCTCGAACGCGGTTGCGAAGTGGGATACGGCACGGTTGTCGAGGACGCTTCCATTCTGGCTGGCACTTATCTGGGGGCGGGGCTGGACGTAACTCACGCCGTGGTGTCCGGCTCCATGCTGGTGAACCTGCGGCACGATGTGGCGCTGCAGATCAATGATCCCCAGCTACTAAGCGGGCCGAAGATGCATTTCAAGCCTGCGCATGCGACCCCGTCCGGGGTGCTAGCGCCGGTGCATACCAATCTCGAGGCGGGTACCGATGGCTTGCGAGGATCTAGGCACGCGCCTGAGCCTGGCTTTGTCGCATCAACCCGCAGCGCATGGGCCGGTTGATGGCAGCAGGTAAAGGTGACAACGGACTCAAGGCCGAACACGGGGGAAATAAATTATGTCATCTCAGAAACCAGTCGTGGTTCAGCGGCTTCCAGGGCAGGTAAACCTGGGGCATGTTCAGCGCTTGATGCAGGAGATCGCGCCGCTCTTCAAAGAGGATCGGCCGCGGGTCGTATTTGATTTCTCCCAGGTTTGCCAGATCGACAGCGCCGGTGTAGATATGTTGCTCCGTTGTGTCGAGGAAACCGCGAAGCGAGACGGAGATCTGAAGCTGGCTGCCGTTCCCCCTGGGGCTGCTGTCCTTCTGGAGTTGACCCGCGTGGATCGTATCTTCGAGATCTTCGACACGGTGGAACAGGCCGTGGACAGTTTTGATGGACTATTCCACGTTCAGGCTCAAGAGGACAAAGGCGGAGATTATTTTCCCTCGGTTGGGACGAATGGTCATGCTGCCGGCCACTCAAGATTCACCAGCTGATGCGAGAATTGGCAGATCATGAAAAACACAACTAGGTGCCGGATGAGCATCTTGCAGGCGTTGGTTCTGATGCTGTTGTTTGTTGATCCCCGTTTTGCCTTGGCTCTTTCTGCTGAAGAAAGCGCTCAGGCACAACAGGAGTCGCAGGCCTCAACTCGGCAATCCTCTCCCCTGCCTGCAGAAAAGCCTGCGACTCCTCAGAGTGGGGCATCAACAAGTCAGCCGATCGAGGAACTGCCCGACAGTCCCAGCGCCGTGCGCTCCTCAGCCCGGGATGCGAGTCAGGACGCCGGGCCGGCGCAAGCTCCGCCCGTGGGCCAGCAGAAACCTGTGGGCACGGCTGCCGCGGAAGCGCCCGGCGTACGGGGGACTGGAGCCTCCAAACCGGCCGGTTTCGCGATCGCGCCCGGGAAGCAGCATCAGTCACGATCCTTCTTGATCAAGGTGGGCGCGGTAATTGGGGCCGGAGCCGCGCTCGGAACCGTAATGGCGCTTTCGATGGCAAGCCCCAGTAAACCGCCGGGAGCCAAGTAAACCTGATGCTTCGAAATCATTTGTCAGGGACCAGTGAAGCAACCCCTGTTCATAACTTTTTCCGGAATTGACGGAGCGGGCAAGAGTACTCAGATTGACTTGCTTTGCGCCTCGCTCGCTGCGGCCGATGCGCGGGTGACGCGTTTGTCATTCTGGAATGATGTCGTAGCCTTTTCAGCTCAGCGCGAGCGCTCCAGCCGTCGCCTATGGAAAGGAGAGATCGGGGTTGGCTCGCCCGGTCGTCCAGTCGCTCGCCGGGACAAAAATGTCAGATCCTGGTATCTGACTCTTATCCGGTCATTCTTGTATCTGATCGACGCCGTTCGGTTGAACTTGGTCTGGAGGCAACAAAGGCGCCGGAACTCGGACTTGGTGGTGTTCGACCGCTATATTTACGATGAACTGGCCAACCTTCCGCTTAAGCACGTCCTATGCAGGGTTTACATTCGTTTGGTGCTTAAGTTCTCTCCCGCTCCGGATCTATCCTTTCTGCTGGACGCGGATCCCTCGCTTGCCGTACACCGTAAACCCGAGTATCCGGTCGACTTCGTTCATGCCAATCGGTTAGCGTACATCGAACTGAGCAAATTAGTACCCGCAATGAAGGTGATCACTCCAGCATCGGTCGCGCAAGTCCAGGAAAATCTTCTGCAGAATCTGTTAACGCTGGGCGCGGCTAAGGTGAACCCGCCGGCATTCCTGGATTCGTTGGGCATAGTTCCAGCCGCAGAGGTGATGTGGCGGTCGGCGGCGCCGCCTAGAGCGCTGTAGCTCTCTCTTCTCTAGTCCGCTACGCTCGGGATTTAGTCCACCAAGTGGTCTCGTTTTTCAGCCAACGGCTTTCAACTCAATCTCATCGAATCGCCAGCCATTTATTGAGCTCAGAGCCCGAGGACTATGAAAATCTGCCTGGTGACGACATTTCCCCCGAGTCGTGGAGGACTAAGCGAATATGGATTCCATATTGCAAAAGAGCTGCAACAAAATCCATTTCTGAGTCTCACCATACTCGCCGATACGTTGGGCTCCACGGAAACAGAAGCGGAGCCGGCTGGATTTTCTATTGACCGCTGCTGGTCTTTCAACGATCTGCAAAGTCCAGCGAAACTTCTGCGGGCAATCCGGCAGCACGAACCCGACGTGGTTTGGTTCAATCTGTTGTTCACAACATTTGGCCACAATCCCTTCGTGGCATTTTGCGGCTTGGCGACTCCCTTGCTGGCCCGTCTGTGCGTACCCTATACCCATGTGACGCTGCATCACCTGATGGACGCAATAGACTTGAAAGACGCTGGCATACGCTTCCCGCGCCTCTACCGGGCGGCGGGTGGCCTCGCGACTCGGATGTTGCTGATGTCAACATCGGTCACCGTTCTCATGCCCGCCTATCGAAAGATCCTGCTTGAGCAGTACGGCCGGGAGAACGTACACGTACGGGCGCACGGCATTCTGTCGTACCTCCCGGAGTATCCCGATTTTTCCCAGCGCGGCAACCCGGTTCATCGGCTCCTGGCGTTCGGGAAATGGGGTACGTACAAGCGCCTAGAGCCCATGCTCGAAGCTTTCGAACTGATTACTCAGGACATGTCCGATGTGAAACTGGTAGTGGCCGGCGGCGACCATCCCAGGGCGCCGGGCTACGTGGCGTCGGTAGCCGAGCGTTTCAAGAATGATCCGCGCGTGGAATTTACCGGCTACGTGGCCGAAGAAAAAATTCCGGATCTGTTTCGTGCTGCCAGCGTTGCCGTCATGCCTTATTCCTCCGCCACCGGATCCAGTGGCGTGGCCCACCTGGCGGCTGCTTTCGGTGTGCCCATCGTATCCGCTGACATTTCTGACTTTCGTCAAATGGCCGACGATGAGGGACTAGCGATTGATTTCTATCGGCCTTCTGATACGCGCGACCTGGCAAGTCATGTCATATCGCTGCTTGGATCGCCCGAACGGCAGAAAGAAATGGCGACGCAAAATTTCTCCGCCGCCCTGCGCATGACTATGCCGCGGATTATTCATGAGTACATTCATCACTTTGGCATCGAACAGCGCACGAAGGCGATAAAATCCATGACTCGGCTTCGCCGGCTGCCGCGCTGGCTGCCCGCGCGTTTGTTCGCAGGAACAGGCGTAGGCCGGAACCACACCCGCTGGTCGGAGCGTTCGGTCTTTGTGCCCGAAGTCCGAATGGGCTCCTCACTGCTGGATCGAAATAGTCTCCGTGGTCGAAGCTTGGATACTTCCCGAAAACGCAGTGACAGTGATGGTGTAACTCTGCCGGGAACTGGGAGCCGGAGCCACCGAATTGGACATCCTAGCTCCTCCGCAGGCACTCAGCAGAACGGCCATACCGGCCACGATGCCCGCCAACCCGCCGCGACTAAGCCGCCTCCGGGGCAGTTGCAACAGGGTGAGGCCAGCGACCCCCAACACGAACCAACTGGCACTGATGGGTAGCTTCCCACCCGGGCTGACGGGGCGTAGGGCACCCATGACGCTGGCCGCTGATACCGTCAACACGGAACTTCCGGTAGCAGAAGCAGGCGACACAACGTCGGGTGCGAAGGAACAAGTCATTCCGGCGGGCAGATTCGAACAGGAGAACGATACTGGAGCATCAAAGGCTCCAGTATCTGAACTTACCGTAAGGTTGGTGCTCGCCGATTGTCCGGGCGCGATCGTCGCAGACGATGGGGAGGCCCCGAGGGATATTTTTCTGGTGGGCGTACCCTTTCCGCAGGCTGGAGTGTAGCCAACAGCTCCCGACATCTGATTCTTGAAACCGGGCTTGCCGACTGCTTGCACGTACAGCGTGTAATTCCCCGTAGCCAGCGAGTAGCTGCACAGGTTCAGCGTGTGCAGTCCGGCCGCAAGGTCGTTCAGCGGCATCAGATGTTGTCCGTCGGTGCTCACGTAAGGGGTGTAATGATCGACGGTGTTTTCCTGGCCGCTGGTTTTCCAGTTTAACGAACTTCCAGAGAGCGATCCGGATACGCTTACGCAGTTGTCGATACCCGATTCGATCTCCGTGCCTTCTTCGTAGTCATTCCAGGTCACAAGTTGCAGCAGGCTGAGTTGAGTGGTCGAGTTGTACATGCTGTTCACTTTGGCAAAGGTCTGCAACCACGTCTGTCCGCATTGCTGGCCCATCACCCTGTTAGCTCCCCAGGCTGCCAGGTTGTCATTGAATCCCTTGTAGGTGGCCCCGACCGTGCTCTGCTGGGAGAATCCTTTCCCAGTTTCGTAAAAGTTCGTCAGGTAGCTCATTCCATAGTCGGTCGTGGTGGGCATCACCCACGAGTAACTGCCGGCAGCGAGGGCGTGACTGAAACCGCCGCTATTCTGGAAAACGAACAGAGGATTCGTTGCCAGCGCGGCTTTTGCGGCCGCCCAGTCAACTTTGTAGACGAGATCGATGTCAAAGTTGGTCACCACCGGGGATCCGTTAATTCGCAGATAAGCGGAAGAAGGAAAGTATTGTGTTTCGACATATTGCAGGAGCTGAACCAGCGTCTGTTGTGCGCTGCATCCGGAGCACATGTTCTGTTTGATCGCACCCTGATCCACCATAATGGCCACATTGAAACCAGGGTGGGCTTCGGCTTCGGCCATCACGAGCTTCGTGGCCTTGTCGACGGGGCTGCTCGGGCCATACCAGTCGATAATCACGCCATCGATGCCGCGATCGATCATGTCCACGATCTGCTTCTTTACTTGCGCCGGATCCGCCGAGTTGTAGCCGACGTTCATGTGGTTGGCGCCGCCGAACCAGAGCATCAGGTGGGCGAATACTTTGGTGTTGGCCCCAGAGTAAAGCAGGGAATGGACGTCGAGCTTGCTGACATTCCCGTTTCCCAGGTTGCCGTTGGATTGGCTGGCAAAGCTGTTGGCTGCGCTGGTGTTGTTCGAAGTTTGGGCCGCTAGGGTCGTGGTTGGTTGGATTTGGAGGTTCGCGCCGAAAACGGTGCAGGGAAGGATAGTGGTCACTACGAACAGAACTAAGCTGAATGAACGCATGATCGCCTTTGGAGGAAGGGAGAAACGCACCCCCTCGGTTCTGGGCGAGTGCACGAAGGCGAACACGAGAGTGCGCCTCCGTCGCTTACAAGCCGGACTTGGTGAAACGCAGAACGGGAGGGTCAGACAGCAGGGGAGATTTGCTGAGTCGGCTTAACGGAACGCCTTGACCCGCTCTGCAAACTGAATTTGCAGTAGGGTCAGGTCAGAAGATACTGGTCATGAATGGGCCACTCCTTGGGTCGAGGGGCCGCTCCGACGCGAAGCCCTCGGCAGGTCTGAAATTGTTTTGGATCTAGACTGTTCCAGTCGCGTGCACCCAGGTGCTGCCTGCCCCCCGGGTTCGAGTTCGCCGGACCGTGAACTAGTAAAAGTTTGGGTCAAGATAGCGTGCTGCGAATCGAGTGTCAACAATCAGTAGTTCTAGCCCCGTAGAAGACTGTTGTCGGAAGGCGATCGTTGGCCGGAAAAAAGGCAATTCCGTCGCTTTCCCGGCCAACACAGTACGGGCTGACCCTCATCAAAGCAGGCGCTTCAAAAATTCTCCCGGCGGAGGTCTGTCTTGATGATCGGACGATGGCTAGTGGCGCCGTTGTTTGGCTTCACTCTGGCGATTTGCGGTTGTCAGGGACTGCAGCCGGCCGTTGGCAATTCAGGAGGAGGCAACCAGAGCGGTGGGACCCCGGCCAGCCTGCAATCAGTCAATCACATTATTTTCATGCTGCAGGAAAACCGCTCGTTCGATCACTATTTCGGGCAGTTGCCTGCCTATTGGCAGGCCAATGGATTCCCGGCGCAGCCGTTAGACGGCCTGCCTTCAGACGCTTCCAATCCCGGCTTCGACGGCCTTAGCACGGTCAACGCCTACCATCTGCAAACCGAGTGCTTCGCCGATTTGAGTCCCTCATGGAACGAAAGTCATGTGGACTGGAACCGGCAGCATCCCGATTCGAACACACCGGCCATGGACGGCTTCGTGTTTACAGCCGCTACCTACGCTCAGAATCCGTTGCCCGGCCAGCCGCCGGTCAGCGATACCGCCGGCATTCGCTCCATGGGGTACTACGACGGGACCGACCTGAATTACTACTACTTCATGGCGTCGAATTTCGCCACCTCGGACCGCTGGTTTTCTCCGACCATGTCACGCACGCCTCCCAACCGGCTTTACTTACTGGCTGCGACGTCCGCCGGGCATGCCTACCCGCCGACAGCCTCGCTGCCGAACAAGACAATATTCGATTCGCTCGAGGCGGCCGGTATTTCGTGGAAGGTGTACGTGACGGAGCCGGCGGGGTCCTACGTTAACATGTTCGAACCATTCGCCAGTACGCACGCTGCCAATATTGTGCCGGTCGCGCAATACCTGACCGACGTGCAGAACGGGACGCTGCCTGCGGTGGCGTTGATCGAGACAGGATATAGCTCCGGGAGGGATGAACATCCCAACAACAATGTCCAGACGGGAGCCGCTTATGTGGCCAGCCTAATCAACCCGCTGATGAGCAGCCCGAGTTGGAAGGATTCAGTCTTTATCCTCACATTTGACGAAGGCGGCGGCACCTATGACCACGTGCCTCCGCAGCCGGCGAAGCAGCCTGACGGCATCCTGCCATCAGACTTGCAGCCCACTGACATTTGCGCCGCCAGCACGGAAGACATTTGCGATTTCAAGTTCACCGGCTTTCGCGTCCCCATGATCGTAGTGTCACCCTTTACCAAGAAGAACTATGTCTCGCATACGACCGCCGACTACACCGCGATCTTGAGGCTGATCGAAGGCCGATTCAATTTGCAGCCCTTGACCAATCGCGATGCGGCCCAGGTAGACGCGAGTGGAAATCCGATCATGCTGGAGTTTTTCGACTTCAAGAATGTGCCCTGGGCGACGCCGCCGGCGAATGTTCCGGCCCAGAACACGAATGGCACATGTGATTTCCTCAAGCTGCAATAAAGGCGCCCACCGGCTTTCATTCGGCTAGGGTCGTAGCGAGGTTCCTCGGCCAGGCTACTCGGCAGGTCGTGTATTTACCACGATGGCATTCGTTGTATAGCGGGTGCCATCAAAGTCCGCGGTTACGGCAACTTCGGCGCCCTCAACTAAGTCACCATTGACGCTCACCGCTGCGGGATCGAAGTGCACTTCGTAAATCTTCCGGTCGCGCGGATCTTCCACGACCAGGAGGCCCGCGTGCAAATCCAGATTGGTGACTCGACCGGCAAAAGTAAAGTCGGCCCCGGGCTGGGCCACTATAGAGATTTCCCTGGCTACTGCCTGGCCCTCACTGTCGGTTCCGAACTTCACCTCTATCAGCGATCGCAAGTGAAGGTCGGCTGCCGAGGCGGGCTGCTGTTCCCGTGTGATCTTCGTGTCAGGACCGATGTGCAATCTGACCGGCTTGGGGGAGAGAACGTCATTGACCACCAATTCATTTGTGTCCCGATCGAACCTCACGATCTGACCCCGGCTCTCGCCGGGCGAGGGGCGCGTCAGCAGCCGGATATTCTTGGCGAATATGGTGGACCCATCGAGAATCGTATCGACATAAATCTTTTCCCCGCCGCGCAGCTCGGTTAAGGGAATTTTCGTCCCATCGCGATAGATCTGAGTGCGCCCGTCAAACAGGATCCGAACATCCCGTCCCCCGAACGGCCGAACCGTAATCTGATCGCGCACACGGTCGAGCTTCGTAAGCGTGCCTCCCACGAGGGTGGCCTTGCCTTGCGGCAAGCTCGGCGGCTCGGGCAGCAGGTCGGCCGCGTCCGTAAATCCTGCCTCGTCTGGTTCAGCCGGCTGCACGTCTGCTGGCTCAGGCCCAGGCGCCGGAGGCCGGGTTGACCGATTTTGGGACGCCGGAGCCGGGGGCGGAACTTGCGGCGTCGATTGAGGCCGAGACTGGCCCCACGCCATGCCGCCTATCAGGATCACGGCCAGAGCACGACTCATGCACACACCTGCCCTTAGAAATGCGACTAATTGGATGCCCAAGGCCAGCAAAGGGTGGCTCCTCGGATGCGTTCGGCAGCAAACGCGGATGGCGCAACTGCATCTAAGACAGCACAAAACATGAATGGATACCGGAACATATCGAGGGGCCTGCTGCTGCTGTTGTTAGCGGGCATTGTGGCCGTCGGTGCGAAGGCTGAGGATCGAACGCTGAAGATTTCTATCCCCAAGCGCGGAAAACTTACACCGGTACAGAGCCTCAATCGCGATGGAGTGCAAGCAATCCGCAAGAACCAGATTGAAAAGGCGGAATCGCTATTTTACAAAGCCTATCTGTTCGACCCTGACGATCCTTTCACTCTCAATAACCTGGGCTATATTTCCGAATTGAAGGGAGACTTCGAGAATGCTCATCGTTTTTACAGTCTGGCCGGGCAGCAGCCCACTGAAGCTACCATCGACCGGGCTAGTTCCAAGAGCGTATTGGGCAAAGAGGTCAGGGAAGCGGTCAACGATATCGGCGACACTCCGATGCAAGTGAATCGCGCCAACGTTGAAAGCATCCGCCTGATGAACCAGGGCCGGGCGTTCGAAGCGGAAGCGCTCTTGCAGCGTGCCCTGGCCCTGGACCCGGGCAATCCGTACACGCTCAACAATATGGGATTCGTCCAGGAGATGGAGGGAGATTTCGATCAGGCACTGAAATACTATTCTGCGGCCGCCGATTCGCATTCTCAAGACCCCGTGATCGTGACCCTGGATCGCAAGATGAGGGGGAAGCCGATCAGCGAAGTGGCGGCCAATAGCGCCAAGAAAGTCCGGCAGCGCCTTCAGACCGACGAGGGCAACGAAGCCAGAGTGGCGAGGTTGAACTTGCGTGGGGTCGCCGCTGTGAATCGCAATGACTCGGTAAACGCCCGTCAGTATTTTCAACAGGCTTACACCCTCGATCCCGAAAACGCGTTTTCACTCAACAATCTGGGTTACATAGCGGAACTCGATGGCGATTCGGAAACGGCCCAGGTTTACTATGAGAAGGCGCGCAAAGCGCAGCGGGCCAATGTTCGCGTTGGTTCCGCAACCCGGCAGGCAGCCGAAGGAATGAAATTATTCGAAGTGGCCGACCAGAGCAATCAAAAGGTGGACGTCAAGATCGCCCAGGAGCGCGAACTCCGTCGCCGCGAAACTGGTCCCATCCAACTCAAACGCCGAGATGGCAGGCCGATCGAAGAAGAGGAGCAGCCGCAATCCCAGGATTTGACTCCTCAGGGATCGCCGACGTTGGGACCGCCGCAGCCATCCGTCCCGGAGCTGGTGCCGCAACCGCAACCATCCCCGACCCAGCCGCCGCTAGACGATAACCGTCCTCAGTAAGTTAGAACTGTCGTTGGAGCAAGCGCCCGATATCGGACTCCGGATTGTAATTTAGATTTCGCAAAATATTTCTGGCGTACCGCGCCAGCGTAACCATGTTGGTCCGGTACCAGCAACATTCGGCCATCTTGGGCGAAAAACCACAGATGAAGCGGAATTGTTTCAAGACGGAAGACGGCTCAGCGAGCATGGCCGCCGTGATGCGGTGATTTCCGTCCAGAATAGTCAAGGGCTGGGTTTCGTCAATTCCTATGAGCAGGACGGTTGAATTCACCACTTCGTTCTGCAGCAGCGTACTCAAAAGGCGCAATTTTCCAAAAAACTCATCCTCCGGCCGGTTGTCATATTCGGCGCGAATTCGTTCCACGACGTCGCCCAGAAAGTAACTCTCCTGCGCCATTCGTCGCCAGTGAGCACGGGGAAAGACGCGGATGCGGGCGAGATCCTGGGTGGTGAGTTCGACCTCGAACCATTGGGTGTCATCGGGCAGCTGTCGCCACATTGCGCCCCGGCGCAAAAAAAGAAGCGCGCGGCGCAATGAGTTTTCCGCCGGATCGCCCAGGTCAGGTTTCATCGCGACCCGCTCGATCCGGCCGCGGTAAGGATCGAATTCCGGGTGATGAAACTCATTCTTCAGGAACTCGGCAATGATTTCTTCCTGTGATAGAGAACCCAGCTTGCGGATCCTTCCATAAGGTTCTGGAAGCCGCGCCGCTTCCCCCAAACCCAGAACAGAGTTCAGAATTGGAAGCGATACGACAAAGAGCAACAAGGCCATCATCACTAACTGTATGAGAATGACCTGATGAAGGTCGGCGTGAAAAAAGAATATCCCAAGCACCAGGGCGATACTGGCCGCCAGTTGTATCCACCCGCTGTTAACAATCTTGCGCGACATTTCGTACGCGATGATGACCGAGCTGAGGGAATAGACGCCGGTGGTGACTGCGTACAGCATCAGCAGCGAAGATATGTTGCCGTAGGCATTGAGATTGAACTGCGCCCCGAATGTAACCTTCCAGAACAGATCGGGGAGCATCCACAATCCCAACACTACAAACGAGACAATCGCTGTGACCAGCGCCAGAGAAGTCAAAAGCAGGGTACGGCCTTCAGCCTCCCCCGAACGAGTTCCGGCGGAGATGGGAAACATGGTGCCGACTACCGACCATGCGAACATGTTCACCACCCTCCCGACCAGGGCGACGGCCGCATAAAGGCCGGCCTCCGCTGCCGGAAAGAAATGCTTCACCAGTACGATGTCGAAGTTATTGATGATTACCTGTCCCACAAAAAACACGATGGCCTGCAGCCCTTCACGAAACGATGCCGGGATTCTCAAAAACCCGGTGTTCTTAACTCCCGGCCGGGCGAATATATAAGCGAGAATGACACCTCCGACGCTGGCCAGGACTGCGCCCTTCACGCCCAGCCCCAGTTTCACGAGCACGAAGGCGCCACCCAGGCGAACCAATCCTTCAAGAATGAGATTGACGGCCAGTGAATTGAAAGCGTAAACGCCCTGCATGCATCCGCGGCGGGCGCCCAGTGGGATGTAGAACGCCGTTCCCAGTCCGAGGAAAACAATCAGAGTGGCATCCGGCAGATTCAGGTATGCCGCGACCATGTTCCTGGTGACGATCAGAAACACGGCGACGCCGATGCCGACGATCCAGGCAAGGCGATGCAGCCCGGAGTAAACCGCGGCTTTCTCTGTCGCGGAATCGTGACCAGCCACCAGTTTGGCGCACACGATCTGAAACGAGAGAGTGACCGCCGACATCAACATGAGAAGCGTGTAAACGGCGGTCGCGTGTGCGAATCCGACAGGTCCGAGAAGCCGTGCAATCGCGAGGTTGTAAACCAGGTTCATTCCGCCGACTAGCCCAGAGCCGGCGAGCAGGGTCAGGCTGCCGCTGAGGATTTTGGTCCACAAACCTGGCTTCGGTGTGAGTGCGACTCGTAAAACATCTTCCTCAAGCGATGGGGTTTTCATGAGTTCTCCAACCGAGTGTCGTATGCTCGCGATCCAAGGCCGGAGCCGTCAGAACAAGTTGAGGCGGACCACAGGCAGAAGAGTGGTCTTCACCTGGCCGCCAAAATTGTAGAAAGTCTGCTGTTGCAACCCGAAGGAGAATCGCGAGGGGTAGGAGACCGGGACGCTGCCACTGCCGTCGTCGAAACTTCTTCGCACTGGTTTCAGATACGAGATCATGAACTCGCTTTGGGCATTGTCATAGGTGTGAAAACCCTCGCCACGGGAGAGCGTGAAAGAACCGGACACCTGCCATCGGGCATTGGGCCGGTAGTCGAACCTAGCGCCCGGCCGCATGGCCTGGGCGATGGCAAAGTTTTCGTCGATTACCCGCCAGGAGCGTAGATATTCGCCCAGGATCGCGACCGTCAATCGGCTGCCGATTTTGCGCTGCAGGCCAGCATAGGTCGAGGTCGAGTAGTACTCACGAATCAACGGACGTATCAGCAGATCGCGCACTGAATATCCGGCAATCAGCGAAGTCTTTCCCCAAGGACGTCCTACGGTGAACTCCAGGTTAGCCAGAGCATCGCGCGAGTGCAGGTTTTGCTCCGTAAATGGGCCCGCCTCCCGGATGGCGCTGGCCTGTATCGAGACCCAGTTAAAAAACGAGCTGGTAGACAGGTAGAGATATTGGCGGAAAAGGTCCTGGTTCATGTCCACCGGCGACGATGTGTCCCGACGGACGGTAAATTGCAACCCGGTATGGACCCGCAACGAGTTTGTACCTAACTGAAAGATAGGGCTGATGCCCCCATTGAGCATGGTGTCGTAGGTGTTGCGGTTCTGAATGAGGTCGTTGCTGGGGAACGAGAATTTTCCACTGGTGAGGCTTTCACCGACGAAGCCTTCGATGGTCGGAAAGTTATTCAGATGCACGCGATACTGCGCCTCGCCCAGGCTCTGAAACGAATGCCTCGGCGGGGGGAGAGTGGCGGGAGTAATTCCGGGCAACAACTTGGCATCCAGCGTGTAGACGTTGATGTCCTCGAGAACGGGCTCAAACGACGCTTGAGGAAGCAGGCTGACCTTCTGATTGATTTGCCGCCCTTCTTCTTCGGCAAGTGCAAACTCGGCACTCTGGCCGGCTTGTTGCGCGTCGGGTGCGGCCAGCATGCCCGCGCGAGTAAATGCGGACAGGGCATTCACCGTTTCCTGTCTCTGGCGATACAGATTCGCCCTGGCCATCATGTAGTCATAGTCGTCTTTGAATTCGTTGGGATTTCCCAGCTTGGCCAGCGAGGCCGCAGCTGCCTGGCTGTCTCCCTCCGCGAGGTAGGTATTTGCCAGGCCGATTGAAACCACCCGCGGGTCGGCGCCCGATAGGCGGGCTTTCTCGAAATAGGTCTTGGCCAGATCAAAGTCCTGCGTCGCAAGAAAAATGTTGGCGGCGTCAACGAAGTCAGTTGAGGTAACCCGTGGCGACTCGCTCACGCGAGCTTCGGCAAATCCCAGCCCGATCTGACGGCGAGCTTTGTCGTTCTGCCCCTCATTCACAAAAATGTGAGCGATGGCTAACCGGATCGCCAACCGGTTCGCCTTGGGGTCTTCGAGTGCACGCGAAAAATGCTGCATTGCTGCATCTCCGTCGCCCAAGGTCAGCAATGCATTGCCGGTGGCCATCAGGATGTCCACTTGACCCTTGGCGTACTGCTCCGCCTGTTGAACGTTGCGGAGCGCAGCCTCGCGATGGCCTAGTTTGGCGTTTGCTTGTGCCATCTGGGCATAAATCGCCGGGTTCTCCGGCGCCAGCTTTACAGCCGCGTCGAGGCTATCCAGGCAATTCTGGTAGCGATGCATCTGGTACAAGGTATCGGCCAGCGCCAGTTGCGTCGTCAGGTCATTCGGCATTTCGTCCAGAGCGGTGCGATACTCTTTTTCCGCAAACGAGAGTTTCTGCTGCTGCCGGAAGGCTTCGGCGCGGGCCAGATGCCAGGCTCGCGGCGTACCTAACAATTTCTGCGAAATGGTGAGCTGTTCAAGCGCAGCTTGCGGACGATGAAGTTGTAAGAAGGAGTAGGCAAGGCCAAAGTGGGCTTCGCCGTAGTCCTGGCGAAGTTTGATGGCGGTTTGGAAATCAGCCACCGCCTGTTTTGCCTGGCGAAGATTATTGCGCATGAAACCCCGGTTGGCGTAACCGGTAGCCATCTTGGGATCGCGTTGCACCGCTCGGGTAAAATCTTCCAAGGCCTCCTGAAACAGGCCGGCTCGGGCGTGAACGTAACCCTCGATCAAGGCCAGGTCCCGATTGTTTGGAAGAAGCGGCTCGTACTTGACTGCCAGGGCTAGCGCGTCGTCGTAGCGGCCGAGATAATAAAGGTCATAAGCGAGATAGACAGGCGCTTGCGGATCTCGCGGCAGTCGCTCGATCACTTTGTGGCCCAGGTCCGCGGCTTCCTGGTAACCGCCCGTCCAGGTCAGGTAGCGCTGCCGCTCGCGCATCACTTGCGGATTGTCATTCATCGCTCCGGTGGCGCGGTCCAGCCATTGCTTCGCGAGAACAAGATTGCGGGCTTCGAGAGCTGCGTTCGCTCCGCCGGCCACGATCAAGCTATTGGCCGACATTCTCTGATGGGCGGCTTCATAGCTGGCTTGGGCAGCGCGGAAATTTCTTTGCGAGGAATACAGGTCCCCTAAAGCCAAATGGGGAACGAATTCCTTGGGGTAGAGCCGGGCGACCCGCGAAAAATAGTCTTCCGCACTTTTCATGTCTCCCTGCTCGCGGGCCAGATAACCCAGCGAGATCATCGCCTGCTGATTGTGTTTATCCAGTTCGAGAGCTTTCAGAAACAGGTTGCGGGCAGCGTCCTTCTGGCCGAACTTCCACAGCAGGTTTCCGTAGTTCAGGAGGGAATTGACATTGGATGGCCCCAGCACCAATGCTTCTTGCAAATCTTTGTCAGCTGCCGCCAGATTACCGGAGGCCGACTCGATTGCCGCGCGCAGCCGTAGAAATTCTGGCCTGGCGGCATCAGAGACTTGTACCTGCTGGATTTCGCTCGCGGCAAGGTCCAGCTGCTTCCCGGCCTCACCTGGGTTGCCCGCCTGCTGATAAATGTCGTAGAGGTTCAGGCGAAGCTGAAGCGAATACAATGGTCCCTCTTCAGTCGTGGCGGGCAGATTGCTCAATGCAGCCTGGTATTCATGGATCGCGTCTTCCGGGCGTCCCTCCGACACGGCTATTTGCGCCTGAATTGCGTGCAAGCGATAGTAGTTTCCATTCAACCGTTTTGCCTGTTCGAGGAAAGCCTGCGCGGCATCGCTTTGGCCCGCATTGAACAGTGCCTGGCCGGCGCTTAACTGGAATGCCAGATTCCCTTTGGTAGCCTTTGCTACCTGCGCGTAGAGGGCCGCAGCTTCCTGTTTGCGTCCCGCCAGATCGTAGCTGTAGGCCAACTCTGCCAGCACATCCGGAGTTTTCGAAGGCAGGGCTTTCAAGATCGCAATCGCCTGGTCATATCGGCCGCTCTCCCGGTACTCACCGGCGATGGCGCGCAGTATCTCCGGATCACGGGGCGCACGGCTTTGGGCGCGAGCCAGAGATTGCCTGGATTCTTCCGGACGCCCAAGCCGCTGGTAAGCCCGCGCCAGTAACAGGTCGGTGCGGGGTGAGGATTGCACAGCCGCGGCGCGCCGAAGCAGATCCAAAGCCATCTGCGGGTCGGAGTTCAAAGAAAGTTCGCCTGCAAGCTGCAAGGCGTTAGCATCTTTGGGATTGCCCTCGGCGACTTTCATCAATAGTTGTCGGGCTTCTTCGCCGCGGCCCATCTTGGCGTAAGTTTCGGCCAGACCGGCGAGCCCCGCAGTTGAATTCGGCCGGTCCTGCAGCCCGTGCTTGTAGGCATCTACAGAAAGTGGATAGCGGTCTGCCAGCCGCGCAGAATATCCCAGCAGGAACCAGAGGTCGGCATTTTGCGGCGCAGCCTTTGCCGCTTGTTCGGCAAACGCGACGGCCGCGCCGTAATCTCCTTTTTTCAATGCGTCTTGTGCCGCGCGGGCCTGGCGTGCCACCTCGATGCTCGATCCCCATCCTAGATTCTGGGTAGAAGAACCTCCGCTGCCGGCCTGACTCTGTTTTTGCTCTTTGGCTGCGGTTGAAGCCGTCCCCTTATTGAGATCGAAGGTTTGGCCTAGAGCCAGATTGGCCAGTGTGAGGATGAAAGCAATTGCAGTCGGCGACCGGTGGTTCAATTTTTGTCCCCCCCCGAAGCAGGGCCTCCCTCGTGGTTTTGCCAGCTCGCACCTTGCGGTAGTGTTCAGATGCTGCCGCCCTTCTTCAGGCTGCATGCGTAAGGTTTGCCGGGTGGATCCAAACGGCTTTTGAGCAACCTTCGGGCGGCCTTGCGGAATCAAAAACTCCTCGAAGGTACAAACTTGAAGGTACAAATTATGGAACGCGGTTACGTGACGCCCGTTGGCAGGGACTCTTACTGTGCAGTCCCCATGCTCGCAATCGTGTTGATTGCCTTGGCGGTTCACGGACCGCTTCTATTGATGCAGCTTCCGGCGGGTTCCTTCGACACCAATTTCCATATCTTTTTTGCTTCTCATTACGCTCAGCATTGGTTCAATCCGTGGAACGAAAAGTGGTTCGGCGGATTCTCACAAACCACGTATCCCCCTCTTACCCACCAATGGATTGCGTTGTTTTCCAATGTGATCGGCTTGAACATGGCCTACATGCTGGTGCAATTGCTGGCGATTTTATTGCTGCCGGTGGGGATGTACCGTTTCGCCAGGATCTGGGTGGATGAACGGTCGGCGAGTTACGCCGCGTTAGGGAGTGTGTTCTTTGGCGCTTTAGCGTTCATGGTGTACCAGGCCGGACAGCTTGCGACGGTTGCGTCTGCTTCGCTGTTCTTGAACGCGTTGCCTTACTTCTATGAGTGGTCGGCTGAAGCTGATATGCGTTCGTTGATCAAAGGGATCGCCATCAGTCTAGCTGCCGCCGCGGCTCACCACGTGACATTGATCTTTGGCCTAGTCTTGTTTGTGGGGCCGGTATTGTGGCTGGCATGTATCGATGCTGGCGAAGGCCGTGCCCGCGGCTCGATTGCCGCGGTGATTTCCCGCGCCGTAGGGTTCGCGGTGGCGGCCGGCGCCGGGATCGGAGTGGTTTTGTTGCCTTACTGGATGACCATACTCCGGCACCCGATTGTGCAGATTCCCATTCCGCACGACAGTAGGAACAACTATTTGCTCAATTCGATTACCGGAGTGAATTATTTCGTCATTCCTTATGGCGCGCTGATTCTCGCCCTGCCGTTCCTGATTCTGCGCGGCTCCACGGTCCGGCGCTTACGGCCTCTGCTGTTTAGCTTCTGGGTCACTTTTCTCTTTGGACTGGGCGGCACCACACCTCTGCCCAAATGGCTGCTGGGGCGCGCATTCGAGGTTTTAACTTTTGAACGTTTCGCGTTTTGGGCGGTGCTGATATCCGCTCCAATCGTGGGGCTGCTGGCCATAGAGCTGCTGGACCGGTTCCGTACCAAGGCCGCGCTGGCATTATCGTTGGCGGCCATTGCCTCATTGGGCGGCGCCATGGGCTGGCTCGTGGTCAATCCATACCGGCCGGCCTCAACCCTGGATGTCTCGCCAGTGGTCGCGTTCCTGAACCGTGACGGTCACGATCAATACCGTTACCTCACCCTGGGCTTTGGAAACCTGTTGGCAAAAGTCTCTACCTACACCGAGGCGAATAGCGTCGACGGAGACTACAACTCGGCGCGCCTGTTGCCCGAGATGACGCGATACGGATCAGCCCAACTTACCAATGCCAAGTTCTACGCGACTGCAGGCATGGAATCTCTGCGTTCAATGTTGAAGCACGCCAACCAGTACGGCCTCAAGTACGTATTCGTCCACGATTCCTATTACGAACCGCTGCTCACCTTCTCGGGCTGGCGAAAAATAGAGACTTACAACAACGGGGCGATCACCGCCTGGTCAAAAGACGACGTTCCCCCCGCTCACCCGATTGAGTCCGATGCCAAGCCGGCCCCTTGGGAAGGACTGCTGTGGGGAACGCTGCCCATGGGAAGCAGTTTCCTGGCTATGGCTCTGGTGTTACTGCTGCCCGGTCGCCCGCGGTTGGCGGAGCCGGTTGAAATTGCGCCGCGGGTGCAAAAGCACTACGTGGCCGAGGAAGTCAGATGAAGTACCTGATACCCATCATCATTCTGGTTGTGACCGCTGGGCTGGTCGCTTTGGGTACGCTGGGGCCGACTCGCCCGGGCGCTACCACCGGCATCACATCAGGCACGGCTTTGCCGGGACTTTCGGCAGCGGCGGCCACCCCGGAACAAGCGGTTGAAAGGCTGCTCAACCAGATTCAGAAGCGGGAGTGGCGCGCTGCGTACTCTGAACTTGCCAATAAGGGAGATGTCGACGAGGCGCTGTTTACTCGCGATTTGACCGGCAATAATGGAAGCCTCCGCACCCTTTCGGGATTGGAGAGCTGGGAACTGTCGCCTCTTCATGCGACCAACCAGGAGGCTCAGGTCCGCTCCACCTTGCGCTGGTCAACCGCGGTTGGTCCTCTTCGCGACGTGAAAGATCTGAGAGTCGTTCGTCAGGGTGATGCCTGGAAGGTGGTTTGGCCGGTGCCAAAATTTCCCAATCTCCCCGCCCAGGTAATACCGGTGACCTATCTACGATGGGATTTGGTGACGCCCTCGGGCGAAGGGGAATGGGGAGACCGGGCCGTGGACGCACCCCGCGTCCGAATCGTCTCGATGAATGCCATCCCCTATCAGAACGGCTGTGTAGTCATGGGTGAGGTGGTGAATGAAGACACCATTCCTGCCTACGTAAACGTCAATGCCACTCTGGTAGACGGAAGCGACAAGGCAATTGCGGAAGAAAATAGCTTCGACAAAATCTCGCACGTTCTCCTGCCCAAGCAGGTCTCGCCCTACCGGGTGGATTTTCCCAACGTTGGCCTGGACGGAGTGAAGA
>Ga0134124_10001460_pt1 | contig 19048 bp, 39 predicted proteins | sample KB304_FD_96880 | JGI IMG/M metagenome (GOLD analysis project Ga0134124, IMG submission 96880) | Terrestrial soil microbial communities without Nitrogen fertilizer from Kellogg Biological Station, Michigan, USA - KB3-0-4 | ecosystem: Environmental > Terrestrial > Soil > Unclassified ...
CGCGGCGAGGGTGGCGGTGATGTCTACGGCGGACTTGCCGTTGAGGGAGAGCACGACGACCGCGGCGAGTAGGCCGAGGATCGCGGCCACACCAGCGACAGCTGTTACTGGGTGTACCCCGACCTTCCGCCGCACCGGGCCACCTCCGGTTTGGTCGGTCATCGTGCCCCCCTTCCCCCCTACCCCCCAGTAGAAGCACCGATGGGCGGCAGTGTACCTGCCGCCCACGGGTGTTGATCAGTCGTTCGGTCAGTGGCGCCGGTGTGCCTTGACTGGCGCCGTGGCGGTGATCGCCCGGACGGCCGGGCCGATGTTGCCGGTGGCCCAGTCGTCGTACGCGCGGGCGTTGATCGGTGTCCAGTCCACGACCGGGGGGCTTCCTGTTTTCGGCCCGGGTTTGAGGGGCTCGCGGTCGTCGCGCCACGCCTGGACCAGCATCCGCAGCAGGTAGCCGAAGACGCCGCACCCGACGCCGCCCAGCACGGCGACGACGAGGACCAGGCCGACGCGCTCGGTCATCGGTCGTGCTCCGGGTCGAAGCCCCTTTGAAGCAGCCCGACCACCTCACCGTCACCCTCGAACAGGTCGATGAGCGCGCGAGCGACGGCCGCGAGGGTCTCGTTCATCGCCCCGGAGATGCCGGGGTGCCGGACCGCGAGCTGCATGGCCGAGATGATGCAGAACAGGGTGTAGGGGCCGACGGTGATCGTACGTGTCTGCCCGGCTTGCTCGGCGGCGACCAGCCGGGTAATCGCGGCGATGTTGACCATGTCATCGACGGTGGACACGGCGGCCAGGAGGTCACGCATTCTCTTGGCGGCCAGGAGGTCATGCGCTCCGGCGGTGTCCATCACACCTCCGCTCGTGCGGCGGCGGCTGGGCAGTCCGCCGCGCAGGGCTCGTGAGGGCCAGCTCCGCAGCCGAACGCGCAAGGTAGGTCCGACTGTGGCTGCTGGGTCGGAACGACCGTCAGGGGCCGTTCTGGCGGGCCGGGTGGGTCCTTGGGCATGAAGTCGGCGTACAAGTTGAGCGGGCCGATCACGAGCGCGTTCATGCCCGCGGCGACGATGTTGGCGGCGTGCGCGTCGAAGTACACCCGGATCTCTGCCGGGCCGCCCTGCGAGGCGTGCCGCGCGACTAGGTACGCCTCGCACGCCATGCCGAGCGGGTCCCGCTCGCCCTCCGAGGTCGCGTCACGCCGAGCGACCACCCTGGTTGCGATGTCGTCCAGCGCCGGGTACAGCGGTCCGTCGTCGTCGAGGATGAACCCCCATGTGAACGTGCCGACCAGCCCGAGCGTCTGCCAGGCGCCGCGACCATCGACCCGCGCGCTGCGGGTCCAGAGGTGGCGCTGGCCGCGCAGGACGGTACCGGGTGGTGGTTCGCTGGGCAGCGAGTACGAGTGCAACTGCGGTTCGGCAAACAGGCTGGTCATGACTGCCGCTCCTCGATCTCGCCGAGCGGCGGCGACCACACGCCGTCGTCGCGCTGGACCTTGATGCCGCCGCCGTCGACCCAGAAGCGGATCCGGTACGGCGACCGGCCGCGGTACTCGGCAAGGTCGTTGAGCAGCATCTCGAGGTCGGTGCCCTGGACCTTCACGACGGTTGTCATAGGACCGCCGCCCCTGCTGGGTCTTCGGCTGGTGCGGCGGTGCGGATGACCAGGCCGCCGGGCAGTACTGCCGGGTAGAACGTCTTCGGTCGCTCCGCGATGGCGTGCTCTGCGGCTACGTCGCGGGGTTGTTCGGCGTGTCGGGCGCTGTGTGCCCTGCCGTCCACGACCAGACAGCCGAGGCTGGCGCCGGTGTCGCCGATGGGTGCGCCGCAGCGCACGCAGCACACCTCTTTGCCCTGTGGTTGGTACTCAACGTCATCGACGATGAGCACCGCGGATGCGGTTGTCACGTGGGTGTTGCTCCTTCCGTGGTTTCCGGCTGGCCGTGTGGCGGCCGGTGCGATCCGGCGCACTCGTCCGTGACCAGATTGCCGAACTTGTCATGCAGCGGGTGTTTCCTCATGCCCCCGTCGTAGTTGACGGTGCCCTTCCACCCGCAACATCGGCACCGGGCTTTCTGGTGTTTCGTGCGCCCCGTTCGGACCATGACAGCAGGCTACCCCGCCCCCGGTTTTGGGGGGTGTGATTTCTGTCACACTTATTTGTAAAGCGCTGGTCAATGCAATGTGCATTTGACCAGGCAATATACAGGCTGCACAAAACAATGACCGTCCACATTAGATATATAATTCGTGGACGCCTATTGCTAATCGCATTCCCATAGGCTACTGTTCTTCTATCAGCCAATGCACGGCCAACATCTTGGGAGTTGGAAATGAACCGCAAAGCTATCCTCGCCCGCCTGGCCCTGACGATTCTCGTTACCGCCGGAATCTTCTACGTGTCCGCCGGACACATCGTTGATGTGGCAATGGCCCACGGCAACCCGTTCCGCACCGCGGTCGTCTACCCGCTCGCGATTGACGGGCTCATTCTCATCTCGGCGTTGACGATGGCAGCAAACGTCGCAGTGTCGAAGGAAACGCGCCGGTACGCCAAGATGGCGCGTTACTTCGGGTTCGCCGCAACACTGTTCGCCAACCTCGCGGCGGCCGGCTCGCTCGACCTCGTCGACCTGGGCGTCAACCTCATCCCGGCGGTGGCGCTCATCCTGATGATGGAGGTCGTCATCTCGTCGGTGAAGCTCACCCCCGCGGCCCGCAAGAGCGTCCGCCGCTCGCCCGGCGCGAAGCCTGCGAAGCTGCACAGCGTGGCCTAGCCCCGACGCGCGACGGAGGCCCCCCGGTCAGCCAACCGGGGGGCCTCCTGGCGTACGACGTCGCGCCCTTGGGGAGCGCGAGCCGTGGCGTCCTACCCGCACGAGCTAGCGATCACGGGGGTTCTCGACCAGCAAGCCAAGACACTCGCAGCGAATTGGAGTACTCGGCCCCGGGCGGGACGCCTCACAGCAGCGTACCGCGGTACCCCGCCGGTAGGTTGCCGTTGTCGCGGTGCGAGTTCACCCACAGCATCTTGTGACGAACGGAGCAGAACACATAGATCGCCATCGGCTGTGGCACCTGGCCGGTGGCGACCATCCATGCCTCGGTCTCGTCGATCGGTTCGGCGGGCACCCGCGCCTCGAACTGGGTGTGTCCGGCCCGCTCGCAGTCGTCCCAGCAGCACGGCAGGATCTTCCCGACCCGGTTCCGGACGACCGTCACGACGGGTTCACCGTCACGTTGAGCCGGCCGAGCAGCTCGCCGAGCGCGTCAGGGTCGACCGCGACGGGTTGGCGCTCTAGCCTGCCCGCTACGGCTTCCATCGCGGCGAGGCTGGGGAACGGTGGGCACGAGCCGATCCCTGCCGCCTGTAGGGCAGCTAGGGCGGCCGGGTCGGGCACCCTGCGATAGCGCGGCCCCCACGACAGGTAGACCTCGGGCCGTCCGGCGACTGAGCAGAGGAACATCGATCGACTCCTTCGGATCTTCCAGGGTGACGGGTTGTCCGCCGCCGCGGTGTGCACGGTCGACAGGTGCAGGTGGCCGGTGTGCGGGTCGCTGCCGGTGTAGTTGCGCCAGACCCACGGGACGTTGGTCGCGGAGAACACCCGCCGCCCGAAGATCACGTATGCGATGCGGGGGTCACGCGAGACGCGGAGCTGCTCGCCGATGCTGCCCATGTCGGCGCCGTGGGCCGGGTCGTGGGTGAGGTCGATCGCGCACACCACGGGCGTCGGACCGAGCGCCGGATACAGCCGCGGGTTGTGGTCGGAGGTGGGTTCCGCCTGGTGCACGGCGTCGCCGATCGTCCCGTCGCTGAGCTTCGACCGGTTCGGCGCAAGCTCGTCGACCTGGCCGCGGAGGACGAGCAGCGAACGAACCACCCGCCACGCCCCTGGTGCCATTTGGATGCGCCTCCTTTTCAGTGGTCGAGCGGGATGACGGTCGACACCTGGACGAACGCCGAGCCGGCGGCGACCACGGACACGTTGCCGTTGGTGTCGACCTGGAAGACGCCGGTCGTGTTGGCCACCACGTACTGCGTGGTGGGCCGGTAGCCGGTGGGCAGGGTGAAGATGACCGAGGTTGGGATGGTGCCGCCCGAGGCTTGCCCGGCGATCCAAAGGCCGCTGTCCGGTGCGGCTACCTTCTTGTAGGCCAGGTTCGGGAACCCGGCGCCGCGGTTCACCCACGAGTTCTGGTAGCCCGGCCCGGAGGACACGTCATGCCAGGTCTCGGCGACGCCGCCAACCTCTGCCTTGATGCCGACGCTCGCGAACGCCTCGGTAGCATTGAACGTGATCTTATTCTTTACGGCGGTACCGGCGTTGTTCCAGCCGAACTCGCCGATCGCGGACGACAGCAGCGCGTACCCGCCGAGGCGGCTCGCGTCGGACTCCTTGACCACCTCGAACAGGCCCAGGTTCGCCGAGTCGTCGAGGAACATCCGGATCCGGCGGGTCACCCCGTCGCCCGGGTCGTACTTGCCAGAGTTGACGCCCAGGTCACAGCGGGTCGCCGAGCCGGCAACCACCGCGTTGATGAACGCATCGTTCGTGCCGTCGGTGCTGAAGAACTGGATCACCGGTGAGGCGTTGTTGGGGTTGATCTCGATGCGTGACCCGTTGGCCGCAATCACCGTGATCTTGCCCGTGGTGTCGTCCAAGATGATCTCAGGCGGGCCGGTGGCCCCCGCCGGTAGGACGAACGGCGACGGGATGTCGTTGGACCAGCCGCCACTACCCACGGGAGATCAGGCCGCGGAGCAGCCCCGCCGGGCCGCCCTTGGGCATCTTCCCGCCGCCCGCCAGGACCATGCCGGCCTTGACCACCGCGGCGGGTAGGTGCCGGCGCACGACGCCATGCTGAGGCGTGTCGGTGACGAGGACCAGGGCGCCGCTGGGCGCCTCGTAGAGCGCGAAGGTACCCGCGAGCAGGGGCACGGGCTCGTCGGGCGCCAGGGCGCTCCTGAGGGTCTCGTCGGGGGTGTCTGGCGTGGCCGCCATCATCGCGGCGGCGGCGTGCGCGGACATCGGCCCGTACTCGGTCATGCCCTGCGAGAGCGCGTGCGCCCAGCGAGCCGGGTGACGGGGACAGTCGGGGTGATGCTCCTGGGGGCAGCCGGGGAGCTGGCGGCAGAACACGGTACGCGCGAACGCGAGCAGCCGGGCGTTCTCCCGCTCGCCGGCAGGGTCGGTCGTCATGGGTGGTCCTCTTTCCGGTGGCGGGCGAGGTTCGGGTTCTTCTTGGCCAGGAAGAACGACAGCAGGCCGCGTTTCTCCTTGGGCGCCTTGACCCTGGTGGACAGGTCCGGGAAATGCGTGTAGCCGGCCCGTTTAATCATGTTGACAAGGGCGCTGATGTCGCCGGTGGCGTCCGTGGCCTGTAGCTCGATCTCCGCTGGTACGCCACGCGCGAGCGTCTGTTCCAACGCGTCGATGATGCGCGGGTCTATCGGTTTGGGTCGTCGGCCGACGCCTTTCTTCGAGTGCACGGGTCTATAGGTCATAGTGGGCTCGCTGTTCTGGGGTAGAGATAGACGATCGGCGCCGTGCCGGTGGCCACGTTCCAATAGAAGTAGATCGTCTGCCCGGCCCGTACCGGCATCGCCTGGTTGGGGTCGTACTCGTTGCGGTCGCCTCGGATCGCCGCGCTGTAGAAGGTGTTGTCCAGCCACACCTCGAACTGCCCACCCGGACCGCGGATCACGATGTGGTACACCTCGAAGTCACCCGCGATAGACAGGTCTTTCGGGGTAAACGTCACCGTCCACCCGCCAGCCAACAGCGGGTTGGTCTGGTCGGCCGCTCCCTTCGCCTGCCGGACGCCGAGCGCGGTCACGTCACAGCATCCACTGCGCGAACTCGGGGACCTCCTTGACGGTCGCCGAGAGGGTCACCTTGGCGCCGTTGGTCAACGACGAGCCAGCCACCACGAGGTCATCCCCCGCGTGCAGGACCGCCGTGTTCTCCGGGAGCAGGATCGGCGTTGCCAGGGTGATGCCGGGCACCAGGAGGTCATGCGGCGACGACGAGTTGACGAACACCGACACCGTCTGTGTGCCGGTGATGCCGGTCACCGCGAGCCGGCGCAGCGACCACACCATGCCCGCCTCGGGGCCGGTGCGGTCGCTGCCGGTCGGGCCGCCGAACTCCAACACCCCGGCGCCGTCAACCGTGCCGGTGAACGAGACCCGTTGGAACGTCACGCCGCGGGCCAGCTCCTGCACCCACGACTTGCGGAAGTCGACCAGGGCGTCGCCCAGCTCCTTCGGCGTGAGCAGGTCCAACTCAACGCCCGCTTGCAGTTTGAACTTCACGCGCGTACCTCCCGCGACAGAAAGTAGATCCCGATCAGCACGAACACGGCACCGCCGAGGCCGAGCGCGCCGCGCATGATGTTGGTTGGCAGAAACAGCCGGGTTACCGCGTCGGCGACCCGGGACATCGACGCGGCCGACGTGGCGATCCCCGCAAGGGCGTTGCCCACGTTGTCGATTGCCTCGGTGATCCCGCCGGACACGATCCGCGGCACCAGCGGCAGGCCACCGCCGCCGCCGGGCGCCTCGGCGGTCGCCGGGCCGCCGGTAACGCCGGGCATCCGCCGGATGCCGTCCACGTGCGCCCAGTACGAGTCAGTCAGTGGCGCCTCGCGGACCGGGGAGCCGCGGTGCGGGGCGTTGATGATGGTGCCCGCACCGGAGTACATGCCCACGTGGGAGTGCGGTTTGCCGTCCCACGAGGAGAAGATGAGGTCGCCCGGCTGGATCTGCCCGCGGTCGACTGCCTGGCCCACCTTGACCTGTTCGAACGTGGTGCGGGGCAGGGTCAGCCCGAACGCCTTGTAGACGTACTGCATCAGCCCGGAGCAGTCGAACGAGTCCGGGCCCTCGGCGCCGAACACGTACGGTTTGCCGATCTGGTCGCGGGCCCGGCGGACGAGGTCGGCGCCGCTGACGCTCACCGGAACCAGCGGTGTGAACGGGGCGGCGTGTCGGGCGGCGTGGCCGGCGCCGCGGGCGTGGCCTTCTTGCGCTCGTGGCGGGCCAGGTACCGCTTGGCCGCGTCGCCGCGCAGCATCACGAAGTCGTCTTGGTCGTCGTCCTCCTCGTCGGCCGGGTCGTCGTCGTCGTCCTGGTCGTCGTCGTCGTCCTCGGCGAGCTGGGCGAGTATCTTGGCGCGTTCTTCCTTCGACAGCTTCGGCATCGGTGTGTTTCCTTCCGGTGGCGGATTTTGGCTGCTGTGGTAGCAGTGTCCGATGATCGTTGGCGGCTAGTGTATGTGCCACGTCGAGCAAGGAGGGTCGGACATGAGCGCAGGAATTACGGGGCTGCTCGAGCGGATCAACTTCCGCGACGAGGGGGAGCCGCCAGAGGCGGATGTGGCCGCCGCGTTGTCCGAACTTGATCAGGACCCGGAGCCGGGTAGGAAGACGCCCGCGCGGCGGGGCCGCCGCACGACCACCCGCCGCCCGGCGGCCGGCGGCGGGCAGCCGAAACAGCGCACCGCCGCGCAGGTCCGTAAAGACCTGACGGACGAGTTGGAGATGTACGCCAAGATGGGGGCGCTCGCCTACTCGGTGCGCTGCCAGCAGTGCGCCGGGCCGCTCGACGCGCAGTCGCGGGCCATCGCGGAGTCGCTCGCGGCGATGATCGCGCGGTCGGAATGGCTGCTCGCGCAGGTCAGCCGCACCACGCTGCTCGCGGACATCTTTAAGCTGCTGCACGCGCTCTACCCGTTCGGCCGGGCGCTGTTCGACCACGGCTCGCACGTCCACGAGCACGACCAGGCCGAGGGGGGCACCGGTGGCACTGACTGGAACGCGTACGACCGGTACCAGCCGTACCGTCCCGAGTAGGCTCCGGGTCCCGGAACGGGTGGACTGGGCGCTGCTGGGTCCGGAGTTCCTCGAGCAGTGGGGCCGCCCACGCGGCAAGCTGATGCCCGAACACCTGTCGATCTACGGTCAGACCGGGTCGGGCAAGAGCTACTTCGAGGCGTGGGCGCTGTCCGAGCGGGCCGCCGCCCGGGGCTCGCACGTCGTGGCGCTGGTGACCAAGCCGGCCGACTCGACGATGGCGGGCATGGGCTGGCCGGTCGTCGAGCGCTGGCCACCCGGCTACGGCAAACCTCAGGTGATCTACTGGGCGAAGGCGCCCGGCAAGCCGGGCAACCCCGAGGGGATACGCAAGCAGCGGGCGTCGGTGGCACACCTGCTCGACTCGCTGTGGCAGCCGGACGCCAACATCATCCTTTCGTTCGACGAGCTGGCCTACGTCGTGGAGGATCTCCGGTTGCGCTCGACGGTGACCCGTTACTACCGCGAGGCGCGGGCGCTGGGAATAACCATTGTTGCCACCACGCAGCGACCGGCGGGCGTGGTCCGGCAGATGCACTCCGAGGCGGGGTGGAAGGTTGTCTTTGCCCCCGAGGACGAGGAAGACGCACGTCGGATGGCCGAAGTGCTCGGCAACCGGCGGCACTATATCGACGTGTTGATGGACCTGGACCGCGAGCGGTTCGAGTTTCTGATTGCGCGCAAGCTCACCAGTGAGGCGTACATCTCGCACCTGCCGCCGCCGAAACGCGCACCGGACACCGCGCGACGGTAATCAAAATCGGGCGGAAGGAATGCGCCGGGACCGGGGGGTCCCGGCGTTTTGGCTGCTCAGGTTGTGTACCTGTTCGCCTGCTGGATGTACTATTCCGCGCAACTGATCATTGGATGGCAGGAGGCTAGGTGCACTCCCACTTCAGCGCGCTCACTGCGCTCAACGTGTTCTTGGCCGTGCTGATGGTGGGCACGCTGTGGCGCCTGCTCGCGCTGCACGCCGCGTCCGCGCAGTCGCCGGCCCTCCGCAACCTGGGCGCCGCTATGGCGTTCCAATACTGACGGACTGAGGAGCGTCAATGCCCGCACTGACAGCGGCCCCACCGCAGGCCAACCCGACCGCGGCCCCCGCCGCGGGCGGTGGGACGGTCCCGTTCTTCTACGGGTCCAACCGGTACGTGGAGAAGTTCGCCACGGACACCTGGCAGCTCACCACGACCACGAGCGAGTTGGTCCACAACATCAACCCCGGCGGGTTCCTGCAAGGCGTGCGGGTGCAGTTCCGCTCGACCGGCGGGGTCGGCGGCACCGCGAGCGTCGACCAGCCGTGGGTGGTCGTGCAGTCCGCCTCGTTGGAGAACATCGACGGCGCCCCGATCATGTACCCGATGGGCGGCTTCGCCTACTACTGCGGCGACCGGTTCTTCCGCCCGTGGAACGGCGACGCCGCCGCCCGGTTCGACTACGCGGCCGGGCCGAACCCGTCCATGTCGCTGTTCCTCAAGCCGGAGATCCGGCACACGGCCGGCGTGCTGGCCAACACCGACGCGCGGGCGCAGTACCGGGTCCGGGTCACGATGAACACGTTTGCGAACGTCATCACCTCCGGGTCGACGGCGCCCACGTTCACCGTGACGTTCTACCTCGAGACGTGGGCGCAGCCCGACGACAAGGACCTTCGGGACAACCCGATCGAGCCGCTCCCGCCGGGGCTCAACCTCGCCACGCTGCGCCGCCGCCAGGTCCTCGCGATCAACTCCGCGTCGGCCGACAACCAGTGGCAACTGTCCAACACCGGCAACGAGATCCGCGGCATCATCGCGATCGTCCGGGACTCCAACGGGGCGCGGCAGGACTACCTGAGCGACCCGATCCGGTGGCGGATCGACAACCGCTCGATGGGCGTCTTCAGCCCCGACGAGGTCTTCAACCGGATGGCCGACTTCTACGACGGGCTCGGGTTCAACCTCGTGGGCAGGCCGCAGGGCGTCTACGTGTGGCCGCGGTTCTACCAGCCCGGCGCCATGAAGGGCGAGAGCTGGTTGGCCACCACGAACGCGAGCTACGTGCTGTTCGAGTCCGCCACCCTGTCCAGCGGCACGAACCTGCCGGGCACCGTCGAGTGGGTCACTGACGAGGTTGTGCCGGTCGGTCCGGTGCCGATGGAGTTCGAGAGCATCTGATGTCGGCCGGCGGGGTGCAGGCGGGCGTTTCGGGCGCTGGCAGCGGCTACTACCGCGGCGACCCGCCGAGGTACGGAGGGATTGGTTCGATGGCTGGACCAGCGGGCGCCGGTACGGCGACGCGACGCGCGGCGGCCGGCTGGACGCCGACCGTCGCAAACCTGATGGTGTTGGTCCTGGTGGAGTTCGCCGCGTACGCGGCGCTGCGCTGGGCCTTCAAGACTGCCCACGGAGGCTGAGAGATGAGTAAGAGGGTCATTCTCGCGGTACTGGTCGGCTGGCTGATCGCCTTCGTCCTGCCGCCGCGGGAGCTGCTCAACAAGGTCCGCGGCGGCTGACGTGACGGGCGCGGCGGGCGTCGAGCGGCACACGCACGAGGACCACGGGCCGGGGGGTCTCGCGGTCCTCAACGCCACCCTTGATGTGGTCGTAATCCTGGCGTTCGTCGGGCTCGCGGTCATCGCGGCGGACTGGGCTATCAAGGCGCTACGGGCCAAGCGGTTCGCCGCCGAGGCCGACGCGTACGCCGCCGAGGTGGCCCGGGACCGGGCACGCGCGGCGGTCGTCGACGAGGACCAGGCCGACGAGGCCGCGGGGTGAACCTCGCCTTCGGGGTCGTGTTCATCTGGGTCGGTGCGGTGATGCTCTACCTCGCCACGCACGGCACCCAGGCGAGCACACCATGGGGGGCGTTCCAAGAGGCGCTAGGAGCGATCGGTGACGGCACCACTGGTAACGGGGGCGGCTAGGGCCGCAGGGGGCGCACGCGCCCGTACGGCGGGCGCGCGGGCCGGTTCTGACGTGGCCCGGCGGACCAGCTCGACGACGCGGAGGGCAAGCGGGGCGGCTGGGCCGGCGTCGCCGTCGAAACGGTCCGCGCCGCCGCCGTCTGACCGCAAGCCGGCGCCGCGGTCGGACGGCGGCGGCACCCCGGGCCACGACCGGGCGCTCAGGCCGTTCGAGAAGCTCCGCGAGCTGACGTTGCCCAAGCAGCGCGGGTCGCTGTCGTCCGGTCCGCGTCGGCTGCTGCTGGCCGAGTTCCTCCTGTGCATGGCGATCCTCGTGTTCACCCCCCTCGGGGAGAAGCACAAGGACGAGCCGGCGGGCGCGTTCATGAAACGCTCGACCGCGCTGCTCGCCGTGTTCTTCCTGCTGGGGCTCGTCTCGGCGGGCGGGCGCGGCGCGGCGAAGGCGGCGGCCGGGTTCGGCGGGCTGGTCACCCTCGGTCTGCTCATCACCAACCGGGACGTGGTGGTGAAGCTGGGCCAGCGGGTCGGCTCGACCGACGACACGCCGACCGACGCCGGGCCGCCCGGCGAAGGCGAGGACCCGGACGCGCTCGGCGGTGAGAACGTCGGCGCGGCGGTACCGGGCGGCGGGCCGCCGGACGTGCTCGGCAGCTTCCGCCTCGGCGGTGAGAACGTCGGCGCGGCGGTACCGATCGGCGGGTCGCCGATCCCGCGGAGCCGCCCGTTCGACCTGGGCGGGGCGCAGGTGGGCGGCTCGTACATCAGCCTGCCGGGGTGGCGATGAGCCGGGTGAGCGTGGGTGACCTCGTCGCCGGTGTGTTCGTGGTAGCGGCGATCATGGTTTTGGTGCGTCCGCAGTCGAAGGCCGCCCAGGCGGTCGACGCGGTCACCGGCGCCCTGGTCGCGATCGTCCGCCGGGCAACCGACATCTAGAGACAAGTGGGGGTAGCAGATGCACAAGGTGGGCGACTTCCTGATCGGGATCCTTTTCGTGGCCGCGATTTTCGTGCTGGTGCGGCCCGGGTCGCAGGGTCCGAGGCTGGTCGACTCGATCACGTCCGGGACGGTCAACCTGGTGAAAGCCGCGACCGGCGGCGGTAGCTGGTAATGGCCGCGCCGTTCACCGTCAAGGGCGCCAGCGGTCAGGAGCTCGGCGAGTGGACCGACGGCGGGAGCCTGGTCGTCCCCGGGTACATCGAGCTGGTGGACCAGTCCAGCGCGCCAGCGGCGCCGCGGTCCGGCAGGCTGCGGCTGTACTCGTCGGGCGGGCAGCTCGCCCAGGTCGACGCGGACGGCGGGTCGCAGCTGTTGGCCGGGGCGGTCGGTACCTCGGCGGTCGGCACGATCGCCGGGACCACGAGCGCGGGCGCCTCGCCGACGGTCACCATCACCGACTGCACCGACCAGCGGGGGAACTTCCTGCTCAACCCGGTTACGGGCGGCGGGGCGCAGGCCGCGGGGAAGGTCGCCGTCGTCCGGTTCGCTAGGGCCTACTCGACCGCGCCGGGTGCGGTGCTCATCACGATGGCGAACGAGACGGACTCCACGGCGACGATCGTTGTTGCTGTGCTGGCGGTCGCGACGACCGGGTTCGACATCTACGTGGGTACGGCGCTGACCACCGCGAAGGCGTACCGGATCTGCTATCAGGTGATCCCATGACGGAGATGCTGACCGCGCGGCAGCGGGCGACGCCGCCGCTGGGCGACCATCACCCGCGGCGGGCGCACTCGTCGGGCGGCGACGCGCCTGGCGGCATCCCGCGCACCATCGCGCCGGGTACCGACAACGACTTGGCCCGCTACCCGGGGACCGTGTTCGACGCGCGGGACCGGCGGGACCGCACGCCCTGGTACGACCGGGACTACTACCTGCCCCCGGCGCAGTCGTGGGTGTCGTGGACGGCGGCCGGGCCGGCGCGTCCGGAGCTGCACATGCGGGCGGTGCCGGCGTTGCGTCAGATGTCGGGCAACTCGCAGTCCCGCGGCTACCACGACCCGAACAACTACCAGCGCGGCCTACACACCAACCCGGCGGTTGGTGTCACCAGGACCACGGCGCGGTACCTGTCGGGCAACCCGCAGATGGCGGCGGGCCGGTTCGAGCGGTTGCAGGGCGGACAGTACAGCGGGCAGTCGTACAGCCAGACGACCCGCACCCAGGCGACCGCGGGCGCGCGAGGGAGGCGGCGGTGAAGCTACCTCAGGTGGCGCAGCTTCCACCGTGGGCGCTGCCCGCGGCGGTCGGTGTGGCCGGGCTGTCGTTCCTGCTGTGGGTGTACCGGCAGCACGAGCAGAACGAGAACACGCCGGACTGGCGGGCCGAAGGCGGCCCGGCAGCGGTGACCAGGGCCGGGCCGTTCGCGTCGTGGGCGGCCGCGATGCCGCCCACGATGACCGGCCCGTGCCTCGGTCTGTCGGTCGGCTGCACCCCACGGCAGTACGCGCCCACGCTGGTCGACTCGCCCGGCTCGTTCATCGGGGAGTGCTAATGGAAGGGCCGTTCCTCAAAGACTCGTTCATCTGGGACGACTGGGGGCCGATGCCCGCGGTCGCGTGGATGGGCCTCGGGCTCGGCGGGCTGCTCGCGGTCGCGGTGTGGCGCAAGAACAAGGAGGGCAGCGCGCCGGGCAACGACCCGACCGCACCCACCGGGGACGTCGCCGGCAGGGTGCCGGGCAACCAGACAGCGCCGTACGTGTTCGTCACCGACATCGGACCGTTCCAGTTCCCCAAGCAGGACCCGACACCGATCACGGTCACCATCCCCGAGGCGCCGCCCGGCGGCGGGCGCACCGAACCGCCGGCGCAACCGCCACCGCCGGCGCAACCCGTACCACCGGCGCCGCAGGCTCCCGCGGCGCCGGTGCGGTCCGGGCAAACCGTCACCGTGGCGAAGTACACGAGCAAGAACCCGCCGTGGAACTCCACCCTGTGGGGCATCGCGCAACGCATCCTCGGCAACGGCAACCTGTGGGGCAACGTGTGGAACGCCCCGGAAAACGCCGCCCTGCGCGCAAGACGCGGCGGGGACTACCACAAAATCCAGGCCGGAGACCAAATCTTCGTACCCAAGTAAGGAGCAGCAATGCCTCAGGTTCGTCTTGACGCCACTGGGCACGAGGTCCCGCCCACCGTCGCCGACGGCGCGACCGCGCTCACGTTCGGCGCGGTGTCCACCTCGGCGGTCGGCACGATCTCGCCGACCACCTCGGCCGGCGCGTCGCCGACGACGACGGCGGTCACCGGCGTGTCCTGCACCGACCGGCGCGGCTCGTTCAACCTCAACCCGGTGACCGGCGGCGGGGCGCAGGCCGCGGGCCAGGTGTGCCTCGTGCGGTTCGCCAAGCCGTACGCGGCGGTACCGGCGTGCGTGCTGGTGACCATCACGAACACCACTGACACCACGGCGGCGATCGTCGCGGCGGCGAACCTCGTCACCGTGGCCGGGTTCGACATCCTCGTGGGCACGGCGCTGACCACGGCGAAGGTGTACATCGTCAACTACTGGGTTCTGCCGTAGCCCGGTGAACCCGGTTTCGGTCGTCTCGGGGCTCGACCCGGGGACCGAGGTCGCATCGATCGACAGCCACGGCAACGCGCAGTTTGACGGCACGTTGCAAGTCGACGGCGCCGCAACGGTCGGCGGGGCGCTGGCGGTCGGCGGGGCGCTCACGGTCGCCGGGCAGGCAGTCACGCCCGGCGGCGGCGGGTCCGACGCGACGTACCCGCTTGCCGGGTACGGGCTGCTGGGCGCGTCGGGTGACCCGATGCAGTTCATGGGCGTGTCCGCGATCGGAAACAACCTGATCTTCTACCCGCGGGTGTGGGTGCCAGCGAACAAGGCAATCGGGTCGCTGTGGTGCGCGGTCCGGGACGCCGGCACGTGGGACGGGGCGACCGGCCCGAACGGCATCGCTCTGTACGACGACACCGGCACGTACGTCGATGTCACCAACACCACGGGCACGATGTGGACGGCGAACGGGTGGGTCGGCGGGGCGCTGACCCTCGGTACGGTCGCCGCGCAGGCGTCGGGCCGGTTCGTTTACCTGGCGGTGTTGCAGCGAGGCATGACCGCCTCGCCGAACATGCCGCTACCGTCATCGGCGAGCGATGCGCAATCACCGTGGTTCGACTTCGGGGTTGGGGTCACGAAGCGGCGGTGCATGTACAACGCGGGAACCTCGTTCCCGGCGTCGTTCAACCCGGCTAGCACGGGCACGGCAACTTGCTCGGTACCGCTGGTTGGGTTCAGCTAAAGGAGGGGTGATGCGGGTCAACGTCCAGGCCGCGGGGCTGGGGCTGATGGTCGCCACGACCGCGCCGCAACTGTGGTCCGTGTTCACCCCGGACCTGCACGAGCTGGCCACCCTGTCCGGCGCGGACCTGACCGCGCTACGCCGCGCGGAGCTGCAGGGCTCGCTGTTCGCGCTCGGGATGGGCGCCGGTGCGTCGCTGATCGCCGGGTCGCCGTGGCCGTTCCTCGTCTCGGCGCTGATGGTCGGCTACCTTCTCTGGCTATACGAGACCGGGCTTTCGGGCCACCAAACGAGGGGAGCAACACAGTCATGAGCTATCTCAGCAGCGCGCTCAACGACCTGATGGGGCACGTGTCGTTCGACCTGCCGCCGGACGAGGCGCAGGCGTTGCGGCAGCGGGTGATGGACGCGGCGCACGCGCTCGACGTGCGCGTGTCGAACCTGGAAAGCGGCGGCGACGACGAGGACCAGGCCGACGAGGACCAGGCCGTCACGCTCGAGGAGCCGGCGCCGAAGAAGACGGCGCCACGCACCCGGAAATAGATCCCCCCGTTTTGGGGCGGGCCGTGGCAAGATACGAAACGCGGGCCGCACCTCCCCGGTCGACCCGCGTTCCCAACTGCATCCGAAGGGAATCATAACCGATGACCAGGCGAACGTACGTCATCACCCCCCACGACACGTACGACGGCACCGGCGCCGTGTTCCCCACCCCCGCCGGGGTGTGCACAGACCTCGCTTTCGTGCTCGACCGCGTCTCGCTGGACTTCGACCAGGAGGGCGTTGTGGTGCTGTGCGGGGTGACCCGCGGGCAGCTCCGCACCGACGGGCTCGACACGCTGTGGCGCGGCGGGCTCGGCCAGGAGGCGTGGACCACGTTCCGCCCACGTAAGGGCGTCAAAGACCGGGCCTTCGTGCACCTGCTCCTGCTCGACGAGCTCGTGGCGTCGCGGTCGCCGATGTTCGAGCGGGACACGCCGCCGCCGGTGCTGGCTGACCGGCTGCACGCCTACCACGAGGCGACCGGGGCCGCGTTCCGGATGACACCCGGGGTGACCGGACACGCGATGATCCGGCGGCACTACTCCAACCCGATGCCGGGCCAGTCGCCGCTGTGGCACTACCACGGGCCGGTTGGCCGGGCCACAGGGCCACTGTGGTGGCAACGGAAGCCGACCGACGACCCGCTGTACCCCCTGGCGGTGAAACTCGACGTACGGGGCGCCTACGCCGCAGCGGCCGGCGTTGTGATGCTGCCGTGGGGCGCGCTCGAACTGGTCGACGTGCCAGTCTTCGACCGCGACCACGCCGGCTACTGGCTGCTGTCCGGCGACACCGTCTCGACCACCGTCGCGCAGTGGAAGAACCTCTTCCCGGGCGGGCCGCTGCCGATCGACCCGCGCAAGGCGCTACGCGGCGGGCAACTCTGGGTCACCACACCGTTGATGACGCTGCTCAACGACCACGGGATCAACCCGCACGTCACAGAGGGGTATCTGGCGGTGGAGAAGCTCCACCACGAGGGCGCCGAGTACGAGGCGGGGTCGCGGCGGCTGCTGCGCTGGTGGCATGAAAAGCTCCGCGACGCCCGGGGGTCCGCCGCGGAGGTACCCGAAGTATCCGAGGCGGTGAAGCGCACCGCGAACGAGGCGGTCGGGCTGTTTGGGAAGCCGGGCGGCCGGATCTACCGGCCCGACTGGCAAGCGTTCGTCATCGACCAGGCGAGAGCAAACCTCCTCCGAAAGGTGTACGCCCGCTGGTCGGAGTCGGGTATCTGGCCGTTGCGGGTGACCGGTGTCGACGCGCTGTGGTACCCGTGCGCCGAAGGCCAGGAAGCCGGGGGCATGGGCGACTGGTGCGGCGAGCGCCTCGGCCAGCTCCGCGAGGTGCAGCGCATCCCGATGTTCGAGTACGTCACCGCGACCACGCAGACCCCCACCAAGACCAGCGCGGGGGTGACGGTATGAGGATCGGACTCGACCCGGTAGAGGAAATGTGGTTCGTGCTGCGCGCGGACGCCGAGGGGCTCCCGGACGCCGAGGCCGCGGTGCTCCTCGCGCTCGCGTACGCCGTGCGGCACATGCCGAACGGTTGGCGGCCGGAAGACGAGGCCGAACCTATTCCGGCCACCAACACGCCTGACGGCGGCCGGAACGGGCCACGGTTCCCGCAACGCGACGCCGACAAGGCGGCCAAAATGGCGGCCCTCGCGAAGGTGTACGTGCAGAACCCGCACGCCTCGGCGGCCGAACTCGGCCGCGCCGCGGGCGTCAGCCCCCGCCACGCACGACGCCTCCTCGCGGAGATGCGATGACCACCCACGGGAGCGGCATCTACTACGAGATGGGTCCGAAGCTCGACCTGATCCCGCCCTACGACGCCCGGTCTGGTGACCATTTCTGGATCGTGCCGGTTGTGTACCGGGTCAACCCGGTGAACTTCAGCCCGAGCGAGTCGGTGCACCTGGACCGGGAGAACCTCGTGATGGTCGCCGGTGTCGGCTGCTACTACTGCGAGCGCGTCTATGAGCCTCGGCTGCTTCGGCGACGCTGCCCGGGGGAGCCGAAATGAGCGAGGTGAACTACTCCGACGCGCTGTACCGGTGGCTCACCGGCGGGCGCTCGCCAGCGACCGAACCGAACACGCTACCCAAGGCCCTAGGCAGGATCGTGGCGGGCGCCGGGAGCGTGTCGGGTGCGGCGCGGCTGCTCGACGTGCCCCGCTCGACGGTGCGCGGCTGGATCGCCGGACGCCGCCCGAAAGGCAACGCCGCCGCCGTCGTGGTTCAGACCGCGGTCGGGATGGAGCGCCGCGACCGGTTACGGCCGGGGCGGGAACGTCGGCTCGCCGCGCAAGGGCACGTGACGTTCGAGGGGCAGCAGAAAGGGCGGCCGGGCGGGCGCACGGTCACGCTCGGCGAAGACGGCCGGTACCTACGGGGCGGGACCATCAGGGCGGTGATCGACGCGTTCTTATCGGGGGCGCCGATCGCCGCCCTTGGTGTCGCGCTGCACCGCGGGATCACCGACGACTTCTACCGCGCCATGTTCGACCCGCGGCACGAGGGCGGCGGCTCGCCCGTCGAACAACGCCGCACCGGCGGCGGGGGTGGCGGGTACCACGGCGACGACGAGGACCAGGACGACGACGGCTACGAGGACGGCGAGGGCGAGTACCCCGAGGACTACGACGACGACCTAGCGTACGAGGGTTTCGCGCCCGACCTCGACTCCGACTACGCCCTAGCCGGCGCGAGCGCGTCATGAACCAGGGCGAGCGCAACGCCGAGAAATGGTCGCTCGGTATGTGGGGGCTCGCGGTGGTCGTCTACTGGGCGCAGCACCCCGACGAGCTGCGGGCGCACATGCGGGCGGTTGAGCAGCGGTTAGAGCGCGCTCGCGCGAAGGGACTTACCGAACCCGTGCCAACGGGCGAGACGACGGCGGAAGGAACGTAGACGCGGCGCGGGCCGGGGGGTGGCTCCCTCGGCCCGCTTCGTGACAACTGCATAGGGGTGGCCAGCTAGCCCACTCCCCCCGCGCACTTGCGCCTTCACCGCACGACGAGGGTAGCAGGCGCGCGGCGATAACACACGCCGGGTGGAAGGAACTCACCCGTCGTGTGGTTCGGACCCCCGCGGGGGCTGCCCTGGGCCAACCACCCGGGTTGACAACGCTTGAAGGGCCGCACCGGAACCAAGACCGGTCGACACAGCCCCTACGCGGTGGGGTAGACGCTGCCCTTCGCCGGTACACCGCGGCGGGGAGGAACGAGCCGCAGCGTCGATTTCCGGGGTGCCCTAGGGTGCCCTGGGTTGCGGGTGGAGAGCAGCGACGAGAGAGCCAAGTAGCGCAAGGGTGGTACCCCAGCGTGATGCCGTCGTGAGGGACCTTCTTGGGGACCCGACTACCCTCCGTGACCTACGTCCCGGTAACGGTGAGGTGATTCGTACGACCGTTCGATACGGTTTTCCCAGGTCAACGCGCACGTGGTTAGGCTGGTCGATGTTGCGTTCCGCAGTTTGGC
>Ga0134124_10001461_pt1 | contig 19047 bp, 18 predicted proteins | sample KB304_FD_96880 | JGI IMG/M metagenome (GOLD analysis project Ga0134124, IMG submission 96880) | Terrestrial soil microbial communities without Nitrogen fertilizer from Kellogg Biological Station, Michigan, USA - KB3-0-4 | ecosystem: Environmental > Terrestrial > Soil > Unclassified ...
GGCCAGGACACCGGCCAGTGCGGCCAGCGCGGCACCGGCGCCGTAGGTCAACATCACCATGAGAGGCACGTTCACGCCGAAAGCCTGGACCAGCTTGGCGTTCTCGGTGCCGGCGCGCAAGTAGGCGCCCAGGCGGGTGCGCTCGATCAGGAACCAGGTGCCCAGGCACACCGCGATCGAGGCCACCACGACCCAGGCCCGGTAGTTGGGCAGCACCATGAAGCCCAGGTTGGTTGCGCCGGAAAGCGCCTCCGGCACTGGGTAGGACTGGCCGGACACGCCGTACTGGTCGCGGAAGATGCCTTCCAGGATCAGCGAGAGCCCGAACGTGAGAAGCAGGCCGTACAGTGGATCCAGACCATACAGCCGCTTGAGAAATGCCCGTTCGATCGCGACACCGAGCACGCCGACCAGCAGCGGGGCCAGTACGAGCGCGGCCCAATAGTTGATGCCCCACTTGTCCAGCATGATGTAGGCGGCGAACGCGCCCACCATATACAGCGCGCCATGCGCGAAGTTCACGATGTCCAGCAGGCCGAAGATGACGGCGAGCCCCAGGCTGAGCATGGCGTAGAACGCGCCATTGACCAGGCCAAGCACCAGCTGGCCGAGAAAGGCCTGGATGGGAATGCCGAAGATTTCGGGCATGGATTGGGCTAGGGGTTGGGGTTAGGGTTGGGTGCCGGGACCGGGGCTGTTTGCCTAGTCCCTAGTCCCGAGCCCCTGGTCCCTAGTCCCTCATTTCCAGGCGGCGCACTTGCTCTCGGCCTTGGTGGTCCAGGCTTCCTCGCCCTTGAACACCTGCATCACGTTGTAGTAGTCCCAGGGTTCCGTGGACTTGTCCGGTGACTTTACCTGCATCAGGTACATGTCGTGGACCATGCGGCCATCGGCGCGGATGAAGCCGTTCTTCGCGAAAACGTCGTTGATCTTGGTCTTGCGCATTTGCGCCAGGACCTTGTCGGCGTCGTCACTGCCCGTTGCCTTCACCGCGTTGAGGTAATTGATGGCGGTCGAGTAGTCGGCGGCCTGCAGCGAGGACGGCATGCGCTTCATCTTGTCGAAAAACCGGCGGCTCCAGGCCCGGGTTTCGGCGTTCTGGTTCCAGTACCAGCTGTCCGTCAGGTACATGCCCTGGGTGGCCTTCAGGCCCAGCGAGTGGATGTCGTTGATGAACACCAGCAGGCCGGCGAGCTTCATCGTCTTGGTGATGCCGAATTCGTTGGCCGCCTTGATCGAGTTGATCGTGTCGCCGCCTGCATTGGCCAGCCCCAGGATCTGCGCCTTGCTGCCCTGGGCTTGCAACAGGAAGGACGAAAAATCGCTGGCGTTCAGCGGCGCGTTCACCGAGCCGACCACTTTGCCGCCCGATGCTTCGACCACCTTCGAGGTATCGGCCTGCAGCTGCTTGCCGAATGCATAGTCAGCCGTGAGGAAGAACCACGTCTTGCCGCCTTGCTTGACGACCGCGTTGCCAGTGCCCTTGGCCAGCGCAACCGTGTCATAGGCCCAATGCACGGTGTAGGGCGTGCACTGGTCATTGGTGAGCGCCGAAGTAGCTGCACCGACGACGATGAAAGGCTTCTTCTTCTCGGCGGCCACCTTGGACATGGCCAGGGCGGTGCCGGAGTTGGTGCCGCCGATCAGCATGTCCAGTCCCTGCGTGTCGAACCATTCGCGGGCCTTGGTCGCTGCCACGTCCGGCTTGTTCTGGTGGTCCGCCGACAACACCTCGATCTTCTTGCCGTTGATGGCGCCGCCCATGTCCGCGATGGCCATCCTGATGGCTTCCACACCACCCTGGCCGTCCAGGTCGGCATACACGCTGGACATGTCCGTGATGATTCCGATGCGGATCACGTCGCCTGAAATCTGCGCTTGCGCCGGCGAAACGGCCGCCAGCGTGCCAAAGGCGAGAGCGCATGCGGCGATGGATTTGCTGAGTTTCACTTTGATGTTCTCCTTCTATAGAAAATTGAACGGCTTAGACGCCGAGGTATTCCTTCAGCATCGCCGTGCTGCCGGCGAGTTCGGCCTGGGCGAACTGCTTGACGATGCGGCCGTGCTCCATTATGTAGAAGCGGTCGGCCAGTGGTGCGGCAAAGCGGAAGTTCTGCTCGACCAGTACGATGGTGTAGCCCTTGGCCTTGAGTGTGCGGATCATCTCGGCGAGCTTTTGCACGATGACGGGTGCCAGCCCTTCCGATATCTCGTCGAGCAGGAGCAGGCGAGCGCCGGTGCGCAGGATCCGCGCTACGGCTAGCATCTGCTGCTCGCCGCCGGACAGCCGCGTGCCCTGGCTGTGGGCGCGTTCCTCGAGGTTGGGAAACATCCGGTAGATATCGGCCACGCTCATTCCGCCCTGGGCAATGACCGGCGGCAGCATCAGGTTTTCCTCGGCCGACAGGCTCGCGAAAATGCCGCGCTCCTCCGGGCAGTAGCCGACGCCGAGCTTGGCAATCTTGTGCGGCGCCAGCTTGATCGATTCCCCGCCCCTGATGCGGATCGAGCCTTTCCGCGACCCGGTCAGACCCAGGATTGCGCGCAACGTGGTGGTTCGCCCCGCGCCGTTGCGGCCCAGCAGGCACACTACCTCGCCTTCGCTGACCGAGAGGTCCACCCCGTGCAGGATGTGCGATTCGCCGTACCAGGCGTTGAGTCCTTCCAGCGCGAGCAGTTCCGCGGACATCAGTGGGTCCCCTGCAATGCCGTGTCGGCCGTGCCCATGTAAGCCTCGATCACCAGCGGATTGGCCGATACCTCGGCATACGGACCGTCCGCGATGATGGCGCCGCGCTGCAGCACCGTGATGCGATTGGCGATCGACGCCACGACGTTCATGTTGTGTTCGACCATCAGGATGGTGCGCCCCGCCGAGACTTTCCTGATCAGTTCGGTGACGCGATGCACGTCCTCATGTCCCATGCCTTGGGTCGGCTCGTCCAGCAGCATGAGGTCCGGCTCCAGCGCCATCGTCGTGGCCAGCTCCAGCGCGCGCTTGCGGCCGTAAGGCAAATTGACCGTCAGCTCGTCTTCGAATGCCTGCAGGTCGACCGCAGCCAGCAGTTCGCGGGCGCGCTCATGCAGCGCAAACAGGGACTTCTCGGGTTTCCAGAACGCGAAGGAATTGTTCAGGCTGCGTTGCAGGGCGGCACGGACGTTCTCGAGCACTGTCATGTGCGGGAAAACCGCCGAAATCTGGAACGAGCGCACGATGCCGCGGCGGGCGGTCTGAGCCGGTTTTTCGTTGGTGATGTCCGCGCCCTGATAAGTGATCGTCCCTCTGGTCGGTGGCAGGAACTTGGTCAGCAGGTTGAAAAAAGTCGTCTTGCCGGCGCCGTTGGGGCCGATCAGCGCGTGGATATGGCCGCGCCGCACCTTCAGGTCCACGTTATTGACCGCGACGAATCCCTTGAACTCCTTGGTCAAGCCTTTCGTCTCGAGAATGAAATCACCTGCCAAAGAATCGGCTCCTGCGGGTATGTGGCACGGGCCGGCGCGGCGCAACGGGCATCGCGAATGCTAGGGACCGATGCTGCACCGCGATAGCGGGTAAAGCCCTAGGTAGTTTTGCGTGATGGCGCCAGCCGAGCACCTCCTTTTTCATCAAGCGCGAACTTTGGACTGATGAGCTGGGTTGTCATAGGAAAAAACAAGCCTGGCATGCCGTGCCGCCGAAGCAGTCCGAGGTCCTGGGTGGCGATATTACGCTTTGGCGACCAGTGCGCGCGCCCGCTCCAGCAGCTCGGGTGGGAATGGGCATGATTTGCGGGCGTGAGTGTCGATGTGAAGGCCCAGGATCGTGGTCACGGCCGCAACCTCGCCGGTGCCGTTGCGCATTTCGTGGCGGAAACGGATTTTCCGCTCGTGCAACTCGAGCAACTCCGAACGGACCGTGACGACATCGCCGGCCATGAGCTCGCGTTTGTATTGGATGTGCTGGTCCACGGCCGCCATGCCGCGCTGGTTGTCGCGCAGGTAGGCCGCGGTGATGCCTACCCGGTGGAACAGGTTCCAGGTGGCTTCGTCGAACTTGCCCACGTACCACATGACGTTCATGTGGCCGACATGGTCGCAGTGCCAGGGATAGATGGCGCCGCGGTAGGTGATGGCCGTTTCCTCTCCCATGGCAGTCACATGTTGCGCCGGTACTGCCCGCCGACCTCGAACAGCGCGTTGGTGATCTGGCCGAGCGAGCAGAAGCGCACGGCCTCCATCAATACGCCGAAGACGTTGCGGTTTTCGATCACCGCCTGCTGCAACCGCCGCAGCATGGCGGGCGCCTTCCTGGCGTTGCGCGCCTGGAAGTCCTGCAGCCGCTTGAGCTGGCTTTGCTTCTCCTCTTCGGTCGAACGCGCCAGCTCGAGCTTGTCGTGGACCGCGTCGCCGTGCGGGTTGCGGAAAGTATTGACGCCGACGATCGGCAGCTCGCCGGTGTGCTTGAGCATCTCGTAGTGCAGCGATTCGTCCTGGATGCGGCCGCGCTGGTAGCCAGTCTCCATGGCGCCGAGCACGCCACCGCGCTCGGCGATTCGCTCGAACTCGGCCAGTACCGCCTCCTCCAGCAGTTCGGTCAGCTCCTCGATAACGAAGGCGCCCTGGTTCGGGTTCTCATTCTTCGCCAGGCCCCACTCGCGGTTGATGATCATCTGGATCGCCATCGCGCGCCGCACGCTGTCTTCGGTCGGGGTCGTGATCGCCTCGTCGAAGGCGTTGGTGTGCAGCGAGTTGCAGTTGTCGTAGATCGCGATCAGCGCCTGCAGGGTGGTGCGGATGTCGTTGAACTGGATCTCCTGCGCGTGCAGGCTGCGCCCGGAAGTCTGGATGTGGTACTTCAGTTTCTGGCTGCGCTCGTTGGCGCCGTACTTTTCCTTCATCGCCACCGCCCAGATGCGCCGCGCCACCCGGCCCATCACGGTGTACTCCGGGTCCATGCCGTTGGAGAAGAAGAACGACAGGTTGGGCGCGAAGTCGTCGATGTGCATGCCGCGCGCCAGGTACGCCTCCACCAGCGTGAAGCCGTTGGACAGCGTGAAGGCGAGCTGGCTGATCGGGTTGGCGCCGGCTTCGGCGATGTGATAGCCGGAAATCGAGACCGAGTAGAAATTGCGCACGTTGTGGTGCACGAAATACTCGGCGATGTCGCCCATCACCTTGAGGCTGAACTCGGTGGAGAAGATGCAGGTGTTCTGGCCCTGGTCTTCCTTCAGGATGTCGGCCTGCACCGTGCCGCGCACATTGGCCAGCACCCATTCGCGGATCTTGGCGGCTTCAGTGTCGGTCGGTTCGCGGCCGTTGTCGGCCTTGAACTTGTCCAGGTTCTGGTCGATCGCGGTGTTCATGAACATCGCCAGGATGGTCGGCGCCGGGCCGTTGATGGTCATCGAAACCGACGTTTCGGGTGAGCACAGGTCGAAGCCGGAGTACAGCACCTTCATGTCGTCCAGCGTCGCGATCGACACGCCCGAGTTGCCCACCTTGCCGTAGATGTCGGGACGCGGGTCCGGGTCGTTGCCGTACAGCGTGACCGAATCGAAGGCGGTGGACAAGCGCTTGGCAGGCAGGCCCTCGGACAGCAGCTTGAAGCGCCGGTTGGTGCGGAAGGGATCGCCTTCGCCGGCGAACATGCGGGTCGGGTCCTCGTTCTCGCGCTTGAACGCAAAGGAGCCGGCGCTGTAGGGATAGCTGCCCGGCACGTTGTCGAGCATCAGCCACTTGAGGATTTCGCCGTGGTCTTCGTATTGCGGCAGGCAGACCTTTCGAATCGTCGTGCCGGAAAGCGATTTGGTGGTCAGGGCCGTGCGAAGTTCCTTGTCGCGGATCTTGACCACGTACTCGTCGCCGGCGTAGGCCTTGCGCATTTGCGGCCACTGGGCCAGCAGCTTGCGGGCCGCCGGGTCCTGCGTCTCCTCGCGCTCATCGGCCAGCCGCAGCACCGTCTTTCTGGCGCCGTCACGCTGGGCATCGTCTTCCTGCAGCATGCGGGCGGCTTCTCGCAGCTGCTGGATCTCACGAGCCAGTACGGCCTGCTCGCGCGCGAGCTTCTTGTAGCCGCGCACGGTGTCGCTGATTTCGGCCAGATAGCGCGTTCGCCCCGGGGGAATCACCGGCGTCTGGTTGGTGCTGTGACGCCCCGCCACGATCGGCAGGATGCCGTCCTTCAGCGGCAGGCCCAGCTGCGCCAGCCGCGGCTTCAGCGCCTGGTACAGCGCCGTCACGCCATCGTCGTTGAAGCGCGCGGCCATGGTGCCGAACACCGGCATCTCGCCGGGATTCCGGCCAAAGGCCTCCTTGTTGCGCTGAACCTGCTTGGCGACGTCGCGGAGCGCATCGAGCGAGCCCTTGCGGTCGAACTTGTTGATGGCGACGAACTCGGCGAAGTCGAGCATGTCGATCTTCTCGAGCTGGATGGCGGCGCCGAATTCAGGCGTCATCACATACACCGGAATGTCCACCAGCGGCACGATCGCCGCATCGCCCTGGCCGATACCGGAAGTTTCCACGATGACCAGATCGAAGCCGGCGGCCCGGGACGCGGCGATGACGTCCGGTAGTGCCGCGGAGATTTCGCTGCCGAAATCGCGCGTCGCCAGGCTGCGCATGAAGACGCGCGGTCCCTGGCTCCAAGGGCCGATCGCGTTCATGCGGATGCGGTCGCCCAGCAGCGCGCCTCCGCTCTTGCGGCGCGACGGGTCGATCGAGATCACTGCCACGCGCAGGCTGTCCTCCTGGTCCAGGCGCAGTCTTCGGACCAGCTCGTCGGTCAGCGACGACTTGCCCGCGCCGCCGGTGCCGGTGATGCCGACGACCGGAATGCGGCTGGCCGCCGCAGCACTCTTCACATCTCCCATCAGCCCGGCGTCCGCCTTGCCGTTCTCCAGCGCGGTGATCAGCTGCGCCAGTGCCCGCCAGTTCATCTCGCCATGACCCTGGATGGCCTTCACGTCCTTGGGCGCATAGGCACTCAGGTCCTTGTCGCAGCGCATCACCATCTCGCCGATCATTCCCGCCAGGCCCATGCGCTGTCCGTCCTCGGGACTGAAGATGCGGGCCACGCCATAGGCCTGCAGCTCGCGGATTTCCGGCGGGACAATCACGCCGCCGCCGCCGCCGAACACCTGGATATGCTCGCCGCCGCGCGACTTGAGCAGGTCCACCATGTACTTGAAGTACTCCAGGTGGCCGCCCTGGTAGGAACTGATGGCGATGCCCTGCACGTCCTCCTGCAGCGCGGCGGTAACGACATCGTCCACGCTGCGGTTGTGGCCCAGGTGGATCACCTCGGCGCCCATGCCCTGCAGGATCCGCCGCATGATGTTGATCGCCGCGTCGTGGCCATCGAACAGGCTCGCCGCGGTGACGAAACGCACCTTGTGGGTGGGACGGTAATTCGCGAGCGCCTTGAATTCGGCGGACAGGTCGGTCATGGGTGGTCTCCGGCGCGAAGCCACGGCTTCAGGCACGTAAATCGAACCCGTTACCTTACTTGACGTTTACGTAAACGTCAACTAGCCCGGGCCGGCCGCTCATGCGTGCCATTCCCTCATTTGTAGAGCAGTCCCGGCAGCCACAGTCCGATCGCCGGAAACGCATAAAGCAAACCCAGTGCGATGAGCTGGATGCCCATGAACGGCATCATTCCGGCAAAGATCTGGTTCAAGGTGATATGCGGCGGCGATACCCCTTTCAGGTAGAAGGCAGCCATCGCCACCGGTGGTGACAGGAACGCTGTCTGCAGGTTCAAGGCAACGAGCAAGCCGAAGAACAGCGGGTCTACATTGAACTTGGCCAGCAGAGGAATGAAGATCGGCATGAAGATCACGATGATCTCCGTCCATTCCAGCGGCCACCCCAGGATGAAGATGATGAACTGGCTCAGCAACATGAATTGCACGGTGTTGAGGCCGAGCGAAAGCACCCAGCGCTCGATGATCTCCTGACCGCCCAGAAGCGCGAAAGAAGCTGAAAAGATCGACGAGCCGACGAACAGCCAGCACACCATGGCGCTGGTCTTGGCCGTGAGGAACGAGGATTCCTTGATGATGCCGCCGAGGTCCTTCAGTGTCGCCACCGCAGCGCCGCTTGGCATTCGTTGCCTGGCTGCGACATAGCGATAGATGCCGGCCAGTATCAGGCCGCCAAATGCACCGACGGCCGCTGCCTCGGTCGGTGTAGCCAACCCGAAGACGATGGAGCCGAGCACCGCGACGATCAGCACTGCCAGAGGGAAAAACGATGCCAGCAGCATCTTGAAGATCTCCAGCCGTTGCCAGTTCATCATCCAGCAAACGACCACGAGACCGACGATGCCCAGGCCCAGCACGATCCAGTACCAGAGGGGTACCGGCAGCCGCTCCGCCGCGGCCGCCGGTGCCTTGACGTCATCGCCGCTGGCCTTGACGCTTGCCGCCACGGGTGCTGCCGCCGATGCGGCTTGCTCCGGCTCGGCGGGTGGCTCCTTGACCTCGTCGCCTTCCTTGGGCGGTTCTTCCAGCCCTGCTTCCTCCTGGGGCGGTTCACCAAGGGCCGAGGTCTCTGCGGGTCTGTCTTTTTCTTCCTCGCTCGAGATCGCGCCGCCCGATTGCACCAATCCGGTCGTGTCGACCGCAGCAAGCGGTGCCGTCGCCGCGCCGTACATCAGCACGAGAATGACTGCGATGGAAATTGCCGGCAAGACCGAGACAAACAGTTGAGTTGAGACCTGGCGTCTTGGGAGCGCCGGATCGCTCAGGGCACCGAAGAGCCCCGTGAGCGCATTGCGGCGGCGCGAACTCAGGGCCTCGGACAGCGGCGGCAGCACAACCACTCGCTCGGCGGCCGATAGCGGCGGGGCCAGGTGCGGCTTCCACTTGGCCACAACGATGACATAAACGACGTACAAGGCGGCGAGCATGATTCCCGGAAAGAACGCTCCTGCGTACAGTTTCACCACCGAAACGCCTGCCGTCGCGCCGTAGACGATCAACAGGACGGATGGTGGGATCAGGATGCCGAGGCAACCTCCCGCCGTGATCGCACCGGCTGCCACCTTGATGTTGTAGCCGGCACGCAGCATGGCCGGCAGTGCGAGCAGGCCCATCAACGTGACCACGGCCCCGACGATGCCGGTGGCTGTTGCGAAGATTGCGCAGGTGACGATGGTCGCCACGGCCAGCGCGCCAGGCACCCGCGCCAAGGACAGATGCAGGCTCTTGAAAAGCTTCTCGATCAGATTGGCTCGCTCGACCAGGTAGCCCATGAACACGAACAGTGGAATGGCGATGAGCACATCGTTGGACATCACGGAGTAGGCGCGCTGCACCATCAGGTCCAGGATCTGCTGGGTCGCTAGGGCCGGATTCACGCTTCGATAGGCGAGCCAGCCGAAGAAGACACCCATGCCCATCAGCGTGAACGCGGTCGGGAAGCCCAGCATGATGGCCACCACGATCAGCGCCAGCATCAGCAGCCCAAGGGCGCCCAGATCGGCCCGGTCGAGGTGGCCGTCGACGAAGCTCGCCCAGGGCGTGTAGATGACGACCGGGACAAGGATGATCACCATCAACGCGTAGCCAAACCACAGTTCCTTGCGGATCTTCATTTCGTGCTCCCTTCCGGCGCCACGAACTGGTCGAGCTTGTCGATGTCTTCGTCTTTCACATGCACCATCTGTTTGAGCTTGTCCACGTCGACTTCCTGGACGTCTTCAATGCGGGACGGCCACTCTCCCTGCTTGATGCAGATCACGCAGCGGATGATCTCGACGATGCCCTGTACCAGCAGGAAAGCGCCGGCCAGCGGCAGCATGGTCTTGAAGGGATAAAGGGGCGGCCCCTCGGCCGTGATCGTCGAGTGCTCGCGAATCGCCCAGGACTCCGCCGCGTAGAAATAGCCGGCATAGGTAAGCGCAAACACCCCTGGAATGAAAAACACGATGTACAGGAGCAGATCGATCGTCGCCTGCGTTCGCGGCGTGAAGAAGCCGTACAGGACGTCGCCGCGCACATGGCCGGCCTTGGCCAGCGTGTAGGCGCCCGCCATCATAAACAGGGTGCCGTACATGATGATCATCACGTCGAAAGCCCACGAGTGCGGATTGTCCAGCGCATAGCGCGAGAACACTTCCCACGAAATCATGACGGTGAGTGCCACGATCAACCAGGAAAAAAACTGACCGACGAAGGTGCTGACCCGATCAATTGAAAGGAGCAATTTCTGCATTTCTTCTCCTGCCCAAAAAAAAGCCACCCGGACCCTGCCGGATGGCCGATTGTGATCCTGAAACCGCGTCAAGCCTTCTTGGGCGCGGCGGGCTTGGCGCCGAAGAAATGGCTCACCGCCATGCGACGGCTGACATAAGTGTCCTGGTCCCACTTCACGGTCCGCTCGGCGAATGCTTTTTGCGAAGCGACGATCTCCTTGAACAGGGCATTCTCGGCCGACTTCTTCTCGATGATTGCGTCCCACAGCTTGAGCTGGTCGGCCAGGACCGAATCCGGCGTCTTGTAGAACTTGACCTTGTCCTTGGTCTGTAGCTCGATGTAATCCTTGGAGTAACGGTCTATAGCTTTCCAGGACATATCAGCGGACGCGGCTTCCACTGCGCCGGCAATGATCGCTTTCATCTTCGCAGGCAGAGCGTCGTACTTCGGCTTGTTGAACATGATCTCGAAAGTCTCGGCACTTTGATGGTAGCTTTGCAGCATGCACACCTTGGAGACGTCCGGGAAACCGAGGATGCGGTCGGACGTTGCGTTGTTGAATTCGGCACCGTCAAGCAGGCCACGGTCCATTGCCGAACGATCTCACCGCCGGGAAGGGCATTGACCGCCGCGCCCATGGCCGTGAACAGGTCGATCGCCAGGCCGTTGGTACGGAACTTCAGGCCCTTGAAATCAGCGGTCTTCGTGATCGGCTTCTTGAACCAGCCCAGCGGCTGGGTTGCCATCGGTCCATAGAGGAAAGAGACGACGTTGCCGCCGATCGAGGCGTAGAGCTTTTCCAGCAGCTCCTTGCCGCCGCCATACTTGTGCCACGCGAGCAGCATGTTGGCATCCATGCCGAATGCGGGTCCCGAGTTCCATAGAGCCAGCGCATTCTGCTTGCCGTAGTGATAGCCCAGCACGCCGTGTCCACCATCCAGCGTGCCCTTGGACACTGCGTCCAGCAGTCCGAACGCCGGCACCACAGCGCCCGCGGGCAAGACCTCGATCTTGAGTTCGCCGCCGGTCATATCGTTGACCTTCTTGGCGTAGTCCAGGGCGTACTCGTGGAATATGTCCTTCGATGGCCAGGTGCTCTGCCAACGCATTGAAATGGGACCGGTCTGCGCCGTCGCGATCATCGGGGCCGTCATGGCTCCCGCGGCGACCGCGGCGCCCTTGAGCAGGCTGCGGCGGCGAGGGGTACTGGATTTATTCACTTTGGGTCTCCTTGGTTGATTTCAAAACGTTAGCAAGCTATCTTTGGCAGCCGGGTTCCGCGCCAGTAAGAGGGTTTTCACCGAGGATCGTGGCGACTCCGCGACCAGGGCTGATACTTATGTTTGCGACAGCAAGGAGACACGAATGGACAGGAGACGGTTCTTCGAAAACTCGGCAGCGGTGGCGGCCACCGGCCTTGCCGGCTGCGCTGCAACCGGGGCGGGCACGGCATCCGTACGCACGCCATTCGCGGTGCCCGCCACCTACATCCCCGTGGCCGGCTCCGACGAGATGTTTCCGGTACGCCGCATCTATTGCATCGGCCGCAACTATGCTGCCCACTCGCGCGAGATGGGGTCGGATCCGAACCGTGAGCCGCCCTTCTTTTTCCAGAAGCCCACCGATGCCATCCAGTTCGTCGCGCTGGGCACGACGCCGGACCATCCGTATCCGCCGCTGACGAAGAACTACCACTACGAGGCTGAACTGGTGGCCGCGATCGGCAAGAGCGGGCGCAACATCCCGGTGGCCAATGCGCTGGAGCATGTCTGGGGCTACACGCTCGGGCTGGACATGACCCGGCGCGATTTGCAGCGTGCCATGGGCGATGAAAAGAAGCCGTGGGAGATCGGCAAGAGCTTCGACCGCTCGGCGCCGCTGGGTGCGCTGCACAAGGCGGTGCAGATCGGCCACTTCACCAAGGGAGCGATCTGGTTGAAGGTCAACGGGCAGCTCAAGCAGAACGCCGATCTCAGCCAGATGATCTGGTCGGTGGCCGAGCAGGTGTCCAGGTTGTCGGAGGCGTTCGAGCTTTTCCCTGGCGACATCATTTATTCCGGCACGCCGGAAAACGTTGGGCCGGTGGTGCGCGGCGACGTGATCGAAATGCATATCGACGGCCTGCCCAACCTGAGCGTGAAGGTTGTGTAGAGGCGCCAGAGGCGTCTTACACTCATGGCGAGACACGAGGACGCCATGAAGCCACCGATCCAGCTGTTCGATTCGAAGTCGTGCAGCTATACCTACCTGGTGTTCGACGAGGCGGCGCGCGAGGCCGTGATCATCGATCCGGTCGACGAACAGCTGACCCGGGATCTCGCCATGCTGCGCGAGCATGGCCTCAAACTGGTGTGGGCGCTGGAAACTCATGCGCACGCCGATCACATCACCAGCGCCGGCCTGCTGGCGGAACATGAGGGCGCCCGCACGGCCGCTCCGGCGGGATGCGGCATCGGCACCGCGGCGGTGCAGCTCAAGCATGGCGACGTGCTGCGCTTCGGCGGCGAATCGCTCAAGGCCCTGCACACGCCGGGCCATACCGCCGGCAGCATGAGCTATCTGTGGCGGGACCACGTCTTCACTGGCGATACGCTGCTGATCGACGGCTGCGGCCGCACTGATTTCCAGTCCGGCAGCGCGGCCGCCATGTACCGCAGCCTGACAGAAGTCCTGTTCACCCTGCCGGAAGCGACGACCGTCTGGCCGGGCCACGACTACCAGGGGCGCAGTCACTCGACGATCGGGGCCGAGAAATCCGGCAACTCGCGCGTGGCCGGCAAGACGCTGGCAGAATTCAAGGCCACTATGGACGAGCTGCACCTGCCCGAACCGAAGCGCATCCATGAAGCCGTGCCGGCCAACCGGACCTCGGGACTGCGGCACGACGCCGGCGCCCCCGGCGGCCGGCCGCCGGAGGGAGATCCGCTGCAGCCGCGCCCTGCCGAGGGTTATGCCGGCGACGTTGCGCCGCAGCTGGCGTTCGACTGGTGGCAGCAAGGCGCGGCGGTGCTGGTCGACGTGCGTAGCGACGCCGAACGCGAATGGGTTGGTTTTGTGCCCGGTGCGGTGCCGCTGCCCTGGAAGCAGTGGCCCGGCATGGCGCTGAACCCGGCCTTCGATGAAGGGATCAAAGCCGCCGTCCCTCCGGGCAAGAAGGCCGTGCTGTTCTGCCGCAGCGGCGTGCGTTCGATTGCCGCGGCCAGGCGAGCCAGCGAGCTTGGCATCGAGGCCTACAACGTCCTCGAAGGTTTCGAGGGGGACCCGGACGAGAATGCCCAGCGTGGACACCGCGGCGGCTGGCGCTTCCGCGGCTTGCCCTGGCGCCAGGGCTGACAAGCATCTTTCAACCATTCCAACCAGAGCAACATAAATGGCCGTCAATCTGCCCACGCCCCGGGCCGCCGATCTGCACCCGGTTCCCGGCATTCGCGTTGGCGTAGCGCAGGCGGGCATCCGCAAAGCCGACCGGACGGATCTCGCGGTCGTGTTGATCGACGCCGGCGCATCGGTTGCCGGCGTGTTCACGCAAAACCGCTTCTGCGCGGCGCCGGTCCAGGTGTGCCGTGACCACCTGACGCGCGGCGATATCCGCGCGCTGGTCATCAACACCGGCAACGCCAATGCCGGCACCGGCGAGGACGGGCTGGTGCGCGCCCGCGCGAGTTGCACCGCGCTGGCGCGGCACCTGGACATTGCGACCGAGCAGGTGCTGCCGTTTTCCACCGGCGTGATCATGGAGCCGTTGCCGGTTGAGCGCATCGAAGCTGGCCTGCCCGCGGCCCTGGCCGATGCCGGCCCGGACCACTGGCTGCAGGCAGCGCAGGCCATCATGACCACCGACACGGTGCCCAAGGCTTTCAGCCGGCAGGTCGCGATCGACGGTGCTGCGGTGACCATCACCGGCATCAGCAAGGGCGCCGGCATGATCCGGCCCAACATGGCGACCATGCTGGGGTTCCTGGCCTGCGACGCCAGGGTCGACCAGGCCGCGCTGCGGCAGCTTGCACTGGAGCTGGCCGAAGGCTCGTTCAATCGCGTGACGGTCGACGGCGACACGTCGACCAATGATTCATTCGTGGTGATCGCGACCAACCAGGCGGCACACGCCCCGATCACTTCGCTGGACGGCGCCGCGGGCCGGGCGCTGAAAGCAGCCATGCTCGATGCCGCGCGCCGGCTCGCGCAGGCGATCGTGCGCGACGGCGAAGGCGCCACCAAGTTCATCACGGTGCGCGTCGAAGGCGGCAAGAGCGCGCAGGAGTGCCGCCAGGTGGCCTACGCGATCGCCCATTCTCCGTTGGTCAAAACGGCTTTCTTCGCCAGCGACCCCAATCTGGGGCGTATCCTGGCCGCGGTGGGCTATGCCGGCATCGACGATCTGGATCAGACGCGGATCGATTTGTACCTGGATGATGTGCATGTGGCGGTGAAGGGCGGCCGCAATCCGCATTACCGGGAGGAGGACGGCCAGCGCGTCATGAAGCAAACCGAAATCACCGTGCGGGTGGGGCTGGGCCGGGGGAGTGCGGCCGACACGGTCTGGACCTGCGACCTGAGCCACGAATACGTGAGCATCAACGCCGACTACCGTTCGTAGCACTCATCCCGCCCCTCTCCCAGGGGCGAGGGTGAAAGCAGCCTGAGAGGAAAGAGATTGAATGAAAAATTCGAGCAGCTGATCGAGCGCGCGGGGCAATTGCTGTCGCGCATCGAATCCATCCTGCCGCAGCCGCTGTCCTCACCCGACTGGAGCGCCGCGACCGCCTGGCGATACCGCAAGCGCTCTTCGGGTCACGGCGTGCTGGAGCCGGTGCGCCACCTGGCCGCGATCCGGCTGGAGGACTTGAAGGAAATCGAAGCCCAGAAGGAAAGGATCCAGCGCAACACGGTGCAGTTCGTCCATGGGCAGCCTGCCAACAACGTGCTGCTGACCGGCGCCCGCGGCACCGGCAAGTCCTCGCTGATCAAGGCCTGCCTGAACGAATACGCGGGGCAGGGGCTGCGGCTGATCGAAGTCGACAAGGCGGACATGGTCGATTTGCCGGACATCGTGGACGTGGTCGCTGCGCGGCCCGAGAAATTCATCGTGTTTTGCGATGACCTCAGCTTCGAGGAGGGCGAGCCCGGATTCAAGGCACTGAAGTCGATTCTCGATGGCTCGGTGGCCGCGGCCACACCGAATGTGCTGATCTACGCGACCAGCAACCGGCGCCACCTGCTGCCCGAATACATGAAGGAAAACCTGAGCTACACGCATACGCCCGATGGCGAGGTCCATCCGGGCGAGGTCGTGGAAGAGAAGATCTCGCTGTCCGAACGGTTTGGGCTTTGGGTGAGCTTCTATCCGTTCAACCAGGACGAGTACCTGGCGATTGCGGCGCAATGGCTGACCTGGTTTGGCGTGAACGGGCGCGCGATCGAAGCGGCCCGGCCCGAGGCCCTGGTCTGGGCGCTGGAGCGCGGCTCGCGCAGCGGCCGGGTGGCCTACCAGTTCGCGCGCGACTATGCGGGCCGCCACGGCGCATGAAGCGAACGGCGGCGGACCCGCTCATTGCCGACGGCGACCGCCCGCGCGAAGGCGGCCCTGATCGCAAGGAAGTCGAAGTTGCCGTGGGCGTGCTGATCCGCGCGGACGGCGCCTTCCTGCTGACGTCGCGCCCGCCGGGCAAGGTTTACGAAGGCTATTGGGAGTTTCCCGGCGGCAAGGTGGAACCGGGCGAGACAGTCGAGCAGGCGTTGCGGCGCGAGCTGCTCGAGGAAATCGGCTTGGTCATCGGCGCTGTCCATCCCTGGCGTATCGAGCGGATCGACTATCCGCATGCACTGGTCCGGCTGAATTTCTGCAAGGTCTTCGATTGGAGCGGCCAGCTGCACATGCATGAAGGGCAGTCCTTCGCGTGGCAGGACCTGCCGGTGCAGGTGGCACCGGTATTGCCGGGGACGGTGCCGGTGCTTCAGTGGTTCGCCAGGGAGCGCGGATTCACCGGCGCCACCCATCGCTGATCGGTGGTGCGTCGAACACCCAATGGGTGCCGGCTTTCAGTCTTCCTCGCGCGGCGGCTTCTCCGGCACGCGGAAATGCTCGCTCGCCCATGCCCCCAGATCCATGTTCTTGCAGCGCTCAGAACAAAATGGGCGATAGGGATTGGTCGGCGCGTAGACGCTTTCGCCGCCGCAGGCCGGGCAGCGCACGAGGCGTGGCTTCGCATCGCTGGGTGGGTCCTGCCTGGCCATGTCGAACCTTCAGGAGCAGAGAGTGAGTTCGAACTGGGCGTTGTCGTTGCTCGCCTGCAGGCGGTCAGCCGCTTCCTGGCGCATCAGGCGCACCGAGATCATCAAGCGGTTGCCGCTGATCTCAGGTACCAGTCCGAGGGCTGGGTCCAACCGCAGTCGCAGCAGCTGGAAGGTGCGACCCTGCGGCAGCGTCTGCTGCAGCTGGCCATGGCTGGCCATGACTTTTTGCGGCGTCCCGGAGTCGCGCAGCAGTTTGAGCAATAAATGGATCGACTCCGCCACGGGCCCGAACGTGCCGGCCCAGCGTTCCAGGTCGGCCTGGCGCCTGCGCGCGTCACGGTGTTGCCAGGCGTAGTACGCCGGCAGGTCGAATTCGCAGGTGCCCCCCGGAATGCCGACCCGGCTGCGGATGCTCATGAGCCATTCGTTGTCCGTCAACGATTGGCCTGCCTTGCCCGGCAGCAGGTTCAGGGCCGAGAAGCATCGTTCGAGTTTGCCGACGACCTCGTCCAGCACCGTTTCGGCAATGGCTGGATTGCCGCGATAACTGTTGAGGAGGTTTTTCTGTTTTTCCAGGTCCTTCATCGCATCGGACTTCAGGTCCGCGCGCGACGCCACATCCATGACTTCGAAAATCGTGGCGAGTGCGTAGTGATGATCGATCGGGTGCGAACGCGGGACCAGCTCCCCAAGGCGGCGGAACAGGTGCTCCAGGCGCAGGTAGGTGCGAATGCGTTCGTTGAAGGGGTATTCGTAGAGGATCACGCTGTCAACAGGCCCTGGGCTCTCTTCGGCAAAGCGACCAATCATAGCCCGAAGCGACGCGCTGCCTGTACCACCTTGTCACGCAGCTGGTCGATCGAAAGGCCCTCGTTGCAGATGACGAGGTCCGCAGCGGCGAGCCGCTTCTCGCGGCTGGCCTGAACCGCGATGATGGCGCGCACCTCGTCCGCCTTCAGGCCGCTGCGGGCGACGACCCGCTCGACCTGCGTTTGGGGTGAGCAGTCCACCACCAGCACCCGGTCCACCTGCGATTGCCAGCGACCCGATTCGACCAGCAACGGAATGTCGAACACGATGCAGCGGATACCGGCCTGCAGCGCGACGCGGACCTGGCGCGCGCTTTCGCTGCTCACCAGCGGGTGGATGATCTCCTCCAGTTGCCTGCGTGCGAGCGGATCTGCATAAGCACGCTCGCGCATGCGGTCGCGATCGAGCGCGCCTTCGGGCGTGATGAAGTCGCTGCCGAAGCGCTCGGCGATCGCGGCAATCGCGGCGCCCCCGGCTGCCGTGGTGCCGCGTGAAATCGCGTCGGCGTCGATCGCTGCCGCGCCCAGCTGCGCCAGCATCTGCAGCACGGTGCTCTTGCCGCTGCCGATGCCGCCCGTCAGGCCGACGCGCAGCGCCATCTACAACCCGATGACGCCCAGGATCGCGCCCGGGCCGAAGATCATGGCGGTGAGCCCGGCGCCGGCCAGGAATGGGCCGAACGGCACGTAGCCGCCTTCGCGCAAGCCGCTGGAAAATTTCATCGCGATGCCGACTACGGCCCCGATGATCGAAGCCATCAGGATGATCGGAATGAGCGCGGTCCACCCGAACCAGGCTCCCAGCGCCGCAAACAGCTTGAAGTCCCCGTACCCCATGCCTTCCTTGCCGGTCAGGAGCTTGAAACCCTGGTAGATCAGCCACAAGGAGAGGTAGCCCGCCACCGCTCCCCACAGCGCCTGCGGCAGGGTGACGTCCGTCCAACGCAAGGCGGCGACGATCAAGCCCGCCCACAGCAGCGGCAAGGTGATGTCGTCCGGCAACAAGGTCGTATCCCAGTCGATCAACGCCAGGGCCACGATGGCCGCGGAAAACCCGCACCATGCTGCCCCGGCCGGCGTGGCACCCCAGTGCCAGACCGACAGGAAGAACAGGGCTGCAGTGGCGAACTCCACCAGGGGGTAGCGCAAGCCGATCGCGGCGCCGCAGGCCGAGCACTTGCCGCGCAGCAGCAAGTAACTCAGGATCGGCACGTTTTCGTACCAGCGAATCAGGTGCCCGCATTGCCGGCACCGTGAGCGGGGACTGACCAGGTTGAACGGTGGAGCTTCTTCCACGGGCTTGCCCGCGAGCTCGGCGCATTCGGCCGCCCATTGCCGCTCCAGCATCTGGGGCAGCCGGTAGATCACGACGTTCAGGAAGCTGCCCACGAGCAGTCCGAGTACGCCGGCCAGGCCGGCATCGATCAGGGGCGAGACAAGCATCGGAGCGCTATACCACCTGGCCGAGCTTGAAGATGGGCAGGTACATGGAGATCACGATCCCGCCGATCAGCCCGCCCAGGAACACGATGATGATCGGCTCCATCAGGCTCGACAGTCCGGCGACCATGTCGTCGACCTCGGCTTCGTAGAAGTCGGCCGCCTTGCCCAGCATATGGTCCAGAGACCCCGACTCTTCGCCGATGGCGCACATCTGCAGCACCATGGTCGGAAAGACGTTGGAATTGGTCATCGCCACCGTCAGGCTGGTTCCGGTGGAGACTTCCATCTGGATCCTCTCGGTCGCCATGGCGTAGACGGAATTGCCCGATGCTCCTCCCACCGAGTCCAGCGCCTCGACCAGCGGCACGCCGGCGGCGAAC
>Ga0134124_10001462_pt1 | contig 19042 bp, 12 predicted proteins | sample KB304_FD_96880 | JGI IMG/M metagenome (GOLD analysis project Ga0134124, IMG submission 96880) | Terrestrial soil microbial communities without Nitrogen fertilizer from Kellogg Biological Station, Michigan, USA - KB3-0-4 | ecosystem: Environmental > Terrestrial > Soil > Unclassified ...
CAGGGCCGGAACCGGCCGGCCGGGTATTGGAGGTGGGCGGGTTCGACGTCGGCGCGGCCGCGCGCCCGCGTCCAGCCGGGCGGGATGTGCGTCTCGTCACAGCAGCCAAGATCCGGAGGGTAGGACGGGAGACTGGCACGGTGGACCCAGCAGCGAGCGGCGCCCGGCCCGTGGCGCCGCACGATGAACTGGCGGCCAGCGGCGACGCGGTGAGCGTCCCGGCCGCGCGGGACGCGGCGGCCCGCGCGGCGCGCCTGGAGCCCAGTGACGCCGGCGGGCTGGACGCCGAGGCCGCGCTGGCCCTGCTGCGGACCGGGGAGATCACGGTCGAGGGCCGGCTCGTCGAGGCGAGCAACGCCACCTTGTTCTGCGCGATCAGCGGCGACGGCGTCGAGGCGCGCTGCGTCTACAAGCCGGTCCGCGGCGAGCGGCCGCTATGGGACTTCCCCGACGGCACGCTCGCGGCCCGGGAGCTCGCCGCCTACGAGCTGTCCGAGCAGCTCGGCGGCGGTCTCGTCCCGCCGACCGTGCTGCGCGACGGGCCGTTCGGCATCGGCATGGCCCAGCTGTGGATCGACGTCGACGAGACGGTCGACCTCGTCGCGCTGGTCCGCGGCGGCGACCGGCGGCTGCGCCGCATCGCGCTGTTCGACGCAATCATCAACAACGCCGACCGCAAGGGTGGCCACCTGCTGCCCGCGCCGTCCGGCCGGGTCTACGCGATCGATCACGGCGTGACGTTCCACGGCGACGACAAGCTGCGTACCGTGCTGTGGAACTGGCGCGGAGAGCGGTTCGACGCCGCCGAGCGGGCGCTGCTCGACGGCTTGGCCATCGCGGTCGCGGGCCCGTTCGGCGAGCGCCTCACGGACCTGCTGACCCTCGGCGAGATCACCGCCCTGAGCGCCCGCATCGACCGGCTGCGCGAGCACGGCCGCTTCCCCACCCCGTCCGACGACTGGCCCGCCATCCCCTGGCCCCCGTTCTGACGCTGCGCCTCGGCGCTCGAATACCCCAAGGTGTGCGGCATAACTACGAACATCACCTGGGAGCGGGAAACGCGGCGACGGGGGTCGCATGCCGCATAACTGGTCGCCGTCGATCAACGCACAGGGTGACTGGTTACGCTTCGGGCATGCCGGAGCCGTCCTCGCCTGTCCCTGACCCACTGTTCGCCGCGTTCTGTGCGGCCGGGCTGTGGCCGGGGCTCGGCCGGACGAGCGCCGAGCGGCTGCCCGCCGCGGGCATCCGTTCCCCCGGCGACGTGGACCTCGCGCGGCTGTCGGCCGTCGAGGGGATGAGCGGGCCGCGGGCCCGGCGGCTGCTGGACTCGTTCCGCGCGGCGGCGGGCCGCTACGAGGTCGCCGGGATGCTCGCCGCGGCCGACCTGCCGGTGCGGCTCGCGCGCGGGGTCAGCGACGAGCTCGGCGCGGCGGCCGCCGACGAGCTGCGCGCCGACCCGTGGGCGCTGCTGGCCGGCGGGGAGGCGGAGCTGGCGCAGGCCGACCGGCTGGCCCGCTCGATGGGCCTGGGCCGCGACGACCCGCGCCGCGGGCCGGGGGTGCTCGTCCATCTGCTCACCCAGGCCGCGGCGCGCGCCGGGGACACCGCCGGGCCGGTCGAACCGGTGCTCGTGGCAGCGGCCCGCGACGGGGTGCCTGACCCAGCGGAAGCGCTGGAGACCGCCACCGAGGACGGCCGGGTGGTGCTCGTCGGCGACCGGATCGGCCTCGAGCGCTACGCCATGGCCGAACAGGCCATCGCCGACGGGATCGAGCGGCTGCTGGCGACCGCCGAGCCGCTGCGCCCCGGCCAGCCACGCGCCCGCCGGGCCGGCGCCGCCGAGCAGCCGGCGCCGGACGGCGCCGAGCCCGACGAGGAGCACCGTGCCGCCGAGCTGGACTTCGGTCTCGGCGAAGACCCCGACCGCGAGGGCGGCCGCCCGGACGGCGACCCTGACGGCGACGCAGCGCGCGCGCCGGGCGGCGGGGCGGGCGGGCTCGGTGGCGACAGCGCCGACGGCGTCCCCGCGGTGCTCGCCGACGGCACCACTTCTGCGGGCGCGTCCGCCGGCGACGTGGACGCGGCGCTGGCGGGGCTGGACGAGGTGCAGCTCGCGGCCGCGCGGCTCGCGCTGGAGTCGGGGGTCAGCGTGCTCACCGGCGGCCCGGGCACCGGCAAGAGCCGGACCGTCGCCGCCGTCGTGCTGCTCGCCCGGGCGGCCGGCGCCGACGTCGCGCTGGGGGCGCCGACCGGCCGGGCCGCGAAGAGGCTGGAGGAGCTGTGCGACGCCCCGGCGAGCACCCTGCACCGGCTGCTCGGCGCCCGCGGCAAGGGCGGCGGGTTTGCCCGCGGCGAGCACAACCCGCTCGACGCCGACCTGGTCGTCGTCGACGAGGCGTCGATGGTCGACGCGGAGCTGGCGGCCGCGCTGATCGAGGCGCTCGCCGACGGCACGCATCTGCTCGTCGTCGGCGACCCGGCGCAGCTGCCCAGCATCGGCCCCGGCCAGCTGCTTACCGACCTGATCGAGTCCGGGGTGGTGCCGGTGACCGAGCTCGCCCGGCTCTACCGGCAGTCCGCCGGCGGGGCGATCGCGCAGCTGGCGACCGCTGTGCGCGGCGGGGACCTGCCGCCGCCCGCTGACGGCGGGGACCGGGAGGTCGTCGTCGTCGCGGCCCGGTCCGCCGGGGAGGCCGCGCACCGGGCCGTGCAGCTGGTCACCGACTCGATCCCCCGGGTGCTGGGCATCGTGCCCGCCGACGTGCAGGTCGTCACCCCGGTGCACGCCGGGCCGGCGGGGACGGCGGCGCTGAACACGGCGCTGAAGGCGCGGCTCAACCCGGGGCCGGGCGCGGTCAGCGGCTTCGACGTCGGTGACCGGGTGGTGGCGACCGCGAACCATCTCGACGTCGGGTTCGCCAACGGGGAGATCGGCGTGGTGACGGCGTTCGCCGACCGCGGTGGTCTGCTCGTCACGTTCCCCGGGGGGACGCTGGAGGTGCCGGCCACGGCACTCGGGGACCTGCGCCACGGCTGGGCCGTCACGGTGCACCGGGCGCAGGGCAGCGAATGGCCCGCGGTGGTCACCGTCTTCCCACCGGAGGCCGGCCGGATGCTCAACCGCCCGCTGGTGTACACCGCGATCACCCGCGCCCGCGGCCACCTGTCGGTGGTGTTCGTGAACGGCCCGGCGCTGCGCCAGGCGGTCCGCTCGGCCGGCGGGCGGCGCCGGGTCACGCTCCTGGCGCCCTTGCTGGCCGGGGCAGAGCTGGGTGGCACCCCGGACGTGTCGGACGACGAGTTCGACGAGTCGGGCCCCGGGGCCGCCGTGCCGGCTCGGTCACGGTCCGCGACCGAGCCGGTCGGGTGAGCGGCGACGCGCGGGCCGCGTCCCGGCCAACCGGACGCGGGCGACGATGGCGCCCGCCGTGGCGTGCCCGGGCCCTCGGTAGCGTGCTCAAAGTGACCACCGACTCTTCCACCGGCCCGGCTGTGCTCCCGTCGGGTACGTCGACCGGTGAGCCGGCCGCTCCCCAGCTCTCTGTTACCCCGGGGTCTGTTCCCCCAGGTCCAGCGGCGACGGCGACCGTGCCTCGGCAGGCCCCGCCCGTCGAGCCGCACCAGCCGCCCTCCCCCGCGCGGCGCCCGGCGCCCGATGCCGCCGGCGACCCCGACGTCGTCCCCGCCGGCGCGACTCCGGCCGAGCACACGGCCCTGGCCGGGGACGTCGTCCCGGCCGACGGCTCCGACCGGCTCGCCGACCGTGCGGTGCTCCAGGACACCGGCGCCGGGGCTTTCGTCCTACCGCGGGGCCTAGCCTGGGCGGGACCGCCGGCGCTGCGGCTCACCCGGCGGGTCCAGGCCAGCCCGCTCGCGGCGCGCGCCTGGCGGCGGGCGCCGCTGGTGCTCGTCGCGCTCGCGGTCGCCCTCGGCGGGGTGCTGCGGTTCGCGACCAACAGCCACCTGTGGCTCGACGAGGCGCTGACCGTCGACATCGCCCACCGGCCGGTCGGAGCGCTGATGGCGGCGCTGCGTCACGACGGCTCGCCGCCGCTGTACTACCTGCTGCTGCATGTGTGGATCAAGATGTTCGGCGACGGGGACGTCGCCGTGCGGGCACTGTCCGGTGTGCTGTCGCTGGCGACGCTGCCGCTGGCCTGGGCGGCCGGCGCCCGGGTGGGCGCGGTCGCGACCGGGCACGGCAACGGCGACGCCGGCACACCGCGGCGCACCGCCCGGGCGACGCTGCTGCTGTTCGCGTGCTCCCCGTACGCGATCCGGTACGGCAGCGAGACCCGGATGTACTCGATGGTCGTCCTGCTGGTGCTGGCGTTCGGGCTGGCGCTGATCCGGTCGCTGGAACAGCCGACCTGGCAGCGCCTCGGGCTGCTGACGCTGGCCACGACGGCGCTCGTCTACACGCACTACTGGACGTTCCTGCTGGTGTTCACCGTCGCCGGAGCGCTGCTCGCGCAGTCACGGCGGCGGCCCAGATACCAGCGCCAGGCGCTGCGGGCGTTCGGCGCGATGGCCGCGTCGGCGATTCCGTTCGCGCCGTGGATGCCCTCGTTCCTGTTCCAGATGCTGCACACCGGCACCCCGTGGGCGCCGCGGGTGCAGGCGCAGGTGCTGCTGGACACGGTGTTCGACTGGGCCGGGCCGCAGTCCACCGGCGCGCTGCTGGGGCTGATCCTGCTCGGCGGGGCGCTGCTGGGGCTGACCGCGCGGCCGGCCGGCCGGGAACTGGCCGTCAAGATCTCCGGACGGATGCCCGGCCGCTACCTGGCGACGGTGTGGCTGGCACCGCTGACCCTCGCCTGGATCGTGAACATGTTCGGCGGCAGCGCCTACGCCGAGCGTTACACCGGGATCTCGCTGCCGGCCTGCCTGCTGCTGGCGGCCCTCGGCCTGTCGCTGCTGACCTCGAAGCGCTGGCGCAGCGGAATCCTCGTCGTGGCGTCGGTGTCCGGCCTGCTCGGCGGGTTCCAGCTGGCGCGCACGGAACGCACCCAGGCCAGCCAGATCGCCGCGGAGATCGCCGCGCAGGCCCGGCCGGGGGACGTCGTGGCGTTCTGCCCCGACCAGCTCGGCCCGGCCGTGTACCGGGCGCTCACCCGGCTCGGGGAGAAGGACCTGCGGGAGTACGCCTACGCCGACCCGAGCGGCCCGGCGCTGGTCGACTGGGTCGACTACGCCTCCCGGATGCAGAACGCCAACGGCGCGGACTTCGCCCGGAGAATGAACGCGATCGCCGGACCGGACCATGCGATCTTCCTGGTGAAGGCCGACGGCTACCGGTTCCTGGAGACGTCGTGCAGCCTGATCTCCGAGCAGCTTGGCGTCGACCGGACCCCCAGCACGGTCGTGTACAAGCGGTCGCTGCTGGAGGGCGCCGGGCTGGAACGGTTCGGCACGCTGCGCTGAGCCGCCGGTGACCGCGCGCCGCCGCGCGGCGCGCGGCGCGCGGACGCTCGGGCCGGCCTGGCGGCAGGGCCATCGCGCCGCTGTCCGGGCCGTGCTGTCAGAGGCAATGCCGTGCTCAGGGCTTGTCGAGCGCGGGCGGCCGGGCCGCGGGGACGTCGTCAACGGCCCGGCTGTCCCGCCCCGGCGGCCGGGTGGCGGCCGGCCCGGCGCCGGCGGTCAGCGCCGTGGCCGCGGCCAGGACGAGCAGGGCCATCGGCAGCGTGTAGTGGTTGAAGAACGACTGCTTGTTCAGCTCGACGAGCGTCAGGGACACCAGCGCGCTGCCGGCGGCGAACCCGGTGGCGTCGCCGCGAGCCCGCCAGGCGAGCAGGTAGGCGACGACCAGGGCGAGCGCGGTCGTCCCGAAGCCCAGATGGATGCCGAAGTGGTCCGCCCAGCCGGGCACCGACAGCGAGTGGTCGAGGACCGGGTAGTCGAGGTTCGCCCGGACCGCGTCGTGGAAGAACGCGCCCAGGTCGTCGAGCACCCACGGCGCGACGAGCGCGCACCCCAGGCCGCAGGCGGCCGCGGCCCGGCGGGCGCCGAACGCCGGCCAGACGGCGGCGACAGGGACCAGCAGGGCGACGTGTTGCTTGGTCGCCAGCGCCACCGCGAAGGCGACGACGGCGAGCGCTCCCCGCCCGGCGCGGGTCGCCCACACCATGACCGCGAGGCAGGCCACCAGCAGCGGCTCGGTCCAGGACTGCTCCAGGGCGTAGCAGTACGACGGGAGAATCAGGATGAGCAGCGGAAGAACCGGTGGCCACGGCGCCGCCGTGTGTGCGGCCGCGCGGTCTCCGGCGGCGGGGCTCCCGGCGGCAGGGAGCCGGGGCGCGAGCGCCCGGATGGCGCGGACGGCGAGGACGAGCGCGGCGAGCAGGCCGTAGCGGACGTCGCCGAGCAGCAGCCGGAAGGGCGCGAGCAGCACCGTCGTGGCCGGCAGGTAGGGGTAGACGTCGGTGAGGCCGCCGTGCAGGTCGCCGGCCTGGCCGGTGGTCCACACCTGGTGGTACATGTTCGTGCCATCGGCGAGGCCGGACGCGGAGTCCTGCAGCAGGTGGAACACGTCGATCTGGGGATCGGGCGCGGCGAGCACGGTCGCGACGCCCGCGCCGACGGCGAGCACCAGGACCGCGGTGAGTGCCCACTGGCCGCGCAGTACGGCCGCCGCCCACGCCAGCGCGGGGGTGGCCGGCCGGGCGGGGCCGGCGAGCGAGGCCACCACCCCGGCGGCGGCGAGCAGGCCGGCGGCGATCTGGAGCCATTTCGCGACACCGACGAACGCGCCGGAGCCGTAGTAGTGCGGATGGCGCAGCGGCGGGCCCAGCCCGACGAGCAGCGCGATCCCCAGCCAGGCGACCCGCCACGACAGCCAGGCCGTCGGCCGGCCGAGCCGCGCGGCCGCGAGCCGCACCGGGCGGCCCAGCGCCCGAGCCGGCGCCCCGATGCCGCCGAGCAGCGCGACGGTCACCGCGACGAGTGCCCAGCCGGCGAGGACGGCGGCCATCGCGTAGCCGCCGTAGCGTCCGTCCTTCGCCGCGATCCCCACCGACAGCGCGGCCCAGCCGGCCAGCAGCCCGGCGATCCGGGCCACCACCGGCGCCGACGGCGCACCGGCCGGCCCGGCCGTCAGCTCACCCGCCGGACCGCTCGCCGGCTCGGCCTCTGCCCCCACGGGCGAGCCGGGCTCCTGGCAGGCGGCGTCCCCCGCCGCGACGGGCCAGGCCCGGCCGGCGCGGCGGTCGGGACCCGCGGTCCCCGGCGGCGCCCGTGGGCCGCGCCGAGGCCGCCGGCGCGCGCATCAGGGACACCAGAGGCCATGACGGCACCTTGCCAGACCCGCGCGGGACCGCCCGCGACCGGGCGTCCCGTCGCCCGCCGCCCGGCCCGCGCGGCCGGCCGCCGCGTTCGGGCGCCAACCGGCGGCAACGGGACTATCACGACTGGTACGGAACACCGACCGCCGCGCCCCGACCGGGCAGGGGCCGGCCGGATGGCGTCGGCGGAGCATGCGAGACTGGGCCCGCACACCGGTCACCGACCGGCCACGTCACCGCGCCCGCCCCGCCGCCCGGCGGTGCCGAGGCATCGGCTCGACAGCCGGCCACCAGGCGGGTGCGTGGCGGCGTGGCCGGGTTTCGCGGGCTGGCCCGGACCGCCGTCGCCACCAGCGAACCCGACGGGACCAGTGACTCGGCAGGACGGGCGGCGTCATCCCGACGACAGCCCCATCAGCGACGCCCGCGGCAGGGGGGACCTCGCGGGTGCCAGCGGTACCGGCGAGACGCGCATGCACAGCCTTACCAGCAGCAGCAATGGACAGGGACGGAGAGGACAGGCCGTGACGGACGTCGCGGTCCGGCCGGCGGAGCGCATCCCCGAGCCGGTCGGCACCCCGGTGAAGCGCCCCGCCCGGGCGGACCGGATCTTCCAGGTCGTAATGCTCGTCATCCTGGCAGCCGCGGTAGTCGTGCGGTTCTCCGCCCGCCAGGACCTGTGGCTCGACGAGGCGCAGAGCGTCGCGATCGCCAGGCTGCCGCTGACCGGCCATGGGCCGACGATGTTCACCGGCCTGCGCCAGGACGGCTCGCCGCCCTTCTACTACCTGTTCCTGCACTTCTGGATCCACGCCTTCGGCGCCGGCAACGTCGCGGTCCGCACGCTGTCCGCGCTGATGAACCTGGCGGCGGCCTGGCCGCTGTACCTGCTGGGCCGCCGGGTGGTCGGGACGAGGGCCGCGCAGGTCGCCGTCGTGCTGTACATCACCTCGCCGTTCGCGCTGCGGTTCGCGACCGAGACCCGGATGTACAGCCTCATCGTGCTGCTCACCGCGCTCGGCGGCCTCGCGATCGAGCGGGCGCTGCGCAAGCCGTCGCTGCTGTCCGCGGTGTACGTCTCGATCTGCGCCGGCTGCCTGGCGCTCACCCACTACTGGTGCCTCTACCTGCTGCTGACGGTCAGCGGCTGGCTGGTGCTGCTGTGGTGGCGCCCGGGCTTCCTGTTCCGCGCCGACCAGGGCAACGCGGCCCGCGCTCTGGCCGGCGGGCCGGGCGTTGACGAGGCGACGCAGGACGCGGTCGCCGACGCGCTCGCCCTCACCGGCCTGCCGGACGATCCCGCGCTGCTGACGGCCGTCGGCCCGCCCGACGCCGCGGCCCGCGCGGCCCGGCACTCGGCCCTGGCCGGCGCGGCCCGCGACGCGGCGGCCAGCGGCCGGCCGCGGTTCCCCGCGGCCGGGCGGCGCGGCGCGCTGACGGCGCTGCTCGGCATCATCGGCGGGGCCGTGATCTTCTCGCCGTGGTTGTCGGAGTTCCGCTTCCAGTCGAAGCACACCGGCACCCCGTGGGGCGAGCCGGCGACGTACGCGGCCATCTCCCACGCCTACGGCCAGTGGGCCGGCGGACCGTCGACGGTCGGCCGGATCCTGCTGCTGTTCGTCACCTGCCTCGTCGCGCTGGGGATCGCCGGCCGGGGGCTCGGCGGCCGGTTCGTGCTCATCGACCTGCGGGGCGGCGAGCCGGCGCGGACGCTGTTCCTGCTCTCGACGGGCACCCTGTTCGTCGCCGTGACCGCCGGCAAGGTCGTCGGCAACGCCTGGGCGGACCGGTACACGGCGACGGCGTTCGTGCCGTTCCTGCTGGTCATCGGCCTCGGCGCGACGGTCGTGCGGCACGAGCGGTTCTTCCAGGTCACCGTCGCCGTCTGCGCGCTGGCCGGCGTCGTCGGCGGCTACAGCGACGTCCACATGCAGCGCACCCAGGCGACGTACACCGCCGCGGTGCTGCGGGCCGAGGCGAAGCCCGGCGACGTGCTGCTGGTCTGCCCCGACCAGCTCGGGCCGGGGCTCGCACGGGTGATCCCCGCCGGGCTGCGAGCCCATCTGATCCCGACGTGGGCGCCGCCAGACCGCGTCGACTGGGTCGACTACGAGCAGCGCAACAAGGCCGCCGACGGGGTGGCGCTGGCGAAGCGGGCGGTCGCCGAGGCCGGCCCGAACCACCAGATCTTCCTCGCCGACTCGGGCGGCTACCGCACCTACGAGACGCTGTGCCTGCAGATCCAGACGACGCTGCAGACGCTGCGGCCGAACGCGGGCCCGGTGATGGAGCAGGGCAATCCAGCGAAGGTGTACGAGAACTACCAGCTCGTGCGGTACCAGCCGTAATGACGCAGCCGCCGGCCGGCGCCCAGACCGGGCCACAGCCGCCCACCGGTGCCGCCGTGCAGGAACCGGACCGCCTGGCGGGAGGTGGACCGGCCACCGCACCCCGCGGGCGGGCCTGGCCGGACACCGCGGCGACGCGGCCCGCCACGGGCGGCCAGGAGCAGCGACGCCGGCCCGGGCCCCCGGGTGCCCACCGGGCGGCCCGCCGGCCGGCCGACGAGGCGCCCATCGGAGCCGACGCCGGCCCGGGCGGCGCGGGGCAGCCGCGGCGTCTCGGCCTGCCGGTGCCGCGGCCTGGTGACGGGTCCGCGGCCCGCTGGTATCTGCGGGAGGCCGCCGCGGCGTGGGTCGCGGGCCGGCTCGTCGTCGCCGCTGCCCTCGGGCTGGTGCACTTCCTGGCCGGCACGGTCGCCGACAGCCACGGCGTGCTGAAGCACACCGGGCTGCTCGGCTGGGACGCGGGCTGGTACGAGCAGATCGCCACCCACGGCTACGGCGGCGCCGGCGAGGAGAGCCGGCGGTTCTTCCCGTTGCTGCCGATGACCACGCGGGTGCTCGGCTCGGCCGTGGGGCACCAGGGCGCGATCCTGCTGGTGATCGTGAACGCGAGCGCGTTCGTGCTGACGGTGCTGCTCGCCCGGCTCGCCGGCCGCGAGGGGTTCGACGACGGCGCGGTCCGCCGGGTGATCTGGCTGTCCGCGCTGGCGCCGCCGGCGTTCGTCCTGGTGATGGGCTATGCCGAGGCCGTCGCGATGACGCTCTCCGTGTCCGCGTTCCTCGCCGCCCGCACCGGCCGGTTCGGGCTCGCAGCCGTCGCCGGGCTGCTCGGCGGCCTGTGCCGGCCGCTGGGCCTGCTGTTGGTCGCCCCGATGGCCATCGAGGCGGCCCGTCAGGCGCGCGGCGCCGGGCCGCGGGCGCTCGCCGGCCGGGTGGCGGCGACGCTCGCCCCGGCCGTCGGCGCGGCGTTCTACGTGGGCTGGTCGGCGAGCCGCTATCACGACGGCCTCGCGCCGCTGACCATGCAGCGCGACGCGGCGCGGCACGGCGCCACCGGGAACCCGCTCGCCGTTCTCTGGCACGCGGCGTCCGGCAGCCTGCACGGCAACCTCGGGACGTCGCTGCACGTGCCCTGGCTGCTGCTGGCCGTCGTCGGGCTCGTCGTGATGGCCAGGTGCCTGCCGGCCAGCTACACGGCGTGGGCCGCCCTGGTGATGCTGACCGTGCTGACGGGCTCGAACCTGGACTCCTCCGAGCGCTACCTCCTCGGCACGTTCCCGTTCCTGTTCGTCGCCGCGTCCGTCACCGCCAACCGGACGGTGTGGCCGTTCGTCCTGGCCGCGTCGACGGCGATGATGACCGTTTACGCGACCCTCGCGTTCACCCTGTCGTACGTGCCCTAAGACGATCCGCCCGAACCGGGTGCCAAGCGCCCTTGGCTGACTCCCAAATCACGACCTCCCAGATCGACTTCGTCGATCCGGCAGGGACCCCGTTCGCCGATTCGGCAGGGAGACTGGCTCCGCCTCGGGGTTCCTGCCGGATCGCGAAGCGATCTGGGAGGTCCGGGACGCTTCGCGTCCTCCTTGCGCTGAACGGGGCGGATCCTTGAAACCGGGGCCGGCGCGGTGCGAGGTCAGGGTCCTGGTCGGGTTGCGATGTCCGGTCACGGATTGGTGGTCACGTTCCAGCGCAGGTCATCGGCGCTCCGCCTGGTGCGGGCGCTGAGCGCCCTACCCTGCGTGATCCAGGGTGCTGGCGGCGCCGCGCACTGGGCCGGGGCGGGCGTGGCGCCGTCAGGGCCCGCCGACGCGGCGCGCGCGGGAGGGGACGGGGGGTGGCCGCGCCGGCATCCTGCGCGAACACCGAGGCGTGGGCCTGGTCACCGGGCCGTCAACCGTGCCGGAAACGCACCCCGAGCGGCTACCTGGCCGTTACCGTGTCGACACCGGCTTCCCCGCCGTTGGGTGGTCAGACCCTCCGGTCCCGGGCGAGGGCGCCGGCGAGGACGCGGGCTCACCCGGACGCGTCCGTTCTCCTCGGAGGATGCGGATGGAGCTGGAGTACCAGCGGCTGTACCTGCCACCCGGCACCGACCGGCGGACCGCGCAGCAGGTCCTCACCATGCACGCCGAGTTCGGCGACTGGGAGCTGGAGCGGCTACGGCTGTTCCCCGACGGCTCCCGCCGCGTGGTGCTGCGCCGCCGCAGGCGCCCGGGCAGCCTGCCCGGCTACCTGCCCACCTGACAGCCCGCCGGGCGAGTCGGGCGGGTCAGGCGGAGATGCGGGCGCCGACGTAATCGAGGGCGTCGGCGGCGACGTCGCCCGCGTGGCCGCAGGCCGCGGCGATCTCGTCCAGCGAGATCCCGAGGACGGTCGCCAGGGCGGCGACGGTGAAGAACGCGGGCGTGGGAATACGGCCCGACTCGATCTTGCGGATGGTCTCGGCGGACACGCCGGCGAGCTCGGCGACCCGCACCATGCTGCGCTCGCCCCGGGCTGCCCGCAGCAGCGCTCCGAGCCGCTCCCCCCGAGCCCGTTCATGGCTGGTCAGCGGTGTCCGCACCATGGGACACATCCTAGTGCCGTGATAGTTATCGCCATTCGCGCGCGGGCCGCGTGGTAACGACGCTGTCGCACGGCGCCGCCGGCCGCCGAGCGGCCGGGCGGCTTGCGGGCCGTTTGGCGGGTATCACCTCGGGCGGTCCGCCGGCACGCGGGGCCCGATCGCACCGCCGGCGGCCCTCGCACCAGCCGCCACCAGGCCGGCCCGCGCCCCCGGCCGCCGACGGGGCGGCTGGACCGTCCACTAGGGAGGGGCCCAGTGACCACCGCACGCGACATCATGCACCCGGATGCCACCTGCGTCGGATCGAGCCAGACGCTGCTCGACGCCGCGCGCCTGATGCGCGAGCTCGGCGTCGGCGCGCTGCCGATCTGCGGCGAGGACGACCGGCTGCAGGGCATCATCACCGACCGCGACATCGTGATCCGCTGTCTGGCCGTCGGCGGCGACCCGGCGACGACCCCGGCGAGCGCGCTCGCCCAGGGCACGCCGCACTACATCGACGCCGACGCGGACGTCGACCAGGTGGTGCGAAGCATGAGCGAACACCGGGTGAAGCGGGTGCCGGTGATCGAGAACCACCGTCTCGTCGGGATGATCAGCGAGGCGGACCTCGCCTCGTGTGGCCAACTCTCGGAGACGCAGCTCGGCCAACTCGTCGAGGCCGTCAAGTCCGGCCCGGCGGACCAGGGCGCCTGACGCCCGGCAGGAACCCTTCGAGGCACTTCGAGGCCGCCCGAACCGGGCGGCCTCGAAGGTGTGGGTGGCGCCCGCGCGGACCCGGCCCGGCCTGGCGGAGCACTGGGACCGAGCGCCCCGCCGCGGCCGCCAGCGGCCCCTGGACAGTGGCCGCGGCGCCCTAAGAACGGGGGTTCAGCGGCTCCCGACGTCGAGGAGGGTCTTGCCAACAGTGGCGCGGGCGCCGATCGCGGCGTGCGCCGCGGCGGCCTCAGGCAGCGGGAACCGTTGGCCGATCAATGGACGCAGGCTACCGCCCGCGGCGGCCGCAAGTGCCACGGTGTGGATCGGCTGGTTCATGATCCGGCCGGACAGCTGGCGGGCCGGCACCCGCGTTCACCTGCACCGTCAGCTACGTCACGCGTCGAGCCGGCCACGGCCCGTCGTGGACGACCAACCTCACCCTGCCGCCGGTGTCCCTGCCTGAGGCGGACGGTGAGACTGGACCGGCGGCCGACACCCTGGCCGTGCGGACAGGCTGGGTCTCGGCGCCGAAAAGAGGACACAAGCAGGTGACTGACCGGAAGCCATGGCGGCGGTCGTTCTGGCGGGGGCGCACCGGGATCGCGCTGGACGTGGTGCTCGTGCTAGCTGTGGTCGCCGCCGGCTACGGCGCGCTGGGCCCGCGGATCCACCACGCGCCGGCCGCATCCGGGGACGGCGCGCCGGCGACACCCACCGCGCCCTCTCTGAGCGTCACAGCCGCCGGTCTGGACACGGTCGACTACCAGCGCGGCCATTGCTACACGTGGGACCAGAACTCCAGCCGGGCGCGGACGTCGGCCGCGGACCAGGGCGGCGGCGACCAGGGCGTCGATCCCGGGCCGAACGTTCGGGACGTGCCGTGCGCGGCCGCGCACCTGTTCGAGGCGGTCTCGGAGATCAAGCTCGACGAGGCCGAGTACCCCCTCGGTGACTACCCGGCGGCGAGTCACTGGGACGCGCTGACGGCGACGGACTGCGCGGCCGCGGCGGCGCCCTACCTCGGCTATCCGCTGGACCCGGCAGGCGCGTTTCTCGCCGCCGGCATCCGGCCGTCGCCGGAAGACTGGGACGACGGGGACGGGACCCTGGTCTGCGGGCTGCGCCGCCGCCCGCTGGCCGCCGACCCGCCCGCCGGTGAGCTGACCTCGTTCTCCGGTCCGGTCGGGGGCGTCGACCAGTCGCTGGTCTACCCGGCGGGCTCCTGCCTGGCCGAGACCCCGGCCGGGAGCGGGGGCACGCAGATCTGGGGCACCGTGGCGTGCACGTCGCCGCACCAGGGCATCGCCGTCGGCACGATCACCCTGCCGGGCGGGCTCGGGGAGGTCGCGCCGACCGACGCCCAGTTCGAGGACCTCGCCGCGCCGCGATGCCTGCTGCTCGCGAAGTCGTTCCTAGGTGCCGCGTTCCACGAGACGCCACTGGCCGAGACGGGCTGGCAGCGGATCTGGGCGGCCAGTTGGAAGGCCGGCTCCCGCTCGTTCACCTGCACCGTCGACTACCGGACCGCGGCGGGCGCCGCCCGCTCCGTCACCGGTCCGCCGACGCTGGCCGAGGACCCGGCGGGGCAGGCGGCCATCGCCGCGGCGTGGGCCGGCTTTTCCGATCCAGGCGGGACAACCGCACGTCCGCCGGCGAACCCGCAGGGGGCGACGGCGCCCGTGGCCCCCAACCGGTGGGCGACGTGACATGATCGCGGCGGCTGGCCGGCCGCCGGCGGGCCGGGCGGGAGCGCGCGGGGTGGCCGTGCGGAGGACGTGACGCTGGAGGGGCGATGGACTTCACGCGGTACCGGTCGCTGGACGCGCTGGCGATGGCCGAGCTGGTCGCGGACGGCGAGGTGAAGCCCGCCGAGCTGCTCGCCGCCGCCCGGGACCGCGCCGCGGCCGTCAACCCGAAGATCAACGCGATCATTCGGCCGATGGACGACATCGCCGACGCGCGGGCCGCCGAGGAGCTGACCGGTCCCTTCGCCGGGGTGCCGTTCCTGCTGAAGGACCTCGGCCAGGACTTCGCGGGCGTGCCGACCGCGGCCGGCTGCCGCGCGCTGCGCGACCAGACGCCGGCCGAGCACGCGACCGTCGTCCAGCGCTGGCTGGACGCGGGCCTCGTCATCTTCGGCAAGACCAACACCCCCGAGTTCGGCTCGAAGGGGATCACCGAGCCGAAGCTGTGGGGGCCGACGCGCAACCCGTGGAACCTGGCGCACACCCCGGGCGGGTCCTCGGGCGGGTCGGCGGCGGCCGTCGCCGCCGGGATCGTGCCGGTCGCCGGCGCGAACGACGGCGGCGGGTCTATCCGTATCCCCGCCGCCTGCTGCGGGCTGGTCGGGCTGAAGGCCGGCCGCGGGGTGATCCCGCATGGCCCGGCCGAGGGCGAGGGCGGCAGCGGCCTGTCGACTCACGGCGTGGTCTCCCGGTCCGTGCGGGACACCGCGGCGATGCTCGACGTGCTCGCCAGCGCCGATCCGTACGCCCCCTACCTGCCCGCGACGCGGCCCCCCGGCCACTACCTCGCCGAGGCCGGGCGGGAACCTGGCCGGCTGCGCATCGGGGTGCGCGCGACCTCCGCGCTCAACGAGCGCCCATCCCCCGAGGCACGCGCCGCGCTGGACGACGCGACCTCGCTGCTGCGCGAACTGGGCCACGAGGTCTCCGACGTCGACCAGATCGTCGATGAGAAGGCGATGGCCACCGACTTCCTCACCGCCTGGTATGTGAAGACGGCGCACCTGGTCGCCGAGGCACGCGCCGCCGGCGGCGACGGCTTCGAGACGGACACTCTGATCCTCGCGGAGCTCGGCCGGGTCACCGACGCGCTGTCCGTCGAGACCGCCCGGTCCCGGTGGCACGGCTACACTCGGGCGCTCGTCGACTTCCACCGGTCCTACGACCTGCTGCTCACGCCGACGCTGGCCCGCGAGCCGCTGAGGATCGCCGAGGTAGCCACGTCCGCGCTCGAGACGGCCGCGGGCATGGCGCTGGTCCGGCTGCGGGCGGGGAAGCTCCTGCGCCGGGTGGGGCTGATCGACAAGGCCGTGCTGGCGAACCTGGGCTGGGTGCCGTTCACGCAGTTGGCGAATCTGACCGGCCGGCCGGCGATCAGCGTCCCGCTGTACTGGACGGACGGCGAGCTGCCGCTCGGCGTCCAGTTCGTCGCGCCGCTGGGCGGCGAGGGCACCCTGCTGCGGCTCGCCGCCCAGCTGGAGACCGTCCGCCCCTGGTTCGATCGGCTGCCCGCCCTGGACTGAGCCGGCCTTCAAGATCGCCAATAGGTCGCCGGGGCTCGTCAACGGCGTGGACAACAGCGTCTCACGTGAAAAATGAGATGCGGATAGTTATGACGCCGGGCGATCCTGGTGGGCATGCGCAACGAGATCGACAGCCCCGAGCAGCGGGGCCCCTGGCGGAAACGGGCACGAGCCCGGGACCGCCGGGCCCGAACGCGCGGCCCGAGGGCGTTGTCCAGTCTCGCCGGCGCCGCGGACGCGACCCCGGAAAGCCGGCGGGTCGACCCGCCGGCCAGTCTGGACGCCCGGCGGGCCGGGGACGCCCAACCGACGAGCGAGGGACTGGCCGAGGCGTCGAACCGGGCCGAGGCACGGAAGCCGGGCGCCGAGGGTGACGGGCAGCCCACGCGCCCGAGTGGGCACGCGGGCCTGCGATCCTATCTGCGGTTCGTCTGGACCTTCCGGCGGCCGGTCTGCGCGGTGGTCGCCATGTTCGCCCTCGCGGCGGGGGCCCTCGCGGCGGTCCCGCTGTTCGTCGGCCGGTTCGTGGCCGCGCTCACCAGCACCCCGCACGGCCAGGTGGCCTTCTACGCGGTGGCGCTGATCGCCTGTAGCGTCGGCCACGACTTGTGCTGGCGGGCCGCCGAGCTGATGTACATGAAGTGGCTCAACCCGCGCAGCTTCACCTACCAGAACCTGCTCTTCCGGCGGGTCATCGACCAGGAGTACCCCTACTTCGCCGGCCGGGCGACCGGCAAGGTCAGTGGCTACGTCCGCACCCTCGGCCAGGAGTTCCGCGACTTCCTGGACAACCTGTGCTTCAACTACGTCGAGCTGGTCGTCAAGCTGCCGTCGATCGTGCTGATCATGTTCACGGTGAACCTGCCGACGGGACTGCTGTTCACCGCCGGCCTCCTGGTGATGCTCGTCATCGGCCGCCGGACCGCCGCCCGTTCCGTACGGGAGGAGAAGCGCTCGACGGACGTCAACGCGGAGATGGAGAGCTACACGATCGACATCGTCGCGAACTTCGTCAGCGTGAAGTCGTTCCGGCGGGAGAAGATCGAGCACGAACTGGTCGTCGAACGCCGCCGCGAGGTGGCGAAGGCGTCCAACCGCTCGATGTTCTGGGCGATCGTGTTCTGGGGCTCGCTGAGCCTGCTGGTGCGTGACGTGCTGTGGCCGGCCGCGATCCTGATCAACCTGGTCCTGTTCCTGCGTGGCGAGGTGACGATCGGCGAGCTGACCACCTTCCTGTCAGCGCTGGTGATCTTCTCCGACTTCATCTGGGCGGCGATCTGGGAGATCTCCCAGCTGAACCTGCGGCTGGCCCGGGTGGAGGAGGCCTACAGCTACCTGTTCGGCGACCGTGACGTCCTCGACGACGCCGCGTTCCCGGACCCGGACGCGCCGGGCCCGGACGAGATTCCCGCCCAGCCGACCGTGGCCACCGCCAGGGCGCTGGCCAGCGTGGCCGAGCCCGCCCGCGGCGACGGCCCGGGGGCTCGCCCGCGGGACGGGGCGCTGGGCGAGCTGGCGCTGCGCGACGTCACGTTCGCCTACCCGGACAACCCTGAGGTCCGGGTACTGGACGGGGTGACGCTGACGATCGCGCCGCGCGAGAAGGTCGGGGTCGTCGGCCGGTCGGGCAGTGGCAAGACGACGCTGCTGAAGCTGCTGCTGGGTTACTACCGGCTGCCACTCGGGATGGTGGCGCTCGACGGCCAGCCGATCCCGAACCGCCGGCTCGCGGCCGCGATCTCCTACGTGCCCCAGGACATCTCGCTGTTCCACCGGTCGATCAGGGACAACATCACCTACGGCGCGCCGGCGGGGCTCTGTGACGCCGACGTCGAGGAGGCGGCCCGGCGGGCGCACGCGCACGACTTCATCGTCCGCGCCGCCCAGGGCTACGGCACGCTGGTCGGCGAGCGGGGCATCAAACTGTCGACCGGGCAGCGGCAGCGGATCGCGATCGCCCGCGCGCTGCTCGACCGCAAGCCGCTGCTGGTCCTCGACGAGGCGACCAGCGCCCTGGACAGCGAGAGCGAACGCCTCGTGCAGCACGCGCTGGAGGACCTCTGGCAGGAGCGGACCGTCATCGCGGTCGCGCACCGGCTGTCCACCCTGCTGCGGATGGACCGCATCGTCGTCCTGGAGAACGGCCGCATCGCCGAGGAGGGCAGCCACCAGCAGCTCCTCGACGCCGGAGGCCACTACCACCGGCTCTGGCAGCAGCAGTCCGGCGAAATGCTCGTCCACGACTGAGCCTCTTCCATCGTCGCCCCCGACCGGGCCCGAGCTGCCGAGGACTCAGTGAGCGGGAAAAGGGTCCTTGAGCGACTGCGCCGCGGCCGGATTCCGGCCGCGGCGCGGTCATCAGACGGGTCGAGGCCGGCTGATCAGTGGCCGCGGTCGAGCCAAGCCTGGCGGTCGGGCGCCTCCCGGGAGATCGCGGTGGTCGGGCCGTGCCCGGTGCGGACCGTGGTCTCGGGCGGCAGCGTCAGCAGCCATGTCGTGATGGAGTCGATGATCGTGGGGAAGTCGGAGAACGACCGGCCGGTGGCGCCGGGGCCGCCCTGGAACAGGGTGTCGCCCGTGAAGACCGTGCCCAGCGCGGGAGCGTGGAAGGACACACTGCCCCAGGTGTGGCCCGGCGTGTGCAGCGCGGTCAGGGTCACCGCGTCGGCGCCGGAACCGACCCGGAACTCGTCGCCCGCCGCGATCTGCCGGTCGGGGGCGCGGCCCGGGTGCGTGCGGTCCCACAGCTCCCGGTCGGCTGGGTGCAGCCAGATCGGCGCGCCGGTCGCGGCCGCGACGGTGAGCGCGGCGTCGACGTGGTCGTCGTGGGCGTGGGTGCACAGGATCGCGGTCAGCTGCCGGTCGCCGACGGCGGCGA
>Ga0134124_10001463_pt1 | contig 19020 bp, 16 predicted proteins | sample KB304_FD_96880 | JGI IMG/M metagenome (GOLD analysis project Ga0134124, IMG submission 96880) | Terrestrial soil microbial communities without Nitrogen fertilizer from Kellogg Biological Station, Michigan, USA - KB3-0-4 | ecosystem: Environmental > Terrestrial > Soil > Unclassified ...
GCGAACGGACCGAGCGCTTCGCTGCCTTTGCCGGTGAAGGCGGCTGCATTCAGCGCGCCGACGGCGGGCCAAAAGCGATCGGTATCGACGCCCGAGCTGGAATGAAATGAGAGGAAGCGCGTCACCCGCTTGGCGGACTGCGCCTGGAGCGGGCCCGCTCCAATGCTTTCGAGCAAAGGCAAGCCGACCGTGGCGCCAGCCACACCTCGCAAGAACGTTCGTCGTGACAAGAAACGTGCGCTACGCATGAGCTACTCCGCCTTGAGAGGAAGGTGATTGAACGCAGGACGTTCGGTGAGCGCCACTGCCAGATCGCGAATCGAGAAGTTGCCGGCTTGCAGGTGCGCTGCCGCCAAGCCCAGCGCGCGAGAATCAGCCTGGTTTTCAGGGCGTCCGTAGGCGAACTGCAGCCAATTCTTGGCGTAGCAGGCCTGAACCTGAGGTTCCTTGGCCAGCCCTTGAAGCAGCTCGCTCGCGCCCTGGAACGTCAGATCCTTCGCGCCGATGTGTAGTGTCCCGCTCGTGTCGACGGGCGCGCCTCGATCTTCGTCGCGCCACTGGCCCACGCCGTCGAACTCCTCGAAGGCGAAGCCAGTCGGATTGATCTGACCGTGGCAAGCGCTGCAGGCAGGCATCGAGGTCTTCCACGCGAAGTAGTCGCGTGTGGTCCGGATCGGAGTGGCAGGCTCCGTCGCCGGCTGTTGCATCTGAGCTCCGGGAGGCGGGTCGGGGATGTTCGCGCAGGCGATGCGGCGCAGCAAAAACACGCCGCGCAGAATGGGCGAGGTCCCGCTGCTGTTCGAGCTGTGGCTGGATAGGAAGGCAGCTTGCGTGAACAAGCCGAGACGACCGGATTCCGGCGCGTGCTCCACGCGCACGAGATCCGCACCGAAACTGCCCTGCAAGCCGTACAGCGGCGCCAATTGCTGGTCGACGAAGCCGAAGCGCGAGGTCAAAAGGTCGGACACGGTGCCGTTGCTCTCGAGCGTGACTGCCTTCACGAAGCGGACGGCTTCCGCGCGCATCGAGCTCACGAGCTCTGGCGAGAAGCTCGGAAATGAGGTCACGTCTTTGGTCACGGTGCTCAGCTCGTCGAGCTGCATCCAGCGCTCGTGGAAGGAGAGCGCGCGCGCTTCGAAGTCGGCCGCCCCCACGAGCCGGCGGGCTTGAGTCGCGATTCCGTCCGCCGTCGCCAGCGCACCGTCGCGCGCTGCGGCGAGCAGATCCGCGTCGGGCGCGCTGCCGGCCAACATGAACGACAGCCGAGTGGCGATCTCGAAGCCGCTGAGCCGTGCGCCGTTCGCGTCGGACGTTCCGTCGCCGGCTTCGATCCGGTACAGCAGCTTCGGCGACTGCAGCATCGCCTGAAGCGTGAGTTGAACCCCGTCACGGAATGCGTTGCCGCTTTTGATGAGCTCGGTGCCTCGATCGAACAGGGCGCGATAGCGAGTTTGCTCGCTGCTGCTGAGCGGCCGACGAAACGCCCGCAGGCCGAAGGCGTCGATGAACTGATCTCGGCAGCCCGCCGCGCTCGGGTCGCAACCGACCACCGCAGCATAGGCGTCGGCCGAGCCCACGACGCGCTCGGCCAGCGACGTCGCGCTGCGCTCGAGCTCCGTCGAGAGGCGCTCGTTCACGCGCAGGTCGGCGTAGCCCACGTACGCCCCCAAGCTCGATTGTTCGGCTGGAAAGTTGAGCGTCTCACTCACCGGCAGGTGCAGCAGATCCTTCAGCGTTCGGTCGTACTCCTCGTATGAAAGGCGTAAGACTCGACTGTTTGCTGGCACTCCGTCGGGGAGCTGCTGGGGGTCGACGTTGGTTACGTCGCCGACATTCACCGGACCCGGTGCGCCGCCGGCCCCACCGCCGCCGGTGCTGGTTGGCGAGCTACCCGCGGCGGAGCTGCTCGTGCCCGCCGCTTGGGCGGGCGAATCGTGCTCGCTCTGGCAGCCGGACGCGAAGGCGACCAAGCAGCAGGCGAGGCCAGGAAGGAGCGTCGCGAGGCGCTCCCGGCGCGCGAATGATCGTTCAATTGTTGCAGCCAATGCGCTCTCCATCGAAGGCGACCTCGTCGAGATAGACGAGGAACGCACCCGTGTTTTGATACTTGCCGAAGCCCACTGCGATTGAGTCGAAGACGGGGATCTCCGCGCGCTCGGTATCGATGCGGAGGTAGTCGATGGCAGCTCCGTCGAGGTAGTACTGAGCGAGCTGCTCGGTCGCGTCGAACGACCACTCCAGACACATCCAGTCGCCGGCACGCGCATGCGCCGAGCGATTCCCTTCCGTGCCGAACTCCGAGCCCGCCCCGTTCCCCGAGGGTTGGACGTTGTAGATGAACGACCAGTTACTCGAGCTGGTTCCGACGCCGGTACCGGTGCTAGCGAAACGCACCGCGTTGCTGTGGCCCTGGTACGGCCCGCTGCCCTCGAACAGATCGAAATGAACGAATTCTGCCGGCGCTGGGTTCTCGATGCGGAAGAAGGCGCGCCCGAAGTGTTGCGCTGCCAAGGCGCCGAGGCTGCCGCGCGTCAGCCACGAGGTCACCGCGCTCTGGGCGCTGACCTCGATCTTGAGTGCACGGGCGCCGCGCATGGCGCGATCCGCGCTGACCCCGACCTTGCGCGTGCCGTAACCCGCGAGGGTGAAACCCGAGGGCAGGGCGCCAAGCTCAGTCGACTCGAAGCTCTCGCAGACATCGAATCCCTGGCAGCGCGGCTGGCCGCCGAAGGTCGTCGGATCCGTGGAAAAGACGGGCGCGCTGGACGTGCCTGCGGTTCCCGCAGTACCGCCACTGGTGGGCGCGCCGCCGCTGCCGCTACCCGCGGCGCTTCCACCGCTGCCGGCCGTCACGCCGCTGCCGCCGGGGCTCGAGCCAGCGGTGGAAGGCGCGCCACCGCTGCTGACCGGCGCGCCCGAAACGCCAGCGGAGGATTGATCTCTGCCCCCGCTGCTCGTTCCAGCTCCACCAGAACTCGCCCCGCCGTGGCTCACTTGACCACCTGCGGCGTTGGCGTGCCCCCCGCTTGCCCCGTTGACGGCGCCTGGGCTAGTTGCCGGGTCGCTACAAGCGCTCACGGCAAGCAGCAGCGCTCCGACAAATGTGGCGGCGCCTCGGGGCGCCGTCGAGGTTTCGAGCATTTGCAGGAATAGACGCGTTGCTTCCGCCGCCGGTGTCACGATTCAGCGCGTCGTTTGGGCAGTCTCGGCGGATTATCCAGGAGCGTAATTTTTGCGCGATGGCGGACGCTGACGACTGTCGAATGCTGACCCTTTGAGGCCGGGCCAAACGTCTTTCACTTAAGGAGCGCCCGAACTCGCGCGTTCCAAACGGTCGTCGGACCCGAATCCGTTTTCATTGCCCCCCAACCCCTTGTTTCTCGTCGACGAATCGCCTCGCGGCCAGCCTTCGCCCTCCTCGCCGCCGCCCGCGGCAGGCGGTGGTGTCAGCGACGCCGAGCTCGGCGCGTTGCTGCGCAGCGGTTCGCGCGAAGCGGCTGCCGCAGTCTACGACCGCTTCTCCACGCAGGTGAACCGTTGGGTGTGGCGGCTGCTGGGGGCCGATCACGAGCACAACGACATCGTGCAGCAAGTGTTCGTGCGAATCCTGCAGTTCGGACCCCGCCTACGTGAGACGGACAAGCTCACGGGCTGGGTACACGCCATCACGGTCAACACCGTGCACGGTGAGCTCAGGCGGCGTCAGGTCAGGCGCTTCTTCTTGCGCGACAACGCTGCCGCGCAGTTGCACGGTGACTTCGTGCGCGAGGTGGAGATGCGCGATCTGCTGGTGCGCGCCAAGAGCGTGATCGAGAAGCTGCCACCCGCCGAGCGCATCGCCTTCATGCTCCACTACGTGGAACGCCACAGCGCGGCCGAGATCGCGCAAGTCTGCGGCTACTCGCTCTCGACCGCGAAACGGCGCCTCGCGCAGGCCAGTCGTCGGTTCGAGGCGATCGTCGCACAGTCGCCAGAGTTATCCCGTGTCTTGCCAAAACTTGTCCGGGAGGAGCCATGAGGCCCGAACGCAACTTAGGAGACGAGTTGTCAGCCGCCCTCGAAGCGGGACCTTCGCGCACCACGTTGGCTATCCAGCGGGCGCAGATCCTGACCACGCTGGCGAAGCCCGAGCCGTTGGCGGCGCGCTACGCGTGGGTCGCGGGCGGCGCTGCCCTGGCGCTGGCCGCGGTGGTGCTCGCGCCGCGCTGGCTCGCGCGCCCTTCCGCCGCAGAGCTGCGCGGCGCTTGGCAAGGCAAGAGCCTGCCCGAAAAGTCGACCGTCGTCGCGCCGCCCGAACGAGGCGAGACGCTCTCGTTTTCCGACGGGAGTCAGCTCGCTCTCGGAGCTCGCGCCGAGATCGCACTCTCGAAGCTAGCGCCCGAGCAGGCTCACCTGGAGCTCGCACGGGGCCACGTGGACGCGACCATCCGCAAGGGCACGGGTCGCACTTGGACGCTCGCGGCCGGCCCTTACTCCGTGCGCGTCGTCGGCACCGAGTTCACCGTGGATTGGGACGCTAGCAGCCGTTTCTTCGCGGTCAACGTGCGCGAGGGCAAGGTGCTGGTGAGCGGGGGTGAGCTGCGCAGCGGCGGGATCTTGCTCGGGGCGGGTGAACGAATCGAACGCCAAGCACCGCCTGCGTCGGGCGGCGATGCGGCCCCGCAACCGAACGACGTGAAGCCGCTCGACGTGAAGCCGCTCGATGTGCCGCCGCCGGTCACCGAGCCGTCCTCGCCTCGAGGCGCGCCGTTGCCGAGCAATGACGATTTCCGGCCGCAGGCGGTGCACGGCAACTACTCGGCCGCCATGGCCGCCGCCCGGCGAGCCGGCTTCGAGCACCTCCTGCACGATCTGCCGGCCAAAGACTTGCTGCTGCTGGCCAACACCGCTCGCTACGCTGGGTCGCCACAAGAAGCGCGAGCAGCTCTGCAAAAGCTCCGCGAGCGCTTTCCGGGGACCCCGAGCGCCGCTCACGCTGCACTCCTGCTGGCGTCCCAGGCCGAAGATCGTGATAGAGATTCCGCTGAGGCCGAACGTTGGCTGCGGATCTTTTTGACGGAGTCTCCGCAGGGCGAGCTGGCGGCGGGGGCGCGGGCTCGTCTGCTCGCGCTGCTACTCAAGCGCGGTGCTCACGCGGAGGCGGAACAAGTGGCACGCGACTACTTGCGCCTGCATCCGAACGGTCAGTATGCGGCGCGAGCTCGCGCGGTGCTGCAACCCTCGCCTTGAGCGCCGGCTTCGCAGCCTTCCTCTTGGCCTCTGCTGCCGGTGCCGAACCCAAGCGCGCGGAGGCCGTGCTCGTGCTCGAAGCACCGAATCACGCTGCCTGGAAGGAAGGCGTTCAGGCACTCGTCGCGGAGCTGCTCACGACGGGCTACGAGCTGAACGTGCGCGCGGCGCACGCCCCGTCGCTCGAGCAGCTGGAGCAAGAGCTTCGACAGCAAGTGGCGGAGTCAGGAGCCGCGGCAGGGGTGTCGGTGATCCGCGAGGGCGGTCACGCCACCACCGTGCTCTGCCGCCGCGACGCCGCCGCGTGCGAGCGGCTCGAGGTCGAGATTTCGGACAGCGAGCTTTCCCGCAGTCGCTTGGCGCTCGCGGTGGTGGGTCGGCTGCGCCCGGTCGACTTGCCCACGGCGCCGGAGCCGGTCGCGCCTCCGCCGAAGCGTGTCCCGCCGCCAGCCGAGCCGACCCGCGTGAAACCGCCAGCGCCTGCAGTAAAGAGCGCTCGTCCATATCGCCTGTGGCTGGGGGGCGGGGCCGTTCTGGCGTCGGGGCTGTCCACTCCCATGACATGGCTAGGCGCGTCCTTGAGCATGAGGGTGGCCGCGCCTTGGGGAATCGAGCTTGGCTTCGGTGGCTCGCCGTTGCCAGCAAACGCCGACAGCGCCGCCGGATCGTTGTCCCTCAGCGCCTTGCAGGCCGCAGGTTTCGTCACGTTCGAGCCATGGTCGGGGCCAGACTTCGGACTCGCATTGGGAGTCGGAGGCGGCGCGCTTCGCTTGCAAGAGACCGCCACGCCCGCGCCCGGCTTCGATGGCTTCTCGCGTCATGTCAGCGTGGGGCTGCTCAGCGCCCGGGCGCGGATCTTTCGCCGTTTCGGCCCGGTCGTTTGGGGCCTGTCGGTCGATCCGGGCCTGCTCGTCCCTGCGGTGAAGGTCGCGGCAGGCACGGAGACGGTTCTGCAAATCGGTCGCCCTTGGGTCTCGCTACAGACGAGCGTGGGGTTCGAGCTATGAGCTGTGCGCGCTCGTTCGTCGCGTTGGCGGCCTGCCTGCTGTGCGCGTGCGACGACGGAGTGCTCCGCGCCTTCGAGCCGCACCACGACGAGCTCGGAGGCGTGGGCGGCCTCGGCGGCACTAGCTCGAGCGCGGAAGGCGGCGGCGGCAGCGGCGGGATGCCCGCTGCCAATCCGGCGGGCAGTGGTGGCCTTGCGCCACCGACTTCACCGCTGATGATCGATGATTTCGAAGACGGCGACATGCGCGCCCAGAGCCCTTTCGGCTGGTGGTACCGCGTCAACGACTCGACCAGCACACAAGGGATCGGCATCGAACCCGTCGGGGCAGGTAGCGCCAGCGTTTACGCGCTGCGAACTCACGGGAGCGGATTCACGGACTGGGGCGCCGCCGTTGGCGTGGACCTCACCAGCGACTCGAGGTCCTTGAATGCGCTCGGCTACCAGAGGCTCTGTTTCGTCGCGCGGGTCGAGGCCGGCACCAGCAGCGCGATTCACGTCCACCTCTTGCGGGATCCGGGGGTGCACTACGAGCGAGCGGTGTCGCTATCCGAAGTTTGGAGCCGGTATTGCATGCCGCTCGCCGACTTCATCGGAGTGGATCAGGACGTGCTGGTGCCAGACGAGCTGATCGCACTGCAGTTCTTCTTCGAGCCCAACGCTCCCTTCGAGTTCTGGCTCGACGAGATCGAAGTCGAGCCGTGAGCGGACCTCTTCGGAGGATCGCCTTCCGCATCGATGATTTTTTCTTCGTACGTGCGCCCAACAAGGCAAAGTCCGCTACGATAGCGGTGTCACGCTACTCGAGACCTGGCGGGCGATGGAGGCGCTCGTGGACAGCGGTAGGTGTCGCGCGATCGGCCTGTCTGACGTCAGCCTGCTTTTGCTTCAGCCGATCTACGACGCCGCGAGGATCAAGCCCGCGGTTGTGCAAGTGGAGGCGCATCCGTATCTGCCGGAAGCCGAGCTTTTGCAGTTCTGCAAACAGAACGAGATCGCTCCGTTTCCGCAGCAAAGAAATCGATCAGACCTCGCGCATCTTCGGCCTGCGTCGCAGCACTAACCGCGCAGAGGAGCCGGCGATGGTCTTCGGCGTGCACCGACATCCGGGGGCCCTGGGCTAGGTGAAGGCGAGCGCGACTGACGAGCTGGCGGGCGTTGTCTTCTTGTACGTCGAGGACGTTTGCGATGTCGCGATAGTCGTAGTCGAATGCCTCGCGAAGAATGTACGCGGTGCGTTCTGCGGAGGACAGCCGTCCGAGTAGAACGAACACACCGAGTGTGAGCGCTTCCGCTCGTTCGGCGCGGACGAGCTGGTCCGAACTTGCATCAATGGGTTCGGGCAGTCCTGGCGCCGCCCAGATTTCCCGGCGAAAGTGAGCAGCTTGCTTCATGTTGATTGCGAGCCTGGTTGCCATCGTCGTCAGAAAGGCGGTGGAGTTACGAACGGCGCAGCGATCAGCCGATTGCCAGCGGATCCAGACTTCTTGCACGATGTCTTCGGCCGCTGCGGCAGAGCCGAGCATCCGGTAGCCAATGCGGAAAAGTCGCGCGCGCATGCTCAAGAAGGTCGAAAGGCCGTCGTCATTGATCACCATGGGTGCTCCTCGCTTGCCCGCGGGCCAAAGCAAGGCCCGTACCGTCCAATTGCAGGCGGTTTTCTCGAGCCTTCTCGAGCTGATGGGAAAATGAACGTTCGCGATGGTTCGCAAATTTGCGAACTAGCGTGGTGCGCACGCGCGCCGGAGGGGCGCGATTCGCCTAGCTGCGAGACACACCCCGAGACTCTCCGAGACTCGACGCGTCTGTCCAGAGATTGGACTAGCTCAGCTCAACGGACGGTACAGGTGCTTATTGATCCCGTGTCGTTTGATCTTGGACTCGAGGGTCGACGAGGGGATGCCAAGACGCATTGCCGCGCCTTGAGGTCCGAACACGCGGCCGTTGCACTCTTTGAGTGCCTTTTCGATCAAGCGGCGCTCGTTCGAGTCGAGGGCGCGATGCAGGGTAGGGCAGAGACCGGAATCGGATTCTGGAAGAGCGTTCGATAGCAGCACTGGGGGAACCTTCAACAGGCCGCCGTCAGAGAGGATCGCGCTGTGCTCGATGACGTTCTGAAGTTCTCGGATGTTGCCCGGCCACCGGTACTCGACGAGACGATTCGTCGATTCTTCGTCGATACCCTCGAAAGTTCGTCCGAGCCGACCGGCGATCGTTGCTAGAAAGTGACCGGCCAACGCAGGGATGTCTTCGCGTCGATCGCGCAGCGGAGGCAGGCGGATGGGAAAGACGGCGAGTCGATAGTAGAGATCTCGGCGGAAAAGGCGGTCTTTGACGGCTTTCTCCAGGTTTCGATTGGTGGCGGCGATCACACGCACGTCGGCCGTTCTGGTCTGGGTGCTGCCGACTCGCTCGAATTGGCCCTCTTGTAATGCGCGCAGTAGTGCCACTTGGGCTCCAGCCGGCAACTCGGCCACTTCATCCAGAAACAGGGTACTTTCGTGGGCCGTTTCGAAACGGCCGATCCGTCGTTGAGTGGCCCCGGTGAACGCGCCCGCTTCGTGGCCGAACAACTCCGATGCGATCAACTCGTGCGGAAGCGCCGCAAGGTTGGCGCAGACCATGGCACTCGACGATCGCCGTGACCGGCGATGAATGGCTCTGGCCACGAGTTCTTTGCCGGTGCCCGTTTCGCCGGTGATCAGGACCGTGGCGGCCGTCGCGCTGACACGCTCGATTCGCTCGATGATCTCCGCGAAGCGCGGGCAATGGCCAACGATCCCGTCGAGCGCTTGCTCACCCATCAGGCAGCCCAGAGCTGGCAGCACTCGTCTGTGCGGCGTTCCGCCGTGCCTGTTCCAAAATAGGCAGAAAACGGGGCGAAGATCGCAGCGGGTCGAGCAGGCGACAATGCTCGGCTAGATAAAGATAAGGATAAAAGCCACTGACTGATTGCTCGAGCAAGTCGAGAGCACGGTCGATCGCTCCCGCTGCGGCGTAGACCTCGGCAAAGTGGAACTTGTGATGGCAATCGAGTCGCGTCGTGTCAATCAGTCCAACGCGCGCCAGCGCCGTTTCGTGTTTGCCCTCCAGTCCGTCGAGTAGCCCGAGCGCTTGTCGCGCATACGGGAGGTCGGGTGCGAGTGCACCCAGCCGCTCTGCGACGTGGCGCGCATGTCCGAGGTCGCTGACGAGCGTGTAGGTGTAAGCCAGCGTCCAGAGTACAATGAGATTGCCGGGGTCGAGCGACAGCGCTCGTTCGAGCTCCTCGATGGCTTCGGAGGCGCGCCCGACGAACCAGCGTTGCACGCCGGACGCCATCCAGGCCATCGGCGACAGCGGGTCCTGAGCCAGGAAGCGGTCCGCGCTGGCGCGGCCGAGGTCGTTCTGTCCGCCGCAGAAAGCCGACAAACAAAGATACAAATGAGCATCTTCACTGTTTGGATCGAACGCCAGCGCGCGACGGCATTGGCGAATGGCCCCGGACAGCTGGCCTTGCTCGTAGGCCATGCACCCGAGAATCGAGGCGGAGTCAGCGGGTAGCTCGGAAGCGATCGCCAACGCTTCCTGTTCAATTTCAGCAAACAGCGCTGCGCTACGGTCGATTCCAGCGCGGGCCATCAGCACCTTGGCCATCGTCAGCTGCGCTTGGAGAGCGGGTGACTCACCGGCCACCTGCATCGCCTCACGCGCCAGGGCGACACCGGCGTCGATGTGATAGCGCCGCAGTTCCTGGCGTGCCCGCAGGTACAGCTCGAACCCGCGCGGATCGTCCATCGGACGCTCGGTGAGCAGCGCCTGTTCGTCCGACGTGAGAGTAATGTTGAGCGCCTTGACGATCTCGCCGGCCACGCGTTCCTGGACTTCGAAGACGTCGTTCATCCCTCCGTTGTATTTCTCGGACCAGAGGTTGGCGTCCGAGCTCGCGTCGATCAGCTGGGCCGTGATTAGCAGGCTCTGGCCCGATTTGCGGACGCTGCCTTCCACGACATGCCCGACTCCCAGCTCACGGCCGATCGTGCGGACGTCCTTGCGAGTCCCCTTCAACTGCATCGAGGAGGTGCGCGAGATTACGCTCAGGGCCTTCACCTTCGCCAGGTCGGAGATGATCTCCTCGGTGAGACCATCACTGAAGTACTCGTTTTCGGGATCGTTGCTCGTGTTCGTGAACGGAAACACGACGATCGACTTCCGAGCCGCGCCAACAGGTGTCGAGAACGCCATCAATTCGGAATGGATGCGGGTCAGCTCGTTTTTCAAGTCCGAGGCGGTTTGCAGGCGCCGTTCACGATCCTTCTCGAGACATCGGGCCAGCAGTCGTCCGAGCGAGGGCGCCGTGTCTTTTCGGAGCGACGACGCCGGCTTGGGTGCCTCGCGAAGAATCGAAGCCAGCAGGGTCGCAATGCTCGTGCCCTGGAATGGCCGCACGCCGGTCGTCATTTCGTAGAGAATGGTACCGAACGAGAAGAGGTCGCTGCGATGATCGAGCGGTTGACCTTCTATCTGTTCGGGCGACATGTACGGTAACGTGCCGCTCACGGCCTCTTCCTGAACGAAACCCATCGTGGTCGGGTCTGAGCCGGGTGCCGCATTCATCGTCGCCAGTCCGAAATCGAGGACTTTCACTTGGCCCGCGCTGGTGATCATCACGTTCGCCGGTTTGAGATCCCGATGGACAATGCCCTTCTCATGGGCTGCCGCGAGTGCGCTGGCCAGTTGAATGCCGACGGCAACGACTTCGGCGTCGGGCATTCCGCTTGAGGTAATCTTCGCCGACAGCGGCTGTCCAATCACGAGCTCCATCGTGATGAACGGAATTCCGCCCTCTTCCTCGACCGAGTGAATCGTGACGATGTGCGGGTGGTTCAGAGCCGCGACGGTGCGCGCCTCGCGCTGTAGGCGTTTGCAGCGTTCAGGATTGCTCGTCGAGGTCGCAGGCAACAGCTTCAGCGCGACGTCACGCCCGAGGTGCTTGTCCGTTGCGCGATACACCTCACCCATGCCCCCCGCGCCGAGCGGTGCCTGGATCTCGTAGTGTCCAATCCGGGTGCCAGAGGCCAGACCCACGAATGGCGACGAGCGGAGCGCGGGTGACTGTGACGAGGCGGTGTCAGCTCTCGAGTTCATTCGCAGCGCAACGGTGATCAGCTAAATCAGATCGTTCAGTACGACTTCAATCCGGGTGCTACCGGGCAGGCACGCCGACTCTGGCATAGGCGCTGTGGCTTGGCACCTCATGGAAATGCGTGATGTGCAATCAGTCACTTCATGAGTTATGGGTCCACGCACGGCGCTCATCGGACCGCCGCTGTGGCCGCTTGCTCGATCAGCCGCACCACCACGCTCGGATGGGAGATGAACGACACGTGGCTGGAGTCGATTTCCGTGACGCGGGCGTGGATGCGCTTGGCCATGAAGCGCTGGAGATCGGGACTGATCGTGCGGTCTTGTTTGCCCACGAGGTACCAGCTGGGGAGCGTCTTCCAGGCCGCTTCCGTGAGGGTCTCGGTGAACGAGCTGAACGCTAGAGGCTTCTGAGCGGCGGCGAGGATGGCTGATTGCCTGTCCGCGAGGTCAGCGCAGAAGACATCCTGGAACTTCTCGGGGTCGATCGTTACCAAGCCTGTGGAGTCCAGAACGAAAGCGTCGAAGACCGGTGTTCGCGGGAACTTGTCTGCCAGGTCGAGGAGGGTTTCGCCCAGGTCAGGAACGAACGCATTGATGTAGACGAGCGCCTTCACGTGGCTATTGCCCGCCGCCGCCTGGGTGACTACCGCGCCGCCGAATGAATGCGCGGCGACGACTAGAGGCCGCCCCGCCGTACCCGCCGCGTCCAGGGCGCGTTTCGTCGCTGCCACGTCGACCCCGAACGAGGACAAGGGGATTTCGACGGCCAGGACCGGAAATCCGTCGTGTTGCAGACGCTCGATCACGTCTTGCCAGCCGAGCGCGTCCGCCCAGGCGCCGTGCACCAACACGACGGTCGGCTTCTTCGTCGGCCGCTTGAATGCCTCTTGTGCAGACGCTTCATTTTCGGTCGCCCCCGGCTCGGATGCGCAACCGAGCTGCAAACCCAGCGTGACGAGAGCAACGCCCTTTAGAATTCGAATGCTTCGAGCCATTTCAATTGCCTCCTTCCGTACTGACCGGAAAGGCTCGCGCTTCGTGACAGGACAACCGCGGTGCCGATGTCACGAACCCTGCGCGGATGCGGTCTGGAGAGCGCTTCGGCCCGAACGATTGGAGTGATCGTTCGGGTCGAATGCGCGGAGGTATCAAATGGAAGCAGTGATGCGCAACGACTACAAACAATTGGCGATGCTGGGGATGCCTTGGGAGAAAGCGTACGGGTACGCTCAGGCAGTTCGAGTGGGAAACATGATCTATGTATCCGGTCAGCTGAGCCACGATGAACACGGGAATTTCGTTGCGCCGGCCCCGTTGGACGGCGCGGATTCTCCGCCAGGCGAGTCGAAAATGGAGCTGCAGATGCGCGCCACCTATGCGAATGCCGCCAAGGTTCTGGCACGCCTCGGCGCGACGCTCCAGCAAGTCGTAGAAGAAGTGCTGTACGTCACCGACATGGATGCCGCGTTCGCAGTGGCGGGTGCCGTTCGCAAGGCTGCCTACGGCAGCGATGCGCCTCAGTGCGCCAGTACGATCGCGCAGGTCACGCGGCTCGCGTTTCGGCAGCAGTTGATCGAGATCCGGTTCACCGCGGTGCTCGAGCGCGTTCCCCGATAGCCAGGGCTTGTTCTGCGGTTCGAGGCTGCGCCACAGCGGAGCCTCGAGCCGAGCAGCGGGGGGCGGAACCGTCAGGGCGCCTTTCCGTGCGGGAGCCAAACCGAAACCAACGTACCGGCCCCGAGCGCCGACTCGATCCGGGTAAGGCCACCGTGCCTCGCCACCACTTCACATGCGACGGCGATGCCGAGCCCGTAGCCTCCCTCACGGCCAGAATGAAACGGTGTTCCCAGCCTGCGCAGATCTTGCGGGGCAATGCCGTTGCCCGCGTCCCTCACGCTGAACAGCTGGCCTCCGTCCGTTCCGTCGTCGCTCGTGACAGCCACGGTTGTTCCGACGGGACTCGACTGGATCGCATTCATGACCAGATTTGCCAACGCTTCTGTCAGAGCGGGCGTGTCCGCTCGAACGTCGCCTGAACCGGCACGGAACGACAGCCGAACACCTTTGGCCTGCGCCAGATCCTCGACGCGGCCACGAACCTGTTCCAAAAGCTGTGCCGCTGAGACACAGTCCGGCTGCTCCTCGCTCGGCAGGGAGTTGGGAGGCCGCAAGTCTTCCTCGATTAGCGCAACCATTCGGCGCACCGCCTGCTGCGAGCGCGACAGCCGTCGTTGCGCGATCTCGCCAACCTCGGATTCTATCAATTTGTTGACCGCGTAGACGATCGCGAGACAATTCTTCAAGGCGTGAGCGCGCACGGCGCTGGGGGGCAGAAGGGGTCGTGGCGTGAGCATCGTAAACTCCCTGGGTGTCGGGCCTGTGAAAGGTCGCTCGCGCGAGGCACGCGAGAAGGACCGAGTGGCTTTCTGTAGGTCGAGAGGTAAGCGCATGTTGGCTCTTCGCTACGACCGGACAGCGGTGCATCGAGTGACACAACGGTCGTCACGACCGGCGGCAGCAGGTGGCGCAACACCCACGACCATGAGTCGTTGTTTGGTGTGAAGCGCTCTCGAGACTGTCACGCAATGCGTGGCCACTTGGTCTTCGCGATTGCTCGAGCGCTGCGAAGAAAATAGCAGGAAAACGGATCCAAGCGTCGCTGCTTTCCCCTCCTGAAAGGAATTCAGACCATGAGCATCATCAAAACCAAAGACGAGGCCAACATCTTCTACAAAGACTGGGGTGAGGGACAGCCCATCGTCTTCAGTCACGGTTGGCCGCTGAACGCTGACGCTTGGGACGAGCAGATGTTCTTCCTGGCCTCGCGCGGCTACCGCACTATCGCCCATGATCGGCGCGGGCACGGGCGTTCCAGTCAGTCCTGGCAGGGTAACGACATGGACACGTATGCCGACGATTTTGCGCAGCTGCTAGACAAACTCAACCTGCGCAATGCCATCCTGGTCGGGCACTCGACGGGGGGCGGCGAGATCACTCGATACATCGGCCGCCACGGCACGAAGCGGGTGGCCAAAGCAGCGCTGATTGGCGCGGTTCCGCCCTCGCTGCTGAAGACCGACGCTAACCCTGGTGGTATTCCGATCGCGGTCTTCGACGGTCTCCGCGCCGAGATCAGTCGCGATCGTTCGCAATTCTACAAAGACTTCAGCCTGCCTTTTTACGGCGCCAACCGAGCAGATGCCAAAGTGTCAGAGGGCTTGCGTGACCAATTCTGGCTGCAATGCATGCAGGTGGGCCTCAAGGGCGCTTTGGATTGTATCAAGGCGTTTTCCGAAACGGATTTTACCCAGGATCTCAAGAAGTTCGACATTCCCACGTTGGTTCTGCACGGTGAAGACGACCAGATTGTGCCCATCGCCTGCTCTGCGCAGCGTTCTTCGAAGTTGATTAAGAATGCAACGCTGAAGGTGTACCAAGGGGCGCCTCATGGGCTGACGGCCACGCACCGCGAGCAGTTCAACGCGGACCTGCTGGCCTTCATTCAGTCCTAGCCGCGAGGGAAACGCATCCGATGGGGCGCTCGTGACGTTTCAGGACTGTTCCCGTCCCATCGGATACGAATCCGGATGTTTTGTCGTGAACGCTGGGCTGACCCCTATGGATTTCCATAGGGTGGCGCGCAGTCGCGGCAGAGTTAGCCGGAGGCGTGAACTGGCGGATCCCCCGGGTGAGCGGGAGTGCTATCGTGCACGGCGAGGCCGCTGGGCTACGGCTCGTGCGCGGCTTCAGGATCAGCCGATGAGGACAGCGTCGGAACCTTCTGGCGAGACTGACGCCAGTGCGGGCCAGAAAATCATCGACCGAGTCGATGACCACAAACGGGTCAAGCTGGCCTTGCGAGACCCGGAGGGCGAGCTTGCACTGCTCGTCGACATGGTTCCGAGCCACCTCTGGCGGCTGACTCCGGAGGGTGAACCCGTCTTCTTCAACAAGCGAATGGTCGATTTCCTCGGCCTGACGGTCGAGGATACCGACAGACCGGGCATGACCCGGCTGACGGCGATGATCGAGGCATCAATCCACCCAGCTGACGCGGGTAGATTTGGCGTCACGTTGCGGCGCTGCCTTGCAGCCGGCGAGCATTTCTCGATGAGGTATCGACTACGTCGCGCTGATGGCGTGTACCGTTGGATGTCGAGCCGCGCGGAGCCGTTGCGCGATGAGGCCGGATGCATCGTCCAGTGGTATGGCCTGTGTCACGACATCAACGACGAGATGCGCGCCCAAGAGGAGCTACGTGCCAGAGAACGGGAACTCTCGCTGCTCGTAGATATGGTTCCAAGTCACTTGTGGCGGTTGACCCCCGACGGCGAGACCACGCTCGCCAACAAGAGCATGGCCGATTTTCTGGGCTGGGACGTGACGGACAAGAACCAGCTAGACGTCGTGATAGACACCATGTTTCACCCGGACGATGCGCGGCCAGTCGCAGACGTGCTTGGCCGCTGCCTCCTCACGGGCGAGCACTTTGCCATGAGGTATCGCCTGCGTCGTGCAGATGGCGTCTACCGCTGGATGTCGGGCCGCGCGAAGCCGATGCGCGACGAGGAGGGGCGCATCGTGCAGTGGTTCGGCCTTTGCCACGACATCGACGATCAAGTGCACGCCGAAGAAGCCTTGCGTCGCGCCGCCAGTCAACTTGCGCAGGCGAGTCGCGCCGCAAGTTTGGCGGAGCTCTCCGCATCGATCGCGCACGAAGTGAATCAGCCGCTGGCCGCCATCGTGACCAATTCTCAAGCCTGTCACCGTTGGCTGTCTACCACGCCTCCCAACATCGAACGAGCGATGACGACGGCTGAGCGCATCACCCGCGACGCCAATGATGCGGCCGACGTGGTCAGTCGAATCCGCGCGCTGTTTCGTCAAGCACCGCACCCGAGGACCGTTGAGGACGTCAACCGACTGATCGCGGAGGTCTGCCGGCTCATGGCGGACGAGATCACGGCGAAGGATACCCGCATCGAAACGGTTCTCGAATCGAGTCTGCCACCGGTCACGCTCGACCGCATCCAGTTGCAGCAGGTGCTCGTGAATCTGATGCGCAATGGCATTGAGGCGATGGACAGTGTGCGCGACCGCGCGCGGGCGCTTCGAATCCGCTCGTGCCGTGACGGCCTCGACGCTATTCGGGTCGAGGTTCGGGACGCCGGCAACGGTTTCGAGGACGCAGAGCGCGTGTTCGAGCCGTTCTTCACGACCAAGCGGCAGGGGATGGGCATGGGACTGGCCATCTGCCGTTCGATCATCGAGGCGCACGGCGGTCGCCTGTGGACCGCGAACAACGAGACATACGGCGCGCTCGTCGCCTTCACGCTGCCGTTGGCGGCAATTCAGCCGGAGACGCGCTCGCTTTGAGGCGCCGATCGACGACCATGGCAAGTCCCCAGGTCACGCTCGTGATTGCAACGGATACTGCGGCCAAACCAGCGTAGCCGGTCGTCGCGATGACGCCGCCCGCGACCAAGGGGCCTGCGGCGAAGCCAAGCAAGTAGGCTGACCCTGCGGCCGCAGCCCAACGGCCATGACGATCGAGGGCGGCGGCGAGGCCGAATAGGTAAGGCAGGGAAAAGTAGTAGACGATGACCGATGCAACCAGGGCCACGACGTACGCTGTCGGATTGCGCGAGAGGCAAAGCACCAGCGCGACGAGTGAGAAGGCGATGCAGAATCCGGAGATGGGGCGCGCCCGCCCCCAGCGAATGTCGATGGCTGTTGCAGCTCCCGCGCCGGCGAGCCCAACCAATGACGCAGCAGTCAGCGCATAGCCGACCGCGCGCGTGTCTAGGCCCGAGCGCGCGCCCAGGGGCGCGCTAAACACGTAGATCGCAGAGGAGACAGTCAGATAGAGCCCGATCGCCGCGAGCGTCATGACGCCGAGCAGCGATGACCTCGACCGCGCGTGCGCCTCAACGCCGTCATGGTGCTGGGCGGGCGCGTCGGGAATGAGTGCCAAGAGCGGGGCGAGCACGAGGGTAACGCCGGCGATTAACGCGACGATGCCGCGATGGGCGAAGGCTGCAGTGAGCTCGCCGCCGACCGCGAAAAGTGCCACGCTCCCCAGGGCCCACACGACCTGAAAGTAGCCGTAGACTCTGTCCGGGTTGCTGCAATGAGACGCGACGATGCAGAGCGACACAGCGTAGAGTGCGCCCTCGCCAATGCCAGCGAAGCCGCGCTGCACGGCGAACGCTGCCCATGACGTCGTGAAAATCGATGCGCCTTGAACGAGCAACGTCAGCACGGTTGCGACGATGGCGACGCGGCGATACGAGAACCGGGGTAAGACCGGAGCGATGCCGATGGCGGTGACGGCAAGCGTGATGAGCTCGACGGAGCCTATGAATCCGGCGCCGCGTTCCGACAGCGACAGCCCAGTGATTAGCCCCGCGATCACGAACGGTGACATTTGCGTGACCAGACCTCCCATGATCTGCGCGGCAATCGCGCCAATCACTAGTGACGCCGAATTGCGTGAATCGTGCCCGGTTTCGGTCGTCATCCGCTTGCCGTTCCCGCGCGCGACCTGGGCCGCTGCGCGGGCCGCGAAGATACCCAAGCTGCGACCGCATTTCCACAGGCCGCTGACCGATCGAGAGGACGGTCAAGGCGAGCATGTGAGTGCGGCAATTCCGTCACACGGATTTGCCGAAGCGGCGCTAATGGTTCCCTCGGCGCCTACGTCGAATGCTTTAATGGAAAGGCGTAATGGGCGGCTTGCCTGCCGATCTCTAAACTCCAGTCATCACCATGGAAACTGGACACCGTGCTTTGCAAGCTGGAGCGACGGATGACCGCGTGATGACGTTCGTCAATGCGCGTCGCAGAATGTTCGCGGCGGCGTTGCAAACTCTCGGCAACGTCGCGGAGGCGGAAGATGTCGTTCAGGACGCTTGGCTGCGCTGGCAAGGTGTCCACCACGAAGCAGTGCACAACGGGCCCGCGTTTCTGACGACGACGGCCCGGCGGCTGGCCATCAATCGGGCGCTAGGCGCGAGCAGACGTTACGAGACGCCCCTGGAGCTCTGGCGCGAGGAGGCCGCTCTCGAGCCCGACACCAGCCCCGGCATGCTGGCAGAGCGCTCCCAAGGGCTCGAGTCAGCCTTGAAACTCGTGGTCGAGAAGCTGTCGGCCATTCAGCGGGCTGCCTATCTGCTCCGCGAAGCCTTCAACTACAGTTACCAGCAGATCGCGCGAGTCGTCGGGGTCAGTGAGGCGAATAGCCGACAGCTCGTGACACGGGCTCGCAAGCATCTGTTGGAAGGGGCTTGTCTCGACGCGAATCCTGGCGAGCTGCGGCGCATCAACAGTGCGTTCATCGAGGCGACTCAGAGCGGGGACCTGGCAACCTTGGAAGCAGTGTTATTGGCGGACATCGTCGACTCACTCACTTCGAAGTCGGACTCGCGCAGACGCGGGCACCGCTAGGCGACACGATTGAGTCGGGCGACCACTCGATCACGGTTCGACGGGCTCGCCGCTTCATTGTGTCGACGCATCGTGCAGTTGAGCGAGCAAGTCGTCTAGATCGTCTCCGCTCGCAGGCAAACTGGGCAGCACCCTTGCGACGTCGCGGCTGATCGAATCGAAGCCAACGCCAGTCGTGCGGGGATCAATCGCCCAGAGTCTTTGCCAGGCCA
>Ga0134124_10001464_pt1 | contig 19020 bp, 12 predicted proteins | sample KB304_FD_96880 | JGI IMG/M metagenome (GOLD analysis project Ga0134124, IMG submission 96880) | Terrestrial soil microbial communities without Nitrogen fertilizer from Kellogg Biological Station, Michigan, USA - KB3-0-4 | ecosystem: Environmental > Terrestrial > Soil > Unclassified ...
GATGCGGGCGAGCGCCACGCGCATCTTCCAACCGCCGGAGAGCGTGCCCACGTCCGCGTCCATCGTTTCTTGGGCGAAACCGAGGCCAGCCAAGATCTCGCGCGCTTTGGCGTCGAGCGCGTAACCGCCGAGCTCTTCGAAGCGCCCCTGCACTTCACCGAACTCTTCGATCAGCTTGTCCATCTGATCGAACATCGCCGGATCGGCGAGCTGCGCTTCCAGCTCGCGCAAGCGCGCTGCAACGGACGACACGGGGCCTGCGCCGTCGAGCGTGGCCGCCACCACGCTCTGACCGCTCATCTCGCCGACGTCCTGACTGAAGTAGCCGATGGTCGTGCCGCGATCGATGGCGACCTGACCGTTGTCCGGCGCCTCCTCTTTGACGATCAAGCGGAAGATGGTCGACTTGCCGGCGCCATTGGGGCCGACGAGACCGACCTTGTCGCCCTTGAAGACGGCGCAAGAGGCGTCCAAGAACAAGACGCGACGACCATGCTGTTTGGTGACTGAATCGAGCCGAATCACGGCGGGCGCACTAGCATGGGCAGTGGCAGGGCGCGCCAAAACTTGCAAAGCGGCCTAGTTTCTGCGGTCCCAGGGCTCCGCCTTGCCCGGTCTCATTGTGAGGCAGTGCTCGCTTGCCGTGGCGGTCACGGCGCCGCGCTTTCCGGTATTGCGCGATCGAAGATCTGCGACCACCCTGAGTCGGGTGAAGGTCCCGCTCCTACATTGTGCGTGTCTGCTCGCGATGTTCACACAACTAGCGGCCTGCAGCGACGCTATCGAGAGCGCAGAGCCGAACCTCGCGCAGACGAATGGCACATACGACAACGGCGACCCAGCCACCGCGTCGCCAGCCAGCGGCGCGCCTCTCGGCAACCTATCGCAGCAGGGCGATGGCTCGGGACAATGCCCCGATCCTTGCGCGGAGCAAACCGAGTGCGGGCAAATCTGCCTGAAGTTGAAGGGCGTGGGCTCGAGCTGCCAATTGGTGCCCACCATGAATGATCTCACTCGGCCGCCGCGCAGCGTGCACTTCGATTGCAACGCGATCCCGTACGGCCCGGACGGTTACGACTTCGATGCGCTCGGTCACATCACGCTGATGGGCAATACGTGTGCGGCCTTGCAGAACAGTGGCCCGCATCGCGTCACGCTGACGCTCGCCTGCCCGCCGCCTCTATGAGCCGGCATCCACGCCGGCAATGAATTGCGCCACGCGGTTCCACAATTCGAGGAACTGCTGGTGCCCGAACGACGAAAAGCTGGGGATCCAATCGCCAGTGCTAGCCGCCTGAGTCGATAGGCCGTATTGCCCAACGACGTCCAGGTGATCGGCCTCGGCGAAATACAACACCGGTCCCCACACCTGCGACAGCGTCGGAACCACGCCGTCACTGTCCGCGCGCACGGGCAAAGGCATGGTTGGATGCGCGAGCTGCGCGAGCTGCATGACCGTCAGCGGTGGGTTCCCGAGCTCATCGCGGCGCGCAGCGCGGTGCATGAAAGCGTACACCGGGAACATGATCTGCGCGTACAGATCGCGCAGCGAACGCCACGCATTGCGCAGCGTCGGCGGCGCGGCGCGCGCCACCACCGAAGCGTACGCAAGCTTCGGGTCTGCGGTGCAGGCATTGAGCAGGTCGCAACCCGCGGGAGTGAGCTGGAAGAGCAGTGACTGGTCTTTGACGACCGCCTTGAGAAAAGTGGCAAGCTCGAGGATCCGCGGCTCCGAGAGATCACTCAACAACTTGTCGTACAAATCGTCGAACGTACCCGGGCGCTTGCGAAACGGGTCGCGCGCGCGAACGAAGAAGTAGCCGAGCCGGAGCAGCAGCTTCAACGGCACTCGCCCGCGCTCCAGCATGAAGATCAAGTAGCTGCCCACGGTGCGAATCAGGAAGCGCCCCATTGGCCGGGTAAAATACGTGGCCACCGGCGTACCGTAGTGCGGCGCGCAAACCGTGACCAAAGTCTTTACCCGGTCGTACGCGTCGAACACCACGTTGGCAGGGAGCGACGCGGTGGGCGCAATCGCGAGGCGCGCATCGAGTCCGCCAGTCGAGTGCCCAATCAAGTGGATCGGCCCATCAGCTCGACTGGCGACCTCGGCGAGCGTCTCCAGCACTCGCGCCGCGCGAAAGCGAATCGACGACATAGGCAAGGTCGGGACCTCGGTCACGGTCACCGGCAGCCCGAGCCGCTCGAAGCTGCTCTCGATCGCCTCGCGAACGCCGCTGAAGTAGCTCAGCTCGCCGAATCTTCCGAAACCGAAAAAGCCAGGGATCAGCAGCACGTGGTGCGTGGGGATAGCCACTGCCCCGAAGCATACGCCTACAACTGCAGTCTTGCGTGCGCTTCGGGATCGTACTCCGCGGGGTCGAGCTTTTGGCCCTTGAGGTAAGCCTTGGCCGCCTCGAACGCATGCTTGACGCCTCGCGCTCCGGCATTGTCCCAGTACTCCGCGTCGAACGGCGTGAAGCACAGCAACACGATCTCCGGGTCGTCTTGACCGTCGAAATACACGCGGTACGGCTCTTTCCAGAGTCGATTGACCTTTTCGCGATCGCTCACCAGCTCGAAGTGCCCGTTGATGGTCACGAACTGACGCTTGTTCTGGAGCGAGATCATCGCCCGCGAATCATCGCGAACCTCTAGAACCTTCGTCGAGTCCACGTTGGTGATGAACCAGAGTTTGCCTTCTGCGTCCACGTCGGCGACGGCCATGGGCCGTCCGTGGAGCTCTCCGGTTCGCCCGCGAGTGATCACGGTCGCTGTATCGAACTCGCGCAGGAGCTCGAAGAAGTGTTCTTCGGGGCGCGGCGCAGGACCGGCCGATGCGATATTGTTGGGTACTTGGTTCATGCCCGCCACGTTTTGCAATGCGCGTGCCGGGCGGGTGACCCAGCGTCCGCGGCGCGAAAAAACGGGCCTCGGGCGGGCGCGGCGAGTGTGCCGCCCCGCCCCAGCGTGGCAACTTCGCCCGGGCGGGCGCGTCAGGGTTTGACGACGACGACCGGCTGTCCCGGCGCAATGGGCTTACCCTCGGCCGCCACGACGTCGATCACCACTCCGTCGATCGGTGACTCGATGGCGATCTCCATCTTCATCGATTCGACGATGGCCAGCACTTCGCCTTTGCTCACGCGCTTACCGGGACTCACGAGCACCTTCCAGATGCTTCCCGGAACACCACTCTCGACGATCTGTGCGCCTTCCCAACCCGGACGGCCACCCTCTGGGCCCGCCGACTCGGTTTGCTCGACGCTGAAGTTGAGCTGACCCGAGTCGATCCAGCGCTGGCGCTCTTCCGCGAACGCAGCGCGCTGCGTGGTTCGGAACGAGGCAATCGAGTCAGCCTCCTGAGCCAAGAAGCGTCGATAGTCTGCCAAGCGGAAGCGCTGCTCTTCGATCTTCAGTTCGAGCCGGCCGTGGGGTAGCGCCTCGCGCATTTCGAGCAGCTCTTTGGCGTCGACCGGGTAGAAGCGGATTTGATCGAAGAAGCGCAGCAACCAGGGCGTATTGGCCTGAAAATGCTTGGTCGCCTTGAAGCGATTGTAGACTTGCACGGTGCGACCGACGAACTGATAGCCGCCCGGACCCTCCATGCCGTAGATGCACATGTACGCCCCGCCGATGCCGACCGCGTTCTCGGGCGTCCAGGTACGCGCCGGGTTGTACTTCGTGGTCACCAAGCGATGCCGCGGATCGAGCGGTGTAGCGACCGGCGCGCCGAGGTACACGTCACCGAGCCCGAGCACCAGGTAGCGCGCGCCGAATACGATGTCCTTCACGGTTTGCAGGTCGGGCAAGCCGTTGATGCGCTGAATGAACTCGATGTTGCTCGGCGTCCAAGGCGCGTCCTTGCGCACGATCTGGGTGTACTTCTCGATCGCGAGCCGCGTCTGGGGGTCGTCCCAGGAGAGGGGCATGTGCACGATGCGCGTCGGCACGTCGATGGCGTCTACCGACGGCAGCTCGGTTTCGGCGCGCGAGAGCACGTCCAGCAGCCGCGAAAAGCCCAGTTTTTGGCTGTCGAAGTGGATTTGCAGCGAGCGAATGCCAGGCGTCAAATCCACGATTCCGGGCAGCTTCTCCTGACGCAGCCAATCCATCAGCGCATGCACACGGAAGCGCAGCTCCAGATCGAGCACTGCCTCGCCGTATTCGACCAGCAAGAATTCGTCACCGGCAGGGCGATACACCACGCGCGGGGCTTCACCGCGGGCTGGCAAACGACGCAGCACCGCGTCCGCCACCGGCACCGCAGAGAGCGGCGCCGCGCTCGGTGCCTTGCGCTCGCTGATTCGCCGTTCCTGCTCGGAGAGCGCCAGTTCAGCGGCAGCACGCGCGATCGGCACGAAGCGTACGCGATTGCCCGGCCGCAGTTGACCGACCTTCCACAGCTCGGCCCGCACGATCGTCGCCGGACACACGAAGCCGCCGAGACTCGGGCCGTCCGGGCCGAGGATGATCGGCATGTCGCCCGTGAAGTCGATGGTGCCGAACGCGTAGGCATTGTCGTGAATGTTCGACGGATGCAGCCCTGCTTCGCCACCGTCGGAGCGCGCCCATTCAGGCTGTGGTCCGATCAGACGGATACCAGTGCGCGCCGAGTTGTAGTGAACCTCGAAATCGCTGCTGAAAAAGCGCTCGATGTCGGCTGGGGTGAAGAAGTCCGGGGCGCCGTGCGGGCCGTAGAGCACGCCGATCTGCCAGCTGTCGGTCAGTTGAGGTTGCAACTGCTCGTCGAGCGCTTTCGGTTCCGCGTCCACATTGCCGGACTGCAGCAGGCGCAGGACGTCGCCCTTACGCAAGGCGCGCCCCGCGTGCCCACCGAAGCCGCCGAGCGTGAACGTCGAACGGCTGCCCAAGTACTCCGGCACGTCGAAACCGTGCCGCACGGCCAGATAAGCGCGACACCCAGCGCCGCGGATGCTGCCCAGCGTGAGCACCTGTCCGGCGCGCACCGGCACTGGGCGCCAGTAGGGAACCGGCTCGCCGTCGAGATCAGCGTCCATGCGCGCACCCGCCAGCGCGATCAACGTATCGGTCGCGAAACGCAACGTGGGGCCGGTGATGGTCAGTTCCAGCGCCGGAGCGCCCGCCACGTTGCCCAGCACGCGATTGGCGAGCCGGAAACCGAGATCATCGATCGGCCCAGACGGCGGAATGCCGACGTCCCAATAGCCCAGGCGTCCGGGATGGTCGTGAATCGTGCTCAGTGTGCCCGGTGTCAACACCTCCACGGTCGCGCTCGAGTAGGCGAGCGTGCCCAGATAAGCGGTGGTGGTCTTCCCTTCTCGGAAGACGTCAGTGCCCAAAATATACGACAAATACGCGAGATTGGTCTCGGTACCGGCCAAGCGAGTGTGTTCGAGCGCGTCACTCAATTTCTGAATTGCCTGGTCGCGATCGTCGGCCAGCGCCATCACCTTGGCGATCATCGGATCGTAGAAGCCGCTGATCGCGCTGCCTCGTTCCACGAACGAATCGACGCGCACGCCCTCCGGGAACGACACTTCGGTCAAAACGCCGGGGCTCGGTTTGAAGCCACGCGCGGGGTCCTCGGCGTAAACGCGAACTTCAATCGCGTGACCGCGCGGTTCCGGAGGGCGTTCCAGCGGCAGTGACTCGCCGGCGGCCAACCGAATCATCCATTCGACGAGATCGACGCCGGTGACCAACTCGGTCACTCCGTGTTCGACCTGCAGCCGCGTGTTCACCTCCAGGAAGTAGAACTCTTCGCGGTCATCGTCGTACACGAACTCGACCGTACCGGCAGAGCGGTAGTTCACCGACGTGCCGATGTGCACCGCCGAGGCGAGCAGCGCCTGGCGCACCTCGGGTCGGAGCCGTGGCGCCGGCGTCTCTTCCACGACCTTTTGGTGCCGACGCTGCGCCGAACAATCACGCTCGCCGAGCGCGACGACGCGACCGCGCCCATCACCGAACAGTTGCACTTCGATGTGACGCGCGCGCTCGACGAAGCGTTCCAAAAATACGCCGCCTTCGCCGAAATTCTTCTGCGCGAGCGAGCGAACGGATTCGAAGATCTCGCGGATCTTGCCAGCGTCCCGGCAGACTTGCATGCCGATGCCTCCGCCGCCCGCGGTGCTCTTCAACATCACTGGGTAACCAATGCGTTCCGCGGCGGCGACCGCGGCATCGACGTCCGCCAACAGCGGCGTGCCCGACAAAAGTGGCACGCCCAAGCCCTCCACCAGCTCCCGCGCGGTGTGTTTGACGCCGAAGCGACGCATCTGCTCCGGCGTCGGGCCCACGAACGCAATGCCACGCGCCTCGACCGCGTCGGCAAATTCGGCATTCTCGCTCAGGAAGCCGTAGCCCGGGAAGATCGCCTTGGCACCCGTACTGAGCGCGGCATCCAGGATCGCCTGGCGGTTCAGGTAGCTGGCGGACGCGGCGGCCGGGCCAACGCAGACACTCTCGTCGGCGTCGAGCACATGCAGCGAATTTCGATCGGCTTCGGAGTAGATGGCGACCGAGCCGACACCGAGCCGCTTCAGCGTGCGAATCACACGACACGCGATCTCGCCACGATTGGCGATCAGAACTTTCTCGAACATGACATTTCCTCCTTCGAGGATCTCGGAAGCGGCCCGTCGACGCTCAGCGCGACGCGGCGGCGCTTGCTTACGCCGACCAGACGAGGAGTCGGACTGGGGTCGGGTTGTAACCGTTGCACGGATTGTTCAGCTGCGGGCAATTTGAGATCAGCACGATAACATCGCTCTCTGCCCGCATCTCCACGTAGCGTCCGGGAGCCGAAATCCCGTCATCGAAGTGCAGCTCGCCCTCGGGGCTGACCGGCACGTTCATGAAGAAATTGATGTTCGCGGTCAGGTCGCGCAGCGTGAGCTCCGGGCGACGCTGCGCGATTTCGAGCAGGAAATTATCTCTGCAGCTGTGCATGTACTTCTTGTCGATCGCGTACCTGACTTGATTCGACTCCGCGGCGCAGGCACCGCCGAGCGTGTCGTGGCGACCGCAGGTGTCGGCCGTGATGCGCAACATCACTCGACCCTCGGTCGAGATCAGCGGTGAGCCGCTGCTCAGGTAGATGCCGCCCTGGCTGCGAATCGTATCGACCGCGCTGTAGCGTTCGCTCGGGTCGGCGGCGTCGTAAAACAAGGTATCGACGGCCTGGTTACCTTCCAAATCCACGATGCGGAAGGTTTGCCCGCGCTTGATGACGTGACTGAAGCCGAGCCCCGACCCGAGCACGGTGTCGAAGGTGGCTTGCTTCGGATCGAGTGAGCTTTCGGAGAGTGCCATGACGATAAATCCGATCAGAGAAAGTACGCTTCGGTCAGCGCGAAGCCGCGTTCGTTCTCGGGGCAGGAAACGCGGGCAGGATCGTTGGCAAGCACCGGCCCAGCCAGGCGCACTCCGAGCTGAACTGGTTTTGCGCGGTAAGTCGTCGCGGGGTCGAGCGGGTGTGGAGTGTTCGAGAGCACGACCAGCGTGTTCATTTCCGAGCGCAGCTCGATGAACGCGCCGGGCTTGGAATTGCCGGAGACCCAGCCGAGTTTGCCTTCGGCGTCGACCGCGATTTTCACGAACAGGTTTAGATTCGGGCCAAAATCACGCTTGCCGAGGCCATACTTGCCGAGTTCGACCAGCAAATTGTCGCGGCTGTTTCGGTGCCAGTCATTGCGCAACGCCTGGTAGTCACCGGGGCCGTACTTCGCGGCGCTCGAAGCGTAGCTCTCGAGCCCGGTGATCGTATCGTGCCAGCCGCACGTGTCGGCGATCACCGAGCACAGCACGCGCCCCATGTCCGAATAGAGCACGTTGCCGCTGGTGATCCGCGCGATGTGCTGTGCCTTCAGCGTGTCCGGCATGTTGTAGCGCTCGAGCGGGCGATCGGCGTTGAACAGTAACGCGGCGACCGAAGCGCTGCCCTCTACGTCCGTAACGCGCAACACCTGACCACGCTTGAGGACGCGCGACCACATCTGGCCGCCTCGCAAGGGCTCGTCGACGAGCCAGTCTCGGATAACTTCAGTCATGTATCAATTCTCCAGCGTCGGAGGCTTGATCTCGGCGATGGATCAAGTCCTCGAGGCGCTTTTTCGTAGCTAAGAAATGGCCGGAAAGGAACTGCTCCGGCGAACGTGGCCGAGCCACCGGAACGTCGATGACTTCGAGAATTCGCCCCGGGCGGGCGCCCAGCACCACGATCCGATCGGACAAATAAATGGCTTCGTCGAGATCGTGGGTAATGAACAAAATCGTGACCCCGGCGGCCTGCCAAATCCGCAACAAATGCGCCTGCATGCTGGCTCGGGTCTGCGCGTCGAGCGCGCCGAACGGCTCATCCATGAGCAAGATCCGCGGGTCGTTGGCCAGCGCGCGCGCGATCGCCACGCGTTGCTTCATGCCGCCCGAGAGCTGCGCCGGATACAGGTCGGCAAAATCGGTCAAGCCGACCAGCTTCAGCCATTCATCCGCGGCTTTGGTCGCCTTGTCGTCACGCAAGCCCTTCATCTTGGGGCCGAAGAGCACGTTCTTCCTGACCGTGAGCCAGGGAAAGAGCGTGTAGTTTTGGAACACCATGCCGCGATCCGCGCCTGGCCCGGTCACCGGAACGCCGTCCACGGCAACGATGCCGTCGCTCGGATCCTCCAGGCCGGCAACCACGCGGATCAGCGTGGATTTGCCGCAGCCCGACGGACCGATCACGCTGATGAACTCGTTGCGCCGAACCTTGAAGTTGATGTCCGAGAGCGCCACCATCTTGCCGCTCGGGCTGTCGGGATTGGGAAACTCGCGAAACAAGTGCTCGATACTGAGCACCACCTTGCGCTTGTCTATCTCGGCGAAGTACTCGGCGACTTCCGGAACGTGGTCGAGGTAACTGGGTAGCTGGATACGATCGTCATCGAGCATGAGTCAGTAGCTTTCGCGGCGCAGAACCATGGGTGCCGCTCGAGGATGGTGTCAGGTACCTGCAAGTCGCGCGCGTGGGGGTAGCGAGCGCCGGACGGCACGCAGAATACGCACGAGCTTGGTTTGACCCGTCTCCCACGGGAAAAGGTAGCGGCCCAGGAGCGCCAAGAACTGATCGGTCGCGAGACCGACCAAGCCGATGATGACAATCGCCGCGTACACGTTGTCGAAGTGTCGGTAACGTTGTTGCTGATACAGCCAAGCGCTCAAGCCCGACTTTTCGCCGATCAGTTCGGCAACCACCAGGTAAGTCCAAGCCCAGCCAATCAAAATGCGCATGTCTCGATAGAGACCCGGGATCGCGCCAGGCACCACCACGTTCCAAACGAGTTGTCGCTTGTTGGCACCGAGGGTCTGCGCGGCGTGCAGCAGCGACACTTCGACAGAACGCGTGGTGTTCGAGACGATCAACACCATCTGGAAGAAGGTGCCGATGAAGATGATGGCAATTTTGGGTTCGTCTTGCAGGCCGAGCACGGTCAGCGCCAACGCGCCGAACACGGGCGCCGGCATGTAGCGCACGAAGTCGACGAACGGCTCGAACAGCCGCGCGAAGAACGGGAAGGTGCCGCACAGAATGCCCAGCGGCAGCCCAAAGACTGCGGACCAGAAGAAGCCCCAGAAGATCACCTTGCAGCTCTGCATCAGGCTCTCGTGCAACCAGGCATCACCGTCGCGCTCGGGCGCGGTCGTGAACGCGGTGTAGAGTGCGCGCGCGACGGCGTGCGGCGGTTGCAGGTAGATCGGATTCACTCGGTCGCCCGAGACGCGCCGCGCGTGGGCGGCGTCGAGCTCTCGGTTGCGCAGGATGACCACGTCCAAGTCGACGCGTTCACCCACGGCGACGTAGCTGTGCTCGCCGGGAACCTTGGTGTCACCTGCGTCGACGACCAAGACTTGTGGGTGCCAGATGAAGGGCACGTAGCTGATCGCGCACCAGCTCAAGAGCGGCAACGCAAAGGCCAGCACGCCCACCCAAAATCGCGCCTGCGCGTCGAGCGGTTTGCGCACGCCCAGCAAGCGGGCGAGCGGCTCGTTCTTCGGCACCGACGAGTGCGGACCTTGGGTACGTTGAGCGGGTAGCGTCATGGCAGATCGCCTCGTGGAGTTGCGCGGCGGGAGCCCTCATCTGTGAGGGGGTACATCGCCCTAGAGTCGGCCCGTTCATGTTGCAGGCAGATGTCAGACACGCTTCCGCGAGAAAGAGCGCGCCCGCCCGATGCGCCGGCAATCCCCCGAAATCAGCCTGTCGCACGCGCGACGTTGACTGACTCGGGTTGCTCGACACGAATCGAAACACGATCGATGCAGACCGCCAAGTGAACCCACTGGCGTTACTGCGTACGCAGCAGGGGCCGCCCGCCGGGGCGAAACGCCCCGTATTCCCCATGAATTCCGATGGTTTTGCGAGCGTTCTGCAACCAAATTTGTAGGGGGCTTTTCTGGCAAGCGAGCTCGCCCTAGTAGTGGCATTGCATAGTGTTGCCGGGGGATTTCAGCCGGCAATTCGAAAGTGAATCATGACTTCGGAAGTTGCCCCGGGACGCGTCGAGCAGCCCAAAGCCACCCGCTGGATTTTGGCTGGGACGTTGCTGCTCGCGCTCGGAGGCGCCATCATTTTCGCGCGAACCCGCAAGGCGACTTTGGGCGGCTCGGGCGCCCCGCCCGGCGACAGTGCCGCGCTCGCCCGACCGATCCCAGTGGTGGTCGCGCGCGCGACCAAGCGAGACGTTCCCGTGTTCTTGGACGGACTCGGGAACGCAGTACCGCTGGTGACGGTGACGGTCAGGCCTCAGGTCGACGGCCCGCTCACCTCGATCCTGTTCCAAGAGGGGCAGCAGGTGAAAAAGGGGGATCTGCTCGCGCGCATCGACCCTCGCCCGTTTGCCATTCAGCTACATCAAGCACAGGCCGCGCTGGCACGTGATCAAGCCCAGGCCAAAAACGCGAAGGTCAACCTGACGCGCTACACCGCGCTGCATGAGCAAGGCCTCGCCACGCAAGAGCAGCTCGACGACCAACGCGCAACGGCCGATCAGCTGGCAGGCACGATCAAATCCGACGAAGCGCAAATCGAGAACGCACAGTTGCAGCTCAACTATACCGAGGTGCGCTCGCCAGTCGACGGCGTGACCGGTGTTCGTCAGGTCGATCAAGGCAACGTCGTGCATGCGTCGGACGCGAACGGCATCGTGGTCGTGACTCAGCTCGACCCGATGGCGATCGTGTTCACCTTGCCCCAAGACAATTTGCCGCAAATCAACCGCGAGATTGCCGGCGGTCTGCAAATCGAAGCCTACAGCCGCGATGGCGATCGCTTGCTCGGTCGCGGAAAGCTCAACCTCGTCGACAACCAAGTCAGCCTGACGACCGCCACGATTCGTCTGAAGGGCACCGTGCCCAACCCCGACAAGGCGCTTTGGCCGAACGAGTTCGTGCGCGCTCGATTGCTGCTCGCGACCCGCGCCGGAGCTCTGTCCGTCCCGGCGCCCGCCGTTCAACGCGGGCCGCAAGGGACGTTCGTATATATCGTGCTGCCGGATCAAACGGCCGCACTCCGTCCGGTCGAGGTCGAGACCGTTCAGGATCAGTGGGCCGTCATCGAAAGCGGCATTCAGGACGGCGATCAAGTCGTCGTCGAAGGGCAGAATCAACTGAAGCCGGGCGCCAAAGTGGCGCTGCGTTCGAGCGTGACGGGTCAAGCCAACTCGACGAGCGCTCCGGGCAGCAACAATGACGCGCGACCAGCGGCAGAGCACCCCACCGGAGCGAGCAAAGGAAAGCACGGCGGAGCCAAGCCGTGAGCATTTCCGAGCCGTTCGTGCGTCGCCCCGTGGCGACCACGCTACTCGTAATCGGGATTCTGATTGCAGGCATCGTGGCGTTCCGCGCGCTGCCCGTGTCGGCGCTGCCTCAAGTCGACTACCCGACGATCGTCGTCTCGACGTTCATGCCCGGGGCGAGTGGACAGACCATGTCGGCGACGGTGACGACGCCGCTCGAACGGCAGTTCGGGCAAATGCCGGCGCTGACCCAGATGACGAGCGTGAGCAGCTTCGGCAGCTCGCAAATCACCCTGCAATTCACGCTCGAACGCAACATCGACGCGGCCGAGCAGGACGTGCAAGCGGCGATCAACGCCGCCGCCAATCTGCTGCCCAAGACGCTGCCGACTCCGCCGTCGTACAGCAAGAGCAATCCGGCCGACACGCCGATCCTGACCTTGAGCGTGAGCTCGGACACGCTGGCGTTGAGTCAAGTCTCGGACTACGCCGACTCGATTTTGGCTCAGAAGATCTCGCAGGTCTCGGGCGTGGGCTTGGTCAGCTTGAACGGCGGAGCCAAACCGGCCGTGCGCATCCAAGTCGATCCGGAATCGTTGGCGGGCTCGGGCTTGAGCTTGGAAGAGGTGCGTGCGGCCATCGCGCTGGCCAACGTGAACCAACCCAAGGGTACGCTGGACGGCCCACGCCAAAGCTACACCATCGCCACCGATGATCAGCTGTTCAAGGCCGAAGCATTTCGCCCGCTCGTTCTCGCTTACAAGAACGGCGCGCCGATTCGCTTGCAAGACGTGGCGAGCGCGGAAGACGGCGTCGAAAATAGTGAACTTGCCGGTTGGGCGGACGACAAACGCGCCATCATTTTGAACGTGCAAAGGCAGCCGGGGGCGAACGTGATCGAGGTAGCCAATCGCGTCAAAGCCTTGCTTCCACAGCTGCAGGCGTCTTTGCCGTCGAACATCCAAACCCAGGTGTTGAGCGATCGAACCGAGACCGTGCGCGCATCGGTCGAAGACGTGGAGTTCACGTTGCTTTTGACGATCGGCCTGGTCGTTGCGGTGATCTACGTGTTCTTGCGCAGCGTTCGGGCAACCGCGATTCCGAGTCTGGTCGTGCCACTGTCGCTAATTGGCACGTTCGGGGTCATGTACCTACTCGACTACAGTCTGGACAACTTGTCTCTGATGGCGCTGACCATCTCGACCGGTTTCGTGGTCGACGACGCGATCGTGATGATCGAAAACATCGCCCGCTACATCGAGGAGGGCGAGTCGCCCTTCGAAGCGGCCTTGAAGGGCAGCAAGCAGATCGGCTTCACGATCGTGTCGCTCACGGTTTCGCTGGTCGCGGTGCTGATCCCCTTGCTGTTCATGGGCGGCATCGTCGGCCGCCTGTTCCGCGAGTTCGCGGTCACCCTCAGCGTGGCGATTGGCGTCTCGGCGCTGTTGTCCTTGACGCTCACGCCGATGATGTGCGCGTTCCTACTGCGTCCCGAGCCGCCGCTAGCCGCGCGCGGCGCGTTCCATCGCTGGTCAGAGCGGGCCTTCGAGGGCATGGTCGCGCTGTATGATCGCGGACTGAAATGGGTGCTGCGACATCAGCGCACGACTTTGTTCGTGACCATTGGCACCTTGCTGTTCACGCTGTTCGTAGCTTGGATCGTGCCGAAGGGCTTTTTTCCGCAGCAAGACACGGGCTTGATCGTCGGCGTCACCGAGGCGGGTCCCGACGTCTCGTTTCCGCGCATGATGGAGCTCGAGACGCAGATTTCCGACGTGGTGCGCAGAGATCCCGATGTCGACCACGTGGTGTCGTTCATCGGCGCGGACGGCACGAACGCGACCGTGAATAGCGGACGGCTCTCGATCACCCTGAAACCGCGGAACGAGCGCAACTCGAGCAGCGACGAGATCATCGCGCGGCTCAAGCCGCAATTGGCTCAAGTCACGGGCGTCGCGACGCACTTACAGTCCGTGCAAGACCTGCAAGTCGACAGCCGTGTGGGTCGCACTCAATACCAGTACACGATGGAGGACGCCGATGGCGACGAGCTGAACGAGTGGGCCGGCAAAATGCTGGGCAAAATCCAGACTTTGCCGCAGCTGACCGACGTCGCGAGCGACCAGCAAGCGGCTGGCCCACAGCTGAGCCTGGCAATCGATCGCGACACTGCGTCGCGCCTGGGCATCTCCCCGCAGGTGATCGACGACACGCTGTACGATGCCTTCGGTCAGCGGCAAATTTCGACCATCTTCACGCAGCTCAACTTGTATCGCGTGATCTTGGAGGTAAAGCCCGAGGCGAGTGAAGATCCGCGCGCGCTCGATCGCATCTACGTGCGATCAGCGAGCGGTACACAAGTTCCGCTGTCTCAGTTCGTGACGATGACTCACACCACGGCGCCGCTCGCGCTCAGCCATCAAGGCCAATTTCCAGCCGTCACGTTGTCCTTCAATTTGGCCAAAGGTTCGCTCGGCGACGCGGTGGAAGCGATCCACCGGGCGGAGGCCGAAATCGGGCTGCCACCCGCGATCCGCGCTGATTTCAGCGGAACGGCCAAGGCGTTCAAGGACTCGCTCGCCAGCGAACCGCTGCTGATTTTGGCTGCTTTGGTGACCGTCTACATCGTGCTCGGCGTGCTGTACGAAAGCTACATCCACCCGATCACGATTCTCTCGACGCTGCCCTCTGCCGGCATCGGCGCGTTGCTGGCGTTGATGCTCTGCGGCAGTGAGTTCAGCGTCATCGCGCTGATCGGGATCATCTTACTCATCGGCATCGTCAAGAAGAACGCGATCATGATGATCGACTTTGCGCTCGAGGCCGAGCGTGAGCACGGCATGTCGCCCGAGGAGTCGATTCATCAGGCGTGCCTGCTGCGTTTTCGACCGATCATGATGACGACCTTGGCCGCCTTGCTCGGCGGCCTACCGTTGGCACTCGGCTCGGGTTCCGGTTCGGAGCTGCGTCGCCCACTGGGTATCGCGATCGTCGGTGGTCTGTTGATCTCTCAGGTGCTGACTCTGTACACGACGCCCGTCGTCTACCTTTACATGGACCGTTTGGGGCGTTCCCTGTCGCGACACAAGCGCGTGAAAGGCGCGTCCAGCCCGCAGCCCGCTCCGGAAGGCACATGACCCGCGTCGCGAAGCCCGACGCTGGGAGCAGCATCGCTGGCCCGTTCATCCGACGCCCGATCGCCACTACGCTGCTGGCGATTGGTGTGCTCCTGGCGGGCGCCTGGGCATACACGCTGCTGCCCGTGTCCCCCCTGCCCCGCGTGGATTTCCCGACGATTTCCATCAGCGCCAGCCTTCCCGGCGCAAGTCCCGAGACCATGGCCTCGGCCGTCGCGACGCCGCTCGAGCGGCGCTTCGGGCGCATCGCGGGCGTGACCGAGATCACGTCCACCAACGTGCTCGGCACGACCAACATCACGCTCCAGTTCGATCTGGATCGAGACGTCGATTCCGCGGCGCGTGACGTGCAAGCGGCGATCGCCGCAGCGGGCGGTGAACTGCCCACCAACCTGCCGTTCCGCCCCACCTACCGCAAGGTGAACCCTGCCGACTCACCCGTGATGATCGTGTCCATGACCTCGGACACCGTGCCGCTCGCACAGGTCTTCGAGGCGGGCAACAGCATCTTGGCGCAAAAGATTTCACAAGTGCCAGGGGTCGGACAAGTCACGGTCGGAGGCGGGCAGCAACCAGCCGTGCGCATCCAAGCCGATCCGAAAGCGCTCGCCGGCATGGGCCTCAGCATGGCCGATCTGCGCGTGGCCGTTGCCTCGGCTACCGCCAACGAGGCCAAGGGCAGCATCGCTGGTATTCGGCAAACGACGATCATCGGTGCCAATGATCAGCTGTTCGGCGCAGATGCCTTTCGCTCCGTCGTGATCGCCTATCGCGACGGAGCGCCGGTGCGGCTGAACCAAGTCGCGGACGTTTTCGACGACGTCGAGAACAACCGGGTTGCCGCGTGGCACAACGGTAAACGCGCGGTATTGCTGATCATTCGGCGCCAGCCCGGCTCCAACATCATCGAAACCACCGAACGCGTGACGAAGCTGATCCCAGAGCTCGTCAAATCGATTTCACCAGCGATCAACGTCGTGGTCGCGGTCGAACGCACCAAATCGATCAAGGGCTCGGTGCGTGACGTCGAAAAGACGTTGCTGCTGAGCGTGCTGCTGGTGATCGGCGTAGTGTTCGTGTTTCTGCGCAGCGTCCGCGCCACCTTGATCCCGAGCGTCGCCGTGCCGTTGTCTTTGGTCGGCACCTTCGGCGTGATGTACTTGCTCGATTACAGTCTCGACAACTTATCGTTGATGGCGCTCACGATCTCGACCGGGTTCGTCGTCGATGACGCCATCGTCGTGACCGAAAATATCACGCGCCACATCGAGCAGGGGAAGCGCCCGCTCGAGGCGGCCCTCGAGGGTGCCAAGCAGATCGGCTTCACGATCGTCTCGATCACGGTATCGCTCCTGGCGGTGTTCATCCCGTTGCTCTTGATGGGCGGCATCGTGGGCCGACTGTTTCGCGAGTTTGCCGTGACGCTGAGCATTGCCATCGGCTTTTCGGCGTTGGTCTCGCTGACGCTCACGCCGATGATGTGCTCGCGTTTGCTGCGCCCGGCCGGGCATGCCCAGGGACGGCTGTACACCGCTTCAGAGCGGGTATTCGAGGCCATTTTGCGCGGCTACGAGCGGGCGCTCGACTGGGTGCTCGGGCACCGCCGGCTCGTTCAGCTGCTGCAGCTCGGAACGGTCGCGTTGACCGTGTTCTTGTTCGTGATCTTGCCCAAAGGACTATTCCCCCAGCAGGACCTCGGACAACTGATGGGTTTCAGCGAGGCGCCGCAAGACGTCTCGTTCAAGACCATGCGCGAGCGGCAATTGGCCGTGAACCAGATCGTGCAGGCCGATCCGGACGTGGCCAACGTCGTTTCGTTCATCGGCTCGGGCAACGGCTCGACCGGCAACACCGGGACGGTCTTCGTCGACCTGAAAGCGATGCCACCGCGTCAGGCGTCAGCCGATCAAGTCATCGCGCGCCTCAGACCCAAGCTCGGCAAATTGGTGGGCGTCAACCTGTTCATGCAGTCTGTCCAAGACGTGCGCGTCGGCGGGCGCTCCTCGCGCACCCAATATCAATACACGCTGCAAGACGCAGACCTCGACGAACTGCGCGACTGGGCTCCGAAAGTCATGGACCGCTTCAAGAAGATCCCGATCTTGAAGGACGTCGCCACCGATCAACAGACTTCCGGGCTCACCTTGGCGCTGAACATCGATCGCGATACTTCGGCGCGGCTCGGGTTGTCACCCGCGGCCATCGACAGCGCGCTGTACGACGCCTACGGGCAGCGCCAAATCGCCACCATGTATGGGCCGCTCAATCAGTACCGCGTCGTGCTGGAGACCAAGCCCGAGTTTCAGGTCGGGCCCGAAAGCTTGAAGGATTTGTACGTGGGTGCACCGGGCGGCGCACAGGTTCCGCTGCCCGCGGTCACGCGCTCCTCGCTCACCTATACACCGCTCGCGATCAATCACCAGGGCCAGTTCCCAGCCACGACACTGTCCTTCAATTTGACCCCAGGAAAGTCGCTCGGCGACGCGATGAAAGCGATCGACGCCGCCGAGCAGGACATCGGCATGCCGCCCAGCGTGCATGCCGCGTTTCAAGGCACGGCGCAGGCGTTCTCGGCGTCACTCTCCAGCCAGCCCACGCTGCTGATGATCGCACTCTTGACGGTCTACATCGTGCTCGGCGTGCTGTACGAAAGCTACGTTCACCCGATCACGATCTTGTCCACGATTCCGTCGGCTGGCGTGGGCGCGCTCTTGGCGCTGCTCTTGTTCAAGGCCGAGTTCAACGTGATTGCGCTGGTTGGACTCATCTTGCTGATTGGCATCGTCAAAAAGAACGCGATCATGATGATCGATTTTGCGATCGAAGCTCGCCAAAACGGCGAGGTCTCCGCCCACGACGCCATTCGCGAAGCCTGCCTGTTGCGCTTTCGTCCGATCTTGATGACCACCGCAGCCGCGCTTTTGGGAGCACTGCCACTCGCGTTCGGCAGCGGCATCGGCTCGGAGCTGCGGCGGCCGCTCGGCATCGCGATCGTGGGTGGGCTGATCTTGTCGCAACTCTTGACGTTGTTCACGACCCCGGTGACCTACCTATCGCTCGATCGTTTCACACGAAAAAAGCGCCATTCCATCCATTCGGGCGCGCTCGAGCCGGTCTCCGCTCAGGCGGAGTGAGCTTTCGAGGCGGCGCGGCCTCGACTGAGGCGAGAGCCGTGAGCTAGCCTTTCGGCATGCCGACCCCCGTTCGAACGCTGCGTGCCAAATTGCGAGATTTTGCGCTCGCCTTGCCCGAGGTCCACGAGGACATGCCCTGGGGCGAGCGCGCGCTGAAGGTCAAAAACAAGGTGTTCGTATTTCTGGGCCGCGATATGGACACCGACTTCGGGTTCAGCGTGAAGCTGCCGAATTCGAACAAGGCCGCCTTGCGCATGCCGTTCGCCGCGCCGACCGGTTACGGCCTCGGCAAGAGCGGCTGGGTCACCGCCAAGCTCGACGATCAATCCCAAGCTTCGTTCGAGATGCTTCGCGATTGGGTAAAAGAAAGCTACTGCGCGGTCGCCCCCAAAGGCCTCGCCGAACAAGTGCAGCCCGACCCGAGCAAGGTCAAAGCCACCAAGAAAGCCAAGGCCGCAAAAGAAGAAGCGACCAAACGCAAGTCCAAGACCCAAGGACACGCCAAGGCCGCATCGCTACCGATCGGAAAGCGCAGAGCCAAGCGCTAGTCGAAAGAACGTCGCCCTGCCACACTGACCGAGTTTTGTTGATGGTCAATCAACACGTCGCAGAACACCCAGCCTTCGGCGTCGCGAACGATAGAGAGGGAGGGAGGGAGGGAGGGACTAACCGCCAAAACGCCAAAACGCCAGAAGAGGGAGAGGGATTGGGGGTTGGGTTGCTCGGTTCTGACGGCATGGCGGCGTCGGAGCAGACGCTGCAAGTGCAAGACCGGGCACATGGGGGGCGGCGTCAGAGCGGACGCTGCAAATGCAGACCGGGGTGCAGACCGGGTACATGGGTGGCGAATTAGGGTACAGGGTGGTGCAGACCGGGCACATGGGTGACAGCTACACGTCACCTATCTTCCCGGGGTGCACCCACCAACCGTGAGCTCGGCCGATCAAAGTCGTGCACCGCCCCGCGAGCTCGCTGGACCGCGAACTCGCC
>Ga0134124_10001466_pt1 | contig 19012 bp, 10 predicted proteins | sample KB304_FD_96880 | JGI IMG/M metagenome (GOLD analysis project Ga0134124, IMG submission 96880) | Terrestrial soil microbial communities without Nitrogen fertilizer from Kellogg Biological Station, Michigan, USA - KB3-0-4 | ecosystem: Environmental > Terrestrial > Soil > Unclassified ...
CTGGAGCAAATTCAGCGGCCCCGGCACAGTCACCTTCAGCCAGCTCAACGGCAATTATTACGCCGCCTTCAGCGCTATCGGCACCTACGACCTCCAACTGGTCGCCAGCGACGGTGCGCTCACGGCCACCAACGACGTGGCGATCACGGTCTATAATTCGACGCCGACGCTCACCGCCATTATTGCCGCGCCGGACGACGCCGCCATCATCACTGCCCCGTCGAACATTATCGGCACGGTCACCAGTCCGATCCTGCAGTCCTATCAGTTGCAATATCGCCTGAAGAATCCGGACGGCGAAGCGCCTGAGCCGTGGACCGTGTTTGCCACGGGCACCAGCACCGTAAACAACAACGTCCTGGGCACACTGGATCCGACATTGATGTTGAACGGCATGTATGAATTGCAGTTGGTGGCGTACGACAGGATGGGCCAGGTGGCGATGTCGCCGATCCAGGCGTTCTCCGTGGAACGCAACCTGAAGATCGGCCAGTTCACGCTCTCATTCCAGGACCTCAACGTCCCGGTCTCCGGCATCCCGATCCAAATCGTCCGCACTTACGACAGCCGCGACCAGCGCACCAACGACTTCGGCGTCGGCTGGTCCCTCGACATCCGCAACGTCCGGCTGCAGAAGAGCCGCAGCATCGGGCCGAACTGGTATGAAGACTATTACCCGGCCGAATTGTTCGATCAATTCACCCTGGACCCGATCAACCGGCGTGAAATCACCGTCACCTTCGCGGGTGATAAAGTTTATCACTTCACGGCTATGGTCACACCGAACCATCAATTTTTCTATCCAATTGAAGATGTCCGGGTGACCTTTACTAATCTTCCGGGAACTCATGCTGGTTTGGGAATTGACGGAGACAACGAAGCGCAGGTGGACAGCTCGCTCGGCTTTGTAAACCTGATTAATTTAGGTTCGGTTAACGATTTTTATTTCAACCCGACCCGCTTCCGTTTCACCAATGAGCTTGGGGAAGTTTATATCATCGATGAAAAGGCTGGTCTGAAAAGCATGACCGACCTCAATCACAATATGGTGCTGATTGCCACGAACGGCATCATTTGGACAAACACATTGACCGGCAATTCAGGCGTCGGCGTTAGCTTCGTCCGCGATGATCAGGGCCGCATTACGCAAATCATTGATCCGGCGGGAAAGGCATTGAATTATGCCTATGGCGATAATGGCAGCTTGGCAAGCTTGACCGATCGCATGACGAACACAACGACCTTTGCCTATACCAACGTAACGTTCCCACATTATCTGACCGGTATCACCGATCCGCGGGGTAACCGAGCCATTCGCTCCGAATATGATGGCAGTGGACGCTTAGTGCGTCAGATCGACGCCGATGGGAACGTCATTACATTCGCTCATGACTTCACCGCCGGTCGTGAAATCGTGATCGATCGGCTCGGCCATTCCACGGTGAGCTATTACGATGAGCGCGGTAATGTGATCGAAACCACCGACGCGCTGGGGAACTCCACGACATTCAAATACAATGATGTAGATGAACTTTTGGAAAAAGTGGACGCCCTTGGCAACACAAACCGGTACACATACGACAGTCAGGGTGACAGATTGACCGAAACTGATCCTCTAGGCTATACGACTACCTATACGTACGGGCTGCATCATAGGCTTACATCCATCATCTCGCCCCGTGGATATACCACTACAAATGTTTATGATCCTGATACTGGCATGCTTTTGCAGCAGACTGACCCCCTCGGCAATGTGACCCACTACAGCTATGCTGTTGGCGGCAATATTCTTACCCGCACCGACGCATCGGGCAACGTGATCAGCAACAGTTATGATTCAAGCGGCCATGTCACGGGAATGGCGGTCTTTGACGCTCAAAAAGGTCTCTTAACCAGCAGTTCCTTCACCTATGACGTCAATGGCAATAAACTTACGAGTACCGTTACGCGGACCACATCGCAAGGATCTGAGATTTTAGTGACGCAATATATTTATGACAGTGGAAACCGACTTATCCAAACCATTAATCCCGATGGTTCAACAAACGGAATCGTATATGCCGCCGGTCTAGACAAGCCTTCTGCTGAAATAGATGTGTTAGGACGGCAAACACTCTATTTCTACGACGATCGCGGCAACGAAACGAACACTATTTTTGCAGACGGTACTTGTGAATTTACCGGGTATGATGCTGAGAATCGAAAGATTTCCGTGACGGATCGCGCGGGGCGTACGACGACCTTCACCAACGACGCCGTTGGCCATGTGATTGCTACCCGGATGCCGGATGGGTCATTCAATACGATTACCTATGACGGCAATGGACAGATCGTTTGTTCTACCGACGCAGGCGGAAATAAAACCTATTACGGGTACGATGCACGTGGTCGAAATACGTTCGTTACTAATGCATTGCTCCAGGTGACGCGGTACGAATATGACCAGTCTGGCAATCGCACGACCATGATTGATGCAAACGGCAGGACGAATCGTGTCGTGTATGACCCTCTCAATCGCAAGGTGGAAACTATATACCCCGACGGTACAACACAAATATCTTCATTTAATGCCCAGGGCCAACGTACCTACGCACAGGATCAAAATGGAAAAGTGACTGCTTATGCATATGATGGCCTTGGTCGCCTCCTGGCGGTAACTAACGCGATGGGATACGTGACACGCTACGGATACGACGAATACGGTGAGCAAACGAGCCAGACGGATGCAAACAACCACACGACGGTTTTTGAATATGACTCTTTAGGTCGCTGTATTAAGCGGACGCTTCCAGGTAACCAAGTAGAAACGTACGCCTACGACCCTACTGGGAACATAACCAACAAAGTGGATTTTAACGGCCATGTCACAACCTATACATACGATCTAATGGGTAGGCTATTGACGAAGACTTCGGATGCAAGTTTTGGTTCAGCCCCAACCACGTTCACTTATACACCCTCAGGCCAGCGCGCCACAATGGGTGATGCAAGCGGTACAACTGTATACCATTACAATTCACGCGACTGGCTTACGAATAAGGTCGTTAACTGGAACCTCTCATCCGGCAATTTTGCCGCGTCGTTAAACTATAGCTATGACCCCCAGGGCAATCTCGAGGGCGTCACTTCCTCTGAAGGGATGAGTGTCACATATGGTTATGACGCTTTGAATCGTTTAAGCACGGTCAATGATGCTGCGCTGGGCGTTACTGGATATGGCTATGACACTGTCGGCAATCTGCAGCATTGCACTTACCCAAACCTCGTTCGTGCGGATTATCAGTATGACCCGCTCAATCGTTTGACTAACGTCACCTCAAGCCAATCGCTTACAGCGATTGCAAATTATGGATACACTGTAGGCGCAGCAGGCAATCGGTTGACGGCAAACGAGCAACTCTTTGCCTCCTCGCTGAATTCGCAGGCTAAAACCATCAACCGGATTTACAGCTACGACAATCTTTACCGTCTAACGAGTGAAAGTATTTCGTTTAACAGTCAGCCAGCTGCCGTCAACTATGATTATGACCACGTCGGCAACCGTTTGTCGCGTACTGGCGACTTGTTGGTGTCGCAATCTCTCAGCTATGACGCTAACGACCACCTTAACACCGACACATACGACGCCAATGGAAATACGCTCATCGGTGCTGGTTTTGGTCAAACTCAGTCTGATCAATATGATTTCGAAAATCGTTTAATCGTACGGCACACCTCAGGGGCGACCGTTACGACCAAATATGATGGCGACGGCAATCGTGTGAGCAAGACCGTCGCTACACCCACAAACACGGTGACGACTTTGTATTTGGTCGATCAACAAAATCCGAGCGGATTTGCGCAGGTGTTGGAAGAATTTGTTTCGATCAACTCTCAGCAACCCGTTCTCAACTGTGTGTACACCTACGGTCATGCATTAATTTCCCAGGACCGGTTGGACGGTAATCAATGGACGGCTTCATTTTATGGTTATGATGGTCATAACAACGTCCGCTATCTTACAGATGCTAATGGGAACCTCACGGATACGTATGATTATGACGCCTTTGGCAATTTGATTTCAGCCGCGGGCAGCACAGTGAACAACTACTTGTTCACCGGCGAGCAATATGACGTTGACTTAAATCTCTACTATTTACGTGCTCGTTATCAGAACACGGACACGGGGCGCTTCTGGACAATGGATACCTTTGATGGATTCGGCTTCGATCCATTAACGCTGCATAAATATCTTTATTGTTCTGATAGCCCATTAAATTTAACGGACCCATCAGGCAATATATCGATCGGGGAGCTTAAGGCTGTTCAGGCAATTCAGAGTATTTTCATTAATACCGAAATAACTACAGGAATTGCAATCTACGATTCAGTTGTTTACGGCCCAACAGCCGCAGCGACTAGTCTTCTTATTGGGGCCGCAGTCGGGTCGGTGCTGCCATTTGCTCGAATGATTGCGCCCATTTTGAGCAAATTTGGTTCTCTTGCGGCAGAGGCTATCGACGGAGGGGTCATAACCCTTGCGAGGTATCAACTGACCACGCAACGCTTGTTACAGCCCTACGAAATGCTCATGGCGACCATAAGGACGGCTGGAGTAACGGGTTATGAAGGCGGGCACCTCTTACCAACCGGCCTATTTAAGAGAATTCCGCGCGATAAAGGATTATGCATACCGATGCAGGGAAGTACTAAGGAAGCGTTTTCTGAGCATTGGAGGTTTCATCGCACTATTGAAAATGCTTTTTATTATTCAAAGTTAGCGACTGGGAAAAATCCAACGGTGGGAAAATTTATTAACGAGATTTTGCCGGACGCATTACAAAATGCCGGCACCGATCCATATACGGCATTAAGCCTAGCCGAAGCATGTGAGAAACAAGCGATAAAATTTGGGTACACCATGGACGAAGTGTTGCCAAACTTGTTCCGAAATACTACACAGGCACGATGAAAATAGATGATTTGATAAGCGAGGCCGAATCGTTAAAGCGCGCCTGTTTTTTTCTGGGCGAGAATGTGACGGATAGTGGCATCGTTGCATATTGGGGTGGGGAAAGGGCGGATGTGACTAAAGAGCCCACGCCCGCAGCAGCAGGGTTTCGGCATATTGTCACCGTTTCGGAGGAGCTTTATTTGAAATTGGGGCTTCTGGTTTCCGAACCGGTTGCATTAGCCGAATTTCTTAGCGATTCAATGGTCGTGTCGGAATCGATTAAATACCAAATGCGACCGGAGGTGCCGGGGACGGTGTTGAAGCCACCGTCATCCAAGAAATTTTCCAACCTTTCCTTCACCGGTATACCACTCTACGCCACCACATCGCATTCTTTTCCTCCGTTTGAGGCCGTTTGTCTTTACGGAGATAAACGGATCGAGGAGTGGCTGCAATCATTGGGCCTTGGACGCCATGATTATTGGCATCAATCTCTAGACGAATTGAGGGAGGAGTATTATTGGGTATTCCAGGAACGAAGCGAGTTTTACACCTCAGATGCAGATGTTATCGTCGGCGGTTGGCCGCAACGATGGAGCGACGAGTGTTACCCGCCGCAGGAATTGCGTCTCCTCTTCTTTACACAACGCGATGCCGAACCATGGTTTGAAGCCTGGTATTCTCCTGTCAACGAAACATGTTATGCCAAATCAAGGATTACCTGAGTAAGGTATGAAGGACGTCATCACAAATTGAATCGGAAAGGGGATTGGTCTGAATGATCAGTGAGGATTGGAGTTACGACTTGCGAAAAAAGGCCGGTTTTTGGCAATAGGGGTGTAGCTGGTTTTTTCCGGATTCGTGATGGTGAGGGCGTGGAAACCACATTGTCACATCCTCTGCCGAAGATCGGCCGAAGCCAGGCTTCGGTTCGGGTTGAAGATGCGTTTGGTTATCCCAGGGACTTTCTTCAGAACCAATTTGTTTACCTCGTGATTTCTCCGCGGGCCAGGGGATTGTCTGTTGGAGTGAACTTGAATTCGTCCGTCAAATGTACTTTCAACTGCGTTTACTGTGAGGTGGATCGCAACCAGCCGCCGCGCGCGGATTATTTTGATCTGGATCGCATGGGCATTGAATTGCGCGAAACGCTCGATTTGGTTCGAGGCGGATCGCTGCGTCAGTGGAGCCGTTATTCGAGGGTGTCGGCTGACCTGATGGAACTGCGCCACGTGGCGTTGAGCGGGGATGGTGAACCGACGCTTTCGCCGCGCTTCATGGATGCCCTGGAAGTGGTTGTCCATCGCCGGGCCATGGGACCATTTTTCAAAATTGTTTTAATCACGAATTCAACCGCCCTCGACCAGCCGTCGGTGTTGAAAGGAATCAAGTTGCTGACCCAAAAGGACGAGGTCTGGGCAAAATTGGACGGTGGAACCCAGGATTATCTGAACCGGGTGAGCGGATCGATCGTGTCGCTGGATCGAATCCTCGACAACATCCTGCTGATCGGCCGCCAGCGTCCGGTCGTCATCCAGAGTTTGTTTCCGGCGATCAACGGCGTTGAGCCAACCGTGACGGAGATTGAAGAGTATGCCCAGCGACTGAAAGAATTGAAGGACGCGGGCGCCGAAATCTCAATGGTGCAGATTTATTCCGCGAACCGGCCGACGGCTCGGGAGGGATGTACCCATCTGCCGCTCAAAACGCTGACCTTCATCGCGCGGACCGTCCAGCGAACGACGGGGTTGCCAGTGGAAGTGTTTTGAACCTATGCGATGTAGCATTGAGCGTGCGCTCGATCTGATTTTTGAAGGGATCGCGATTAACTCCATCAAAGCGTCGAGCCTTAGGCAAGGTCGTCGTATTTAATCAGAGCCGATTCACATCGGCTGCTACGGGAGTCAGGTGTTAGATTTTTGCCAAAATCTCGGCAGATTTCACGTTGGCAGATAATTTTTCCAATTTATTTTCCCCGGCAGGCTGGAGTTTTTGTCCCAGTTTTTCGAAGAAGCTGTTTTTATCACTGACGGATTTGAAGTTCTCCTTTGCCCAATTGCTCAGGTAACCCATGTCGCTGCCGCGTTGTAAAACCGAATGGGCATAGGCGATGTGCGCGCCCTTGAGGAAGATCGGCGCCAATGGCTTCAGTTCGGCGGTTTTGAAGTCGTCCACGAATTTATTTCCGGGCGCATTCATTTCGGTGCCGACGATGATGGGGAAGCCGTGCTTTTCGGCGAGTTCGACAACCTGGTAGAGGTTCTTCACTTTTTCATCCTTCACGCCGGGCGTGTAATTGCGGTCCGGAATGATGGCGAGCGCAGCGGCGCCTTTGGCCATTTCGACGGCAAATAATTCTTCGATTGCCTTTTCGCCGTCGGTGGTGCCGTCGAGCCAGGTCAGGGTGGGGATGGCGCCGGCGGAGATGACGAAATCGTTCATCTCGGACAGCATCGGGAAGGAGCCCTTGTCCGGTTGCACGTAGCCGGGGCCGCCTTTTTTCATCGTCTTGGCGCGGATCAGGGCGGTGAACTTGGCCGGGTCGCTCGGGCGATCACCGATCTTTTCTTTCCAGAATGCCGCGTCTCCCTTCTTCGAATAGGCTTCACAGATATGACGTTCGGTGGCGTTGCCGTTGGGCGTGAGCGACAGGACATCTTTGTCGTAATCCAGTTCGACCGGTTTCAGGAACGCGTTGACGCGGCGGACGAGTTCGCGGTTGCGGGTATCGACGGTCTTCCGCATGACATCGAGCAGCGGATGTTTGATTTCGCGCGGGAAGCCGACGCCCATGTTGTAGACGACGCCGGGTTCGCCGGGCGAATTGACGACGCGGGTGGAAAATTCGGCGAGGTAAGTGCGCGATTCGATGCTGGCGCAACGTTTGAGGCCGACCAACTTACCGGCGGCCCAGAATTCTTCGACGGCATCGAGCACATCGAAATCGACGATGCCGGCGGCGGCGAGTCCGCGTTTGCGGGCCAGCCAGGCGAATTTGGACGGCGAATAACCGTAGGCGTTGTAGGAAAAAAACGTGTGGCTGTGCAGGTTGACGTCGGTGCCGGGGGGCGTGAGTTCGATTTTTCCGGCTTGCGCGAGGTCCCAGAGCTGGTGAAGGGCGTCGCTGCGTTGCTGCGGATTAAAACTGTCGAGTTGTTGTTCGAGTGTTTCGATCGAGGCCGTCATGTCCGGCTAGATTAACGGGAATCGGGTTGGCGGGTAAGTTTTTTTGTAGCGCAGGCATCTTGCCTGCGGGTTGGGAAGTGTCCCGCATCATCGCGCGGCTGGAAGGCGCCTTCACCCGCGCGCCGGAGGCGGACGCGACAAGGGTTATCGCCGAACTACGCGGGTATTGCAGAGGCGATCGTGCAGGGTTCGGTTTCTGGGGTTATCAAAAATAGCGATGATGAAGCCGAGCAAGCAGGGCAGCACGCTCAATTGTTTGGCGAAAAAGCGTCCGAACGCGCGGGCGTGGGAAACGTGGCCGCCGTTGCTGGTGACGACCTTGATCCGGCATGCCATTTTGCCGAAGGTGGCGCCATAGGTTCCGACCATGATTCCTTCGTAGCTGGCGGCGATGAGCATGGCGACGCCGCACAGCACGATTTCGATCGTGGGCAACGTCGAGGCATTGTTCCTCGCCCTGATCATTGTGCCTGACAGATAAAGCAGGGCGATGTTGAAGGCGCCCATTACCAGGCCGTCCAAAAATGCGGCGGCAAAACGTAACAGGATCGGAGCGTAGTCCAGGTTTTCGGCAGAAAGAGGTCCGGCGGGCCGATTTTTTTTCGAGACAATCGCTTTGCAGTCCAGGCAAAGACGATCCTCGCCGTGCCGGGCGGTATGTGCCAGGGGAAACATTTTGCCACAACGCGAGCAGACGGCTTCGGGACCAGAGGGTGGGTCAATGGGGGTGGAGGGATCGGGTGACGGCGTGCCTCCGAAGATTTCGCGATACGGAACCCATCCGGGCAAACCATCGCGCCAGATCAATGTTTCGCGGGAGATGGACCCTTTGCGGAGCAGGTTGCCGAGTTGGGCGTCATTCACCGGGCCGGTTTGTTTTCCCTTTTCGGCGTAATACCAGTTCATAACTTCGCGGATTCCTGCTTTGATTTAAAATGCCAGACCGTTGGCGGATGGTAAAATAAATTCATAAGCCGCGGATAGAACGGTTTGGCAAATATTAAACCGCGGATGACACGGATGGCGCGGATAGAATCAGAAATAAATTCCGGTTCACAGAAGAAAACAAGGTTAACGAAGCAAAGTATTCATTTTTTATCCGTGTGATCCGCGGCATCCGCGGTTAAATCCGGCTTTCAACTCCACAGTTTTTCCGGGTAGACGCCGTGGGCGATGAGCTTGCGGATGCTTTCGACGACGAGCGGGCGGTCTTCACGATTGGTGACGCCGAACCAGGAGTCGGGCGAGCGCAACACTTTGACCCGGGCTTGCTTGGCGGCGACGAGGTCGTTGACGACGCCGGGGATATAGAACTCGGATTTTTCCCGCTGCCCGTGCGATTGGAGGAAGGCGATGAATTGCCGGCGCAAATGGTCGAACAACGCGGGGTTGAATCCCCACAGGTTCATCGAAACGGTTTCATCCCCGGTGAGCGGATGGAGGTTGCCTTGTTCATCCTTATATTTGGCGCCGCGGCCGTCTTTTTCGATAGCGACCAATTCGGTGACGCTTTCCAGGAATTCCTGCGCATTGGTCCGGCAAACGCCGCGCGAGACACTGCCGAATTCCGAAAGGGTGTTGCGCAGGGTGAACCCGACCATGGCAAAGTCGTCGGGTTCGGTCCGCAATTGATCCGCGAGAACGCGGAAAGAACTGGCGCCGTAAAAATCGTCGGCATTGATCGCGGCAAAGGGTCCGGGGATGACATCCGCGGCCATGAGGATGGCCTGGCCGGTGCCCCACGGTTTGGTCCGTCCGGGGGGCGGTGTGAATCCGGCGGGCAGCTTGTTCAATTCCTGGAAAACATATTCGACATCAATTTTCTTTTCGAAACGGGAGCCGACGATTTCGCGGAATGCCGGTTCGATGTCGCGACGAATGACAAAAACGAGTTTGTTGAAGCCGGCGCGTTGGGCGTCGAAGACGGAATAATCGATAATCGTTTCGCCCTGGGGGCCGACGGGATCGATTTGTTTCAGACCGCCATAGCGGCTGCCCATGCCGGCAGCCAGGACCAGTAGTGTCAGATTTTTCATCAATGTCCGGACAGTCTATGACTGGGCGATGCGGGGGCAACCTTCGTTTCGCGAAGGAGGGGAACTATTTTCGGGGGTCCCGTTTACTGGACTTCTTTCCAGGAAACCACGGTGAATTGTTGTGCTGGCGAAGCCGTTTTGAGGGATTCGTCGAAATGAAGGTTAAAATGACCGTTGAAGGTGGCGCTGCGGCAGACGATTTCCCCGATGATGTCGTAGGTGTTATTGCCACCGCCATTGAATTTCACGGTTGAACTGGGGGCGAAAATCTTGGAAACGCCGGAGGCGTTGCCGCTGGCGGTAATTTCGATCGGCTTGCCGAGGATGTCGTTGATAGTCAAGGCGCGGGCCAGGGCCGTGTTATTCACCGTCGTGCCAAAGGTAACATCTCCGCCGGTATAAATGGTAAGGTCGCAATTGGTATTGATGGTAATCGTCGGACTGCTCATGCCGTTGGACGCATAAAGGACCGAATAGGGAGCATCGACAAAGATGGGAATGTTCAATGTGTCCCGGGCATAATAAATATTATTCGTAGCGGCCGGCTGGTTGGTGATGACATAATCATAAGTCGCCAAGCCCCCGTTTCCGTCGGGCAGAGACCAGCCGTTGTTATTTTTGTTGGTATAAAGCAATCCGTTATTGACCAGGATGCCATTGCTATAAATGCAGCCGATCCGGATGACGTTGGTCACACCGTTCGCGCCGGTGGCCAGTGGCAGAAAGACGTCGGTTTGGATCGAGTTGGTAAAATGAATCGGGAAAACTTTTGACGACCAGGTCGAATTCAAGTCATCCCTGAAATGTCCAGGCTGAAGACCATTATGGTTGCTATGGACCCAATCCAGATCGCCCACCGATCCCTGGTTGCCAACATTCTGGGTGCCTCCGGGCATGGTGTTGATGTAGCCGTAAATGTTTGCATTTCCCACATCGATGTAATTGGTTTCCGCGGCAACGTGGACGTTGGCGGTCCGGCTGGGGATCGTATTGGAATTATAGCTCAAGGTGTTGGTCCAGGTGCCGTAATTGGCCCCGTGGAAAAATAAATTCGTGTGCCAGATGCTATGGGCGCTGGTGGAGGAATCGAAACTGTCGATGGTGACATTATTGCCGTTGAAGGTAAGGACGTTGGCCACCAGGCCGTCGGCCCCGGCTTGCGAGATGGTCACCGCTTTAAGATAAATTTTACGAGTCAAGCTCAACGGACCATTGGTGGCGGTGCCGACACAAAGAATTTCATTGGTCGTGGTATTGGAATTATTGATGTAGACGTCGTAATAACCCAGTGCCGGATCCACAAAACGCCGGACATGATAGATCAGTCCCGAGGTGCTGTTCCAATGGTTGTTCGTGCCCGCGCTGGTATAACTGCCCCACTGGAGGTGCTGGTAGGTTGTCTGGTTGTTGGTATCCCAGCCATCCGCCTTCGCTGAAAGAACCCAGTCGGTGATGCTGGTGTCTTTGGTTTTGTTGATCAGCGCCAGGGCGTCTTCGGCGCCCGATTCGGCCATTGAAATGGCACTGTTCCAGGTCTGTGAACGCGCGACGGCCCGGTATTCGTTGCTGACGATCAGCAGATACGTCCCGAGAAAACCGGCGACGAACACCGCCAGGATGGCCGTGGCGATCATCGTGCTGGCATCGGATTTTTTTGATGATTGAGTTTTCATACCGGCATTGACTGGATTAATTGCGGATCGCGATTTGGGCGGTCTGGACGCTTTCAGTATTGGCTTTGGCCCCCTGGATTGTCCGTGAGCATTTCCAGTCCACATTGATGAGTTTGGTTTCCGTTATGTCGGATCCGACCGGGATAAAAAATGGGCCGCACGCATTCGTGGGAAGGTTCGCCGGGATGTTGTTGGTCGGGACCCGCGTATAGAAATTAAAAGAAAAGGCGTCGCAGTTGGTCAATAAAACCTTGGTTTCGACCGATCCGGATAAATTGGTAAAGTAACGGGTCAACGTCGTGGCGTTGGAGTTGTAGCTGTAAGAGAACCCGTCCCCGTCATTGTTGGTCAGGGTGACGCTGGAACTGTTTCCGGCGACCACCTTGGCCGCGTTCTGGAAATCGCGATTCATCATATCCAGCGTGTACCGGCTGGTTTGGTTGAGTTCGCCATAATTCCCGATGGCTTTGAACGTTTTCACTGAAAACAACATCATGGCCATCAACGAAGCCATGACAATGGTGCTGATTGCGACGGTGATCACCATTTCGACCAACGTCCAGCCATTCGCGGGCCGGACCGGCGGTCGACAATTCAAAGACGTATGAGGGCGGGATAGATTCACTTGAAGCGGAGGGTTATTGGCTGATCAGATAATTCTGGATGCCGTTCTGGGCGATGTACGCTTTCATGCTCCGGTTGAACGTAACCGTCCGGCCGTAATGCGTGTCGGACCACGTGAGGGTGACCGTCACCAAAGCCATCTGATTGCTGTAGCTGGGCGCCGTCCCGGCGACGCCATTGGAGTCGTAAAAAGAAAAATTGTTGCCGCCACCGTTGGTTTGAATCGAAATTGTCCCAGCGTAAGCAACGCCGTTGACCACATTTGAGCCGTTGCCGATGGAGCTGGGATAAAAATAGTCAACGAAGTTTGTGGGAATGTAACTGGAATCAAATAACTGGGTTGAATTGTTATTGCCCCATTTGCAGAGGCGAACGCCCTCGAGCTTGCCCATCATGATCTGCGTCGCCCGAAGATTTTCACGGTCGGTCTGAATGATGAATGTTCCCTGGCTGAGGCCGTAAAACAGCGCCGCAAAAATAATAGTACCAATCAACGAGGACACCATCACTTCTACGAGAGTGAAGGCGGCGACGACCTTGTTCGAACGAATCGACAGCTGCATAGAGAACCTATCTGAACTAAGCAGATTTCAAACCACATTATCAGGCGCTTCAGATACGGCAAGTCTAATTTGTCTCAAAACGGTACACCTCGGCGGACTCGGGAATAGACCGAAACGTTGCCTGGTAGAAAAGCTCCAAAAAACAGCACCCTAGATGCGTCATCTTTGTAGAAATCGAAGCGTTAAAAAGTTCATTGGGCCGTCTGCTACATGGATATCGCACCTGCGGTGCCGGGAAAACGGATTATATACAGCTACTAAAGAGCCTGCCGTTTCCAATTATTTTGCGACCACATCATCGGCCGTCCACATTTTCCGGTCCGGACCGGCGGAATGAATTTCCATGACGGTGCCCGACAACTGATGAAAAAAGAACGGAGTGCCCCAGGGATCGACCAGTTCGCCTTTGTCGCTGAGGCGCAGGCCGGAATCGGGTTGGATGAAATTGACCTGTTTCGGATTGTTGCCCGTGAGGGCGGCGGTGATTTCCGTGTTATTGCCGACGGGATTGCCGCCGAACTGCGAGCCGTAGAGCCGGATGACGCTGCGCATGTTTTCCATGACGGTGGCGGCGGGGAGATTTTGGTTTTCGGCGGTTGCGGTCGCGGGCGGTGAAAACGCGGCGGTGGCAACGGTGGCGGCCGTGGGGGACGGCAATCTGGTTGCGGATGTGCTGTTCGGGGATGTGGTGGACGATTGATTTGCGGCCGGGTTTGGTTCCGGCATGGTTTTATCGATTGGAACCGGAGCAGATTGAAACGGTATTCCAAAAAAAACGAAATACAGTCCGACCGCGGCGATGGCGATGATAATCCAGAATTCTTTCATCACAGGAACCCAAGATTCGGCGAAGCGAACCTTCCGATGTTTGGGAACACGTTGACGAGATTGCTGTTGTCGACGCCGAACCAGGTGGCGAGTGTGGCGAAATACTGGTCGGTGGCGGTGGTTGGAATCCAGCGGCCGGTGCTGGTGTCGTCGGGGCCGTTGACCGTGAGGGTGGGGAAGGTGCCGTAGGTTTTCTGGCCTTTGACGGCGCCGCCCATGATGAGGTGATGGCTGCCCCAGCCGTGGTCGCTGCCCTGTCCGTTACTGGGAAAGGTGCGGCCGAAATCGCTGGCAGTGAAAGTAGTGACACTTCGCGAAATGTTGGGATAGGTGGCATCCAATTGTTCCATGGCGCGTTGGAAGGCGTACATGGACTGGCTCAGTTCGGCCAGCAGGTTGGCGTGGGCGCCGCTGATGGTGGAGCCGGGTCCGAGTGTTTGCCCGGTGTGCAGGTCGTATCCGCCGACCTGGCAGAAAAAGATCTGTCGTTTCATGCCAAACCCATTGGTCGGGCTGCCGGCGGCGCGATAACCGGCTTCGATGAGGCGGGCGACCATTTTCAACTGGGCGCTCAGGCTGGAGTTGGTGACGGTCCCGCCATTGGGCACGTTGATGTTGACGGGGAAGGGGTTGGTCCAATAGTTGGTGGGCGCGGTGTTGGTGATGGCGTTGTTCAACAGGCCGCCCGTGACGATCGCGTGTTGGGCGACCCCCGCGTACGACTGGGCCTGCATGTTCGGATAGGGCAGGCCGAGGAGATTGGTGAGGGCCCGTTCACGCGCGCTGCCCGCGGTGACACCGGTCAACGCAATCGCTCCGGTCGTTGAAACCGAGTATTGCGAGACAATATTTCCGACTTCGAACGTATTCGCGCCGGCAAGTGAAACCGACAGGGAAATCGGCGCGCCGGGCTGGACGGAGTTCAACAGGTCGGCGCAACGTCCGCCCCAGCCGGTCAGGGCCGGTTGATCGGGAATGGATGTTTGCCATTGGGTGACCTGGTCGGCGTGGGAAAACAGTTGCGGCGGTTTTTGGAGGAAGTTGCCGAGGTATTGCGCGCGCGTCATCGGATAAACCAGCGTGCCGGTGTTGAAGAGGAACGCGAGTTTGCCTTCGCCGAACAGCGTCTGGAGTTGGGGGCAGGCCGGATGCAGGCCGTAGGTGCGCCCATCGCCGTTCAACGTGGTTACCGGCAGGACGTTGTTCTGCGGGATGGCGAGGACGGAGGTGCGGATGGCCGAGTAATTGTCGTATTCCGATTGCAGGGTGGGGATGATGAGATTGTTGGAATCGTTGCCGCCGGCCAGGAAAATGCAGACGAGCGCTTTGTAGTCGGTAATGTTCGACTGGGCGACGGCGGCGTTCATGAAGCGCAGGTCGCGGATGGTCGACGTGAGCGCGGCGGTGCCGACGGCGGCGCAGGCGGCGCGACGGATGAAGTCGCGACGGGTGATGACCGAAATGTTTTTGTGTTTCATGGGATCAGGTCATTTCTGGATGGTGTAATCCGGCGAATTGATGATGAGATGAACGACGGCGCGGACGCGATCACGCATCTGGCTGGTGGTCGGCGGGGTGCTGTACGGGAAATTGGCCGTGGACGCGACGAAACCGATGATGTTGGTCTTGGCGCGCGTGGACAACTGGCCGGCGACCAACAGCGTGTTCAGGTTTTCGACCAGATTGGTGATGCCGGCGTCGGCGGTGTAAGACGGCGTCATCCACGGTCCGATGTCGAGGACGAGATCGCCGTCGCCGCCGGTAAAGCTGCTCAGGCCGTTGGTGTTGCTGGTATTCCCGAGGATGCCACCTTCGAGGAAATTCATTTCGAGGACGGCGCTGGTGTCGGAGGTCAATTGGAATTCCGGCGTGGTGAGGCCGGCGGACGCGAGGATGCCGGGGAATTTGTAGTCGGGAAAATAAAAATTGAACACGGTCGGAGAATTCAGCGGCGTTTCCATCAAGCTGGAGGACGTTCCGGTGTCGGTTGTGTTCATCAGGTACGTGCTCCATTGAATCGTCACGTTGCCGGCACGCGTGAGGGGAGGCGCGGCGAGCGGATAGACTGTGGTGCCGTTGTCGGTCTGGTTCGCCGTATTGGTGCTGCTCACGATGAAATGGGTCGCGTCCGGCACGGACAGGATCTGGTAGACGTCGTTGGAGACGATATCGCCGGCGGCGAAATCGATGAACACGCTGTCGCCGGGATTGAGGCCGTGGATGCCGGGGACGCTGACCAGCAAATTCGTGCCCGTCTTGGTGAATCCGCTGCTGGACCATTTCGGGAACAGGCCGGCGCCGGTGCGGCTAGCGATGTCCGACGTGGTCACAACGAATTGTGACGTCGTCGGAACCGAATCGACCTGGTAGACGCCGTTGGAGGCGCCGCCGCTGGTGAAAACGAGGTAGACGGAATCGCCGGGATTTAATCCATGGCTGGAATTCGTGACCGTGATGGTTGACCCGACCTGGCCGTAGGTATCAGTCGTCATGCCGGAAGCATTGATGGTGAACGTGGTCTGGCTGGTGGCAGTGACGCTATAGTTTTGTGTCGTCGGCGGAACGTTGCCCGAGGTGTCGGTAAAGGACAGCCAGACGGTATCGCCGCTGTTGAGTCGATGGACGGAAGGCGTTGTGATGGTGATGGTGCGGGTGCCGGATTCGCTGTAGGCGCCGCTGATGGTTGGCGGCGACGGAAACGCGCGGGCGGGCGCGGTGACGCGGAGGAGGGGTTCGCGTTGTTTGCCGTAGGTTGCCAGGGCCAGGACGTTGGTGCTGCGGGCTTCGTAATCGAGCAGGATGGCTTTGACGACGGCCTGCAGGTCGCCGCGGACGCCGTTGCCGTTGTCATTGAATTTCTGGACGACGCGGTAAACGTAATTGCGGCTGGGATTGCTGGTGACCAGCCGTTGGATGAGCTGTCGACAGATGAACGGCCCGCAGTTTTCATTGTAGAAAATGCTGTCGAGTGCTCTTTCGAGGTCCTGCGAACAATAGATGTCGAAGTTGGTGTTGCTGGAATCGGCCTGGGTGCCCTGGGCGGCCGGCAGGACAACGTTGTCGAGCAACAGCTTGGTGTTGAGGTCGTGGTGCGACGGCACGAGGACCATGGGGTTGGTGTAATTGGCGGAAGGACTCCAGTTCGACGGCAACCGTCCATTGGCCTGGTTGGTCTGGTAATAATTCCAGCCGGTGAAATCGGCGGCGAACCCGGTGATGACATCCTGGTCGTAGGTGGGAATGAGATTGCCGCCGGAATCGAGGATCAGCGAACCGTCGGGCCATTCGCGGTTCAGGCCGACGGAGAACAATTGCATGATTTCACGCGCATAATTTTCATTGGCGTGCGTGCCCGCCGAGATATCGCCCTTGTCGTTGCGGCGCATGTCGAGGTACAAGCCCATCGCCGGATGCAACGTCACGTTTTCCAGGAGCTCGCGGTAATTCCCGAAGGCGTTGTCCAGCAGCATGTCGTAGTAATCGGACAGCGCGCGGGCGTTGTCGGCCAGGATGCCTTGCTGGGAGACGACCATGATTTCGCTCAGGGCGAAGGCGACCCGCTGGCGCAGTTGATCCGGGGCCGTCACGGAATTTTTCCACCAGGTATTAAACGTCAACGTGCCGGGATACGGCGTGGTCGGGTCGGCGCTGACATTGGCCAGGACGTTCGGCAGGTGATGGGTCGCCGGGAGCGTGAACTGGTTGCTGATCCAGCCGTCGTAGCCGAGCAATCGCACCGAGGCGATTTCATTCGAGCTGGGACCGAACGTGGACTGGATCAGGAAGCGCGCGGCGGCGTTGGAATTGGAATGATCGTCCGTCCACGCGGGCGACGCCGGGGGCGGCGTAAAGGTTTGTGATCCTTCGGCGAGCGTGAAATGGCCGTTGATTTCGCCGCCAGGATAATTGACGGTGTGAATGTTGATGTAGGCCTTGCCTTCACGGATGATTTCGAGGATGTCGGCGGTCGAAAGGGTGCCCACAGGCGCAATGTTCCAGACATAACTGCCGTCGGCCTGCGGCGTGGCCTCGTCGATGTCGAACATGATCTGGCTGGGACTGTTGAGGTACGGATCGCAATGGATATGTTCGCCGGTCATCGTCGATGAAAGCCCGCTGAACGAACGTTTCAGGATCGCTTGTGTTCCATCGGCACTGACCCGCAAGGTGGCTGAGCCGACGCCGGAACTGTTGGCGCCGGATTGGGCGAGCATGTTCGCCGAGTACAATGTGCCGGGAATGAATGACGGCGGCAGATCAAAATAACGCGACAACACGTAACCGGGGACGATGCCGGCCGGGGCGGTGTTGGTGCCGGTGGGATCCTGCAGCCATCCCACCGACCAGTTGTCATTCGTGCCGGCGCCGGCTTTGTGCAGGACTTCGAGATAATATTTCTGGCCGGCGACCAGGGCGAGCCACGGCGATTTCTGGTTTGGCTGGACGCTCCATTGATGCAGGCCGGTGCCGTTGTTGGTGGGCGAGACCCAGGATCGTTTCACGCGGTTGACCGCTTCGTTGTCATCGGAAATCCAAAGTTCGGCCGCATCACTGCCGGCCAGCCAGAAATAATAATTGCCGGTGACGGGCGCCGTCAGATAACCGCGGATGCGTTCGCCGTAGTTGTCGCCGTAATTGGTAATGCCATCCAGCGCGCCGAAGGACATGGAAAGGTTCGGGGCATTGGTGAGGGGGATATCGGCGATGTTGGTGCCGGGGACATTGGTCCAGATTTCGCGGGTGACGGCGCTGCCGGTATCGAGCACGAGCACGTCGAGGACCGAAGCGCCGGAGCCATAGGCGTTGCTGGCGGTGAGGGTGACCTGGAAATCACCGGCGAGCGTCGGGATGCCGCTGATCAGGCCGCTGGCGGAATTGAAAGAAAGACCGGGCGGAACGCCGGTGGCGGTGAAGGACAGGGGCGTATTGGCGCCGGCGACGTTGAAACTGAAAGGCTGTCCGAGAAACGCGACCGCGCTCATGGAACTGGTCACGACGGCTGGGCCGAACGAGTTTGTGGTCGGATTCGGATACAGTCGCGCGGAGGGAATGATTTGTTTGGACTGGCTGGAGCTGTACCAGTAAAGGCGGCATGAAGCCGACCCGCCGGTTTGCAGGTATTCCAGCTTGATGTTGTATCGCGTGCCGCCCTGGAGGGGGATGGAATTA
>Ga0134124_10001467_pt1 | contig 19005 bp, 17 predicted proteins | sample KB304_FD_96880 | JGI IMG/M metagenome (GOLD analysis project Ga0134124, IMG submission 96880) | Terrestrial soil microbial communities without Nitrogen fertilizer from Kellogg Biological Station, Michigan, USA - KB3-0-4 | ecosystem: Environmental > Terrestrial > Soil > Unclassified ...
ACAACTGTGCGGGAGCGTTGAGTCGTTTTGAGTCTCTTGTTCTTCGGGCCGGTATCAACTGGCCGCATGAAGCAATCAAGGCCCAAATCGCCGACACCTTTGATTTTGTGGTTTTTATGGCCCGCGTGAAGACGGGGCGAAAGCTCGCCGAGATCATGGCGATTAATGGATTCGATTTCGACAGCAAGCGATACATCACGGAAGAGGTGTACCGGTTGCACGAAAAGCACTGAGCAATTTCATCAACTACCAGGAGGTCACTCATGAACGCAACTGCATCTTTCGAATTGAACATTAACAAACTGTGGCTCGAACGCTTCCTCGCCTTCCTGCCGGTGCTGATCGGACTGTTCATGCTCGCAGTGATGTTTGCCGAGCCGGCAATGGCTCAATCCATGCCCTGGGAAGGCCCGCTGTGTAAGGTGGCCATGTCGCTCAAGGGGCCGGTGGCCAAAGCTGTTGCGGTCATCGCGATCGTCGTTTGCGGTCTGATGCTCGCAGTCGGCGAAGTCAGCGGCATCTTCAAGACCATGCTGGGCCTTCTGGCCGGTATCTCCATGGCGCTGCTGGCTTCCAACTGGCTCGGCTTCATCGACAGCGCGGCCGGTAGCTTTAGCTGCTCGACCTACTGATGAGCTACGAACCGCGCGCTTCCGCGGTCCACAAGTCCCTGCTCGAGATTAAGACTCTCGGCGGGGTCGAGAAGCGGATGGCAATTGCCAACGGCACGTTGGCAGCCGCTTTGACGATGGGAACCAACCAACCCATGTTTTTGGCGCTGGCAGTTGTCGTTCACTTCTTCCTGATGTGGCTCACGAAGAAGGATCCATTCACGATCAAGGTGTACATGCGCTACGCATTGATGGGCGACATCTATGACCCGTGGCCCAAACGCACCATGAAGCGCAATCCCCGGCCGGAGGGGTTCGGCAAGAACCTCCTATGTTGAAAAGGCACGCATGCTGAACGTTAAGAAAATCGCGCAAAACTATGAAGCCTCCGCTCGGTCGTACGCTGAGTTGGTTCCTTTCATGGCGCAGATCGCTCCTGGCATGGTGATCAACAAAGACGGGTCATTGTTGGTCAGTTATGCCATGACCGGCGTCGACCAGGAGGGCCTGCCACAATCGGAGGTCGATCGCTACGCGAATCTGGTTGAGCATGCTTTTCGGGGGTTTACCGAACGGTTTACTGTTTGGTTTACCGTTGATCGCCGGCGGATCGAAGAATACCCGGAGTCGGTGTTCTCGGACCCGGTGTCTGCATGGGTCAATGAACACTGGCAGCATCAGTTCACGACTCGAGGACAATTCCAGAACTTCCTCTACCTGTCGGTGCTTTATACGCCACCCGGCGGTGCCGATGGCTACATGGAGAAGGTTGCGCATTTCGTGAAGAACGACGGCGCATCCTTGTTGACCGCTCTGGGCAAGGCCGCGATCACTTCGATCAGTAAGCAACGAACGTTTGATTTTGAAGCCAACCAGCTGATGGCATTTATTGCTGACTTCGAAGAAAAGCTATCGACGTTTGAGCAAACGGTCATGGACGTCGATCTCCAGCGTCTTCAAGACAGCGAACTGCTTGGATTCATGCACCGTCGGTGTTCCCCGAGCAGTTATCAGGAGCGCGTCAAAGTTCCGGAAATACCGGCATATCTGGACAGCTACCTGCCGGGGGACCAACTGATAAGCCGGGGTGACACGCTACGTTTCCGTGGTTCGGAGGGAGATAAACACATCGCCGCAATGAGTCTCAAGGACTGGCCGGATTGGACTCATCCTGGGATTCTCGATGATCTCCTTGCTATTCCTGGGGAAGTGACCATTTCGCAGGTGTTTCGGTTTGCCGACAATGTCAAGGCGAAGAGCTTCATTGAGGGCGTCGAAAAGCATAACCGCGCGATGCAGAAAACGCTGTTTGGGTATCTGAAAGAAGCCCTTACCCATGAAGAGAGCAACCAGGTCAATCATGGCCGGGTGTTGCTGGCACAGGATGCCTCAGATGCGTTGACAGAGATGACCTCTCTGAACCGATCCTACGGACACTACAACCTCACGGTTGTGACCTATGGGAATGACGTGGCCGAAGCCGAGACCACGTTGCGGCTTGTGAATCAGGTTCTTCAGCGTCGTGGCTACATCACTGTTCGGGAAACAATGCACCTGCTTTCAGCCTTCGTCGGGACGATTCCTGGACAGTGGGGCGAGATCGTGCGCTGGTATTTCGTTTCTTCGGCAAATATTGCGGATTTGGCACCAGTTCGTACGCTGGGCATTGGGAAAAAGACCAACGACTATTTCCGCGACCAACGAGGAGATGGCGTCGATCAGCCGGCACTGACCGTATTGGCGACTGAATTCAATACGCCGTATTTCTTCAATTTCCACCAGGCGGACCTGGCGCATACGCTCTGTATCGGCCCATCACGAACAGGCAAGTCGAGTTTCATGAACTTCCTGATCAGTCAGTTCCAGAAATATGAGCCATGCAGCACGATTATTTTCGATAAGGACTATTCCTGCCGGATTCCGACCCTGATGCAAGGTGGTGATCATGTGGACTTGGGCCTGAATTCCGATACGCCGGTGTCGCTCAATCCGATGCGCTTACTCGGCGAAGCGCATAGCAGGGCGTGGCTGATCACCTGGCTTGAAATGCTTCTGACGTCCAAGGGCTATCAGATGCGTTCCGCTGATCTAGATAATTTGAAGAACGCACTGGACCAAGTTGCGGCGCAACCCAAAGATTGCTGGCGTTTGCAGTCGCTGACACCATACCTATCCAGGGAATTGATGGAAGAGCTCCATCCGTGGGTGTCGTCGGGCGCCTACGCCAGATACTTCGACAATGACACGGATACGTTCGATCTTGGCAGCAAAACCTGCGTGGAAATGGGTGGCTTGTTCCGTAACCCGACCGTTGCCACGTTATTTATCGATTATGCGTTGTTCTGTGTCCAGCAGAGATTGGATGGCCGGCCTACCCTGATCTACGTCGAAGAGGCGTGGTTTATGTTGGCGAACGAGCAGTTCGCAAATGGTATCGACAATTGGTTGCGCACGTTGGCCAAGAAAAATGCGTTCCTGATCATGGCTACGCAGTCCCTGAAGGAAATCGCAAAGAGCCCAATCGTCGCCACAATCATCGACAACATTCCAAACCGGATTTTCTTGCCGAACATTGAGGCAATGGCTCATGTGGACATGTACCGAAACCTGTTCCACCTGAATGACGAGCAGATCAATCGTATTCGCAACGCGGAACGGAAGCGAGAGTACTACATCGTAACGCCCGAGCTATCGCGCATGGTCGACGTCCGGTTGCCGCCAGAAATCATGGCGGTCGTGCGTTCGGATGAGCGCGCCCAAAAGGTGTTCGTCAAGAACTACCGGTCGGGTGATGAAGATTGGCGCAACAACTATCTGAAGGAGATTCTCAATGCGTAAGATCATTTTGGCTTTTGCAGCATCGCTGATGCTCAGCACGTCCGCCCACGCCCAGTGGATGACGCTCGACATCGCGAACCTGGTCCAAAGCATCATGTCCGTTCTCTCGACTTATGAACAGGAAGCGGTGCAGGCCGAGCAGTTGATGAACCAATACCAGCAGCTGGAAAACGAGTATCGCCAGTTGAAATCGATTGGGAGTGGGGACGTTTCCGGCTTGTTCGGCACCGTCAGAACGGCGTATGCCAACCAGCAGAGCTATTACGGTGCTGTCCGCGGAATGTATGGCGATCTGTCGAATGCCAAGACCGTCGCGACCGATCTCTACAACCGCATGGGGGCTTCCGGTCTGTCGCAAGACGAATGGATGAAGCGCGAGGCCGAGCGCAATCAAGCCCGCCAGGAAGGCAACGGTTTCCTCACCGACTATCAGGCCAATGTGCTGAGCCAAGTGGGGAGGCGCTACGAGGTGGTCAGGGATTTGCAGGGGCAAATCACATCCACCGAGGGCACGCATGAGTCCATGCAATTGATGAATTCGCAGATGAACGTGCTTTTGGCAACGACGAACCAGGTACTGGAACACAACGCGACGCTCGCACAACGAAGTGCGACCAAAGACATAGAAGATGCGGGGCGAACCAAGGCCAGCAACGACAACTACAACTCCTGGTTGGAAAGCCAAAAGGCAGCAACAGAGACGTCGACGAAGAAGATCGAAAGCATGGGCAAATCCAAGTAACGACGTAACCAGCGCCGAGAGTACGCATCCGCGAATGACTTTGAGAGCTAAACGATGAAAACAAGTGCCGGAAAGGCAGTCGCGGGTGCGCTGCTGCTGTTGTGCCCCATGCTGGTATTCGCCCAAGACGCTGGCGGCACCGAAGCAGTCCAAACGGTGATGCGCTCGATCTTGAGCGATACCTCCAGTTTGATTTCTGGGTCGCCATTTATGGCGCAGGGCCAAAAGCTCCTGCAAATGCTGCTTGTGATCCTGATCAGTTGGAAGGGGATCAAACTGGCGCTTGATGTTTCGGGGTACAGCCAAGTCGTTGCTGAGATCGTAAACATTGTGCTTCTCTGGGGCATCGCGTCGTTTTTCTTGACTGCAACGGTCCAGAAGCAGTTCGCTGACGGTTTCAATGATCTGGCGAAGACGGCTGCCTCTGCGACCGGTAGCACCGTAGACATGTCGAATCCGGAGACTGCAATCTCCAATGCGCTCGGGCGAATGATGCATTCGGCGATGTTGCTTTACGAGGGCACGCCGCCCGAGAAGCCGGCCGCCGCCAACGCCACGACCTGGGAAAAATTTACCGGTTGGCTGAAAGACAAGTGGAGCGATTTAACATCCGGTCAGATTTTTGCGGGAATAGCCGCGGCCGTGTTTCGAATATTCATTGCGGTGGCAGTGCTGATCACGGCGTTGATCTATGTCGCACAGCTCATCGTCTCGCAGATATTGGTCAATATCGGGCTCATCCTCGCGCCATTGTTTGTCCCGTGGCTGATGTGGGAAAGCACGGCTTTCGTTTTCCACTCGTGGGTAAAGTTCATGATCGTGGCCGGCGTTCAGAAAATCGTTGGCGCCCTGCTGTTTGGCTTAACGGCCTCGATGATCGCCAAGGTGACGACGTTGGCGAGTGCTGCCAACGCAGACCCGGCTCAGAACTTCTACTACTATGCCGCTGCATTCCTTGTGGTAGCGCTCATGGCCCTGCTGATGATGCAGGTAACGACGATCGCTAATGGCCTTGTCTCTGGCATGCCGACGACCGCTTTCAAGCCGCCGATGGCGATGAGCGCCGGTGGTGGTATGAATCGCGCAAGCGGCGGGATGCAGAAGGGCGCCAGCCAGGCAATGTCGGGGGCTCGGGCAGGCGCCCGGGCAGCAGGCGGCGCGTACCAGGGGCTCAAGGCCGGCATGAGCAGCGGTCAGGGAGCTGCCGCTACCGCCCGTCAAGCGGCCAGCGGCGCATGGACGGCAATGAAGGGCGGAAAGCCAAGTGCAAGTGCTCCTTCATCGCTGCCAAAAACCGGTGGTAAAGGAGGGGCTGAATGATGCGCCTCCGACCGAATCTCAAGAGTACGCTGCGCGGCGTTTCCGAGGAGGAATATGCAAGCCTGTATTCCGCAGCAGATGAACGTCGCGCGCTGGATCCGGAAGACCGCAGGCACTATCCCGTGCCGGAAGAAGCAGATGCATCGATCGTCGGTGCAATTCTGTGGTCGACTTTCGTACTCTGGCAGGACCATCCGACCTTTGTGATGCTGGGCTGCGGTGGTGCGCTCGTCAGCACTGCCTTCCGGCTGTTGGATCTGTTCCGGTAAAACCAAGGCACGACTGGCCAGCAGCTGCTGCTGGCCAGTCCTCTTCGATCCGTCCCAGATAGATGGAATGCGATTCCCGTTAACTGGGGGATTGAATAGGGATCGACCTCCTGTAGACTTTCTTCATATAGGAGAAAGTCATGAAAACCACGCTAAGCCAAGCCAATCACGCCATCCGGTACATCGTTGCCGGCGCCCTCATTGTCACGGCAATTCTTTTCCATGTTCGCAAATGGGATGTGCCAAGCCCGGTTGTCTCACAAAGCGACATCAACCAGGTTTGCCGATCTGTCGCGGGCTGCAAGTCGCTCGCAGTAGGGCATACGTTCAATGCAGAACGGGCCGAATGGGTTGCTAAGGTCACCGTTACCGCTGACCGGAAAGCGAAGAACCCCGCACTCCAACAGCAAGTTACTGCCAACTTGGAAAAACTTTGGGAAGGGAAGTCCGGCTGGCTTGTTGCTGGACTGAATGGTCACACTACGGAGGTGCGCTATGAATAGGCTCGCAACCGGCGCCCGCTGGGTCGTCGAATTCGCTTTGGCAATGGTCTTCTACTTCGCGGCCCCGGTGTCGGGCCTTCTCCTGATCGCATCCTTGTTTGGCAGCCGCGTACCGTCGGCCAGTGGATTCGATTTGTTCGTTTCCACGTTCGGCCTGTGGCTCTACCTGGTTGCTGGCTTCTCGGTTGCAGTCGCAGTTCTTCATCGCCAGATCCAGGGAGGCAACGCCATCTTTACCGCGATGATCGGTATCGCTCTTGCGATGCTGGTTCGCGTTGGGCCGTCGATCTCCATGTTCGGAGAAATCTGGCTCGTACTGGGTTCGCTCGGCACCCTCTTCGTTGCTCACCTGGTTGGTAATCGTGGCGCCGGTGCTAAGGAGCGCCAACTGCAAGGTCGCGAAGAGCAACATGTAGCGCCGGCCGATGTCGCGATTCGCTACCAAGCGGTCAAGCCGCGCTACTCGTTTGCGACGGTGATCGGCATGAAGGATGTGAAGGCTCGCCTGCTCTCTGCTGGTAAGGAAGTCGTGGCCAGTCAGGGCAAGGTGGCGCAGACGCGCAATGGCATCCTGATGACGGGTAAGCCAGGCAACGGCAAAACGTTCATCGCTGAAGCCCTGGCCGGCGAGCTGAAGCTTCCCTTCCTCAGTGTTGCGCATGGCGACGTCGCGTCCAAGTGGATCAACGAAACGACCGAGAACGTCATCAAGGTATTCCACGACGCGGTTGCCCAGGCGCCGTGTGTCCTGTTCGTGGATGAAATCGACAGCCTGATCGCAAGCCGCAACGGCAATAGTTCGGGTGAGGAAAGCGCGAAGACGACGAATGCAATCCTCACTGAGCTGGTGAACATCCGTCGCGCCGGCGTCGTGGTCGTTGCGGCTTCCAATTTCGTTGATCGCCTCGATCCGGCCGCCATTCGGGAAGGGCGCTTTGACTTCAAGATCGAGATTACCGCTCCGGATTCGGTTGCTCGTCGCCATATGATCGTCAGCAAGTGCAACATCGCGATCAGTGAGGAAACGATCGAAACCGCGGTGCGGCGCTGGGATGGTTTCTCTGTCGCCCGCATTACCGCCGTGATGGAAGAAGCCAATCGCATGGCGCAGCAAAGCGGATTGATCACCTTTCAGCTGCTGCAGTGTGCCTTGCGCAACATCCAAGGTCGCAAGGGCAACATCCCGGAAGACACGCCGACGGTCGACCAGCTGACGATGGATGCCGAGAGCAAGCAACGCCTGATGGCGCTGGCCCGCCGGATGGACAAGATCATGGAGATCGAGGCCATGGGTGGTTCGGTTCCCCGCGGTGTGCTGTTCTACGGACCTCCGGGCACCGGCAAGACGCTGACGGCCCGGGCGTTGGCCAAGACGGCAAACTGGGCCTTCCTGTCGGTTAGTGGCATGGACCTGATCTCCGACCCGAAGCGGATTGACGCCCTGGTCGAGGAGGCCAGCGAACTTCGCCCGTGCGTGGTGTTCATCGATGAGGCTGACGATGTGTTCAAGGACCGCCGCTACAGCAACACGGCGACGGTGACCAACAAGTTGCTGGCCGCGATGGATGGCGCCGGCGGCAAGGTTCCGGATATTCTGTTCGTCGCCGCAACCAACCATCCGGATGCGATGGACTCGGCCGCCCTGCGCGGTGGGCGCTTCACCGAGAAAATCGAGTTCGGACTGCCGAGCGTGGAAACGTTGGTCGAATTCCTGAAGAAGTGGAAAGAAGGCACCAAAGCCAAACTGGCACCGTCCTTCTCGCTGGAAGGGGCTGCTCGCCGCCTTGTGGGCAATCCGATGGCGAATGTTCGGGAGATCCTGCAAATGGCTATCAACAACGCAATTTCCAGGCTCGATCCGGACGAGGACGTGGCCGTAGTGAACATGGACGATCTCGACGTTGCCGTTGAGTCGATCCAAGGGAGCATCGCCAGCACCTGAGAAAGGCTCACCCCTCGTAGTACCCCCTAGCCCCGGAACCTCCCGGGGCTTTTTTTACCCCTGAATTTGCCCGTTTTAGACAGTCGCGCCGCAATGGCGTGACAGGGTGTAATCGCTCGGTCCGTCATTATGGGTTTTCAGGAATGTTCAAATCCGTCAAAAAGCCGGCCGCTGCGCCGGGCAAACAAGGTAAGTCATCCAATGGTGGCGACCCGATCGGCAATAGTCCGCTAACTGCCTACGAAAAAGGCAAGCGCGAGTGGTTCGAGCGCATGGGTTCTCCCGTGGTCGAGCGTGATCGCTACTTCGTGATCGCAGCTCTCTTTGGCTTGGCATTTGCCGGGGTTGTTCTGACGCTGATGAACATGATGCCGCTCACGCGGGTTGAACCCTACGTAATCCAAGTCGACAAGATCACCGGCCAGGTGGCAGCTACCCGGGCGGGAGCTCAAGCCTACAAGCCCGGCGCTGCAGAAAAGCAGTACTTCATCATCAAGTGGGTCCGTGGTCTGCTCGAGCTGGATCCGAACACCACTGAACGTGCTTTGGCCGAGGTGTACGAAAACACCCGAGGCAAGGGCGTCGAAGAGTTCACCGACTTTGTGACCAAGACCAAGCCCATTGTGCGGGTCCGCACGGAGTCCGGCCTGACCAGAACGGTCGAGATCAAGAGCTTTTCTCCGTTGAACGACCAAAGCGCACTGGTGCGGCTGGTTACCGAGGAACGTTCGATTAACAAAGGTGCCGTCCGTCGCTCCTATGTCATCACCGTTCACTACGCCATCGATCCACCGGACACCGAGGGACAAATTATGAAGAACCCCATAGGGCTTTTTGTAACCCATTTCGCGATTAACGAGGATTTGTCATGAAGAACAAGATGTCACTCTTCCGCGCAATTCTGCTCGCCTTGGGCGTGTGGAGCGTGGTCGTTCCGGCTCAGGCGGAAATCAAACCGATTCCGATGCCGGCCGATGCCAAATTGGTCGAGTTTCCCTATGAGCCGAACGATACCTTTGTCGTGCTTTCCCGGCCGAAATCGATTACCGACATCGTTCTCCATCAAGATGAAGAAGTCATTGGCCTGGCGCTGGGCGACACCTTTCAGTGGCAGGTAAAGGATGCCAAGGGACACATCTTCGTCAAGCCGCTGCGGCCGAACATTTCCACTTCGGTAACGCTGGTCACCTCTGTTCGGACGTACCAGTTCACCCTCCAGTCGTCACCGGAAGACGGGGTATGGTACCAACGAGTCAGTTTTACCTATCCGCAACTCCTGGTGATCGAGCGTGAACGGCAGGTTGCAGCCAAGCGTACGCAAGATACCGAGGCGGCCCGCCTTGATGCCCAGGTTGCAAGTCCGCGGTTATCACCGGAAAACCTGAATTTCGACTATGCAATCACCGGCGACGCGACCTTCCGTCCGACTCAGGCGTTTGACGACGGCAAGTTCACGTGGGTTCGCATGCCGAAGACCCAGGATATGCCAGCCTTCTTCATGGTCGCGGAAGACGGAGGCATCGAACTCATCAATACCCACCTACGCGGCGACTACGTGGTCGTCCAGCGCCTGGTCAACAAGCTTCTGCTGAAGCTCGGAAAGACCGAAGTCAAGATTGAGCGCAACAAGGGAGGCTGGTCCCCGTTTCGCTGATGGGGCCTTCATACAGCATGAGCACACAAGTTGAACAACCGCCCCTAGAAGCGCCGATCGAACCTGACTTGGGCCGATGGAAGGTCAAACGGAATCTCCATTACTGGGTTCTCGGTATCGTGGTTACGGTACTGGCCGTCTTCATGCTCGCCGAAGCCATGAAGACGGAAAATCCCGACGACGCGACTGTTGCTGAGCACAAGAAGCTGAAGGAAAAGCAGAACGCCGCCCTCAACAAGACTGAGCAGGCTCCTGCACGGGAAGATCTGGAACAGACCCTGGCCAAGCAACAAAAAGAGGCACAGGAGCGACTTGATGCTGCCGCCAAGTCACCCCAAGCCGCTGCACTGCCCCAAAGCGCACAGTTGCCTGGAAATCTGGTGCCGATGCCGCAAGGGCCGCAAGCTGGTGGTCCGCTGAATCTGCCGCCGCTGCCCCAGGGCAAGCCGCGCCCGGACGCTGGACTTCCCAGCCCGGAGTCAATGCAAGCCGGACAGAGCCAGGAAATGCAGATGGCTGTAAAGCGGGAGGAGCAGGTATTGGCCAGCCCGATCATGGCGATCGATAACACGTCGAAACTTTCGCTTATCGCTGGCAAGGCAAACAAGTCGGGTGGTAATTCTTCGCTGGAGCGGGCTTCACAGGATTTGGCCGAAGAGCGTGAAAGACGCTTGGCAGAGTCCAAGGTTGATCGCGACCAAATGTTCAATAAGGCGCTGAACGCATCCACAAGTTTGATGGGGGGCGGGGCTGCCGGCCAAGGGCGCGGCGCAGCCGGAAACCAGCAGAACTTTTACGAAAACCTTGCCAGCCAAGAGACTGGTAACGATGTGCTGCGGCCGATTGCATCGCGCGGCAAGTACTCCTTGATGCAGGGCGCGTCGATCCCGGCGGTCCTCATATCCGAGATCCGTTCCGATTTGCCGGGGGACATCAAGGCTTCGACCACGATGGATGTGTACGACAGCGTTAATGGCACTGCGCTGCTTATTCCGAAGGGGACGATCCTGGTCGGCAAGTACAACAACGAGGTCAAGGTTGGTCAGGAGAAGGCCATGGCTGGCTTCACCAGAATGATCTACCCGTCGGGAGCCTCAGTAGATCTCGGGGGGATGAAAGCAGCCGAGGGATCGGGTGAAGGCGGGTTGTCCGATGAAGTTGATAACCACTTCCTCAAGATGTTCGGCACCAACTTCCTGATCGCCGGACTGGCGCAGTTTTTCCAGAAGGATCAGGGGAGCGTCACCGTTGTGAACAACGGTGGCGCCGGCGGAAGCCAACTTTCAAATACTGCCGGCCAAATCCTCGCGGACACCGTAAAGGTGATCAATGAAAGAAATCGGTCAATTCCGCCCACGATCTACGTTTACCGCGGCCATAAGTTCAATGTCATGGTGAATAAGGACATGGTTCTGCCGCCGTACCAAACCGGGGTGCGCCAATGACCGCCGGAAATCATCGTTTTAGTTCCGAGACTGGGGCTCTGGCGCTGAGGAAAATCGGTCTCATGCGTACTCATGTCATTTCCGCTTCGTTCGCTGTAGCCATAGCCCTTGCGGGCCTGCCCGGTGGCGTAGCCGCGGCCGATTCGCCATTGGATTTTTCCTACAGGGTAACTGGGGCATCGGATGTGCGCCCGCTACTGGTATTCAATGACGGAGCCGATACCTTCATTCAGCCGCAAGATCCCTCCGACAAGACGTTGCTGGTAAATGGCGCGGCCCCAGTTAGGCAGGGCCCATATTTTGTTGTTCGTGGTGTGGGCGGTGAAATCACCCTTTCCCTGGGCACCAAAGCATCGGCCCGGATTGCCTATACAAAAGCTCCCGTTGTGAAGCCGCTGCAGGCGGCAACTCCGGCTTCCGACATGGGGCCGGCGCCCGTAACAGCCCAGCCGAAGGTTACCGAAACCAAGGGCGTGCCTGAAAAAGTAGTTGCCAAGGACGCTGAGCAAGCCGCCACGGACGCGAAGCCTGCCGGTCAGAAGCCTGCCGGTCAGAAGCCATCGATTTGCCAACCTCGCCGCGAGCAGCGTGATTCGGCATTCGTGGCCACGTTCAAATCGGGCACAAGTGCGCTTTCCGATCTTGCCAAAGCCGAGGTCACCAAATTCGTTGGTGATACCAGCTCGATTACCGGTGTGGATGTTATCGCAGAGGGGGCGGGCAAGGTTCCTGGACAGAAGCGCGCCGAAGCGATCAAGGGCGTGCTTGTTGGCGCTGGTATCGAGGCCGGAAAGATTGATTTGTCGGTCCGTACTCCGACCGGCATTGGTTCTGAAATCCACCTTCACCGCACGACCGAAATCCCGTGCGGTTCCAGCGTCGTCCGGATGCCTGCTCGAAAAGGGAACGTCAGCATCATTTGGGATCGCGACGCCAAGGAACTAGCAGAGCGCATCGCTTCGGAGCTGAAGGTGAAGCTCACGATCACTGGGCCAGTTCGGTCTCTGCCGGTCCGGGTCGCTGCAGTTGATATGCCTTTCGGTGAAGCAATGCAGCGTGTTGGGCAGGCCCTCGACGAAGGAGCGGATCTGATTCTCCGCGCCAATGAACTGGTTTTGAGTTTTAAGGAAAAGCAATGAAAAAGTCGCATGCAATTGGTGCTCTGCTTGTCGCCATTATTGGTTGGACTGCTGTTCCGTGTTACGCCGGGTTCGTGAATGAGGGAGGCGCGGGCGAACTTCGGATCATCGGCAAATTGACCCAGGAAGAAAAAGCAGCGGGCATGGGACGTAACGTCACGGTGCGTGAAGCAGTGCGTCAGGTTGTTCCCTCCGATTTCTCCGTTCGCTTCGGCCCCGGTGCTGACAGCTTGGTGGACAAGCGGGTTTCGTGGAAAGGCGGACGGCCATGGACGGAAGTATTTACGGATGTCGTGGCCAGTGTGCCGGACCTTTCGGCGGAAATCGATGTGCCAGCCAAGCTGGTAACGCTGTCGGCAACTCAAACATCACGAAACGAACAAACCGGCCCGTCGGCAGTGGCCCAGTCGGTATGGCGTATTCGCAACGGCGACAAGATGTCCGAAACGCTCGCGGCGTGGGGCCGGGAAGCGGGTTGGCAAGGGGTCTTTTGGGAAGCTCCGGATCTGGTATCCGAGATCGATGTTGCTTTTACCGGCGGCTTCGAAGAAGCAATCACCAAAACCATCGAAGCACTGACCCGCCATGGGGTTCAGCTGCGAGTTCTTTTCTATGGCGGCAACAAGGTTGTTCGCATCGTGGAGAGCAAATAATGAAGAAGTTGAATTTTGTTCTGACGCCGATGGCGCTGCTGGTCGCCGGCGTTCTGGCTGGTTGTTCAGTCACTGCCATTGCTCCGCTCAAGGAGGAGGCAGACAAAGGTGCGGCTACCGCTGTTGAACACCTGAATTCGATCCGTGCTGCAAGGAAAGTCGAAACGGCAGCTCCGAAGCCGGTTGCGCAGCATCTTGATACCGACGTCTATATTCCAGTTCGGAAGATGGCTGCGTCCAAGTTGGCCAAGGCCTACCAGGATCCGGCGCTTGTGCGACAAATCACCGTGAACCGGACGTTCGTGTCGGCACAGGAGCTGGCCGAGCGGATTACCGCCTTGTCGGGTGTTCCGGTGATCGTCTCGCCCGATGTGACGGCAATTCAACCGGGCCAGACGATGGGGCAGATGGGTGGCGTTCCCGGCATGCAAGGACAGGCAATGGCGGGACTTCCGTCTCTTCCGCCGCTGCCGACAGCAGGGTCTATTCCGGGTACGAATGGTATGGCTTCGCCTTTTGGCACACCCTACGGTGCCGTGATGCAGCCAGGTGGGTTTCCGGTGAACCTGTCCTACACCGGGTCGCTGTCGGGCTTCTTGGACGTCGCAAGTTCGCGCATCGGAATTTCCTGGGAACTGCTTGACGGCCAGATCCGCTTGTTCCGCTACATCTCCAAAACATTCCGTCTCTCGGCGTTGCCGGGCGACACCAGCATGGATGCGAAGGTCGGCACGACAAGTAGCTCCGGCGGCAGCGGTACAACCGGCAGCAGTGGGTCGTCGCAGGCTTCATCGTCCCAACAAAACTCTGGAGTGAATTTCACAGGTCTTTCCGTGTGGAAAGGCATTGAAGATTCCGTGAAGGCCATGCTGACACCGGCCGGGAAGATCGTCGTGGCTTCGGCGCTTGGCACCGTTACCGTAACGGACACGCCGGCGATTGTGTCGGCCGTCGAGAAATTCATCGAACAGCAGAACGTTGCCCTTTCGCGCCAGGTAGTGGTGAATGTTCGTGTCCTGTCCATCGACTTGAATACCACCGACAACTACGGCATCAATTGGGAAGTGGTCTATACGTCCCTGTCCAACAATTTCGGCCTGGGCTTCAATAGCGGTGTTGCGGCAATCCAAGGTGCTGGGAACCTTGCTCTCAGCGTCCTGAGCACTGCGGGGCAGAACACGAATTCCACCATTAAGTCATGGGCTGGTTCGAAAGCCATCATTGAAGCGCTGGCGACCCAAGGCAAGGTATCGACCGTGACCTCGGCAAGTGTCACGACCCTGAACAACCAGCCCGCGCCAATCCAGGTTGGTCGACAGACTTCGTATGTGGCATCGTCCTCGACCTCGATTACCACGGGCGTGGCTACGACCAGCCTGACGGCGGGCATGGTCAACAGTGGCTTCTCGATGAGCTTGCTGCCGCACATCATCGATGGCAACCGTATGTTGCTTCAGTACGCCGTCGATATGTCCTCTCTGCTGTCGCTCAATACGGTGTCCGCCGGGACGTCGATTATGCAGACCCCGGATGTCGATACCAGAAACTCGCTGCAGCGGATCATGGTGAATAGCGGCGATACCATCGTGGTCGCCGGCTTCGAGAACAGCGAAGTGAACGCCAAGAGCCAAGGGGTTGCGGGTGCGGAAAATCCGGCCCTTGGTGGATCAGTCGTCGGGAAGCGGAGCAAGAACATCATTGTCATCCTGCTTCAGCCGGTGATTGCTGAATAACATGGACAACAGCTTTGAACTGGAGCGAGGCCGCATATTCGTCGGCGGCCTTCACTGGCAGGCCCTGAGCGGTGGTCCGTCGGAGGCTAAGAACGAAGCGCAGCAGCTCGCAAAGCAGCTGAGTTTCGATCTGGCCGTATCGCGGACCACCGGTGCGCAACAGATTGGTTTCGCCTCGACGGCTGACGGATATAAGCCGGGGATGTTGTCGGCCGCGGCCGTCGTGTCCAAGACCATTGAGGTTGAATCGGGCGAGCGGGACTTCCTGTGCGCAACGGAACTTCCCGACGGTCGTTTCCTCTACGTTGCCCAGGCCGATGGCGTGATTCCCCCGGAAGGCGATTTTATCGCCAGCGCCGAGACGGTCCGTTCGCGCATGTTGGAAGACATGTCGATCGGAAAATCCTGGAATATGGTCATCGCCCCGATGATGTGGGGGATGGCTGATTCCGTTGAACGGGATTTTGAAGACTTCATTCCGCGCAAGGGCGGCAAGCTCGATTTCAAGCACAACTGGTGGTCGCTGAAGCCGGTCAAACCGAGCATCAGTTCGCTAGCAAAGGCAGCCCTGCCATTCGTCGTTATCGGGCTGCTGATAGCTCTGGGCACTATCGGATACAAGCACTGGCAGCAAGAGCAGGCCGCCAAAGCGGCGGCTCTACTGGCGGCTATGCAGTCCAACGAGCCCATCAAAGAAATGCCCCATCCATGGAAAGACAAGCCGCGAGCGCAGATTGCGGTAGCAGCGTGTGCCACTGGATTCGATGGCATTGCAACCCTATGGCCAGGTAACTGGAAACCCGAAACGGTTATGTGCTCGCCGGCCGGCGGTTCGATGACCGTGACGTGGAAGCGCGGCGAATACGGATGGATCAAGCATCTGCTGGAGATTGAGCCGAAAGCGAACGTCTCTGGCGATGGCTCGATGGCCACGCTCGTCGTTCCGGTGAGCGTTTCCGGCGCCGAGGACGAAGCGCTGGTGGAAGAGCGAGCCAGGGCACTGCAGCTGCAAATGGTCGCGCAGCAGTATGGGTTGACGATCAATTTGGCAGCACCGCCCGCTCCGCCAACGATGCCCGGGGCGCAGCCAAACAACCAGATGGTTCCTAAGTGGCGTGAATTGGCCTGGGCAATCAAGGGAAGTGCATTGCCACCGGAAAACGTTGTGGCAGGCCTCGATGGCGCTGGGTTTCGGGTGGGCAGTGTAACCGCGCGTTTCAGCGATGGACTTATCAAGTGGGATTTGGAGGGTTCGCAATATGTTTTGCCTTAAGAAACGGACGATCGCTGCTGCGCTGATCGGTATTGGCCTGGCGGCGGGAGCCGCTGCTCAGTCGCCGGCGGAACGGGTGCGCCAGATCAACGAGGACATCGCCGTACTGAGCGCTCAGCTTTCAAAGCTCGAGCTGGAAGCAAAGATCGCCGGCAAGGAAGCCGAAAAATCGCGTTCGAATGGTGCCGGAGCCCCGGGCTTTGCCAATCAAGCGACCGATGAGATGCCGGTTGTGCGGGCGATCGACGGCATGGATGGAAAGCTGGTTGCCACGCTCGCCATGCGTGGCGGTGTTGTTCAAACCGTTCGTGAAGGGGAGAAATTCGGTGCTTGGACTACTAAGACAATCACTGTCAATTCGGTCACTCTTGCCCGAGGGAAAGAAAGCATCAGAGTCCCCTTCGGTAATGAGCCGCCCGGTGCCAACAACCAAAACGGTGGCCCTGGAGCCCCAATGGTCGGTGGAGCAATCCAACCTCCAAACTTCGTCCGGTAAGCCAATGTTGAGAGCACTCGGTTCGGCGAACGCTTCGGCTATTGCGCCTGTGGGGGATATGCCGTCTGCGGACGCCTACAAGGATGTCCTGGATCAATTGTCGGAGGAAGCACAGCAGTACCTCTGCTATCAGAATGATGGTCGTCTCTTCGTGTCGAAGACGCACCGCTTTCATCCGCTCGTCACCAGCTTCCAGGGGCGGTTGAAGCGCCTGCATATGCCGTCTTACCCGCAGTACGTGGAACTGTCGGTAATTTCGCACATGCGTGAGTCGCTTGATACGGCGGCCAACGATCGCGAAGCCTCCGATATGCAACGCTATGCCAAGGCGCTCTTCGAAAAAGCGGTGAAGTTGCGGGCGTCGGACATCCACATCCGATGCAGCAAGGTGACCAAGACCAGCATCCACATGCGGATTCACGGCGATATCGAGTTCGTCGAAGAGCACCCGTACGACTGGGGAAGCCAACTCTGCACCACCATCTATCAAGCAATGGCTGACGTTTCGGATTCGAGTTTTGAACCGCTGTCTCGGCAGGACGCGCGAATTGCGGATCGTGCCAAGATTCCCAGCGGCCTGGATGGCATTCGTATCGCCACAACCCCGCAGGTTGACGGCTACGTGATGGTCCTCCGTATGCTCTACAACGACACCGTAGCCAGCTTCGACTTGGGGCTTCTCGGTTACCTCAAGGAGCAATGCAACGCTGTCGAGCTGATGAAGCGTCGGCCGACCGGAATCAACATCATCGCTGGCCCGACGGGTTCCGGTAAATCCACAACGTTGCAACGGGTGCTGGGGTCGATCATCAAGGAAACCAGCGGTCGGAAGCACGTGATCACCGTTGAAGATCCGCCGGAATATCCGATTCCCGGCTCAGTGCAAACTCCGGTTACGAACGCGGATACCGAAGAAGAGCGAAGCCAGGCATTCCAGTCGGCCATCAAGGCAGCGATGCGTCTTGATCCGGATGTGATCATGATCGGGGAAATCCGTGACGCTCCGTCGGCAACTTTGGCCGTACGTGCCGCCATGACCGGCCATCAGGTGTGGTCGACCGTGCATTCGAACAGTGCCTTCGGGTCGCTCGATCGTCTGATGGACCTTGGCGTGCCGCTGGAAATTCTCACCGACCACACGATTATCACCGGACTCACGTGTCAGCGTTTGGTGAAGCTCTTGTGTCCCCATTGCAAGGTGGCCTTCACCAAAGCACTGAAGCGGTACGCGGAATCGGACGTTCGCCGTGTGATGTCGGTAGTCGACATTGAGCATGTGTACGTTGTCGGGGAGGGCTGTGAGCACTGTCGCAATACGGGTACGGCAGGACGTACTGTCGTTGCGGAAACGGTCATTACCGACGCCACGATGATGGTGTATATCCGCAACCGCGATCGCATTAGAGCGATGGAATACTGGAAGCGGGATCAGCAGGGCAAAACGATGCTGGCTCACGCCATTGAGAATATTCGCAGTGGCTTGATTGACCCATTTGCGGCCGAGGACGTGGTTGGTCCGCTCAACATGGACATCATCGAGGCAGACCATCGAATCAATCCGGCGGAGGTGGTCAGTGCTATCGCGTAATTCGTTGGAGCTTAGCTTCGCCAGATGGTGGTTCAAAAATATGGATGGCGGTGGCCGTCGCCGTCTCTGGATGAAGCTCTCCAAACTGATTGGGAACAGCGTACCAATCCTCCAAGGCTTGGAATCCATGCACTCCCGTCGAAAAGCCATTCGGGGGGCTAGCGACCCGCAGGTTATCGCCCTCAGTTATTGGATTGAAGGCATGAATAACGGGAAACGGCTATCCCAGATGCTGGATGGTTGGGTCGGCCCCGTCGAACGCATGCTGATCGCGGCCGGGGAAGCATCGGGAACGATGGAAGCGTCGCTGCAAGCTGCCTGCCGGGTGATGGTAGCTCGGAAGGATATCAACAGTGCGGTGGTCAAGGGCCTGGCCTATCCGTTGATCTTGGTGATGGTGGCGTTCGCCGTGCTCTACATGTTCGGTTTCAAGGTCGTTCCGGAATTCACCAAAATCGTCCCGGCGGACCGTTTTCATGGGCTTGCGGCTGTTCTGATTGGACTCTCGGATTTCGCTCGAGGATGGATTCTCCTGACCGGCGCCGCGGTGATCGCATTCGTTGTCGCCTTCTTCGTCTCGCTGTCGCGATGGGATGGTCGATATCGAGTGGTTCTCGACCGCTTCGCGCCGTACAGCATCTACCGGATTGTCCAGGGCTCTACTTGGCTCATCGGTTTGTCATCGATGTTGGAGGCTGGCGTACGTTTGGAAACGGCCATGCAGCAACTCTCTGAGATGGCCGACAAATGGCTAGCGAACCGGATCAACGCAGCCGTTCGCGGAATGAGGGCAGGCCTC
>Ga0134124_10001468_pt1 | contig 19005 bp, 23 predicted proteins | sample KB304_FD_96880 | JGI IMG/M metagenome (GOLD analysis project Ga0134124, IMG submission 96880) | Terrestrial soil microbial communities without Nitrogen fertilizer from Kellogg Biological Station, Michigan, USA - KB3-0-4 | ecosystem: Environmental > Terrestrial > Soil > Unclassified ...
GAGGGCGGGGGTCCGCCGACCACGGAGTCGGTGGCCGAGTTGAACTGCAGGCGGCTGAGTTCCATCCGACTGGTTTGTGCGCGGCCTGGGTTGGCAGGGAAACGGGTCGGCGGACCCCCGCCCTCCCGGAGCCCGCGCGCCACCAGGGTCGTGCGGCTTCTCATTCCACGGTGACTCGATGACCTCTTCGACTTCTCCCGCTCCGGCTCCGCCGTCACTCTATACGGCGTATTCGGTGTCGTGGAATTTGACGCAGCGGTGCAATCTTGAGTGTGCGCATTGTTATATGTCGGCGCATGCGGGGGCGGATGTTCGGGGGGAGCTGAGCACCGCGGAGTGTCGGCGGGTGATCGATGAGATCGCGCGCGTGAACCCGAACGTGTTCTTGATCCTGACCGGGGGCGAGCCGCTGCTGCGGCGGGATATCTTCGACGTGGCGGGCTACGCGTCGGCCAAGGGGTTCACGACCGTGCTCGGCACCAACGGGGTCCTGTTGCGCGAGCGCGAGGCCCAGCGCATGCGGGACAACGGCGTGCTGGGCGCGTCCATCAGCCTCGACTCCACCGACCGCGCCAAGCACGACGCGTTCCGCCATTTGCCGGGGTCGTGGGATGGCGCCGTGCGGGCCACGCGCGTGCTGACCGACGCCGGGCTCGACTTCTCGCTGCACATGTCGGTGACCGATTGGAACGTCGCCGAGGTGCCGGCGATGATCGACCTGGCCAGGACACTGGGCGCCAAGGTCCTGAACTTCTTCTTCCTCGTGCGGACCGGCCGCGGACGCGACCTGACCGACATCGACGCGGCCGCCTACGAGCGGATCCTGACGTATCTGGCGAAGGCGCAGGGCGCCGGGCAGGGCCCGCCGTCATTCGTGCGCCGGATGCTCGGCCTGGGCGGCGCCGAGCCGAGCGAGAAGTTCGAGGATCCGTGGTCGACGCCGGTGGGGCAGGCCGACGGCTTGCTGATCAGGGCCAAGTGCGCGCCGCACTTCCGCCGGATCCTGTGGGAGATGAACCCGTCGTCGCCGCTCCTGCGCAACTACGCCCACGGCTCGTGCCCGGCCGGCAAGTACTACTGCCGGATCACGCCCGGCGGTGACGTGACGCCGTGCCCCTACATGCCGGTGTCGGTCGGGAATCTCCGCGAGTCGTCGTTCGACACGCTCTGGCGAACGGCGCCGGCCTTCGACGCCCTGCGCGATCCCAAGCTGGGCGGCCGCTGCGGCGCCTGCGAGTTCTCGAAGGTCTGCGGCGGTTGCCGCTGCCGCGCCTACGCGACCCACGGGGACTACCTCGCCGAGGATCCCGCGTGCGGGTACCAGCCGGGCGGCCACGGCGGCGCCGTGATCGAGCTGCCGGCCACGCTGACGTTCGGGCTGCCGGTGGACTACGAGCTCACGTGGGAGCCGGGCGCGCGTGAGCGCCTGCAGGCGATCCCCTCGTTCGCGCGCGGCATGGTCGTGAAGGCGGTGGAGGCGTACGCGCGTGGCCGCGGCGAGCACGTGATCACGGCCGCGCTGCTGGCCGACGTGCGCTCGAAGTGGGGCGGCCGGTTCCGTCCGCAGGCGTGAGCGCGATCGACGGGCGCTTCCGGGTCGCCGCCCGCGCCTATTTCGTCTACGGGGTGGTCTACTGGCTCGGCGGCTTCTGGCTCTGGCTGCACGACGTCGGCCGCGGCTCGATCTGGAGCGTCGTCTGGATTCTCGTCGGTGCCACTCTGGTGGTGCTCATCCCGTTCTTGCTGCGCCGCCGGCGCCCGTGGTTCGAGCGCTGGATCCTGAGCCGGCGCGACTTCTCCCGCATCGTGGCGGTGTTCATGTTCGCGCGCGTGCTCGCCGTCGCCCGCGTGGTGTTCCGCGCCGACACCGCGGTGGTGGCGGCGCCGTGGGGCGGCGCGATCAGCTATCGCGCCGGCGGCGCCGTGTTCCTCGTCGTCACCGTGGCCGCGCTGGCGCTGGTTGCGCGTGCCGCGTGGGCGCGGGAGGAGTGATGAAGAAATACCGCGACATCGCCGGTGACGGCGGCTCCAACATCGTGGGCCAGGTCGAGGCCCAGCAGGCGCGCCTGGGAGCGAGGCTGCGCGAGGTCCGGGCCATCATCGCGGTCGTGTCGGGCAAGGGCGGGGTCGGCAAGTCGTCGGTCACCGCCAATCTCGCCGGCGCCTTCGCGCTGGGGGGTGCGCGCGTCGGCGTCCTCGACGCCGACCTCAACGGGCCCTCCATGGCGACGATGCTCGGCGTGCGCGGGCGCACGCTGGTCGTCGGCGCCGCCGGCGTGGAGCCGCCGGCCGGCGCGCTCGGCATCGGCGTGATGTCGATGGACCTGCTGCTGGCCGGTGATGCCACGCCGCTCACCTGGGACGCGCCGAGCCAGGCCGAGGCCCACACCTGGCGCGGCACCATGGAGGCGAACGCCCTGCGCGAGTTCCTGGCCGACACCGCGTGGGGCGCGCTCGACGTGCTGCTGATCGATCTGCCGCCGGGGACGGATCGCCTGGCGACGATCATCGGGATAGTGCCGGCGCTCGCCGGCACGGTGATCGTGACGATCCCCTCCGACGTCTCGCGCCTGGTGGTGCGCAAGTCCATCACGGTGGCGCTGGCGGCGCCGGCTCCGGTGCTCGGCCTGATCGAGAACATGGCCGGGATGTTTCCCGGTCCCGGCGCCGAAGGCCTGGCGAGCGAGAGCGGCGTGCCGTTCCTGGGTCGGGTGCCGTTCGATCCGGCGCTGGCGGCCGCGGCCGATCGAGGCGAGCCCTACGTGGCGACCTCGCCGGAGGCGCCGGCCGCCCGGGCCCTGCGCGCGATCGCCGACCGGCTGCGCGAAGCCGTGCTCGTCCCGCGCTCGTGAGGGCGCGGTTTTGCCTGGCGTGCGGGGCCCGGCTGGGCACCGTCGCCGAGGCTGGGCATCGGCGTCGCCGCTGCCCCCGCTGCGGCTGGACACACTACGCGAATCCCGTACCGACCAACGCGGCCGTCGTCATCGAGCGAGGGCGCCTGCTGCTCGGCCGCCGTGCGGGCCCTCCGTATGCCGGCCTGTGGGATCTGCCCGGCGGCTTCCTCGAAACCAACGAGCTGCCCGAGCCGAGCCTGCGTCGCGAGCTGCGCGAGGAGATCGGCGCCGGCGTCCGTCGCGCGATCCTGATCGGGTTCGCCAGCGACACCTACGGCCCCGCCGGCGTCACGGTCCTCGCCGCGATCTACCGCGTCCACCTCTCGACTCGACGCCTGCGCCCCGCCGACGACGTCTCCGAGCTCCGCTGGTTCTCCCTGGACAAGATTCCCTATCGGAAGATCGCGTTCCCCGCCGTGCGCAGGGTCCTCCGCCGCTATCTGGCCGGGACGCTGAAGTAGCCACGGTTCGAGCGCCGGCTTTGCCGACGCAATCGTGATCGTGGGGAGACAGGGCTAAGCGCGGGCCGTCAGGCCCGCGCTAGCCCATCGGAAGGGGCGTAGCCCCCTCCGAGTTACGGACAGGAGACGCCAGGAGCGAGCTGGTAGTTGCTGACCTTGTAGGTCGAGACGAAGTCGTCATCCCACGAGCTCACGCGCGTCGGGCCCAGCGCCGTCTCGCCGTCCCAGGCCAGCACGCGCGCCCGCGCGGCGAGATCCCGCGCCGGCAGCCGGCCTCCGATGTAGTCGACGACGATGGGACGCTCGAGGAACACGGCAATCGTCTCGTGCACCGGGCGGCTGCTGGCCGTCTGCGGCGCCTGCTTCAGCCACTCGAGGATGACCGTGAAGCCGTCGAGATCCTTGTCGGCGAGGAGCGCCGACGGCCGCGCCATCCGCTTGAGCATCGGGCCGACGTAGCGGGAGAACATCCGCGACGCGCGCTCCTCGACGGTGAACGAGGCGAACTCGGGCGACGGCTGCTGATCGATGTACAGGTTGATCGAGAGGTACCGGTAGTCGCCCTCGAGGTGCTTCGGCTTGTAGAAGCCGATGCCGTTGCGCTTCACCTCGACCCACGGCATGCAGTGGTAGACCTTTGTGCTCAGGTCCCGCATGGCCCCGACGTAGGTCGTGGCGAGCCGCCGGCCCTTGTCGGAGGTGTGCTGCTCGGGCGGGAGCACGTTCGTGTCCGAGGGCGCCGCGGCTACCGGCGCGGCGCCGGCCAGCGCAATTGCAGCCAATGCGACCGCGGCCAATCCGCGGCGAAACATCGGAGCCACCCGGTGAGCGGTCCGTAAGGTCGTCATATCCCGCCCTGTCTGCACGGGAAGTGCCATGCGTCACTCCTCTTGAGTTGTCGGCGGCTTCCCCGCCTCTGTGGAAGGGGGGTCGACGCCCGGATGACACCCGGGCACCAACGCTGTCAGGCCGCTGTCAGCCGCGGTCAGCGCTCGAGGATCTGCTCCTGGCTGACGGTAATCGGCTTGCCCCACCAACCCTGGTCGCGCGCCAGTGCGATGTCCTCCCGCGTCACCCGTGGCTGGCTGCCCTCGGAGTTGCGCGTCGAGAAGAACAAGTGGTCGCCAGAGGCGAAGTGCGTGGGATGCTCGCGCCAGGTCGTCCATTCATCACCCGACGCGCAGCCCCCACAGGCGAGCAGCGCGGTGAAACCCAGCAGCATCTTCCAGCGGTCGGTGCGCATGTCGGTCGTCCTCCAGACGGGGTCGTTCGCACAGCTCTGCAAGTGCCCACATGCTACCCGCGCCTGCCCGGTGATTCAACATGGTAGACTCCACCTTACCCATGGGTCCGCTGACGATTCACGAGCTGCCGCAGAACCTCCGCCGACCGGTGCTGATCACGGCCTTCAGCGGTTGGAACGACGCCGCCGAGGCCGCGACCACGGCCGCCCGGTACCTGGCCAGCAGCTTCCAGGCGGAGAAATTCGCGGAGATCGACCCCGAGGAGTTCTATCACTTCGGGCTGTCGCGGCCGTACGTTCGCTACAAGAGCGGCTCCGAGACCGAGCGAGAGATCGTCTGGCCGGCCACCGAGTTCTCGGTCACCCGCGCCTCCGACCTGCCGCGCGACCTCATCATCGCCGTGGCCATCGAGCCGCACCTCAAGTGGCGCACCTACTGCTCCACGGTGCTGGAGCTGGCCCGCCGCTGCGAGGCCACGCTGGTGCTCACCCTGGGCGCCCTGCTGGCCGAGGTGCCGCACACGCGGCCGGTGCGGATCAGCGGTAGCGCCTCCGATCCCGAGCTGGCGGCCCGCCTGGGCGTCCGGGCCTCGAAGTACGAGGGGCCGACCGGCATCGTGGGCGTGCTGAACATTGCGTGCCGCGAGCAGGGGATCGCCACGGCCAGCGTCTGGGCCAACGTCCCGCACTACGTCTCCGGGATCGAGAATCCCAAGGCGGCGCTCGCCCTGGTGCAGCGGGCGCTGACGCTGCTGAATCTGAACGCAGACCTGGCCGACCTGGAAGAGGCCTCGCGCCAGTTCGATCAGAACCTCGCCGAGATCGTCGCTCAGAACGCCAAGATCAAGGCGTACGTCGCCAAGCTCGAGTCGCGCGACGCCACCGAGCACGAGCCGGAGGCGGTGCCGGGCAGCGACCTTCCGCCGGCGTCCGAGCTCGTCGCGGAGATCGAGCAGTTCCTGAAGCAGCAACGCCCGGAGTGATCGCCGGTCGTCGCCGCCTCGCGGCGCTCGCCTGCGCCGCGCTCCTGTGGGCTCTTCCCGTCGCCGCCGCCGAGCGGCCGACCGTCACCTGGCACCCCGCCAAGCCTCATCTCGGCGACGTCGCCTGGGTCCACGTCCAGGGCCCGGGGAACGCCGCGGCGATCGAAGGCGTGCTCGGATCGCGGACGCTGACGTTCTTTCCGTACGCCGGCGGCCAGGCGGCGGTGGTGGGCATCGACCTCGAGACCAAGCCCGGAGTCGAAGGCTGGCGGCTCGCCATCTTGGAGCCGGGTCGTGAGCCGCGGAAGCTGACCGGGCGAGTCACGATCCAGCGTCGCGACTTCCCGGTCCAGAAGCTCACGCTACCGACCGGCATGGTGGACCTCGACCCCGAGACGGAGCGGCGCGCGGTGTCAGAGGGCGAGCGGCTCCGCACGCTCTACGGCACGATCACCCCCGAGCGGCTGTGGCGCGGCCACTTCGTCCGACCGGTCGCCGGGCACGAACCGCCGAACGGGTTCGGCGCGCGCCGGATCATCAACGGCAAGCCCCGCGCGCCGCACGGCGGCACCGACTACGCCGCCGAGCGCGGCACGCCGGTGGTGGCGACGAACAGCGGCCGGGTCGCCCTGGTCGCCGACTTCTTCTTCCCCGGCCGGTTGGTGGTGGTGGACCACGGCCTCGGGCTCTACACGCTCTACTTCCACCTCGACTCGGTTGCCGTGACCGACGGCGAGATGGTCGACCGGGGTCAGCGCCTGGGGACGGTCGGCGCCACCGGACGGGCGACGGGACCGCACCTGCACTTCGGCGCTCAGGTTGCCGGCGCGAGGATCGATCCGGCGGCTCTTCTTTCCCTCGACGTCCGCGATTAGCCCCATGGGGGGCCCCGAGAGGCCCCCCAAACCCCCCAGTTACTCGGTGAGCGCCAGCTCAGCCGGGGCCGCGCCTCGAGATTGACCTCTTCACCTCTTTGGCGGAGCGGTCCTGCTCATGGCGAACGTGGGATCGTCGATGTGGGCGGTGATGCGAGCGCGCCGGCGCGCGGCGGCCGAGGCCAGGGCGCGATTCGAGGCGACCGTGAGCGTCGACCCGGCGAGGATCCCGCGCACGGTGGCGCGCGAGATCTTGACGGGGGCCGCCGCGAACGGGTTGGGATGCGCGGCGAGCGCCTCCAGCGTGGCCTGGCCGATGAGCAGCGGCCAGGCGCAGGCCAGGCGCATCCGCCACTCGCGCCGGGGGATGGCCAGCGTGTAGCGCCACGCCGCATCGTAGTGTGCCAGCGCCACGCCCAGCAGTCGCGACAGCAGTGGCCGCGCGCGGGCGGCGCCGTCGGGCGTGAGCACGTCGGCCGGGGTGAGACCGAGGGCGGCCAGCTCGCGCGCCGGGAGATAGCAGCGGCCCTGGGCGAGATCGCTCGGCACGTCGCGCAGCACGTTCGTCATCTGCAGCGCCTTGCCGAACCGCACGCCGCACGCCCGCATCGCGGGCGCGTCCCAGCCGGCCAGGCGCGGGCGATGGGCGAGGTGGAGATCGGTCCAGAACTCCCCGACACATCCGGCCACGAGATAGGTGTAGCGATCGAGGTCGTCCAGGCTGTCCAGTGCCGCGAGCGCCCGCGCATCCTCGCCGGGGAACCGCTCGAGGTCGAACAGCATGCCGTCGGTGATGGTGGTCAGCACCGCGCGCACCCGCTCCTGGTCGGCCCTCGGCAGCGCCGCCACCGCGGCCAGCACAGCGTCCACGCGCTCCAGCAGTCGACGCTCGGCGGCCAGTGTCTGGTGTGGCGCGCAGGCGCGCGCGACGACGCCCGCCTCGGACGGGCCACCAGCGTACGCACGGCGCAGCGTGTGAAGGTGACTGATCCGCGCGGGGCGGTCGATGAGCCGGGTGTCGGCGACCGTGTCGGCGGCGCGCGCGAGCAGGTAGGCGAGACCGATCGGTTCCCGGAGCGGGCGGGGCAGGATCGCGAGCGAGAGGTAGAAGCTGCGGCTGACCTGTCGCAGCAGGTCGCCGAGGAGCTCGTCAGTCGTAGTCAAACGGCCGCTTGGGCGGGTCCGGCGAGTCCTTGGCCTTCTTGAGGCCTTCCTGAAACTTGCGATCGAGCAGCTTGCCCTTCTGCCCCTCGGCCTGCATCTGCTCACGGAAGCGCGCCTCGCGCTCGGCCGACTTCGTGCGCAGCACGTCGAAGGCGGCGCCGAGGTCGTCGACGCTGCGCTTGGCCGGCGGCGCCTCGTGGGCGATCACGGCGCCGAGCTCGGGGTCGATCGTCAGCTTGGCCTGGCAGCACGGGCACGCAACCACGAACGTCGGGTTCGACATGGCGTCACGCTAGCAAGGGCCCCTCGAGGGGTCAAGGGGCGTAGAATCGTGGGGATGGCCGATCTCGCCAACGAGTTCTCCTGGTCGCGCAGCCGCGATGCGACCTTTCAGGACTGCCGGCGCAAGTACTTCTACCAATACTACGGGTCCTGGGGCGGCTGGGAGGCGGATGCCGTCGCCGAGGTGCGCCGGCTGTACATCCTCAAGCAGCTCGCCTCGCGCCAGATGTGGGCCGGCCGGGTCGTGCACGACGCCATCGAGATGGCGCTGCACATCTTCCGCGAGGGCCACGACGTCCCGGTCGAGCCGTTCATCCAGGACGTGGTCGAGCGCATGCGGGGCGAGTGGCGTAACTCGCGGGCGGGCCGCTATCGCGAGATCCCCAAGACGCCGGTCGCTCTGTTCGAGCACGAGTACGCGCTCGACCTCAAGCCGGAGGTCTGGCAGCACCTGAGCCGCAACGTCATGAACTGCTTGCGCAACTTCTTTCAGCTGCCGCTGCTGGCCGAGGTCCGCAAGACGGCGCCGGAGCACTGGTCGATCGAGCACTGGTCCAAGGTGTTCGACTTCGAGGGCACCCCGGTGTGGATCGCGCCAGACTTCGGCTACTGGAACGCCGCCGGCCGCCTCACGCTGGTCGACTGGAAGACCGGCGCCTCCGACGCCGACGCGACCGCCTTCCAGCTGGGCTGCTACGCGCTCTACGCGCGCGAGATGCTGGGCGTGGAGCCGGCCCAGGTGGACCTGCTGGAGGCGAATCTGCGCGAGCCCACGGTGACGCCGCTGCGCTGGGACGACGCGCGGCTGGACGCGATCCGCGAGCAGCTGCGGCTGTCGATCCGGTCGATGCGCGCCTACCTGGCCGACGCCGCCGCCAACGCCGCCCGCATCGACGACTTCGAGCGGACCGAGGAGCTGCGGATCTGCCGCTGGTGCAACTTCCGCTCGATCTGCCGGCCCGACCTTTGAGCACGCCGCGCTCGGCGGTGCTGCGGGTCCTGGTCGTCGAGGACGAACGAGACCTGGGCGGCCTGATCCGCGACTACGTCACGACGCTCGGTCACCACGCGGACGTGGTCGGCAGCGCCGAGGCTGCGCTCGAGCGCATGCGCGCCGCCCCGCCGCACGTGATGATCCTCGACGTGAAGCTGCCCGGCATGAGCGGCCTCGAGTTCCTGAGCCTGCAGGTCGTCCGCGATGCCGGCATACCGATCATCGTCGTCTCCGGCTACGTCACCGAGGACCAGGCCCGCGAGTGCCTTCGGCTGGGCGCCCTCGAGTTCCTGGCCAAGCCGGTGCCGCTGGAAGTGCTCGGTACGGTGCTGGACCACGTGGCGGTCTTCGCCCACCCGCCGGACGAGCGCCCGCGCGAGCGCCGCCTCGCCGCGCGGTTGCCGGTCACGCTGCCGCTACGGGTCAACGCCGAGCAGGGCGGCACCGCGACTGGGGCCGTCATCGAGGTCAGCGCGACCGGTCTGCGTGCCCGGCTGGATCGTTCGCTCGCTCCGGGGACCGCCGTGCGCCTGTCGATCGCGCTGCCGGACGGGGGCCCAGCGCTCGACGCGCTGGCGCTGGCCGTCCGGTCCGACGGCGACCGCACGGTCGCGTTCTGGTTCCTCGACCTGACGCCATCGGAAGTCGAGCGCCTGCTCGCCCGCGCGCAGGCCAAGATCTCCCGCTGAACCGGAAGCCGTCTAAAAAGCAGTTCCTAGAGGCCATCAAAAATGAGGCAGCTCGGCTCAGAGTCGAGCGGCCCGACAAGTGGTTCAACCAGGCGGCCCCGTTTCCGGCGGGGCCGCGGGTTAGACCTTCGCGTTGGGCGGACAGATGACACCTGCCCCAGTTCGAAGAAGAAGATAGTGCGGAGGTGAGCGGTCGGCCAACAGGCCGGTTGAGCGGGCACATGATCCCGTCGCAGCCAAGCGAACGCGCCAGCGCCGGCCGCTCAGCGCCTTTGAGTTGGGTCGCGACCAGAGTCGAACGAGAGCCCAGCAGATGACCACAGTCGGCATCGTCGGCGGACTCGGCCCGGAGTCCACGATTGACTACTACCGTCGCATTCTGGAGGCTTGGGAGCGGCACGACTCATCCACCGCTCCGTCCATCGTCATCGACAGTCTTGACGTGCGCAGGGCCTTGCACCTCGTCGGAACCGACCGGGCCGCGCTCATCGAATACCTCCTGTCATCACTGCGCCGGCTCGCGGGCGCCGGTGTGGACTTCGCCGCGATGACGGCGAATACGCCCCACATCGTGTTCGATGAGCTCGCGGCCCGATCACCCGTACCGTTGGTGAGCATCGTCGAGGCGTGTGCCGAGGAAGCACAACGGCGGGGACTGAATCGCATGGCGCTTCTGGGGACGCGGTTCACCATGGAAGCATCCTTCTACCCTGCGGTGTGCGCACGCTACGGGATTGTCGTGGTGACGCCGAAGGAGGCTGACCGGGCCTGGGTTCACGAGCGGTATATTCGGGAACTCCTCAAGGGCGAGTTCCGAGATGACACTCGCGAGCAGGTCATATCGCTTGTGAGCCGTCTGCAAGATGAGGAACGAATCGACGGGGTCATCCTCGGGGGAACTGAGTTGCCGCTGCTCCTGTCCACGCCGGTCATTGCAGGGGTTCCAGCGCTCGACACGACCGCGTTGCATGTGACCGCAATCGTCAATCGTCTACGCCAGGCCAGTGCTCCCCCGTCAAGTAGCCACCTGCCCTAGCCGAGCAGGCCGAGTGGTGCGTGGGTGGGAGTCCACCCGGGGAAGAGCGCGGTCGATGCCGGGACGGCGAGCTGACGAGTGGTGATCTCGGAGAAGAGATCGCGGAAGTCGGTGCTGACGGCGAGATCGCGGGACTCGAAGCGCTGCTCGGGGGCGAGGCCGGGCCAGCGGCCGTAGAGGCGGCCGCCGCGCACGCTGCCGCCGAGGACGAACATGGTGGTCGCGTGCCCGTGGTCGGTGCCGCGGTTGCCGTTCTCGGCCACCGTGCGGCCGAACTCCGACATGGTGAGCAGGACGACGTCGGCCAGGCGATCGCCGAGATCGCGGATGAACGCGGCGAGGCCGGCGCCGAAGTCGCGCAGGCGGTTGGCGAGCTGGCCCTGCTCGGCGCCTTGTCCCACGTGGGTGTCCCAGCCGTCGACGTCGGCGAAGGCGATCCGCAGGCCGACGTCGGCGCGGATGAGCTGCGCGATCTGCCGTAGCGATTCGCCGAAGCGACCGCGCGGATAGTCGGCGCCGTTGGCCGGCGTGAGCCGGGCGGCGCCGGCGCTCTTCAGCATCCTCACCGCCTCGAACGTCTCCCGCCCGGTGCCGTGCAGCAGATCGCGCACGCCCTCGCCGTACAGCGACTCGAAGCCGCGCTGGGTCATCGCGGGCTGACTCGTCGTCCGCACCTCGAAGCGATCCAGCGAGCGCAGGGCCAGGGCGCCGGCGTCGCCGCGCAGGATGCGCGGCAGCTGCGCGCCCAGCGCGACGGAGCGGAACGGAGTGGCGCGCGCGGCCGGCAGGGCGCCGGCGGCTCGGCCCAGCCAGCCGTCGGGCGTGCTCTTCACGCCCGGGGTGCCGCTCTCCATGTAGTCCTGCGCATCGAAGTGCGAGCGTGTGATGTCGGGCGAGCCGCAGGCCGGCACGATCGCGAGCGTCTTGGACTCCCACAGCGGCAGCAGCGGCGCCAGCGCGGGGTGCAACGCGAAGAAGCCGTCGAGATCGACGGTGGTGGTGGCGTCGCCGCGTCGCGGTCGCGGCAAGGCGATGCTCGGGCGGGCGGCGTAGTAGCTCGCCTCGCCGTGCGGCACGATCATGCTGAGACCGTCGACGGCGCCCCGCTGGAAGACCGCGACCAGGATCGTGCCGCGCGCCTCGGCGGCGTCGGCGACCCGGGCCAGGAAGCGCGGCGGCATCGTCATCGCCGCCAGCGCGCAGGCACCGCTCTTGAGCAGCGCACGCCGGGTGAAGGTCATCGCCGCTGGAACTCCGGCGAGCCGAGGACCAGGGCGGCCAGCTTGGCCACGTCGGTATTCGCGGGCCCGCGATCGTCGGCGGTGAGCCGCGTGATCTCGGGGAGGCCGAGCTGGGCGGTCAGCACGGCCCGCGTCTGCTCGCTGGCCCGGCCGTGCAGCAGGGCGGCCAGCAAATGGTCCAGGACCACGTTGGGCTGACCGCGGTCGGCGCCGCCCACCAGCGTCCCGACGTCCACCCGCACGCCGGGCAGCCGGCCGTCGGCGAGCGAGAGCGCGAAGTTCATGCGGGCGAGCAGCGCGCCCGGGTTCACCCAGGCCTCGGCGCGGTCCGGATGACCGGTGGGCGGCGCCGCCTCGTAGAGCCCTTCGCCGATCTCCGCCGCGCCCCTCGCCAGCGCCAGCGCGCCGCGCGCATCGACGGCTGCGCCCATCGCGCGCGCGGCGCTCGCGACGAACTCCGACGGCTTCTTGATCTTGGCGCCGGCGGTGTCGGGCGCGCGGAACTCCGGAGCCGCGAAGATGACTCGCAGCAGGGCGCGGATGTCGCCGCCGGTCGTGGCGTAGGCGGCGGCCACCCGCTCCACCAGGGCCGGCGGCGCCTCGTCGCTCACGAAGCGCCGCACCAGCTTGCCGGCGATGAAGCGCGCGGTGGCGGGATGTGCGGCCAGCAGGTCGAGGACCTCCTCGCCGTCACGCTCGCCGCCGGCGCGGATCACCCGGCCCAGGACGCGCTTGTCGCCGAAGTCGTGCGTGCCCGGGCGGAACAGGAACCGCGCGTCCTGGCGCGGCCGTTCGATGGTCCAGCCCGTGAACGCGCGGGCGACCTCGGTGACGTCGCTCTGCGAGTACCCGCCGTCCACGCCCAGCGTGTGCAGCTCCATCAGCTCGCGCGCGTAGTTCTCGTTGAGGCCGGCCCGGCGGCCTTGATTGGGACCGCGCTGCACCGTGTAGCCCGGCCGCACACTCAGCCAGTTGTCGAGATAGAACAGCATCGCCGGATGGCGAGCGGTCGCACGCAGCAGATCGGGAAAACGGCCGAGGGCGTGGGGCCGGATCACGTCGCGCTCGTAGGCGGTGAGGTACCAGCGCACCTCGCCCTTGTTCGCGAAGACGTTGAAGTGGTTGAACCAGAAGTCGACCATGACTTCCTGCAGCTGCCGCTCGCTGCCGACGGCCCGCAGCATCCGCGCCGTCTGGAGCTCGGCGACGATCCGCGCCGGGCGCTTGTCGATCGGGTACTGCTCGCGCATCTCGCGCGGGCTCATCGCGCCGCTGGCAAACTTGCGCTGCGTCTCGGCGTCGGGGCGCGGGTATTCGCGCTGCAGATCCGCGATCGACATGGCCAGGGTCGGGAGCGTGGTCAGCGACTGCTCGACGGTGGTGTCGTCGATGCGCGCGGGGTCGAGCTGGCGCTCCAGCCACGCGCTGACGCCGAGGGCCCTCACCCGGGCGATGTCGTCCGGCCGCGGGCCGTACGTCACCCGCTGCAGCACGTGCAGGATCGCGATGTCGTCCGGGATGAGGGCCGCGATCGCCGGCGGCGAGGCGGCGACGGACTCCCGGGCGCCCGCGCAGCCGAGGAGCACCAGCGGCAGGAGCGCGATCGCCACGCGCGCGGCGGGCCGGCTCACCGGGGCGCCGGCTCGCTGCGGTGCTCGCGGAGCACGCGCTGGCGTTCCTCCGGCGGCATCTGGCGCAGCCGCTGGCGTTCTTCGGGGGACATCTGCCGCAGGCGCTGCCGCTCCTCGGGCGGCATCTGCCGCACGCGCTCGCGGATGCGCGCGCGCTCCTCCGGGCTCAGGCGCTGCCACCGCTCGAAGTTGTCGATCACGCGCTGGCGCTCCTCGGGCGGCAGCTTCTGGAACTGGTTGTAGCGCTCGAGGATGCGCTCGCGTCGGGCCGGCGGCAGCCGCTGGAAGCGATCGTACGATTGCTGCAGCTCCTGGCGGCGCGCCTCCGGCAGCTCGTTCCAGCGCTTGAAGTCCTCCAGGATACGGCCGCGCTCGTCGGCCGGCAGCTCGCGGAAGCGCTTGAAGTTCTCGCGCGCGGCCCGGCGGTCCTCGGGCGACAGCGAGCGCCAGTGACGGTAGTTGTCCATCACGCGCTGGCGCTCCTCGGGCGGCAGGCCTCGCCAGCGCTCCAGGTTGCGCTCGACGATGGCGCGCTCGTCGGCCGACAGCCCCTCGAGGCCGGGCACCGGAGGCGCCTGCCCCCACGCGACCTCGAGAATGCCGCCCGCGAGCAGTGCGGCGGCGGCGAGGAGGGCGGCCAGCCAGCGCAGCATCAGCGATTCCCCGTCTCGGCCGGCACCCGCGGCTCGGCCGAAACGGTCGGCCGGGCGTCGAGGACCCGGAAGAGCTCGAGCAGCCGCAGCCGCTCGACCACGCTCATGCGACGCATGAGATCGCGCGCCTGCGGCTCCGTCTGCGAGAGGAGATCGAGGTCGAGCAGGAGCTGCGCGTCCGGTGGCGGGTCATCGCTCGCGGCCGAGACGCGGCTGACCGCGAGCGCGAGCAGCACGAGCGCCAGCGCCAGCGCCCGCACCTCAGCCTCCACCATTCCCGAGCCGATCGAGCTGGCGGATCGCGTCGAGATCCTCGAAGAGGTCGAGCCGCTCGACGACGCGGTATTGCTGCAGCAGCGGCAGCCGCGCGCCCAGCATCGTCTCCTCGACGGCCGCCAGCTCCGTGGGTCGGCGATCGAGCCCGTGAATGGCGAGCACCAGGGCCGCGGTCGCCACGCCGGCCGCGACCATGGCCGGTACGGGGCGCGCCCACCAGGCCCGCCGCGGAGCGGCCTGCACGCGGGCCCGCAAGTCGGCGCGGTAGCGTCCCCAGTCGAGCTCCGGCGGGGCGGGAACATGGCCGGCGAGCGCGGTGAGGACGGCGCGGCCCTCCTCGACGGCCCGGCGGCAGTCCACGCAATCGTCGAGATGCGCGGCCACCTGCGCGCGCTCGGCCGGCGCCAGCGCGTCGGTGACGTAGCCGGTGAGCGCGGTGTCGGGGTGCCGGGCGTCAGTCACGACGCACTGTCTTGCGCAGCACGCCCACCGCGCGGTGCAGGTGCACGCGCACCGTCGCCTCCGAGCAGCGGAGCACCGCGGCGATCTGGCTCGTCGGCAGCTCCTCCTGCACGTGCAGCAGGATCGCCGCTCGCTGTTGGGGCGACAGCCGATCGACCGCGGCCCACAGCTTCGTCATCACCTGGGCCCGGCCGACCGTGTCGCCGGGATCCACCACCGGCGCCGGCTGCCGCTCGAGCACGGCGTCCTCGGGGTCACCGGCACCATCGTCGCGGACCAGCAGCCGGCGCCACCAGCTGCCGCGGCGCTGATGGTCGAGGCAGAGGTTGACGAGGATCCGGTAGAACCAGGTGGAGAACTTGGCGTCGCCGCGGAAGCTGCCGGCCGTTCGGTAGACGCGCAGGAACGCTTCCTGCGAGACATCGCGCGCGTCCTCGGCATCGCGCAGCAGCGACCAGGCCAGCCGGTAGGCGCGGCCTTGATAGCGCCCGACGAGCAGGTCGAACGCGGCCTCGTCCCGGGCAGCGACGCGCTGGCAGAGCGCTTCATCAGAGATCTCCTGAGTCAACGCGCTTCCCGTCCACCATCCCATTCTCCATCCGCCCACTCAAGCGGGCCGCTGAAAAAGGCCCATCTGCGTCGTTGCCTCCTCGCTCCTCCCTGCGGCGTGGGCGGCCCACGCCGCAGTCGGTCGCTCGTCGGCGCCTAGCATCTGGACCGTTTTGAGCGGCCCGCGGCCTTGGCGGTGGTTTTGCCTAGGAGCCGTCTCGGCGGTCGCGACGGAGGTCGCGGCGGTCTTGGTGGAGGTCGCGGACGTCGTCGCGGCGGTCGGCGCGGTCTGCGCGGAGCTCCTTGCCGTCGGCGCGGATCTCCTTGCGGTCGTCCTTCACTTCGTCGGTGCGACCGGCGCGGCGGTCACGGCGTAGCTCGCGAGTGTCCTGGCGCAGCTCGCGGTGGTCCTGTCGGATGTCGCGGTTGTCGCCGCGGATCTCTCGGCGGTCCTGCCGGATGTCGCGCCGGTCACGCCCGATCTCATCGGCCAGTGCCGGGGTCGTGGCCAGTGCTGCGAGCAGGCCGCCCGTGATCACGATCGCCGTCAGCCTCATGACGTGCCCCCCGTCGAAACCGTAGTGGCAGTGCTTGTTCGATTTGACGGGGGTACGGCGGCGACCGTTTACAGAGCCGGGGAGGGCCCCGGCCGGCGGATCAGGGGAGGGGGACCAGCTGGTCCCGGATCGGAAACGCGGCAGCGCCGGAGGCGCGCAGGCCCAGGCCCAGCGACTGCAGGCGGCCGCACGCGTTCTGAACGTCGTCCTCACCGAGGAACGTCGCGCGCCGGGCCAGATCGGCGAAGCGGTACGCGCACGCTTGCTCGCGCCACGCGTGTGCCTGCTGGCGCTGGTGGTAGCCCCACGCGAGCGTGGCGACGAAGGCACTCAGCACGAGCGCGCACGTGCTCGCGCGCAGGAACACCTCGACTTCACGTCGGAAGAATCCGTGTTTCATCATGGCCGGCTCATTGAGCAAAGCCGATGCCGGGCCCGAGAAGCCGCGAAAGATCGGAGAGTTGTGACGCATCTCCGCGCATCGGTCGCGCGCGCGTCGAATGATTTTTGACCTGCCCGGCGGCGACATACTGAGCAGCTCGCGCAGCCGGAACGTCGAAGGTGTACGGAATTTCGAGGGGCGCCACGGCTACGCCGGGGCGGCCCGAGCGCTTGGGGGATCTGGGGGGCCATCTCGGGGCCCCCCGGTCCAACTAATCCAGGACGATCAATCCGCGGTGCGAGCGATTCAGCACGTGCGCGCCCGATCGCGTGACGAGCGCCGTCTCCGTGAGGGTGAACCCGGCCTCGTCCACGACGTAGTAGGGCGTCTCCGCGCACAGCACCATGCCCATCTCGAGCGCCGCCCCGCCGGGCGCGAGCCAGGGCGATTCCGTCGGCTCGAGCCCGATCGCGTGCCCCATGTGATGGCACTCGTAGTGGGACAACCCTCCCTTGCGGATGGCCGCCACGGCCGTGTCGAACACCTGACCGCCGTCGGCGCCGGGGCGCAACGCCTCGAGTGCGGCCTCCAGACCGCCGTGCAGCGTGTCGAAGACCGCCTGCTGGCGCTCGGAGGGCTCGCCCATCACCGCCATGCGCGCGACGTTGGAGCGATAGCCCTTCGCGACGCACCCGACGTCGAAGCGCACGAGCTCACCCAAGCGAAGTGCGCGGTCGCTCGGCCAGGGCGTCGGCACCGCGGCGCGATCGCCGAACGCGATGATCGTGCGATACGGGATCGCGCCCCGCTGCGTCGCCTCGTGCGTGAATGCGGTCGCCGCTTCGTGCTCGGTCACGCCGGGGCGCAGCAGATCCAGCACGCGGTCGATGCTCTGCTCGGTGACGTGCAGCGCCTGCTGCAGGCAGTCGATCTCGTACGGGCTCTTGACCAGTCGTGCCGTGGACAGCGCGTCGGTCGCCGGCACGAGCGTGCATCCCGTCAATCGCTGGCCGAGCGCGTCCACCCGCGCGGCCGGCAGCGAGGCATCGTCGAGCCCGACCCGCCCGGCGCGCACGCCGACGGCCGCCAGCGCGGCAGCCAGCGCATCGGCGGCGTGCGGAGTCGAAACGCCGGTCACCTTGCGTAGTCGACGCACGCTGTCGCGCGTCTTGTCGGGATCGGTGTAGTGGAAGCGGCCGTGGCAGACGACGTGATCGGCCTGCACGTCACCCTCGGTGACGGCCAGCGCCTCGCTGGTCGGCACCACCAGCGCGGTGCCGCCGGGCGCGACGACCGCGTAGACCTCCGTCGACGGCTCGACCGCGCGCGCGAGACTCCAGAAGCCCGTGACGTAGGCGACGTTGGCGGGCGAGGCGGCGACGAGCGCGTGGAGGCCGTCACGCTCCAGCGCCGCGGTCAGTCGCTCGGCCTGATGGGGATACACGGCGGGTCAGATCGCCACGAGCGTGCCGGAGACGTGGCCGGCGGACTCGCCGCCCAGGTAGGCGATGGCGTCGGCCACGGCCGTGACCGGTGTCCACATCTTGGGATCGACGTCGGGCATGGCGGCGCGGTTGCCGGGCGTGTCCATGGTGCTGGGCAGCACGGCGTTCACGGTCACGCCGCGGCCCTTCGTCTCCTGGGCCAGCGCCTGCACGAACGCGATGACGCCGGCCTTGGCCACCGTGTAGGCGATGAAGCCGCCCGCCGGCGGCACCACGGCCCGCGAGGCGACCGCGACGATGCGACCGGAGCCGGCGGCGAGCATGGAGGGCAGCACGGCCCGGCTCGCCACGTACGTGGTCGTGAGGTTGAGGCCGATCTGGGCGTCCCAGGTGGCGCGATCGGTCTCGACCAGCCCGCCCATGGCGAAGCCACCGACCGCGGTGACGAGCACGTCGATCCGGCCGTGGCGCTCGAGCGTACGCGTCGCCAGCGCGGCCATGGCGGTGTCACTGCCGACGTCGCAGCGCTCGAGTATCAGCCGGCTGCGGGCGGGCGCGTCCACCGAAGCCTGCAGCCGCTCGCGCTCGTGCTCGACGATCCAGGGCACGCACACCACCGCACCGTCGGCCAGGAAGCGATGGGTGATCGCCTGGCCGAGGGCGCCGCTGCCGCCGGTGACGAGGGCGACGCGGGGCATCGCCTAGTCCGCCGCCGCCGGCGCCATCATGATGGCCGACCGCTGGATCTCGTCGTAGCGCACCTTGGTCACGTCGAAGTCCTCGAGGTTGTCGCGCAGCTTCTTGAACGTCTGCTCGAAGGAGGGCAGGGTCTTGCGCGCCCGCGTCAGCGGCGTCGTGCGGGCGAGCAGGTAGTTCTTCACGTACGGGTGGTTGATGCCGCGCTTCTTGACCTTGGCCACCACCTGGCCGAGCGTCTCGTCGGCCGCCCGCACCATCTCGGCGCGCTCGCCGCGGTCCTCGAGCCCGCGGCGCAGTGAGCCCTTCAGGAACTTGTCGACGCGGCGCAGGATGGGCGCGAAGGCGCCGCCGGCGAAGCGCTTGTTCTGCTCGTACAGCATGCCCAGCGTGATGAAGTGCGCGGACTCGAACTGGAACACCCACTCTTCTTCCGTGGTGGACGGCTGCTGCTCGCCGAGCCCCCGGTACATGCGGATGACCTCGAGCGAC
>Ga0134124_10001469_pt1 | contig 19004 bp, 14 predicted proteins | sample KB304_FD_96880 | JGI IMG/M metagenome (GOLD analysis project Ga0134124, IMG submission 96880) | Terrestrial soil microbial communities without Nitrogen fertilizer from Kellogg Biological Station, Michigan, USA - KB3-0-4 | ecosystem: Environmental > Terrestrial > Soil > Unclassified ...
AAGACCTACGCGATGCGGCGGGTGTGCTCAAGGGTCGCAAGAGCGCCGTGCCCGGGCTCGTCGTGCCGGGATCGAGCGCCGTCAAGCGCCAAGCCGAAGCCGAAGGGCTGCATCGCATTTTCCTGGCCGCCGGTCTCGAATGGCGCGAGTCGGGCTGCTCGCTGTGCACCGGGGTCAACGGCGCGGACTTCCTGCTGCCTGGCGAGCGCTGCGCTTCCACTTCGAACCGCAATTTCCCGGGACGCCAGGGCCCCGGCGGCCGCACCCACCTGATGAGCCCGGCTTCGGTAGCGGCCACCGCCGTCACGGGCCGCATCGCCGCCGCGCGCGATCTCTGAAGGCAGCCATGGAACGTTTCGAACTTCTGCAAGCCGTCGCAGTTCCGCTGGACGAGTCCAACATCGATACCGACCAGATCTGCCCGGCGCGGATGATCAGGGTGTTCGCTCAGCCCGGCCGGCACGACGACGTGTTTCTGCATGACCGGCGCTTCGGTGAAGACGGCACCCCCAAACCGGAGTTCATCTTCAACCAGAGCGTGTATGCCGGCGCGCAAATCGTCGTGGCGCAGCGCAATTTCGGAGTCGGCTCCTCGCGCGAGGCTGCCGTCATGGCCCTGTGCGCAGCCGGCTTTCGCGCTGTCGTTGCCGAGAGTTTCGGCGACATCTTCGTGGGCAACTGCTTCAAGAACGGCGTGCTGCCGATTCAGCTGGCGGCAGACGAAGTGGATGCGCTGCGCGCGAGCCTGCACCGCCAAATCGGCGCACAGGTCGCGATCGACTTGCCGCGCCAGCAGGTCACCGGTCCGGACGGCCGCAGCTACCAGTTCGCCATCGGCGCGCTGCGCAAGCGCTGCCTGCTGGCCGGCCAGGACGACCTTTCCCTCACCGAGTGCTACTCGGAACTGATCGGCGCTTTCGAGCGCGCGTATCACGCCGAGCTGCCTTGGCTCAGACCTTGAATCCAACGGAGTTTTCCCCATGAGCAGCAGCGAGTTCGCAGCGGATGTCATCGTGGTTGGTGCCGGCAACGCAGCGGCCTGCGCGGCGCTATCGGCCCACGACAACGGAGCCAGTGTGATCATGCTGGAGGCCGCGCCGCGCGACCAGCGAGGCGGCAATTCGACCTATACCGGCGGCATGCTGCGGTTTGCCTACAACGATGCCGAGGACCTGAAGCGCCTGGTGCCCGAAATGGCCGAGCAGGACTTGAGCAACATCGAATTCGACACCTACACCGAAAGCCAGTTCTTCGACGACATGGGCCGGCTCACGCAGTACCGGTGCGATCCCGATCTCACTGAAGTGATGATCAAGAAGAGCTACGAGACGGCGCAATGGATGCTCACCAAGGGCATGCGCCTGGAGCTGACGCTGGGCAGCCACGCCTTCAAGGTCGGGAACAAGTTCAAATTCTGGGGCGGACTGCCGTGCCAGATCTGGGGCGGCGGCCCGGGGCTGATCGAGGCGTTGCACAAGACCGTCGACAAGGTGGGCATCCGCGTGCTTTACGAGACGCCGGCCGTCGAGTTGCTGCACGACGACAGCGGAGTCACCGGCGTGCGCGCGCGCCACGAAGGACGCACGATCGAGTTGCGGGCCAAGGCCGTCGTGCTCGCCTGTGGCGGATTCGAGTAGAATGCGGAAATGCGCGCGCGCTACCTCGGGCCCAACTGGGACCTCGCCCATGTCCGGGGTACCGCTTTCAACACCGGTCGTGGTATCCAGATGGCGCTGGACATCGGAGCGATGCCGACGGGGCACTGGTCCGGTTGTCATGCCACGGAATGGGACATGAACGCGCCGCCGTTCGGCGACCTGACGGTGGGCGACAGTTTCCAGAAGCACAACTACACCTTCGGCATCTACATCAATGCCAGGGGCGAGCGCTTCGTCGACGAAGGGGCAGACTTCCACACCTTCACCTACGCCAAGTACGGGCGCGAGGTGCTCAACCAGCCGGGGCTGTTCGCCTGGCAGATCTTCGACCAGAAGGTCACGCACCTGCTGCGGGAGGACTACCGCATCCGGCGCATCACCAAGGTCCAGGCGGACACGTTCGAGGAACTCGCGCCCAAACTCGAAGGTGTCGATCCGAAGCGTTTCCTGCAAACCATCAAGGCCTATAACGAGGCGCCGCGGCCTAGCGTCGAGTTCGACCCGAACGTTCGCGATGGGTTGTGCACGCAGGGTCTGGCGGTGAACAAATCGAACTGGGCGAATCGTCTGGACAAGCCGCCGTATCACGCTTATGGCGTTTCGTGCGGCGTCACCTTCACGTTCGGCGGCCTCAAGATCAACACCAGTTCCGAAGTCATCGACACAGCAGGGCGCCCGATTCCCGGCCTGTACGCCGCGGGCGAGCTGGTCGGCGGGCTCTACTATCACAACTACGCCAGCGGCAGCGGGCTGACCTCGGGCGCCGTGTTCGGGCGCATCGGCGGGCGCAGCGCCGCGACCTTTGCCGCGACGCGCCGATGACGACCTACCGGGCGGAAAGCGGCGACATCCGCATGCTGCTGGCCGGCGACGTGATGCCATCGCGCCGCCTGTCGGGCTTCGACGAGATCGATTACCTGCGGCTGGTCGACCTGGTGCGCGCCGCCGACGTTTCCTTCGCGAACCTCGAAACGACAGTGCGCGAGCGCGACGAAGGGGCGCCGAATTTCACCCAGGGCACGCCGATGACCACGCCGCCACGGCTGCTCGATGATCTGAAATGGATGGGCTTCGACCTGCTGTCGTGCGCCAATAATCACGCCACCGACTACGGCACGGGCGGCGTGCTGGCAACGCTCGCGCACCTGGACGCGGCCGGCCTGCCTTGTGCCGGCGCCGGCGCGAACCTGGCGCAGGCGCGCGCTCCGGCCTATCGCGACACGCCCGCCGGCCGCGTGGCGCTCGTCGCCGCGACCTCGTTCTTCCGTCCCTGGAACCGGGCCGCCGACCAGCGTCCGGACGCGCCGGGACGACCGGGCGTCAATCCGCTCGCCTTTGCCACCCGCTATGAGATCGACGCCGATGCATTCCGGGCATTGCGACGCGTCAGCGACGAGCTCGGGCTGACCCAGGAGCGCACGCGTCATCGCGCCCAGTTCTACAGCGCCAGCGAGCTGCCGCCGGACGACGACGACAGCCTCGAGCTTCTCGGGGCGCGGTTCCGGCGCGCCAACGGCTTTTCCGTTTCGACCGAAGTCAATCGCGCCGACGCGGACGCCAACCTGCGCTGGATCCGGGAAGCGCGGCGGCAGGCCGACTGGGTGATCTTCTCGTTTCACTCGCACGAGTTCGGCCCGGCGGGGCGTCTGAGCGCAACGACCGACGTGGACATGGAGGAGCCGGCCCGGTTCGCCATCGAGTTCGCGCGCGCGGCGATCGACGCGGGAGCCGACGTGGTGGCGGGGCACGGGCCTCATCTCACGCTCGGTGTCGAAATCTACAAGGGGCGGCCGATCCTTTACAGCATGGGCAACTTCGTATTCCAGAACGACACCGTGGACGTCTTCCCCGCGGAGTCGTACGCGCGCTTCGGACTCGGCCATGATGCGACGCCGGCCGACTTCCTGGACGCGCGCACCGGCGGCGATACCCGTGGCTTTCCGGCCGCCGCGCAGTTCTGGGAAGGTTTCGCTGCCACCTGCGAGTTTCGCGCCGGCACGCTTGCGGAGCTGCGGCTGCATCCGCTCGATCTGGGCTACCGCAGGCCGCGGTCCCAACGCGGACGCCCGGTGCTCGCCAGCGGCGAAGTCGCTGAAGCGATCCTGCGCAGAGTCCAGCGTCTGTCCGCGCGCAACGGCGCCGAAGTGGTGATCGACGGCGCCACCGCTGTCGTCAGGCTAGGCCAATGAAGAAAGAAGGGGCACGATGCCCAATGCATTAGCGCTCGAGCGGCAAGAGAAGGTACGCAGTCTTTGCCGCGACCGCGGCTGGGACGCGCTGCTGATCTACGGGAATGCGTGGCGCTGCGACTACCTGCGCTACGTTTCCAACTTTCCGATCCTGGAAGGGCATGGCTTTGCATTGATTCACGCCAGGGGCGGTGTGCGCTTGTATCTCGAATCGCCGATGGAAGCGGATCGCGCCAGCGTGGAAGCGCCCGATTGTGAAATCGTGTGCCGGCCTGACATGCTGGGCGTGTTGGCCGCCGAACTGGGGCGCACGGTGGGCCGGCTCGCGGCAGCGCCGCTTCGGCTGATGCCCCACGGCATCGCGGAGACGCTGGGCGACCGGCTGGCCGATGCAGCAGACGCGTTCGATCACCTGTTGATGCGCAAGAGCGAGCTGGAGATCGATGCCGTGCGGCGGGCGGCGCGCATTGCCGATGCTGGGTACGAGGTCTTCCGCGAGGCGGCGCGGGTCGGGCGCGCGGAGTACGAGTTGACCGCCGAAGTCGAGACGTTCTTTCGCAGCCAAGGCTGTCCCGACAACTTCATGATCATCGGCTCGGGTGGATCGGAGGTGCGCGGCATGCATCCGCCCGGCGAGCGGCGACTGCAGGCGGGTGACCTAGTGACCACCGAGCTGACGCCGTGCATCGAAGGCTACTACGCGCAGATCTGCCGCACGCTGGTGATCGGGCCGCCCACGCCGCAGCAGAGCGCGGCATTCGGCGTCTACCTGCAGAGCATGGAAGCGGGCCTTGCCGCGGTGCGGCCCGGTGCGACCGCCGCCGAAGTGGCCCGCTGCGAAAACGAGGTGTTCCGTGCGCGCGGACTGGGCGAGTACACGACCAACCGCTATACCCGCGTGCGCGGCCACGGGCTCGGCTTGTACGTCGACTCCCGGCCGGCGCTGCTGGAGGACGTGGACACGCCGCTGGAAGAGGGCATGACGATCATCGTGCACCCCAACACCTATCACCCCGAAGCCGGCTACATCGTGCTCGGGGACTCCGCGATCGTGCGCGCGGGCGGGCCCGAGGTGCTCACGGCGACGCCGCGCACGCTCTTTTCCGTTCCGGGTTAAGAAAGGCACTGCTCATGCGACGCGGACTCATGGCCTGGTCTCGGGAAGAAGTGGGCGCCGAGGTGTTTGAACGGCGGGTTGCGGCTCTTGCCGCGGGGGCGCGGACGCGCGGCCTGGATTGCGTGCTGGCGTATACCGACTTGACCAGGCCGGCGGCGGTGTCGGCGCTGACGCACTTCGTCCCTTACTGGAGCAATGGCGTGCTGGTGGTGACCCCCGCCGCCGGCGCCACGCTGGTGGCGACGCTGTCGCGGCGCGTGAACGACTGGATCCAGTCGACATCGCGGCTCGATAACCTCGTCAACACGTTGGACCTCGGCAAGGGTGTTGCCACGGCGCTTCCGGCCAGCGCCAGGACCGGGCTGCGCGTCGGCGTGGTCGATCTCCCGAGCCTTCCCTGCAGCGTGAGCGCGGCGATTCGCGAGCTGCACCCGGACACTGTCTTCGAGGATGCAACCGATCTGCTGGGCGCGGCATTGGCGGGAGAGCCAGGACGGGCCGACGTCATCGCGCAACGCTGCATGGCTATCGCGCTCACCGCGATTGCGGCAGGTACGGCAGCCGCGGCCAGCCGCGAGGCGAACCAGGTTCTGGCCGCCGCCGAAGATGCGGCCCGGCGCGAAGGCGCGGAAGAGATCCTGCTCGCGATGGCGCCTGATGCGCAGGCCGATCCGCGCCTGCGCCGCATCGAGGGTGGCGCCGCGCTGGGGGAGGTCTTCATGCTGCAGGCGACCGTGGCCTACAAAGGCTGCTGGCTGCGCCTCGGCCGCACCTTGACGACGGGCGCGGCACGCCCGTGGATTGCCGGAACCGACACCTGGTGCCAAAAGCTCTTGAGCAAAATCGCCGGCGGCGCGCGGGCGGGAGCTGCTATCGATGCGGCGCTTGCGGGGCTGCCGGGCGCAAGCCTGGCGGCCTGGCGGCTCGAGACGGCCAGGGCGGGGCTGCCGCTGGCGACCGTGGATGGGTCTGAACCATTCTCGGCAAAAGACCTATTGCCGCCTGCCCTGCACACGCTGACACTGCATCTGCGTCACGCGCAAGGTTGCTGGTTCGGGGCGGCTCCAGTGCTCCTGGGCCGCAGCGGCGGCGCCGGCGCTTGACCCAACGGAGACCGAGATGGAAATGATCGCGACTCGTCGAAGGATCCTCGCCGCCGGCGCACTGGCCGCGTTCGGGTCCTCAGGCTTCGCGCAGCAGCCTTATCCCGCCAAGGCGATCCGGTTGATCGTGCCCTATCCGCCCGGCGGAGGCACCACGATCGTGGCCCACCTGCTCAGTCAGCGGATCAACGAGAGCTGGGGCCAGTCCGTCATCGTGGACAACCGAGGCGGTGGCGGCGGCATCATCGGCACGGCGGCGATGCTCCAGGCGCCTGCGGACGGCTACACGCTATTGGTGGCAAGCAGCACGCATGTGATCAATCCACTGCTGCTCCCGGTTCCCTACGACGCCATCAAGGACTTTGCCGCGGTCACCGGCCTGTACAGCAGCGAACTGGTCCTGGTGGTCAATTCCTCGTTGCCTGCCAACAACCTGCAGGAATTCATCGCGCTGGCCAAGTCCCAGCCGGGGAAGCTCAACTACGGTGTGGTGAGCGTGGGCGGAACGACGCACCTCGCGGGTGAACTGTTGAATGTCATGTCCGGGATCAAGACACAGCACGTCGCGTACAAGGGCGCAGGGCCTGCCATGCAGGATCTCATCGGCGGTCAGGTGCAGTTTTCCTTCGTGGCGCCGGCGGCGGCCTTGACGTACGTGAAAAGCGGCCAGCTGAAGGCCCTGGCGATTTCCGGTCAGCACCGTCTGCCCGCGATGTCACAAGTACCCACGTTCGCGGAAGCCGGCCTGCCCGACTTCACAGCGCGGGTCTGGTTCGGCATCCTGGCGCGCGCCGGCACACCCAGGGAAATCGTCGAGAAGCTTTCGGCGGAAGTTGCCAGGATCATGGCGCTGCCGGACACGAAGGAGAAGCTGGGCGGCCAGGGCTTGGAGCCATTCGTTGCCGGCCCCGAGCAGTTTTCCGCCGTTCTGAAAAGCGACATGGCCCGATACGCCAATCTGGTCAAGACCGCGAACATCAAGCTGGAACAGTGATTTCGGGTCGTCAACGGCGCAACTCCAGCAGCATCTGGTCCGTCGCGTAATTGCAGTCCCTCGGTCCGCGCTGGCAGAACCGCGCGATCGCTTCCACGTCCACCGCAATCGCAGGCCGCCCCGGCCGCTGCACCATCAGGCCGCCGCCGGCGGTGGGCTGGACCTGATAGGTGGGGTACTGCTCGCTGATCTTCCCCGCCAGCAACTTCTGCCAGCTGGGCGGCGATTCGCTGCAGGCGACGAGCAGCAGCACCAGCGTAACCGGGCCGGCGATCGAAAACGGGTTGGGACGCATGGCTTGCGTCAGTGTGCCGCATCCGCGCAGTTGATGAGCCGGCAACCGGGCCCGTACCAATCGTTACGCAACGAAGAGGTTGCATGTCACCCTGTTGCAGGCATAATGCAATCATTACATTGCATATTGGAGTTGCCCCATGACCACCGCCACCTCAGCCGAAACCGACCGCATCGAACGCAGCATCCAGATCGACGCTCCGCGCTCGCGCGTTTGGCGGGCGCTGTCCACCGCCGAGGAATTCGGCAACTGGTTCGGCGCCAACCTCAAGGGCCAGACGATCGCGACCGGCCAGCGCGTGCAGGGGCCGATCACCATCGCCGGCTACGAGCACGTCAAGTTCGACGTCGTCATCGAGCGCGTCGAGCCCGGGAAACTGCTGTCCTACCGCTGGCATCCGTACGCCGTCGACCCGGCCGTCGATTACTCCAGGGAGCAGCGCACGCTGGTGACCTTCACGCTGCAGGATGCCGGCGGGGGCACGCTGCTGTCGGTGGTCGAGTCCGGCTTCGACAACGTGCCGCCGCAACGGCGCATGGAAGCCTTCCGCATGAACAGCGGCGGCTGGGAAGCGCAGATGAAGAGTATCCAGCGCCATGCCACCGCGCGCGCGTAAGGCACCGCAACAGCCGCCGGCCGACCTCGCGCCGGTCTTCTTCGCGCTGGGCGACAGGACGCGCCTGCGCCTGATCGCGGTGCTGTGCGCCGGCGGCGCGTTTTCCATCGCGCAGCTCACCGCCAACACGCAGATCACCCGCCAGGCCGTCACCCGGCATCTGCAGGTGCTGGCCGATGCGGGGCTGGTGAAGGACCTGAAGATCGGGCGCGAGCGGCTGTGGCAGTTCGATCCGGCGCAGCTCGAAGAGGCGCGCCGTTCGCTCGAAATCATCGGGCGCCAGTGGGAACAGGCGCTGGGCAAACTGAAGGCAGCGGTGGAAGGTTGAAGTGGCGAAGTCGCACGTCACCCGGCATCGACGAGTGTCACCGGCGCGGAACTGAACCCCAGCGGCGCGACGCCCCAGATCTCCGACGCGTATTCGTGGATCGTCCGGTCCGACGAGAACTTGCCCATGCCCGCCACATTCAGGATGCTGCGGCGCGTCCATTCCGCCTGTTGCCGGTAGCAATCGTCGACCTTGCCCTGCGTGGCCACGTAATCGGCGTAGTCGGCCAGCAGCATGTAGTAGTCGGAGTCGAGCAGGTTGCGTACCACGTCCGCATAGCGAGCCGGTTCATCGCGTGAGAACGCCCCGTTGGCCACGCGGTCGATCGCGTACTTGAGGTCGAAGTTGCCGTCGTAATAGCTGCGCGGCTGGTAGCCGCTGGCGCGCAGCGCTTCCACCTGTTCGGTGCGCATGCCGAAAATGAACATGTTGTCCAGGCCGACCTGCTCGGCGATCTCGATGTTGGCACCGTCCCAGGTGCCGATGGTGAGCGCGCCGTTCAGGGCCAGTTTCATGTTGCCGGTGCCGGAGGCCTCGGTGCCTGCCGTGGAAATCTGTTCGGACAGGTCGGCGGCGGGGATGATGATTTCCGCCAGCGAGACCCGGTAGTCGGGCAGGAACACGACCTTCAGGCGGTCGCCTACCACCGGGTCGGCATTGATCACACGGGCGACGTCGTTGATCAGGCGGATGATCAGCTTGGCCATGTAGTAGGCCGACGCCGCCTTGCCCGCGAATATCACCGTCCGCGGGACCCAGTTGGCCTGGGGACGGTCGAGGATGGCGTGGTAGCGGGTAATGACGTGCAGCACGTTCAGCAGCTGGCGCTTGTATTCGTGCATGCGCTTGACCTGCACGTCGAACAGGCTCTGCGGGTCGAGCCGCGGCCCGTGCGGGTGATCGGCGATGTACTTGGCCAGCCGCTGCTTGTTCTGCTGCTTGGCAAGGCGGAACGCGCTCTTGAACTCGGCTTCGTCCACCAGCAGGCGCAGTTCGCCGAGCCGTTCCAGCCGACGCCGCCAGTCCGGACCGATGCGGTTGTCGATCAGCGCGGCGAGGGGCGGGTTGGCTTGCCCCAGCCAGCGGCGCGGCGTGATGCCGTTGGTCATGTTGCAGAAGCGCTCGGGAAACAGCCGCGCGAAGTCGGCAAAGATGGTGCGCACGATCAGCTCGCTGTGCAGGCGCGACACGCCATTGATCTTGTGGCTGGCCAGCACCGACAGCCAGGCCATCCGAACGCGCCGCTCCCCGCCCTCGTCGATCAGCGAAATTCGCCCCAGCAGCCCCGTGTCGCCCGGGAACTTCGCATGCACGCTGGCCAGGAAGCGCTCGTTGATGTCGAAGATGATGCGCAGGTGGCGCGGCAGCACGCGGCCCATCAGGTCGACCGGCCAGGTCTCCAGCGCCTCGGCCATCAGCGTGTGGTTGGTATAGGAGAAGATTCGCGTGCACAGGGACCAGGCGTCGTCCCAGTGCAACTTGTGCTCGTCGATCAGCAGGCGCATCACCTCGGGGATGGCCAGCGCCGGGTGCGTGTCGTTCAGGTGGATGGCCACCTTGTCGGTCAGGGCGGTGAAATCGGAGTGCTTCCTCAGGTAGCGCCGCAGGATGTCCTGGACCGAGGCGCTGACGAAAAAATACTCCTGCCGCAGGCGCAGCTCCTTGCCGTGCTCGGTGCTGTCTTCGGGGTACAGCACGCGCGAGACGTTTTCGGAGATGTTCTTCTCCTCCACGGCGCGCATGTAGTCGCCGCGGTTGAAGGCTTCGAGGTTGATCGCCTGGCTGGCGCGCGCGGCCCACAGCCGCATCGTGGCCACGCTGGACAGGGCATAACCCGGAACGCCGTTGTCGTAGGCGGTGGCTATCACCTCCTCGGTATCGACCCAGTGCACCACGTCGTTTTCGTCCGAGATGAGCCGGCCGCCGAAACGCACCGTGTAGCACAGCTCCGGGCGCATGAAGTCCCAGGGATTGCCGTCGACCAGCCAGTAGTCGGGTTCCTCGATCTGCCGCCCGCCCACGATCCGCTGGCTGAACATTCCGTACTCGTAGCGGATGCCGTAGCCCATGCCGGGCAGGCCGATGGTGGCGATCGAGTCCATGAAACAGGCCGCCAGCCGGCCCAGGCCGCCGTTGCCCAGGGCCGGGTCGGGTTCGACTTCGACCAGCGCATCGAAGTCCGCGCCCAGTTGCGTGCAGGCCTGCCTGACGGGGGCGTAAAGGTCGGTGGCGAGCAGGGCGTTGACGAGCGCCCGGCCCGTGAGGTATTCCATCGAAAGGTAATAAACCCGCTTGGCATTCTCGTCCCGGGATTGCTGGAGCGTCTCGCGCCAACGCTTGACGATGCGGTCGCGCACGGCGTGGAACACGGCGAACATCCAGTCGCGCCGGGTGGCCGTTTCCAGGTCCTTGCCGACGGAATAGACCAGCCGCTCCACGATCGAGCGGCGCAGCGCCTCTACCGTATTGGTGGGGACTTCGGTGTCGAGGAGAGTGGTGAGCTGGTTCACGGTGTGGCGGTGGTTTCAGGATGGATGCCCGCGCCGGGCTTGAGCGATCGATACAGCGCCGCGTACTGGCTGGCTGCCTCGCGCCAGTCGAAACGCTGCTGCATGGCGGTGCGTTGGACCTTGGCCCAAGCAGCCGGATCCGCACGCAGGTCGAAGGCGCGCCGCAGCGCACCCCGCAGCCCTTGCGTGCTGAACTCGTCGAACACGAAGCCGGTGGCGCTCCCTGCTTGCAGGTTCGGCGCGCTGGCGTCGACCACGCTGTCGGACAGCCCGCCGACGCGGTGAACCACGGGCAGGGCGCCGTAGCGCAAGCCATACAGCTGCGTAAGGCCGCAGGGCTCGAATCGCGAAGGCACCAGGATCGCGTCGGCCCCGGCCATGATGGCGTGGGCGAGCGACTCGTTGTAGCCGATCTCCACCGCGATCCGGCCGGGGTTCCTCGCGGCGGCGCGCAGGAACGCCTGCTCCAGCGGTGCATCGCCGGCACCGAGAATGGCCAGCTGTCCGCCCATGGTCACCAGCTCATCGCACAGGGCTTCCATCAGGTGCAGGCCTTTCTGTTCGGTCAGGCGGCTCACGACACCGAACACCATCGCGCCGGGATCGTCCTGCAAGCCCATCTTGCGCTGAAGTTCGGCCTTGGCTCCATTTTTATTGTCCAGCGAGTCCCAGTCGTAGGGATGCGCGAGCAACCCGTCGCGCGAAGGGCTCCACACGCCATAGTCGACGCCGTTGATGATGCCGGACACCGCCGCCGAGCGCACGCGCAGCAATCCGTCCAGGCCGCAGCCCTGTTCCGGCCCCAGGATCTCGCGCGCGTAAGTCGGGCTGACGGTGGTGATGCGGTCGGCGGCCTGCAAACCCGCCTTCATGAACGAGACCTGGCCCCAGAACTCGATCCCGTCGATGCCGAACAGGTAGTCGGGAAGGCCCAGCTGCGGGAACAGCGAGGGCGGGAAGATCCCCTGGTAGGCCAGGTTATGGATGGTGAACACGCTGGCCGCCGGCGCCGGGCCCGGCATCGCCATCTGCCGCAGGTACAGCGGGGCCAGGCCGGTGTGCCAGTCGTGGCAATGCATCACGTCGGGCTGCCAGTTCGGGTCCAGCCCGAGACCCAGGCACGCCGCCGCCCATCCCAGCAGGGCAAAGCGGATTCCGTTGTCGCCGTAGGCATCGTAGTAGGGGTTGCCGGGCCGGTCGAACAACGCGCGCACGTCCAGCACGTAAGCCATCAGGCCGCTGCCCGGCAACGTGGCCGGCTGCAGCGACGGCGGTTGGCTCAGGCCCAGGTTGGCCAGCCGCGGACCCTCGCCGTCGGGCAGCGCCAGCGGTGAGGCGGGCGCCAGCCGGCTGCGGCTCACGCCGGCGCGGATGGCGGGAAAGCCGGGCAGCAGGATGCGCACGTCGCAGCCGGCGTCGCGCAGGGCCGGGGGCAAGGCTCCGTTGACGTCGCCCAGCCCGCCCGTCTTGAGCAGCGGATAGAGTTCGGTGCAGACATAGAGGACTTTCATGCGTGCCCTGAGGCGGCCTTGGTTTCCAAGGCCTGCAGCATATTACGGGTCACCAGTACCACGCCTTGCTCGGTGCGATGGAAGTTCCGGGCATCTTCTTCGGCATCCAGGCCGATGCGCATGCCCGGCGGGATGCGGCAGCCTTTGTCCGCCACCACGCGGTACAACTCGCAGTTGACGCCGACATCCACCTGCGGCAGCAGGACGGACTCTTCGATCGAAGAGTAGGAATGTGTGTGCACGCTGGAAAACAGGACCGAGCGGCGCACCCGCGAGCCCGAGATGATGCAGCCGCCCGAGACCAGCGAGTCGACCGCATGGCCGCGCCGGCCGTCGTCGTCATGGACGAACTTGGCCGGCGGCAGTTGCTCCTGGTAGGTCCAGATCGGCCATTCCGCGTCGTACATGTCCAGTTCAGGCAACGGGTCGGTCAGGTCCAGGTTGGCCTGCCAGTAAGCCTCCACCGTTCCCACGTCGCGCCAGTAGGCGACGGCTTCCTGCGTGCTGCGCACGCACGACAGCTCGAACGGGTGCGCCATCGCCTGGCCGGCCGCCACCATCGCGGGAATCAGGTCCTTGCCGAAGTCATGGTGCGAGCCCGGGTTGGCGCTGTCGCGCCTGAGCGCCTCGTACAGGTAGTCGGCATCGAACACGTACACGCCCATGCTGGCCAGGGCTCTATCGGGCTTGCCCGGCATCGCCGGGGGATCGGCGGGCTTTTCGAGAAAGTTCACGATGCGCCGCTGCAGGTCCACGTGCATGACGCCGAACGCGGTGGCTTCCGAGCGGGGGACCTCGATGCACGCCACCGTGCAGCGCGCGTCCATGGCGACGTGATCCGCGATCAGCTTGCTGTAGTCCATCTTGTAGACGTGGTCGCCGGCCAGCACCAGGATGTACTTCGGGTTGTGGCCGGTCAGGATGTCCATGTTCTGGTAGATGGCGTCGGCCGTGCCGCGGTACCAGAACTCCTCGTCCACGCGCTGCTGCGCCGGCAGCAGGTCGATGAATTCGTTGAACTCGTTGCGCAGGAACGACCAGCCGCGCTGCAAGTGGCGCAGCAGGCTGTGCGACTTGTACTGCGTGAGCACGCCGATGCGCCGCACGCCGGAGTTCAGGCAGTTGGAAAGCGCGAAGTCGATGATGCGGAACTTGCCCCCGAAGTACACCGCCGGCTTGGCGCGATAGTCCGTCAGGTGCGCCAGGCGCGATCCGCGGCCGCCGGCCAGCACCAGGCCGACGGTTTTGCGGGCAAGCTGGAGTGGATTTTGTGTTTCCATGATGAAGGTCTCGCGGCCAGTAGGACAGGAAGATTTCAGAAAGGTTGAGGGGAGCGCCCATGCGCGTGCGTCATCGCCGCGAGCTGGGCAGCGGGGGCATCGCCGATGTCGTTCCACTCGAAGCGCCATTCCCAGCAGTCCTGCGCGCGGCCGGGAACATTCATCCGGTGCGTGCCGTCCAGCCCCAGCACATCCTGCAGCGGATACACCACCGTGTTGGCCACCGATTGCGACAGCGCCCGCATCATGGCCCAGTGGATTTCCCGGTCCGCGTCCGGGCCGAGGTAGCGGCGCACCGCCTCGCGCTCGTGGGCGCCGAGCCGCTGCCACCATCCCAGCGTGGTGTCGTTGTCGTGGGTGCCGGTATAGGCCACGGTCCGCTGCGCGTAGTTGTGCGGCAGGTAGGGATTGGCGGGCGTGTCGGCGAACGCGAATTGCAGCACGCGCATGCCGGGAAAGCCGCAGGCCAGGCGCAGCTCGGTCACCGGCGGGGTGATCACGCCCAGGTCTTCCGCGATCAGCGGCAGCGGGCCCGAAGCGGCGTGCAGCGAATCGAAGAACGCGCGGCCGGGACCCGGGCGCCACTGCCCGTTGACGGCATGTTCTTCATGGGCCGGCACTTCCCAGTAGCCCTCGAAGCCGCGGAAGTGGTCGAGCCGGATCGCATCGAAACATTCGAAGAGATGCGCGAGCCGCCGTTTCCACCAGGCGTAGCCATCGGAGTGCATCGCGGTCCAGTCGTACAGGGGATTGCCCCAGCGCTGGCCGGTGGCGCTGAAGTAGTCCGGCGGCACGCCCGCCACGACCGTGGGCTCGCCCTGCGCATCCAGAAGGTACTGCGCGCTGTTGGCCCAGACCTCCGCCGAGTGGTGCGCGACGAAGATCGGCGCGTCGCCGACGATGCGCACGCCGCGCGCATGCGCATGGCTGCGCAAGCGCTGCCACTGCTGCATGAACTGCCATTGCACGAAGCACCAGAAACCGATCTCTTCCGCAGCGTCCTCTTCCAGGCGGGCGAGGGCCGCGTCGTCGCGCCAGGCGAACTGCGCCGGCCAGCGGCTCCACGGTGTGCCGTAACGTTGGTCGAGCGCCATGAACAAGGCGTAGTCACCCAGCCAGTGGCTTTGCCGGCGGCAAAAGTCGCGCAGCAGTTCGCGCTCGCCGTCCCCGGCACGCTCGCCAAATCCCTGCCACGCCTTGCGCAGCAGCGCCATGCGCCACGGCGCAGTCCGCGCGTAGTCGGTGCGCTTGCGTTCGAAGTCCGCGTCGGGCACCGAGCTCAGCCAGCCACGCTCGACCAGGCTCGGCAGATCGACCAGCAGGGGGTTGCCGGCGTAGGTGGAAACGCTCTGGTAGGGCGAGTTGCCGGGGCCCACCGGATTGAGCGGCAGCATCTGCCAAAGGGACTGCCCCGCGCTCACCAGCCAATCCACGAAATGGTGGGCCGTGTCGCCGAGGTCGCCGCTGCCGTGCGGCCCCGGCAACGACGTGGGATGGAGCAGCACGCCGCTGCTGCGGACATCGAAAAGCGAGCGCTTGGCCGATGTCATGCGGATTCACTCCGGCCGCGCACCGAATCGATGGGCTGGATCAGGACACAGATCGCCGGGCCCGCCAGCTCGCAGCGCCCGCTCAGCATCCGGTCGCCGCCCCATCCGGATGTGGAGGTGTCCAGGGCCAGGCGCCACGGTCCTTCGGGCAGCGTGAAGGAAAGAGGCGACTCGCCGGGATGAAGCAGCACCATCACCCGCTCGGTGGCGGCAAGCATGCCCTCGCCCACTTCGATGACGTAGGAAAAGCTGCGCTCCCACGGGTCGTCCCAATCCTGGGCCGACAGCGCAAGGCCGTCGGGACGCAACCAGGCGATGTCGCCGCCCGGTGTGTAGGGATGCCCGCCTTCGTGGAGCGCGTGGCCCTGGAACCAGCGCGGATGGCGGAATGCGGGGTAGCGCCGTCGCAGCGCCGCCAGCGCGGAAACCAGGGAGATCAGCGCCTCGTCGGCCCCACCCCATTCGAGCCAGCTGGTCGCGTTGTCCTGGCAGTAGGCGTTGTTGTTGCCCCGCTGGCTGTTGCCCATCTCGTCGCCGGCCAGCAATTGGGGCGTGCCCTGCGCCAGCAACAGCGTGGCAAGCAGGGCTCTGCGCCACGCGGCGCGCTGGCGCAGCACCGTTGCGTCCTGGGTCGGCCCCTCGATGCCGGCATTGGCACTGAAGTTGTTGCCGTTGCCATCGCGGTTGTCTTCGCCGTTGGCCTCGTTGTGGCGATAGCGGTAGGCCGTTACGTCGGCGAGAGTGAACCCGTCGTGCGCCGTGATCATGTTGATGCTGGCCAGCGGGCTGCGCCCATTGTGAGCGAACAGGTCGTCGGAGCCGGTCATCCGCCGCGCCATTTGCCCCGGCGTGCACTCGTGTCCCAGCCAATACATGCGCGCAATGTCGCGGAAGCGGTCGTTCCACTCCTGCCAGCCCGGTCCGAACGCACCGACCTGGTAGCCCCCGGACGCCACGTCCCACGGCTCGGCGATGCGCCTGACGGGCGCGAGCACCGGGTCCTGCGCCATCGCCGTGAACAGCGCCGCATGCGGATTGAACTGGTGATGCAGCGCCGGGTCGCGCCCCAGCGTGGCTGCCAGGTCGAAGCGGAACCCATCGACACCGAAGGCCTGCACCCACCAGCGCAGGCTGTCCATCACGAACTGCACCATGCGCGGCTCACCCATATTGACCGCGTTGCCGGTGCCGGTGAAGTTCACGTACCCGCCGGTACCGTCCAGCGTGTAGCTGCTCGCATTGTCCAGCCCCCGCCAGCACAAGGTCGGGCCGCCCGCACCGCCTTCGGCCGTGTGGTTGTAGACCACGTCGAGCACCACCTCGAAGCCGTGGCGATGCAACTGGTCGACCATGGCGCGGAATTCGTCCCGCACGGCCGCAGGCGTGGCCGATGAGGCGGCGGCATAGCGCGCCTCGGGCACGAAGTAGGCGAGCGTGTTGTAGCCCCAGTAGTTGGCGAGGCCCAGCTCGAGCAGGTGCTTCTCGTCGATGTGGTGTTGCACGGGCAGCAGGCACAAGGTGGTGATGCCCAGTTTCTTGTAGTGCGCCAGCATGGCCGCACAGGCCAGGCCGGCATAGGTGCCGCGCAATCGATTCGGCACGCCGGGATGCAGGCGGGTGAGCCCCTTGACGTGCGCTTCGTAGATGACGATGTGCTCCGGCGCGATGTGCGGGCGGGGCGCGATGGCCGCGCCCGCAGCCAGCTCCCGCTCCAGATCGACGACCCGCGACTTCGGAATCCGCGCGGCGTTGTCATGCCGGTCGGGCTGGTCCTGCCCCGCTGCTTCGAGCGCCGACGCCACTTCGTTGGAGAGGTCGGCCGCGCCGCCGGCGAGTTCGCGGGCATACGGGTCGATCAGCAGCTTGGCGGGATTGAAACGGTGGCCTGCTGCGCTCTGGTACGGGCCGCTGGCTCTCAGGCCATAGAGCTGCCCCACCGGCATGCCGGGCACGAATCCGTGCCACACGCCGTCGGTGCAATGCGCCAGCTGCACGCGTCCGGATTCCAGGTTCGTGTCCGCATCGAACAGGCACCAGTGCATTGCGGTGGCGTGACGCGAAAACACCGCCAGGTTCACGCCCTCCTTTCCCTGCCAGGTCATCGGCGTCGCACCCAGCGGCCACGGCTGGCCGCGCAGGCAGGCGGACGCTTGCATCGTCGTCATGCCTCCTCCGACAGATGCTTCATGCTGCCCACTCGGGTTCGAGCCAGAGCACGCCTAGCGGCGGCAGTGTCAGGCTGAGCGACATCGACAGGCCATGGACCGGCACCGACTCGGCCTGCGCGGCACCCATGTTGCCCACGCCGCTGCCGCCGTAGTGGCTCGAATCGGTGTTGAGGCACTCCCGCCAGACGCCACCCTGCGGCACGCCGATGCGATAACGGCGACGTGGCACCGGCGTGAAGTTGCACACCACCAGCATGTGCTGGCCGCTTTCGTGTCCATGGCGCACGAAACCGAAGACCGAATTCGCGCGATCGTTGACTTCGGTCCAGGAGAACCCGGCGGGCTCGTCGTCGCGCGCATGCAGGGCCGGACGGCTCCGGTAGAGCCGGTTCAGGTCCCGAACCAGGCGCTGCACGCCCGCATGACCGGACTCCTGCAACAGGCCCCAGTCGAGTTCCGCGTCATGGTCCCATTCATGGTGCTGGCCGAACTCGCAGCCCATGAACATCAGCTTGCGGCCCGGCTGCGAGTACATCAGGGCGAACAGCGCCTTCAGGTTGGCGCGCTTCTGCCACGCGTCGCCCGGCATGCGGCCGTACAGGGAGCCCTTGCCATGCACTACTTCGTCGTGCGACAGCGGCAGGACGAAGTGTTCGCTGTAGGTGTACATCATCACGAAGCTGATGCGGTCGTGATGATGCTGGCGATACACCGGGTCGAGCGCGAAGTAGCCCAGCGTGTCGTGCATCCAGCCCATGTTCCACTTGTAGTTGAAGCCCAGGCCATCGGCCCAGGGCGGCTTCGTCACGCCGGCAAACGCCGTCGACTCCTCGGCCATCGTGACGGTGCCGGGCGCCTGTTCGCCGATGACCTTGTTGACTTCGCGCAGGAAGTCGATCGCCTCGAGGTTCTCGCGTCCGCCGAACTTGTTGGGAATCCATTCGCCTTCCGCGCGGCTGTAGTCGCGATAGAGCATGGAGGCCACCGCGTCCACGCGCAGCCCGTCGATGCCGTAGCGCTCGATCCAGAACAGCGCATTGCTCACCAGGAAGTTGCGCACTTCCGTGCGGCCCCAGTTGTAGATCAGCGTGTTCCAGTCGCGATGCAGGCCTTCGCGCGGATCCTGGTGCTCGTACAGGGCCGTGCCGTCGAAGCGCGCGAGGCCATGCGCGTCGGTGGGAAAGTGCGCCGGCACCCAGTCCAGGATCACCAGCAGGCCGGCGTCATGCGCGGCCGCGACGAAGGCGCGAAACGATTCGGGCGTGCCGTAGCGGGCCGTGGGCGCGAACAGGCTGGTTGGCTGGTAGCCCCAGGAGGCATAGAACGGGTGCTCGGTGACGGGCATCAGCTCGATGTGCGTGAACCCCAGGTCGGCAACATAAGGCACCAGCTCCCGCGCCAGAAAGTCCCAATCGGCCATCGCGCCCCCGGGGCGCCGCCACGAACCGGGATGGACTTCGTAGATGCTGATGGGTGAGTCCAGGGCACTGGCCTGTTGCCGGGCGGTGGCGCGGCCCGTCACCGGCTCGGGCAGCGCCGCGACCCGGCTCGCGTGGCCCGGATGCAATTCGGAACTGCGTGCGTAGGGGTCGCTCTTGAGCCGCCGCTCGCCGTCGGCACCGAGCACGTCGAACTTGTACAGCGCGCCGCGCGCCAGGCCCGGAATGAAGATCTCCCACACGCCG